>Ga0187817_10000986_pt1 | contig 13237 bp, 9 predicted proteins | sample NC_wetland_sal_i_17_FD_132431 | JGI IMG/M metagenome (GOLD analysis project Ga0187817, IMG submission 132431) | Wetland sediment microbial communities from Neuse River Estuary, North Carolina, USA - SO4_2 | ecosystem: Environmental > Aquatic > Freshwater > Wetlands > Sediment | place: USA: North...
CCCGGCCGTCCAGCCCAGCAAAGCTCGTCCGCCGTCTCGACCATCGTCGTCAACAACAACGCTGCCGCGGTTCTGCTCGCGCTGAACTCGCTGGCCGAGGGCGGCGAAGTCATCGTTTCGCGCGGAGAGCTGGTTGAAATCGGCGGCTCTTTCCGCATTCCCGACGTGATGTCGAAGTCGAATGCCACGCTGCGCGAAGTTGGCACCACCAACCGCACGCGCATCGCCGACTACGAACGCGCCATCAACGACCGTACACGCCTGCTGCTCCGCGTGCATCGTTCCAACTTCGAAATCACCGGCTTCACCGAGCAGCCTGGGCTTGATGAACTCGTCGCCCTAGCCCGTCGCCGGAACCTTCCGCTCATGGAAGATCTGGGCAGCGGCGCGTTGTTCGATCTGCGCTTGGTGGGAATCAGCGGCGAACCGGGAGTGCTCGACAGCTTGCGCGCCGGCGTTGATATCGTCACCTACAGCGGCGACAAACTGCTTGGCGGTCCGCAAGGTGGAATGATCAGCGGCCGCGCCGATCTGGTCGCGCGCATGCGCTCGAACTCGCTGTTCCGTGCATTGCGTGCCGATAAACTCACCTACGCCGCGCTCGAAGCCACGCTGCTCGCCTATGTCAAGCGCGACCACGACGCCGTGCCCGTGCTGCGCATGATGCACCTGTCGAAAGACGAGATCGCGCGCCGTGCGGAGAAACTCGTTTCCCGAGTGGGATCTTCCGGGAGAAAATCCGCGCGCCTCAAACTGGAACTCCTCGATGGCGAATCGGTTGTCGGCGGGGGTGCCGCGCCCTCGGCGGTCTTGCCTACGCGCCTGATCGCGCTGACCCATGCCGATCTCAGCGCCGATGAACTAAGCGCCCGCCTCCGCGCCAGCAGTCCGCCGATCATCGCGCGAGTAGAAGAAGGTCACGTGCTGTTAGACCTGCGCACCGTCTTTCCCGAGCAGGATGCAAACCTTGCCACCGCGTTCGCATCTCTAAGCTCATAACTGAACGCTCGTGGCAACGCTTTATACTATCGGCCACTCGACGCGGACGCTCGATGAACTTGTGTCGGCTCTGAAAGCGCACGGCATCGAGACGCTGGTGGATATTCGCGCCTTTCCCATGTCGCGGCGCCTGCCGCACTTCAATCGCGAGTCGCTGGAGCGTTCGCTGCCGGAGCAGGGTATTCGCTACATCTGGATGAAGGCTCTGGGCGGATACCGCAAGTCAACGCGCAAAGAATCTCCCCATACAGCGCTGCGCAATGCCAGCTTTCGCAACTACGCGGACTACACGCTGACACCCGAGTTCGAGCACGCGGTAGCCGACCTGCTTCAAATCGCGAACGTCTCCCGCACCGCATACATGTGCGCCGAGCGCGTTTACTTCCGCTGCCATCGCATGATCGTCTCGGACTGGCTCGTGGCTCATGGCCACCAGGTTTTGCACATCGACGCCGAAGGCCCGGTCCGCCCCCACAAACTCTTCGCCGAGGCGCGGGTGATCGACGGGCAATTAATCTACGGTGGCGGGAATCTCTTCTGATCTTTGACCGGTGACCCGCAGCAATTGCAAATTACAAATCATCCATGAACAATGTTTCCATGATTCTCGGTACCGGAGTGGACATCGCCGAAGTTGCGCGCATCCGCGAAAGCATCGAGCGGTTCGGCGACCGCTTTCTTCGCCGTATCTTTACCGACGGCGAGATCGATTATTGCGAGCAAAAAGCCACTCGCTTTGAAAGCTACGCCGCGCGCTTCGCCGCCAAGGAGGCCAGCATGAAGGCGCTGGGTACGGGATGGAGTCGCGGCGTCCGCTGGCGGGATATCGAAGTGGTGCGCCCGAAGGGGCAGCGCCCCACTATTCAGTTTCACGGTGAGGCGGCCGCCATCGCGGCCAAACTCGGCACGAAAAATATCGCGCTTTCAATCACTCACACTTCCGAGCAAGCACTGGCCCACGTCATTCTGGAAAATTAGCCACGTAGGGACGGCCGCCCCCGGCCGTCCGGCACACGAATCCACTTAACCTATTGATTCAAGATAATTTCCTGGACTCTCGCAACATGCGCATTGGTTCAGTGTTTACATGGGCGGAACGTAATGAGGCCCGGGTGCCGATCTTGGGCCAAAATGGGAAGGCTAGGCTTAAGAAACGAGAGGTCAATAAAAATGAAACGCTCCGTTCGTAGGCTGGTATTCGGGCTGGTGTTTGGAATTTTGATGTTGACGGTCTCGGTGTTGTCGCTCTCGACGACATCGTCGGCGCAAATTGGGGTTGGGATCTCGGTGCGGATCGGTCCGCCCGCGCTGCCGGTTTACGCGCAGCCCATCTGTCCCGGTCCGGGCTATCTGTGGACTCCGGGTTATTGGGCGTGGAATGACGACGGCGGCTACTACTGGGTTCCGGGTACATGGGTGGTGGCGCCGGTGGGCATGCTGTGGACTCCGGGCTACTGGGGCTTTGCTGGCGGCTTCTACGCCTGGCACCCTGGCTACTGGGGACCGCATGTTGGCTTCTATGGCGGAATCAACTATGGCTTCGGATACGGCGGCGTAGGCTTCGGCGGCGGAGAGTGGCGAGGCGGCGCTTTCTTCTACAACCGCGCGGTGATGAACGTGAACGTGGTCAATGTGCGGAACGTCTACACCCGGACCGTCGTTGTAAATAACGTACGTACGAGCTTTAACGGCCCTGGCGGAATTGAAGCGCGTTCGACTCGGCAGGAGGAAGCGTACGCGCGCGAGCCGCATACCGCGGCGTTAGCCGTGCAGTCGCAACATGAACATGCCGCCAGCCAGAACCGGCAGCTGTTCGCGTCCGAGAATCACGGGCGTCCGGAAATTGCGGCCACAGGCCGGGCGGGCGAGTTCAACGGACCGCACTTGCAAAGAGCCAGCGCGGCGGGAGAGGCATATCACTCGCCGAACCTTTCTCCCCGGGAAGCGCGAAACCGGGGACAGATGTCCCGCGATAACCCCGGCCAGCAGCGGCAGCCGGAGCGGGCCGCTCAGAACCGAGTCGAGAAACCGAATCGTGCGCCGGCAAGAGGTGAACAGAAGCGCGGAGAAAATGAACGCGCCCACCGCTAAATTGGCGGTGTAAGCCGGCGATCGTCACTTCGAGAGATCGTCTATTCGAAAAGGGCTCCCCCTCTCTGCCATGGAGGCAAGAGAGTGGGAGCCTTCGTTTTGGCGCAAGGTACGCTCTTATCCCACCTGGAAGTGATCCCGAATCCTGAAAGTTTGCACTGTTTGCTATGATGCTCGTGTCGTCTACTGACTAACTTGCCTAGCCAGAAGCAGCTGAAATGGTCGCAACTCCGCGTCGGACTCACCGTCCTGATCGCAAGCGCGACGCTCATGGTCCTGATTTTCCTGATGAGCGGCACCGGCGGGTGGTTCACCCACAAGATCACATTGCGGTCGTACTTCGATAATGCTGGCGGCCTGCGGGAAGGCGCACCGGTGCGTTTGGCCGGCGTGGACATCGGAAACGTGAAGACGGTCCGGGTCGTGGGCGGCAACCCGTTGACGCCCGTCGAAGTCACGATGAAAGTCAACACTCAGTACTCCTTTAGTCTGCGTAAAGACTCCGTGACGATGTTGAGCACGGCCGGGGTTCTGGGCGAAACCTACGTAGACATTGACAGTTCGGCGGCGAAGGGTCCGGTGGCAACCGACGGGGATACGCTGGCGGCCCGCAGCCAGCCCGAGCTCCAGGACGTGGTGCGCGCCAGCCAGGGTACGCTACAGAATATGGACGCGCTGCTCAAGCGGCTGGACCGCATCGTGGCGTTTATCGAGAGCGGCCAGGGTTCGATCGGGAAGGTGATCTACGATCCCGCTTTGTACGACCGGCTCAACTCAACGGTTACGGAATTCAAGGGGTTGGTGGACGATATCCAGAGCGGAAAGGGCTCGCTCGGCCCCCTGCTCACCAGCGACGAAGCCTACAAGAAGGCGATTGCCGCACTCGACAAGCTGAACGCGGTGGTGGACGACCTGCAGCAAGGGAAAGGCACGGCCGGCAAACTGCTCAAGGATCCCGAGCTGTATGAAAACGCGAACAAGACGGTCGCCAACGTTCGCCAGTTAACCGACGACATCAATGCCGGCAAGGGCGCGGTGGGCAAGATGACGCACGATCAGGAATTCGCCGCTAAACTGCAGACAGTGGTGAATAACCTGGCGGCACTCTCCGATCGCCTGGAAAAAGGCGAAGGCACGGCAGGAATGCTGTTTAAGGATCCTACGCTTTACAACAACAGCAACCAGCTGCTGGTGGAGTCGCGAGAACTGGTAAAGGCGATCCGGGCAAACCCCAAGAAATATCTGACGATCCACATGAAAATTTTCTGAGTGGACGATTTGGTCGTTGGTCGCTGGTCGTTCGCAGACGCAAATCCTTTGCCGCGCGGGAATGTTAATCAGAGTTGTGTTGCCAGCGACCAACGACTAACGACCAACGACTGCGTCTAACCATTGCGGGTGACGTTCGTCCATCTAGGAAGGCTTATTCTGGCCCCCAAGTCTCGATTTGAGGTTCTCATGCGCGCTCTTTTGAAACTGTTGACCGTCTCCGTCCTGTTCATGCCTGCACTGTTGTCGCAGGACAAGCCGCCCGCCGACGTGCGCTTCTCCGCCAACCTGCTCGATAAGAGCATCGACCCCTGCAACGATTTCTACGCCTACGCGTGCGGCAAGTGGACCGCGCAGAACCCGATTCCCGCCGACCACTCGTCCTGGGGCCGCTTTAACGAATTGCAGGAGCGCGGTCAATACATAGTGCGCGATATCCTCGAAAAGGCCTCGATCGACCGATCGGGCCGCACCGCCAGCGAGCAGAAGATTGGCGATTACTATGCCAGTTGCATGGACGAAGCTGCCATCGAAAAAGCTGGCCCGAAGCCCCTGGAGCAGGACTTACATAGCATCGCGGCGATCACATCGAGAGAAGAACTTCCGCTCGAGATCGTCCGGCTGCACCGCGAAGGCGCCGATGTGTTGTTTGGCTTCGATTCCGGATCGGACTTCAAGAACGCGAGCCAGATCATTGCCGAGGTGGATCAGGGTGGTCTGGGCATGCCGGACCGCGATTACTATTTCAAAGACGACGAGAAGTCGGTCGAGTTGCGCAAGAAATACGTCGAGCACGTTGCCAAAATGTTTGTGCTCCTGGGCGACAATGAAGCTAAGGCCGCGGCGGAAGCCAAAGTCGTCATGGAGATTGAGACCGGCTTGGCCAAGGGCGCGCTCGACCAGACCAGCCGCCGCGATCCGCAGAAGATCTACCACAAGCTGACCGACAAGGAACTTGCTGCTTTAAGTCCGGCATTCAACTGGAGCTCTTACTTCGAAGGCGTGGGCGCGCCCCGGTTCGATTCGCTCAACGTGGTGGAACCGGACTTCATCAGGAACATGCAGGCGGTATTAAGCGCGCATTCGCTGGACGATTGGAAGACCTACCTGCGCTGGCACACGGTGCACGCCAACACGCCGGTGTTGCCGGCGGCGTTCGTCAACGAAAACTTCGATTTCTTCGGCAAGACGATGACCGGAGCCAAGGAGTTGCGTCCGCGCTGGAAGCGGTGCGTGAGTTACACGAACAATGGCCTCGGCGATTTGGTCGGCCAGGTTTATGTCCAGCAGACCTTCGGCGCCGAAGGCAAGGAGCGCACGCTGTCGATGGTGGGGGCTCTGGAAAGGGCGCTAGGCCAAGACATCAAGAACTTGCCCTGGATGGGCGCGGACACGAAGGCGCAGGCGCTGGTGAAATTGCAGGCCATCACCAACCGCATCGGCTACACCGACAAGTGGCGCGACTACTCGGCGCTCCAGATCGTTCGCGGAGACGCCTTGGGCAACTCGCAACGCGCCAATCAGAACGACATGCGCCGGAGGCTGAACAAGATTGGCAAGCCGCTCGATAAGAGGGATTGGGAATATCCGCCGATGACGGTGAACGCGAACTACGATCCGACGCAGAATAACATCACCTTCCCCGCCGGAATTCTGCAGCCACCGTTCTATGACAACCAGGCCGACGACGCGATGAATTTCGGCGGAATCGGCGCCGTGATCGGTCACGAACTAACCCACGGTTTCGACGACGAGGGCAGCCAGTTCGACGCCGCAGGGAACCTCCGCGACTGGTGGACCGCCAGCGACAAAAAGCAATTCGAAGAACGCACCGGCTGCATCAGAGACCAGTACGCGAACTTCGTCGCGGTCGATGATCTCAAGTTGAACGGCAAACTCACCCTGGGCGAGAACACGGCCGACAATGGCGGCCTGCGCATCGCCTACATGGCCTTGCTCAACACCTTTGCCGGCAAGGAACCTGCGCCCATCGACGGTCTTTCCGCCGAGCAGCGCTTCTTTCTCGGATGGGCGAACGTATGGTGCGAGAATCGCACCGATGCCTTCTCGCGCATGCTGGTCACGATTGATCCGCACTCGCCGTCGAAGTACCGGGTGAACGGGACCGTCTCCAATATGCCGGAGTTCCACGAAGCCTACCACTGTCCCGCGACCGCGCCGATGGTGAATCAGAAGGCGTGTAGAGTATGGTAAGGCCGTCGTTGGTCGCTAGTCGTTGGTCGTTGGGCCGCTCTTTCGCGGAATTTGTTGATGAGAGCGTTCAAGCCGCGGGCGATGCTGTCGCTGCTGCGGACAAGCTCGTTCGCCTTTTCTTCTGACAAATATTCTAGACGCCGGGCTATCAAGAGCTGGGTCTGGAGTTCCATGAGAGATCCCCTGGCATGAAACAGAAAGCGCACGAACTCGGGATCCGATCGATGTCCCTTTCCCTCGGCGATATTGCTCGGGACTGAAACCGCAGCGCGCCGCATCTGCGATATCAGGCCATAAGTTTCCTCTCGTGGAAAGCCAGTTGTGGCCCGATAAGTTTCCACCGCAAGGTCCATGGATTCCTGCCAGATCCGCAAGTCCTGAAATGACGAATTGGTGGTCATCTGTCCGCCCCGAGCACAAGATAAATCGCATCGCTCAGATGAGCCTATGACCGCCGAACATAAAAATTGTGATGATTCCATGGGGCGTGGGAGGAGTCACCGTCCGTATGCAGCGCTGATCGCCAACGACTAACGACCAACGACTATCGACTAGCCACCTCCGCCTGCTCATGTGCGTGATAGCTCGACCGTACCAGCGGCCCCGACTCCACATGTTTGAATCCGAACTTCAGTGCTTCTTCTTTCAGCGAGACAAATTCGGCTGGAGTGTAGTAGCGGGTCATTGGAAGATGGTCTTTTGACGGGCGCAGATATTGCCCAATCGTCAGAATATCGACGCCGCGCTCGCCCAGGTCGCGGAAGACTTCGATCAGTTCCCGTGTTTCCTCGCCAATGCCAACCATCACGCCGCTCTTGGTAACCGTCGACGGGTCCCACTTCTTGGCATTGGCCAGCAGATCGAGCGTCCGCTTGTAGCGCGCACCGGAGCGTACGGCGCGGTAGAGCCGCGGCACCGTTTCTGTATTGTGGTTGAGAACGTTGGGCTTGGCTTCGAGCACGATCCGCAGCGCTTCTTCCAGTCCCTGAAAGTCGGGAATCAGCACCTCGACCCGGCACTCCCGCACTAGCTGGCGAATCTGCCGGATGGTTTCAGCAAAAATCCTAGCGCCGCCGACGTTGTCGTCGTCGCGGTTTACGCTGGTCACGACCGCATGACGCAAGCCAAGCGTGGCCACCGCTTCAGCCACACGCCGCGGCTCATCCCAATCGACGGCTTCCGGCCGTCCCTTCGGCACTGCGCAAAAGCCGCAGCGCCGGGTGCAGATATCGCCCAGCAGCATGAAGGTCGCGGTTTTATGGTGCCAGCATTCTCCAATATTCGGACATTGCGCCGACTCGCACACCGTATGCAACCCAAGCCCGCGCGCCAGCCTTTTTAGGTTGTGGAAGTTATCGCCTACCGGAGCTTTTGCCTTGAGCCACGAAGGCTTCGGACTACGGACGACCGGGCCGATGTCAATCTGGATGAGCTGGGAAGACGCGGACATGATAAGGCTTAATTTTATCAGTTAGGCCACCGCGAAGCGCGAAGGTCACACTCGTTCCAGCAGCTGACGCAACTGTTGTTTCACCTCCGGCCACTCCGCCGCCACGATCGAAAAGCGCGCCGAGTCACGAGCGATGAAGTCGGCCGCCATCCGGTGTGCTCGCAGAATCCCTTCGAACCTCCCGCCAATGCGTTCGATGGCCGCGCGAGAACGCTGGTTGCGCACGTCCGTGTGCAAGCAGACGCGAAGCACCTGCCAGGTTTCGAAGGCATGCGTCAGCATGAGCAACTTGGCTTCGGTATTGGCAGCCGTCCGGATCGCCGACCTGGTGAGCCACGTGTAGCCGATCTCGCCAGCGTCCGGATCTCGGCGGCCGTGTCGCGCGTGGCCCTGCGGCCAAGCCCATCGTTCCAGGTTAAAGAAACGTGTCGAACCGATTACGACGCCGTCCGCCACGCGGACAGTCGCGAACGGCACTGCGGTTCCGGCCTCCAGCCAAGCCCGGGCGGTATCGACGTAGTTGAGGACCTCGGCCTTGCCCTGGGGGATGGGACTCCACTGGTAGAGAGAACGATCTCCGTCCGCGGCAGCCGCCAAGCCGTCAGCGTGGCGGTGGTCAAGCGGCTCAAGACGAATATGCCTTCCTGTCAGCAAAAGGCTGAGTGTTCCCATGGCTCAGTATGCGATGAGGCTCTGCGATCCCGCAACAGAACGCATCGGCTTCGTCGTCCCTCCCCGAAAAACGATGAAATTACTCGGTAGTGCGAGCTGCCATGGCCGAAACTTATAGCAACCATTTTCTGGTTGCCCGATTCTGATTGGTGGTACCCTTCCGGGGAGAAGTCCTAAAAAAGAGAAGCCCCATGATGATGAAGCCTATCCCCCCTTCGGCTTTGCTTCTTCTGCTTTTCTGTGTGCCGTTGCCCGCAGTGGCGCAGACCGCTTCCATTAGCGGGACGGTCACGGACGCTACCGCCGCTGTGGTTCCGCAGGCGAAAGTCACTGCCCGCAACCTTGCCACCAACGCCTCGCGCGACACTGTGACCGATGGGTCTGGAACCTACCGGATCCCGAGCCTGGTTCCGGGAATATATGACGTGCTGGTCGAGCGGCAAGGCTTCAAGACCGTGGAGTATGCCAGCGTGGAACTGACGGTAGGCCAGGTGCAGGACCTAAGCCCAAAGCTGGTTCCGAGCGCGACCCCCGAAACCATCACGGTTCACGGTGAACAGGTTGCGCCGCTGGATTTGGACGATGCCCAGGTCGGAAACCTGGTCAAGAGCCAGCAGATCGAGAATCTGCCCATGATTCTGCGCGATCCCTACCAACTGATTTTGCTCTCTCCGGGCGTGGTTCAGGGCAATTCCATTTTGCAGGGCCTGTCGGTCAATGGTTCGCGGGAGCGCAATAACAACTTTCTGCTGGATGGCACCGATAATAACGACTCCGACATTCCCGGGTTGACGCTGCCGCAGCCGGGACTGACTTCCCTGAACCCCGATTCGGTTCAGGAATTTCGCGTCATCACCAACAATTTTCTTCCCGAGTTTGGCCGCAATACTGGCGCGGTCATTGACGTCGTGAGCAAGCGCGGCACCAACGATTTTCATACCGACGTCTACTGGTTCGGTCGCTTCGACGCCTTAGGCGCGCGCGATTATTTCAACCATGAGACCAATACGGCGGGCCAGGTCGTGCCCAAGGATTCCTACTCCCGCAACACGTTTGGCATCTCCGCCGGGGGGCCGCTGCTGCACAATAAGACTTTCTGGTTCGCCAACTACGACGGCGACCGATTCTCCACCACGCTGACCAATACCAGCTTCGTGCCATCTCATGACTTTAAGCTTGGCAGCTTCAACTATGCCGGCACGGGAGGGAATCTGGTCCCCATCGATGTCAGCACTCCCACTTCGCCGAGCAACATCTTTGGCTTGTCCCAGGATCCGACAATTCAGAAGATATTGTCGCTCTACCCAGATCCGAATGGCCCCCCCGTGGATGGCGCGCGCGGCGAGCTTTTCTATCCCAGCCCCTCTCAAACGACCAGCGACAACGTGAGCGTCCGCGTGGACCACAACTTCTCCCAGAAAGAAATCCTGGCGGTGCGCTACACCTTCAATCGCTACATTGATCCCAACTTCGATCACACCGATTTCCTGCCCGGCCTGGGCGGGACTGGAACCTCGCAGCGCCGACAGAACGCCACCCTGCAACTGACCTCGGTCGTCGATCCCCGGCTGGTGAATAATTTTCGCCTGGGCGCAAACCGCATCAATTTTCCGCTGACCTGCGAGGGATTGAACGTTCTCGACAGTCTCGGTCTGACGGATTCGTATGGCCGCGGGTTCGATGCCCCCTTGCCCGGCGTGGCTGGATTCGGTTGCCTGCTCATCGTGGATCGAGACGGTTCGAAGCGGTTCAGCGGCACCTATACTATCGGGGACGATGTCACCTGGGCTCGAGGCCGCCACACATTCAAGTTCGGCGTCGAGACGCGCGATGCGTACTCCAACAGCACCAATGAGTTTTACTCGCGGCCCACGTTGGATTTCAATAACTTCGCAAACTTCGGCGGCGCCTCTGCCTTGGTCCCCACCGGCGACCCGGCCATCGACGGCAATCCGACCCTGCAGGACATGATTTGGTGGTGGTTCGGTCAGGCGGGATCGGTCACCCAGGCGCAATTCTTCGACAAGAATTTCAATCGCACCCCAGATGATCTCCGCGGATTCCGCCAGAAGGATTTCGCCGCCTTTGCCCAGGACACTTTCAAAGTTCTTCCCAATCTCACGTTGAACTATGGACTCCGCTACCAGTTCAACGGCGTTCCCTACGAAGTAAACAACCTGCTATCCACGCTGTTTGCCGATCCCAGCGGGCAGGCGCCGTTCACCTTCACGGTCGCCGGACGGAACGAGCACGGCCTGCCGCCACTCTACAGCAACGACTGGCACGACTTTGAGCCGCGTGTCGGAATCGCCTGGGATCCTTTCAAGGATGGCAAGACCTCGATTCGCGCGGGCTATGGCATTTTCCACGACCGCCTGTTCGGCCAATTGCTGGGACTCGCGCGCGGAAACCCGCCCTTCCAGCAGGTACTGTTCGAGCCTTTTTTTGGCCAGGAGCCCTTCTGTAATCCTCTGGCAACCGTAGAGTTTGGGTTCATCTGCATCGGGGCGCCCGTGTCCGCCCTGTCTGCGCCGTTGCCGTCGCTACCCACCTCTGCGACGGTGAGCCAGGGGGCAGGCGATCTGCCGTTCATTATCGATCCACACCTGCGCATGCCTTACAGCCAGAGCTGGAATTTTGGAATTCAACGTGACTTGCCGGGCAACGTGACCATGGAATTGAACTACGTGGGATCGAAGGGAACGCGCCTGCTGCGTCTGGTGGATGGCAATCCTCCGCAGCCAGCTCTGGTCGCTCAGTTGGAGGCTTTCTGCGCCAGTCAGGGGATTCAGGCCCAGGTCAACCAGTGCAACCAGACGCTCCAGTTCAACAATCTCTGGATCGGACTGGAAACCGGGAGCCCGGCCTATGTCGCGGTGGGCAGCGACGCGGTTAACAACAACGCGTTTTTGCACGCGGAAGTTTTCAACAACGCGGCATCCTCGACCTATCACGCCTTGCAGGCGAACCTCAGCAAGCGGATGTCGCAGGGCCTCACCTTCCAGGCGGCGTATACCTGGGCGCATGCGATTGATAACTCCTCCGACCCGCTGACGCCCTCAACCGGCAACCAGGGGTTCCCGCGCAACTCCCTCGACCTCGGCGCCGAGCGCGGCAATGCCGATTTCGACGTGCGCCAACGGCTGGTAATCAACTACTCCTGGGCGATTCCCCTTGGTCACGGGCATGACCACCTGGCCGAAGGTCCCACCAGCACAATCTTTGGAGGCTGGGAAGTCGCCGGGATCACAACCTTCTCCGGCGGGCTTCCCTACGACATCTTCAGCGCGCTCGACACCGCCCATACCGGCCAGCAGCAACGCGCCGACTACAATCCCGCGGGCACTCCTCTTCCCGTCAATAATCCGCGCACACAAACCGGGCCTAACCTGGGTTTGTTCTCGGATCCCGCCTGGGGCAGCGCGGGTAACCTAGGACGCAACCACTTCTACGGACCCGGAGTGAACAGCTGGGATATGGTTTTGCAAAAGACTTTGAGGCTCTCGGAACGTGCCAACTTGCAATTCCGCACCGAGAGCTACAACCTGTTCAACCGCGTCCAATTCAGCCAACCCGACAATCTCATCTCCGACACAAATTCCTTCGGCCAGTCCAGCTCTCAGGTGAGGCGACCGGACCTTACCACCGGCGCGCGGCAAATCCAGTTTGGGGTTAAGTTGAGCTTCTAACCGAGAACTGTGGGCCACGAGGCTTGGAGCGGGAACCCTACTTCAAATGCGCCGCCGCCTCCGACCGCTTCGGGACGGCTGACTTGCCACCTTGGCCGCCCATCGTCGCCGACTTAGGCATCGCGTACTTGGGCTTGATCTCGTGACATCCGGCTTCGCAATACACTCCACCGGTGGCCGATTCGGGCGTCGGCATCGGAGAATTCACCGCGATTTCCCGGTCCGCTTCCAACTGCCGCTCGACGCCGGCCATCAGCTTTTCATTTTCCGCCGCCGTCAGCCACTTCTTCCTGTCCACCAGATAGTCTTCCAGTCGCACAATCGGGTCGCGCCTCTTCCAATAGTCAAAGAGCGGCTTCGGAACATACTCCGCCGCATCATGGATGGCGTGACCCTTCATGCGCATCATCTTCGCTTCGATCAGCGTCGGTCCTTCGCCGCGCCGCGCCCGCTCGCAGGCTTCGTGGCAGGCGTCATAAACCTGGCAAGCGTCGGTGCCGTCGACGATCACGCCGGGAATCCCGTAAGCGATGGCGCGTTCCGCCAGATCCTTGACGCGAAACTGCATGTCGGCCGGAGTCGAGTATCCCCAAAGATTATTCTCGACAATCAGCACCAGCCCTAGATTCTGCACCGCCGCGAAATTCAGCCCTTCATAAGTCACGCCGGTGGATTGGCCTCCATCGCCGATGTAGGTCATGACGGCGATGTGTTTCCCCTGCAGCCGAGCCCCCAGCGCCACACCCGCCAGCACCGGAATCAAATCGCCGAGCGTCGAAATCGGGGCAACTACATTGCGCGTTTCGATATCACCAAGGTGCGAAGAGGCATCGCGCCCCTTGGTCGGCGATCC
>Ga0187817_10000987_pt1 | contig 13233 bp, 9 predicted proteins | sample NC_wetland_sal_i_17_FD_132431 | JGI IMG/M metagenome (GOLD analysis project Ga0187817, IMG submission 132431) | Wetland sediment microbial communities from Neuse River Estuary, North Carolina, USA - SO4_2 | ecosystem: Environmental > Aquatic > Freshwater > Wetlands > Sediment | place: USA: North...
CTTCACTCCAGAAGAAGAAGGTTTTGTCCTTCTTGGTGTACAGCTTGGGAATATACACGGGACCGCCGAGCGTGTATCCGAAATCGTTCTTCTTGTACGACGGAACATTGGGCGAGAAGAAATTGCGCGCATTGAAGTCGTTGTTGCGCACGAACTCGAAGGCGTCGCCGTGGAGGGTATTCGTGCCGGACTTGGTTACGGTCTCGATCGTTGCCGATCCGTTGCGGCCGTACTGCGCGCTGTAGTCCGAAGTCATGACTTTGACTTCGGCGATGGCGTCCAGGTTCGGGTAGACATTGATGGTGCCGTTGCTGCCGTTGTCCATGATGTCGCCGCCATCCAGTTCCCAGTTGTTGTACACGGCCCGGCCGCCATTCACGGCATTATCGATCCGGCCGTACACTCCAACTGTGCCCTCCTCCTGGCCGGTCCGGCTGACCACCCCAGGCGTCAGCATGACTAATTGGCTGAAGTTGCGCCCGTTCAGGACGATCTGAGTCATCTCTTTGCTGGTGATAATGCCGTAAACTTCAGACGACTCCGTCTCTACCTGTGTCGAACCGGCGGCTTCCACCGTCACTGCGGTTTTCACCTCGCCTACTTCGAGCGCGGCGTCCACTCTGGCGCGTTGCGCCACACGCAGGACGATACCCGTTGCTTCATAAGCCTTAAAGCCGACGGCAGTCACCGTTAGATCGTACGTTGCCGGGGAAACTGCGGCGAAAAGGTAGTCGCCATCCACGTTAGTCGTTGTGTGTAATGAGGTTTTGGTGGCGGTATCCGTTAGTGTGACACCTGCGTTGGGGACTACCGCACCTGTAGTGTCTCGAACCGTGCCGGTGATCGAGCCTGTGCCCTGTGCGTACAACATCGACACGGACAGGATCAGCAGCAGAAATAGTTTCCATTGACTGAAACCTTGCATTGAATCCTCCCTGAGCCGGAGCCGTCACCCTGGCGACTCCCAGCCTTTGCAGGACCAGTTCACATTGTGCGAGCGCCACGCGGGAGGCATCTAAACCGCCGGCTGTGTGGCGGCAACGCGAGCTAATCAACCCCCAAGCAGCAATACATGCTTCTTTGCCATAAACTATACTGCTAATAGATAAATATTTCAAGACCTGTTAATCCTGATAGCACTAGAACTTGGTCCAACCCTAGTGGATATCTGCTATAGAGAGGCAAAACGTTAGTCACGGGCGGACAGCAGACGCTGAAACTGACTATCATGAAAGCGTCTATGACGCGGCGGTCGATGCTCGCACTGCTGGCCGCTCCGGCCGCCTTGCGGGCGCAGCGGTCGGAAGGCATGGCCTCGCGCGGAGTGGCTCCAACGCCTCGCGGAAAGCCCTCCGGCCGTCCCTTTCACGCCCATTTCAGCGACGTCGCCGAACAGGCAGGCCTTCGCACTCCCATCATTTACGGCTATCCCGACCACTGCGACTACATCCTGGAAACCATGGGCGCGGGCATCGCCTTTCTGGACTACGACAACGACGGCTGGTTGGATATCTTCGAGTTGTCGGGCACCCACATGGACGGCGCGCCGCCCGGCGCAACGAACCGTCTCTACAAAAACAATCGCGACGGAACCTTCACCGACGTCACCGAGAAGGCCGGGCTCCATCGCCTCGGTTGGGCCTTCGGAGTGACGGTCGGGGACTACAACAACGACGGCTTCGAAGACCTGTTCGTCACCTACTGGGGCCAGAACGTTCTCTACCGCAACAACGGTGACGGCACCTTTACGGATGTCACCAGGGAAGCCGGCCTGCTGTTCCCCGAGCGCTGGAGCTCCGGATGCACCTGGGTGGACTACGACCGCGACGGCCGCCTCGATCTCTTCGTTTCCCACTATCTGAAGTTCGACCCAAAGCGCGTTCCGAAGGCCGGCCAAAACGCCCTGTGCAACTGGAAGGGCGTGCCGGTGAACTGCGGCCCGCGAGGCTTGCCCACCGAGACGCAACAGCTTTTTCACAACAACGGCGACGGGACGTTCAGCGATGTCACCGAGCGTTCCGGCATCGGCCAGATCAAGGGCAGCTATGCCCTGACTGCCGTGCCGGCCGACTTCAACGACGACGGATGGGCGGACATCTATGTGGCCTGCGACTCCACCCCGAGCCTGCTGTTCACCAATAACCACGATGGCACGTTCACCGAGGAGGGCCTGGAGAGCGGCATCGCTCTTAGTGAGGACGGCGCCGAACAGGCCGGCATGGGCGTGGCCGTCGGGGACTACAATCTCGACGGCCGGCTCGACATTGTGAAGACGCATTTCGCCGAAGATACGCCCGTGCTCTACCGCAACGAGGGCAAGGGACGGTTCAACGATGTCACCATTCGCGCCGGCCTGGGCGTGGAAACACGCTTCGTGTGTTGGGGCGTCGGGCTCGAAGACTTCGACAACGACGGTTACCCCGATATCTTTGTCGTCACGGGAAGCGTCTACCCCGAAGTGCAGAACAAGCTCCCGCAATTTCCGCACCGGACGCCACGGTTCATTTTCCGCAACCTCGGCGACGGCAAGTTCGAACAGCTCTTCGAAGAAGCGGGACCGGCGATTGTCGCCACGCACGCCAGCCGCGGCGTCGCGTTCGGCGACTTCGACAACGATGGAGACGTCGATATTCTGGTCATGAACCAGAACGAGCCGCCGTCCCTGCTGCGAAACGACGTGACGGGCAACAATCGTTGGCTCAAAGTGAAGCTCATCGGAACCGCATCGAACCGCAGCGCGATCGGGGCGCGCGTTACCGCCAAATACGGCGGCAAGCAGCAGGCGCGCGAGGTGCTTGGCCAATCCGCTTTTCTCTCGGTAAGCGATCGCCGCCTGCATTTCGGCTTGGGCGCGAACGAAACCGCCGACCTGGACATCCGCTGGCCGAACGGCGCGCGCGAAAGCTTCGCCAAGGTGGGCGCCGGCCAGTTAGTCACCATCAAAGAGGGTGCGGGAATCGTGAACAAGGAGAAATTCCCAGGAGGTAAGCCGTAATGGCCCAAGCTTCCATCATTCCGCCGCCGCGCGCCGCGGCGCCGGCCAGGCTGCTGTTTATCGACAATCTTCGCTGGCTCATGATCGTGCTCGTGATTACCATGCACGCCGCGGTTACTTACAGCAATATGGGCCGCTGGTATTACAACGAGAAGGCACAACTGGGACTGGCTTCGCGCCTGTTCTTCACTACCTACCAGGTTTGGCTGCAGGCCTTTTTCATGGGCCTCCTCTTCTTCATTGCCGGCTATTTCGTGCCGCCGGCGTTCGACCGGAAAGGGCCCGCTCGCTTTCTGCGCGACCGTGCGGTCCGGCTGGGGATCCCGTCGCTACTCTACATGTTCGTGATAGGCCCGGCGACCATTTATTACCTGCTGGTGACCAAGCAGCCGGGATATTCCTTCGCGAACTTCTGGGGGCATTACGCCATCGGCCCATCGATTCGTGAGGGCGGCACCGGACCGTTGTGGTTCTGCGTCGCGCTGCTGATTTTCTGTGTCGCGTACGCGGCCGTCCGGGTGATCGCGCGCTCTACGGGAGCGGAGGAATGGCTGCCTGGAAACAGGCACGTTGTTCTGTTCATCCTTGCGCTCGCCACAACGACATTCCTGGCGCGCATCGTTCAGCCGATCGGCACGGCGATCTGGAACATGCAGCTATGCTTCTTTTCGCAATATACCCTGCTGTTCATCGCCGGATTGCATGCGAACCGGCACGGCTGGCTTCTGCGGATTCCTTATCGCTTCGGGATGCGGTGGCTCGGTCTCTCGGTAGGCGGCGGAGCCGTTGTATGGCTCGGGCTGCTCATCCTGGCCGTGCGCCTGCACTGGAACACCAGCTTTTTCAATGGAGGCTTGCACTGGCAAAGCGTTGTATTGTGCGCGTGGGAGTCGTTCTTCTGCGTGGGCGTCTGCCTGGGGCTGATCGCGCTCTTTCATGAAGGCTTCAACGCGCAGGGCCGCATGGCGCGATTTCTTTCCGATAACGCGTTCGCCGTTTACGTCTTTCATCCGCCTGTGGTGATCGCGGCTGCGCTTGCTCTACGCGGCTTTCACGCGCCCCCGGTGGCCAAGTTCGCCATGGTGAGCGCGATAGGAGCGTTGGTCACGTTCGGCGCAGCGCCGGGGCTGCGGCGGGTACCGCTGCTGAAGCGCGTGCTGTAGAAAAGGGTAGAAAAGGGGGTAGAAAAGGGGACAGACGCATTTTCTGTAGAAAAGGGGACAGACGCATTTTCTGGAATGTGTGAGTGCGAGAAATGCGTCTGTCCCCTTTTCGGCCCCTTATCGGCCCAAACGGGTGGAAATAGTCCCAAGACCTCCGATGCGGAACCAATCCGGCCCGAGCCATACCGCGAAAAAAATGCGTCTGTCCCCTTTTTGGCACCCGCCCCCTTTTTGACACCCGGGCGATAATAATACACGTGAAAACCCTCGTCATTGATGTTGGCGGCACGCACGTGAAACTGCTCGCCACGGGCAAAAAGCAGCGCATCGAACTGCCTTCCGGTCCCACGCTGACCGCGGCCAAAATGGTCAAGGATGTGAAAAAGGCCACGGCCGGCTGGGATTACTCCGCCGTGTCCATCGGCTATCCCGGCGCGGTGATCCACAACCGGCCCGTGGCCGAGCCGCACAATCTGGCCCGCGGCTGGGTGGGATTCGATTTCCGGAAGGCGTTCGGCCACCCCGTCAAGGTCATCAACGACGCTGCCATGCAAGCGCTCGGAGGCTATGAAGGAGGCCGCATGCTATTCCTTGGCCTGGGCACGGGTCTGGGTTCCGCGATGATTGTTGACGGCATTCTCGAGCCCATGGAACTGGCCCATCTGCCGTACAAGAGTGGCCGCACTTACGAGGATTATGTCGGCATCCGCGGTTTGAAACGCCTGGGAAAGAAAAAGTGGCGCCGCCATGTAGCGGATGTGGTCGAGCGCCTCAGAGCCGCGCTCGAAGCTGATTACGTGGTCCTCGGCGGAGGCAACGCAAAACTGCTGAAGAAGCTCCCGCCCGGCACGCGCTTAGGCGACAACAACAACGCCTTTCGCGGCGGCTTCCGTATGTGGCAGAAGCCAGTGCGGTGATTTCAGGCGTGATGCCCAAGTCGCGGCGGTATTATCACAGGTTCGCAAGCGGATTGGTGTGTTTCCTTTTGGCCGGCATCGGCGTCCTGGCAGTGCGCTTACTCTTTCAACCTGCGCACCGGAGCGAAGGGCTGCTGATCGCCACCCTGCTGTACCTGGCAGTAGCGGCGCTGGGCATTGCAACGCAAGTTTGGTTTCAGCGGCGGATCATCGGCGAATTCCACTTCGACGGCGCCTCATTTCGGTTTCGTGCACTCGCGTCGTCCACGACCGAAACGCGTGCGCTGTCCGAAATCGCAGATGTCCGGGAATGGCGAGGGCGCGGCCGGGCACTCGGATATATGCTGGTCTTCCGCGACGGAGGGAAGGCCTACCTCCAGCATTGCGTTTCGAATGCGCCGGCTGTGGCGGAGCAACTGCGCTCCTATGCGGCAGGCGATCCGCTTTCGTGATCCATGCCACCAGATAAATCAGATTTGAGCGATCCTGCGATTCTTCTGGCCCAACGCTTCGGCGCCGGCCCTGCGCCTTCCATCGTGTCCGTGCCGGGGCGCGTCAACCTCATCGGTGAACATGTCGATTATCACGGCCTGCCCGTGCTTCCGATGGCGATCCAGCGCCGCATCCGCATTGCATTCCGTCCGCGAAACGACCGGCGCATCCGTGCTGTCAGTCGGCCGTACGGCGAGCGGGAGTTCGAGTGGGCGAAGCATCTGGAGCCCAGCGGCTCCGGCGATTGGGAGAACTACATAAAAGCCGCGGCCCAAGCGATTGGCACGCGCTGGAGCCCGGCCCGCGGCATCGACGCTGCCGTGGTCTCGGATCTGCCGGCCGCCGCAGGACTGTCCTCTTCGTCGGCGGTGCTCACCGGCTTTACGCTGGCTTTGCTTCAGGCCAACGGCGTGCGCACGTCGTTTGAGGAGCTGATGGAGGTCCTGCCGGAAGGCGAATACTTCGTCGGAACGCGTGGTGGAGCGATGGACCATGCGGCGGTGCTCGGGTCCAGATCCGGGTGCGCGCTACTGGTTCACTTCGCTCCGCTCTCAGCCTGCCCGGTGCCGATACCCAAAGACTGGGCATTCCTGGTCGCCCACAGCTTGACCACGGCGGAAAAGTCCGGCGAAGTCCGCGCCGAGTACAACGCGCGGCGGACGGCGGGTTCGCGCGCCATCGAGCGCCTCGGCTTCCCGTCTTATGCCGCAGCCATCGCCGGCTCTACGTTGGATCGCCTGAAGGCGCTGGCCGCCGAGCGACTGGAGGCCGATGAGCAGCGGTCTTTCCTGCATGTGGCCGGCGAGGCGTTTCGCACGTCGGAGGGCGTCGCCGCATTGCAGAATGCCGATGCCGCCGGGTTCGGCAGGGTGCTGAACGAATCGCACGACAGCCTGCGCGACCTGCTGCGCGTCAGTTCGCCCGCGCTCGACGCCCTCGTGTATGCGGCCCGCGAGGCCGGCGCTACCGGAGCACGGTTGACCGGCGCCGGATTCGGCGGCTGCGCCATCGTCTTCTGCCATGCATCCGACCGGCAACGCATTGCTGAGGAACTCGTCGAACGCTACTATTCTGGCCGCAGTGGATTCGACCCCGAAACCCACCTCATCGCCGCCGAACCATCGTCAGGTGCGCTGTACGAGTGAATCACGAAACCGCTTGCTTCGCGCGCAGCTCAGAATCTGCCTAACCGAGCCGCGACCAAAGGAAGCGGTACTCCCCATTCTCGGCCCAATCAGTCTCATCTCCACAAACGCCGGACGACACCGATTAGGATCCAGCCGCTGAGCACAAACACGGCCCCGAGCCCCAGCGCATAGCCCGTCCGCCCATACAAGAAATTCCCCACGGTGAACAGGCTCGACCAGATGACCGAAACCCCCGCCACCCATCCGAGCATCGCGAGCGGAATGTTGTCCTGTTGCGCGAATGCGGCAGCCTCATTTGCGGTGATTCCGGCCTCTTCTCGAATCTTTGTCCAGCCCGGCCCGAAGGGATGGACCTTGTGGTAGAAGCTGATCAGTCTCGCCCGCTCCGTCTGCGGGCCGACGAAAGCCGTGATCAGCCAGCAGACCGTTGTGAAGGCCACGGTAAGCAGAAGCTCGCGGTGCGTGCCCAGAATGATACCGTTCTTGCGCGCCACGAACAGCGCCACTGCGACTGCGAATGAGCTGCACATCGCGACAATCTCGCACCACGCCGTGATCCGCCACCAGTACCAGCGCAGTAAATACAGCAGACCCGTGCCCGCGCCAATTTGCAGGATGATATTGAAACTGTCCTGAGCGGTTTCGAGCACAAACACCAGAGAGGACGACAGCACAAACAGGATGACGGTGGCCACGCGTCCTGCCTTCACGTAATGCTTCTCGCCCTCCGCCGGCTTCAGGAACCGGCGGTAAAAATCATGAACCAGATAGGAGGCGCCCCAGTTGAGATGCGTCAGAATAGTCGAGGAGTTGGCGGCGACCAGCCCACCCACCATGAGGCCGATGAAGCCCGCCGGCAAGAACTTCAGCATTGCTGGGAACGCGCTGTCGTGGCCGAGGAGAGAAGGATCCACGTGCGGAAACGCTTTCGCGATATCGGAGACTTCCGGATAGACGATCAGCGACGCCAGGCCAACCAGAATCCACGGCCAGGGCCGCAGCACGTAATGGGCGAGGTTGAAAAACAGCGTGCCGCCCAGCGCGTCTTTCTCCGACTTCGATGCCAGCATGCGCTGGGCGATGTAGCTGCCGCCGCCCGGCTCTGCGCCGGGATACCAGACGGCCCACCACTGCACAGTAAGCGGAATGACGAAGACGGCCACCGCCAGGTCCCAGTTGCTCGTGAAGTCAGGCAGCATGTTGAGATAATTGAGGCCACCCGGGCCTTTGAGGTGCGACAGTTTCTGCACCAGCCCGCTGAGCCCTCCGACTTGAGGCAGTTCGACCGCGAAATAAGCCGCCGCGATCACGGCCGTCATCTTGATGAAGAACTGCACCATGTCGATAACCAGTACGCCCCACAATCCGGAATGCGCCGCGAAGACCACGTTCAGCAGTCCGACGGCCAGCAGCGTCTGCCAGCGGCTGAGGCCGAACAGGATATTCGCAATCTTGCACGCGGCCAGGTTCACGGTCGCCATGATCATCATGTTGAACAGCAGGCCCAGGTAGACCGCGCGGAAGCCGCGCACGGCACTCGCGGCTTTGCCGGAGTAGCGAATCTCGTAAAACTCCAGATCTGTGAGCACGCCGGAGCGCCGCCAGAGGCGCGCATAGAAGAACACCGTCGCCACGCCCGTTAGGGTGAACGCCCACCACTGCCAGTTACCCGCCACGCCTTGCGTGCGCACGAAGTTGGCCACCAGGTTGGGAGTGTCGCTCGAGAAGGTTGTGGCCACCATGGAAATTCCCGCCAGCCACCAGGGCACGGAACGTCCCGATGCAAAAAATTCGGAGGTGTTTGCGCCGGACCGTTTGCCGAAAGCCAGCGCAGGCAAAAAACAAATCAGGATCGAGGCGAGCGCGATAATCCAGTCGATGGCGTGTAAGGTCATGTGTCTGCGAGGATAAGCCGTTTCGCATCTCGCTGGCAACCAGACCCGATCAGGGCAGAACACGGATTCCTGACACCTGGAACCGGGCACCTGACACCTGTTCTACAATCGTGAACGATGTCACTCGTGGTGGTTGGTTCGGTTGCCTATGATGGTCTGGAGACTCCGCACGGCAAGGTGGATCGCATTTTAGGCGGCGCGGCCACTTACATTTCGTTGGCTGCCAGCTTCTTCACGCGCGTGAAGATTGTGGCCGTGGTGGGCGACGACTTCAGCCGGGACGACACCGCGCTGCTGCTGGGCCGCGGCATTGACCTGGAAGGACTGGAGCGCGTTCCAGGCAAGACCTTCTTTTGGTCCGGCGTTTACTCGCCCGACATGAACGACCGCACTACGCTGGTGACGGAACTCAACGTCTTTGCTGATTTCAATCCCAAGTTGCCGGAGTCTTACCGGACAGAGCCCTATCTGCTGCTGGGCAACATCCAGCCGGCTTTGCAGCGCAGCGTGCGAGCGCAGATGAACGGCCTGCGCTTCGTCGGCGGCGACACCATGAACTACTGGATTCGCGACTATCGCGACGAGCTGTTGGCGACCATTTGCCAGTGGGATTTTCTCCTGATCAACGACAGCGAGGCGCGCATGCTTTCGGGCGTCTACAACCTGCGCCGGGCCGCCGAAAAGATTCTTGCCATGGGCCCCAAGACGCTGGTGATTAAGCGCGGCGAATATGGAGCCATCCTGTTCCATGGCAACCAGCACTTCATTGTGCCGGGCTTTCTGCTGGAGGATGTTTTCGATCCCACCGGCGCGGGCGACTGCTTCGCTGGTGGGTTCATGGGCTATCTGGCGCAGCAAGGCGTCCAACCAGAGGGCGATGAGATCGACCACCAACTGCTGCGCCGCGCCGTGATATATGGATCGGTGATGGGCAGTTTCTGCTGCGAGATGTTTGGCCCGGACCGCTTTCGTACCCTCACGCGCGCGGATATCGATGATCGCTATCGCGAATTCAAAGCCTTCACGCACTTCTGAAAAGAACGTTCCGCGGCCGGGCAGGGCAGTGTTGGTCGTAACGGCTGCGGCGACGCTTTTGTGCGCCGGTGCCGTCTGGCTCTCGTGGCGGCAAGGCTGGACGCTCTACTACGGCGACGCCGAAGCGCACCTGAACATCGCGCGGCGCGTCCTCGATTCCCGCACTCCCGGATACGAGCAGCTCGGGACCGCTTGGCTGCCGCTGCTACACGTGCTGATGCTGCCCCTGGTCGGAAACGATGCGCTATGGCAGACGGGCCTGGCGGGAGCCATTCCGCCGGCGGTTTGTTTCATCCTGGGTGTCACGTTTTTCTTCGCCGCTGTGCGCCACGTTTTTGCGAGCGGCCTTGCGGCCATGGTGGCGGCGGTACTCTGCGCCCTGAATCCAAACACGCTTTACCTGGCGTCGATCCCCATGACCGAGGCGGTCTTCTTCGCTTCGCTGGCGGCGCTGTTCTATTTCACCGTGCGTTTCCGCGAGACGCAGTCCATTGCGTGCGCGGTGGGGGCGGGTATTGCGACTTTCGCAGGCACACTGACGCGCTACGACGCATGGTTTCTGATCCCGTTTGCGGCCCTGTATTTCTTGTTCGCTGCCCGGCGCGGGAGATTCCGGACGGCGTTCGTCTACGGCATCATAGCTTCGGCCGGCCCGTTATTATGGCTCGCTTACAATGCCTGGGTCTTCGACAATGTTTGGGAATTCTATTCCGGACCGGCATCCGCTAAGGCTATCCAGGGAGGGCTGCCCTATCCCGGCCACGACGATTGGAAGCTGGCGCTCACTTATTTTGGCTGGGCCGTGCGGGCGTGCGCCGGGGCGCCTCTGTTCTTCCTCGCAGCCGCGGGTTTCCTGGCGGCGCTATGGAAGCGCGTGTTTTGGCCGCTCGTGTTGCTGGCGCTTCCCGGTGTGTTCTACATCTGGAGCCTTCATTCATCGGGCACGCCGATTTTCTTGCCCAACCTACCCCCGCACGGTTACTACAATACGCGGTACGGTCTTGCAGTATTGCCGCTCGTGGCATTTTGCGGTGCAGCGATTGTGGGTTTGTTTGCGCAGAACCGCTCCGTCACCGTCGCGGCTCGGAAACGTCTTACTGAGCCGCGCGCGTTAGCAAGCGGTCTGACCGCTGTGGTCATCCTCATCTCCGCCATCTCTCCCTGGCTCCTCCATCCTCATCCCGAAGCCTGGATCACCTGGAAAGAGTCGCAGCAAAACTCTGTCGCGCGCCGCGCCTGGACCCGCGAAGCCGCCGATTTCCTCCGGGCCCGCTACCATCCGGGCGATGGCATCTTCACTTCGTTCGGCGACTACACGGGTGCTTTCCGTGAGGCGGGCATTCCATTGCGCGACACACTGACCGGCGACAACGGTCTCCCCTGGCAGGCCGCCTGCTTGCGGCCCGACCTCTGCCTGTGGGAACAATGGGCGTTGGTCCAGGGCGGCGACCCGGTGCAGACTGCCATTAACCGCGTGCGACGCCGCGGCCCTAACTACGAATTGGCCCGGCAGATTATCGTGAAAGGCGCGCCGGTCATCGAAATTTACGAGCGCAGCACCGCGCCCTCGGTCCTCTCGCAACCCACCCCATGACGATTCCATTCCTCAAAGCGCACGGCGCGAAGAATGATTTTCTGCTGACAGCGGCGCCCGACGTGCCGCAGGGAGTTCCGCCCGCCGAACTGGCGCGCGCCATCTGCGACCGTCACACCGGAATCGGCGCCGACGGCTGGCTGCACGTCGCGACACCCGCCCAGAATGCCGACGGTGAGATCCGGCTGTTCAACGCCGATGGAAGCGTGGCCGAAATCTCGGGCAACGGCACCCGCTGCGCCGCCGCGTTCCTTATCTATCGTGGTGCCACTGTGTCCAGTCACGTGCGCATCCGCACCGGCGCGGGCGTCAAGCATCTGCTCCTGCTCGAGCGCGACGGGTTGCGGTTTGTCTTCCAGATGAACATGGGCGTTCCCGAAATCCGTGCGCGGAACTTGGCGCTCCCGCTAGCCCAAGGCCCCCGTGACGTCACGCTCGTCTGGGTAGGCAATCCACAGTGCGCCATTCCGGTGGAGAATTTCGATTTCGACTGGCGGCGCCTGGGCGCCGAGATTGAGGCCCACCCCCATTTTCCCGATCACACCAATGTTTCTTTTTTTCGTGCCCTCAACGAGCACGCGCTCGATGTCCGCTTCTACGAGCGCGGGGCAGGCGAGACTATGAGTTCTGGTACTGGCTCAACCGGCGCCGTCGCCGCGGCCTTGGCGCGCGGCCTGGTTCTGAGCCCGGTGACCGTGAACACTCCCGCCGGGCCTCTGGAACTGCGTGCCAACCCATCCACCCAGGAGATTTCCCTGGTCGGGCCCGCGGAGATCGTGGGGGAGGGTTTTTTCCATTATGCGAAAATAGATGCAAATGGGCCCCGCACGCGCTGAATTACGGCTTGCTGCCAGGACACTCGAGCAGAAAATTCGGACCCGGCAGGCCAGGGTTGGCATCGTGGGCCTGGGTTACGTTGGCTTGCCGCTGGCCGTCGAATTCGCCAAGGCAGGCTTCCCCGTAACAGGAATCGATCTCAGCGATTCCAAGACCGCGCAGATCAACGCGGGGGATTCGTATGTCGGCGACGTCCCGACTGCAACGCTCGCTCCGCTGGTTCACGACGGAAAGCTGAAAGCCACTGCGGATTTCTCCGTCATCCGCGACCTCGACACCGTGAATATCTGCGTGCCCACGCCGCTGCGCAAAACCAAGGACCCGGACATGAGCTACATCGTGTCGGCATGCGGCGAGGTCGCCAAGTACCTTCATCCCGGAATGCTCATCATTCTGGAATCCACTACTTATCCGGGCACCACCGACGAGCTGGTTTTGCCCATGCTGGAACAAGACGGCTTAAAGGCCGGCAAGGATTTCTTCCTGTGTTTCTCGCCCGAGCGTGTCGATCCCGGCAACCCGAAATACAACACATCGAACATTCCGAAGGTCGTCGGCGGCACGACGCCGGCATGTTCCGAGATGGGGCGGCTGTTTTACTCACAGGCGCTCGAACACGTTGTGGCCGTCAGTTCCACACAAGTCGCCGAGATGGTCAAGCTGCTGGAAAACACGTTCCGCATGATCAACATCGGCCTGGTGAACGAGATCGCGCTGATGTGCGACCGCATGGGTATCAACGTTTGGGAAGTGATCGAGGCGGCGGCTACCAAGCCGTTCGGCTTCATGCCGTTCTATCCTGGTCCGGGGCTAGGTGGGCACTGCATCCCCGTCGACCCGTTTTATCTTTCCTGGAAAACCAAGCAGGCGGGCATCGAAGCGCGGTTTATCGAGCTGGCCGGCTATATCAACGGGCAGATGCCGCACTTCGTAGTTGATAAGATCCAGAATGCACTCAACGATCACTCCAAGCCGCTCAAGGGCTCTCACATTCACATTCTGGGCGTGGCGTACAAGAAAGATATTGATGACGTGCGCGAATCGCCGGCACTGGACATCATGCTGCTACTGAAACGGCGTGGCGCGCGCATTACGTATTCCGATCCTTACGTGCCTTCGTTGGACCTCGACGGCGAACGGCTGCTTTCCCAGGATGC
>Ga0187817_10000988_pt1 | contig 13232 bp, 10 predicted proteins | sample NC_wetland_sal_i_17_FD_132431 | JGI IMG/M metagenome (GOLD analysis project Ga0187817, IMG submission 132431) | Wetland sediment microbial communities from Neuse River Estuary, North Carolina, USA - SO4_2 | ecosystem: Environmental > Aquatic > Freshwater > Wetlands > Sediment | place: USA...
TATGAATTGGCTTTGGCTTGTGTCGTATTTCTTTGGAGGCGTTGTTACGGCAAACGCCATCCCTCACTTCGTCGCCGGCATGATGGGTCGTCCCTTTCAAAGTCCCTTTGCAAAACCGCCCGGGGGGTTGTTAACACTCCTTTCCCAACGAACGTCTATGATCTTGTGGGGATTTTGCGCGAATGGCCAGGTCCGGCGACAGAAGTGACCTGCTCGCGGCAGGCCTGGGACCCGGGCCTGTGAGGGAGCAGTTCGCGTCCGAAATCTCCGAGGACGTGACGTGGGTGGCGGCGGCGCAGGACGGCGACCGGGCAGCGTTTGGGCAGCTCTACGAGCGCTACGCTCGCATGGTCCATGGAGTCTTGCTTGCGAAGGTCCCGGTCGGCGAGGTTGATGACCTCGTTCAGGATGTCTTCATCAGGGCACTCCGTCGGTTGTCAACTCTGCGGGAGACCGCAAGCTTTGGCGCCTGGCTGGCAGCCATCGCTCGCAACGTGGCGAATGACTACCACCGTCGATCGGTGCCAGAGGAACCACTGACCGATGACGCCTCGGACCAAGAAATTCAGTGCGGAACGTCCTGCGCAGATCAGGATGAGCAGGCCATCGCAATCCTCGCGGCAGTCATGAGTCTGTCCGAGACCTATCGGGAGACTTTAATTCTGCGGCTCGTCGAGGGCATGACCGGTCCTGAAATTGCGGCTCGCACCGGCATGACGCACGGCTCGGTGCGCGTCAATTTGCATCGCGGCATGGAGCAGCTCCGCGCCAAGATGATTGCGAGCCCGAGCCGCACAGGGCCAGAACAGGAGAAGTCCTAGTCATGGATACGGGAAAGAACCGAGCCGAAAACAGACCATCGACAAAAAGCGGCGACTATTTGTGGGACCGCTCCGGCGAACCCGATCCCGAGATTCAGAAGCTCGAATCGTTACTCGGGAAGTTTCGACATGACTCGCCCACCCCAGTTTTTCCCGCGATTGTCCCCGAGCGGCGATGGACATTCTCTTCTTGGCGCCTGCGACTATTTCCCGCTCTGGCTACAGCAGCGGTTGCCGTAGCGGCGATCGTTGTAGTGACATTCTTGGTTTATAGAGCAAATCCCACGCCAACCACTCTTGCCGGTTGGGACGTTTCCGAAGTGCAAGGGGCACCTCGCATCGGACGAAAAACGCTCAGCGCGAACGAGGGAAGGAGCCGTCTCAGCATTGGCCAAATGCTTGAGACCGACAGTCAGTCGCGGGCCAGCCTTCAGGAGGACGATACTGGCAAAATCCAGGTGGACCCGAGCACGCGCCTGCGCCTGCTGAGCATGGGTTCGGGGCTAAAGCGGATCGCTCTGGACCGGGGAACGATTCACACCTACATCTGGGCGCCTCCCGGTCAATTCGTGGTCGACACGCCATCGGCCGTCACGGTGGACCTGGGTTGCGCCTATACCTTGCGGGTCGACGATTCGGGCGCGGGCATGGTGCGCACATCCCTCGGGTGGGTCGGATTCAAACTGAATGGCCATGAGTCTTTCATCCCGGCCGGAGCAGCTTGCGCGACCCGGCCGAAGGTCGGCCCCGGCACGCCGTACTTCGAGGATTCATCCGCAGAGTTTCGCGCTGCTTTGACGAGGTTCGATTTTGAGGACAGCACACCGGGGCAGCGCGCGCACGATGTCGCGATCGTACTGAGCGAGGCTCGCAACCGCGATGCCCTCACGCTGTGGCATCTCCTGGCGCGTGTCGATGACCAGCAGCGAGTCCTCGTCTACGACCGGCTGAGCCAGTTCGTGCCTCCTCCTGCCACCGTCACGAAAGAAGGCATCCTCCGACTCGATCAGCCCATGCTCGACCAGTGGTGGAATGAACTTGGTTTTGACGACATCTCAGTCTGGCACCATTGGGAGCGTTCCTGGGCTGGAACGGCCACGCCCGTTCCCGAAAAGTGACCGCGAAAAGTGATCTGCAGCATCCTTACCTCGTACATTCAACTCTCGAGTTTCCCCGGTGCGACTCGTTTTGTTAACACTCCACTTTCTCTCGGCGTCTCTTGAAGCGTGGGTTAAATCAGCAAACTGGGGTATCCAAAAATGAAGAATCCAAAAATGAATGCACGCACCTTCTCACGCCTCGCCATCAGCACCGTGGCCGTTCTGCTCGGGTTCACAACTTTCGCGCACGCCGGACCGCCTCTGATCTGCCATCCCATCGAAATCAGGCAAGCGAAGTCGCTGCCCTGGGTCGAGTTCAACCACCAAGGAAGGTCGGACTATGACCTGAAGAACCTCAGCCGTGACACGCTGGCCATTCTCGACTCGCGCACGCCGGTCTTGGTGCGCATGGAGACCTTACGCCGGGCCACAATCTACGCTCGCCAGGACCCACAAGCAGCGAAAGAGCTGATCACGCGACTTCAGGAACGGGCAGCGAACTCAGATGCCGCTGGTCACCCCGACGCCCTCGCCTGGTTCGACGTCGGCTACCTGGCCGAAGCTTATAAGCAATGGATGGGCAGGGGCGAGCCTAACCCCGCGGCCAGTCTCGACGGTTATAGCTTGGTGCGAAAGGCAATCAGCTTGCGCGGTTCCGATCCGGAAATGGAATTCGCGGCTGCCCTGATCACCTTGCCGGGCCCCGATAGCGCTCACCGTGATCACGTTCAGAAGGCGATGGCAGGAGCAAAGAGCGATTCTCTTCTCGCTCAGAACCTGGCCTCCAACTTCAACCACGAGACGATCTCCGAACTTCTGGTCGCCCCGGCAGGAAGGCTTTAGCGATGAACCCCGCAATGAGGACGTCTCTTACCGTAGGGGAAGTCAGATCCTGGCTTCCCCGCTTGTTGGCATGTGGACTGTTGGTTGTCTCGCTCGCGGGCTGGACCGCAGACGAGCACACGCTTCCTGACCTCACCGTCCACGAGTGGGGAACGTTCACCGCGATTGCCGGGAAGGACGGCCGAGCGGTCGAGTGGCTGCCGTTAGGTTTGCCACGATATCCTCCATCCACCGATCTACCCCAATTCGTGGAGCATATCAACGGCGTCAACTTCAAGCTGGGGCTGCGCGGCACCATTCGCATGGAGACGCCAGTGCTCTACTTTTATTCTCCACGCGACGTGACCGTGTCAGCGAGAGTGTCCTTCTCCAAGGGACTCATCACCGAGTGGTATCCCCATGCCGACCGCGTCCAGCCAGCCGGAGTCCTGACCGATACCAGCTTGAATCGGGCACCGTCGGATGGAAGCATCGCGTGGAACCACGTCGCGATTTCTCCGAATCTGGCAGGCGAGTTCCCCAGCGACGCGCAGACGAATCGCTACTACGCCGCTCGCGAGACCGCTTCCTCGCCGCTCCGCGTCCAGACCAGTGCGGGGGATCAGCAGGAGAAGTTCCTTTTTTATCGAGGAGTTTCCGCTAGTCCGCTGCCGCTTTCCGCCAGGTTGACCTCCGACGGAAGACTCTTGGTCAAAAGTCTTAACGGAGACGAGATTCCAAATGCCATTCTTTTTGAGCGCCGCGGCGAACGAGTCGGCTATCGCTTAACGCGTGCGCCGACAGATGAAACTACCGTGGACCCTCCCGTGCTGACGGGAAGCGTAGATTCTCTCTACGGCGATCTTGAAGAGATTCTCGTCGGGCAGGGTTTATATCGGGACGAAGCCCACGCCATGATTGAGACCTGGAAAGACTCCTGGTTCGAAGAAGGCAGTCGCCTGATCTACATCGTGCCGCGCGGCTTCATCGACAACGTCTTGCCTCTCACTATTGATCCAGCACCAGGACAGATCGTGCGTGTCTTTGTCGGCCGCCTTGAAATCGTCACGCCCGCGACCGCCATGGCCGTAAAAACAGCAGTAGCCCACAACGACGAAGCCACATTAGACAAATACAGCCGCTTCCTCGAGCCGATTCTCCAAACCATAGGGCAGGGGCATTAAGGGAACGTAACTCAAGAATGCTGAAGTGGCGGACAGCTGAATTCTCTGGACCAAGGAATTTGTAAGAGCGACAAGCCGGGGAGTGCCACCACATCCGCTTGACGATTAGTTCCGGATGACGGCCAAACCGGAATTATGTCCTAAATGACGGACTTCTAAACGACGCTGGCCAGACGTCGGGTTCGGGGAGATCATCCGTTGATCTCTGCAAAGCCCGTTTCTGGACCGCGAGACGAGGCGCTGCGGGATAGCGGAATTACTTCCGACTTGCCTCCCCTCCTTGATTTTCTGCTCGTCCTCACGCGCGATGATGTTCTGCGCCCGAAGCCCTTCGCCCGGCGAATCCTGTGCGGAGATTGAAGTGGCACTCCAGCAAAGATCTCGGCTTGAGCGGCGGTTTCATCAGCTCTGCCTCAGAATCACATGCCGCCGTGATGGAAATCATGGCCCGGGAATGATATGGCTCGTTAGCATTCGCAAGGAGCTTTGGTATTGACCGCCCGGATCAGTTCGGGGAAGTGCTGCGATGAGACCTTGGGTCCGATGGAGTAGTGGGGTGGTCTGTGCTGGGTTGGCAATAGGAATCGCCCAGGCACAGAATTCAGCGTTCGGCGATGGCACTTCGCGCCCGCATGCCACGGCTATTGCCCAAGAACGACTTGAGAGCTTTCTGGTCGAACCTCTTCCCGGCCGCGCCGTTCCGCAAGATCAGCCTTCCTTCTACAAGCCAGACACTCTTTACCAGTACATAGACGGCGGTGCAGACATTTACCTGCTCTATGAGTTCCGACGTTTGCTGCATCAAGATTTCAAGAGCGGCGCCGCGGAACTGACGGCAGACATCTACGACATGGGGAACCCTGAGGATGCATTCGGCATGTACGCGGCGGAGCGGTCGCCTGGATACAAATTCATGGCGATCGGAGTTGAAGGGTACCGGAGTGAAGGAATACTGAACTTCTTGCAGGACCATTACTACGTGAAACTGTCGGGATCTGGCCCCAACGCAAATGCGCTGCTCGATCAATTTGCACACACTTTGTCCGGGCGAATCGGTGGGTCGCGGACACCGCTCCCACTGCTGGAGAAGCTCCCCCTAGAAAATCGGGTGAAGCATTCCGAACAGTACATGAGGGGGGATCCGCTGGGCCACTCGTTCCTGGCGCCTGCGTATGTGGTGACTTACGCGTGGGGACGGCAGCTGAGCAAACTGCTGATTTCCGTCGCCAATGATGCGGCAGGGTCGAGGACGCGATTGCAGCAACTCGCCCAACACTTCAAACAAAGCGGTGAGTGCGTGGCCGCGCCGGAATTGGGAGAAGGTGGAATCCGGGCAAAGAATGATTTTGAAGGGCGGGTAATCGCGCGCACGCAGGGACGCTACCTGATTCTGTTGCTGGAGCCACCGCAGAATGGGGCTGAGATTCTGAAGAAGACGGCGCAGAGTTTGCCATAAACCAGAGCCGAGCTAAGAATTCGCAACACCATTTTAGGAGCTAAGTCATGAATAAACGTCACGAGTGGAACCGACGGGAATTCATCGTGAAGCCGATCGTATGGGCCGGAGCGGCGACGGTGTTAGGACAAACCGATTTACTGTTGGCGGGTCCCGCCAACCAAGCGGCGAACGGTCCAATCTTGCAACGGACGCTGGGCAAGACCGGAATCACGCTGCCGGTGGTCAGCATGGGGGTAATGAACGCGGACGTGCCGGGATTGTTGCGGCGGGCCTACGAAGTAGGAATCCGGCACTTCGACACTGCGGCAGGGTACCAGCAGGGGCGCAACGAAGAAATGGTAGGACAGGTAATTAAGAATCTAGGGGTGCGCGACAAGGTGACGATCTCGACGAAACAGGCATCGCGCAACCGCCCGCAAAGCGTTGCCGAAGCAAAGGCGCGCTTCGTCGAAGGAGTGGAGAGTAGCTTGCGACGTTTGCAGATGGACCACGTCGACATCCTTTATCACCATGCGGTCGATTCAGTAGACGACGCGCGGGCGGAAGGCCCTCTGGAAGCACTGCAGAGTCTGAAGAAAGACGGGAAGACGCGGTTTGTGGGGCTATCGACGCACAAAACCGAAGACGTGATCAACGAGGCAGTGCGGCTGAATCTGTTTGACGTGGCGCTGGTAACATTGAATTACACGATGGCGCACGATGCGGGAGTCTTGAGCACGATTGAGCGCGCTGCGAAGAGCGGAATCGGAATCGTGGCCATGAAGACACAGGCGGGCGGCACGATCAGACCAGACGCCAAGTTGCCGAAGCTGCTGCCGGCGGCTAGCCAAACAGCTCTGCTGAAGTGGGTGCTGAACCACGATTTCATTACCACAGCGATCCCAGGCTTCAGCACATATGAACATCTCGAACAGGACTTCTCCGTGGCACGGAACTTGGCATACACCGACGAAGAAGAGCGGTTTCTGGCGGATAAGAGTTTTGTGGCACAGGCGGAGTTTTGCCAGCAGTGCGGCCAATGCAAGGACGACTGCCCGAAGCAAGTGGATATCCCCGCGTTGATGAGAGCGCACATGTACGCAGTGCAATACAGAAATACGGGGATGGCGCGAGAGATGCTGGCGAGCGTTGCGCTGGGCCGAGGAGTCGATGCCTGTGACAGTTGCGAGTCGTGCTTAGTGGCCTGTCGAAACAGCGTCCAGATCGCGAAGAAGATCGCACAATTGAAAGTGTCGGTGCGTAACGGATTGCTGATTTGCTGAAAAGACGACGATGTCACGAGCCAGAGTCGGCTTGGGGGAGATCATCCGTTGATCTCCTCGAAGCCCGTTTCTGGGTAGCTTCCGGTTAACCGACAATCCGCCCGGAACCTTCAAGAAAGAAGCCGTTGAGCTCCTCGCTGAGTGCGCTGCAGGCTGTTGGCAGAGACTAGGGTCTGTTTTGACTTCAGAAGGCCGACAAATGCGAGTCGCTCTTCTCTGGTTTTGGCCGATGAGTGACTCGCCACTCAGCCGTGGTAGTTCTTCCTCAAGGGGTTAATTGGAGGCCGGATTCTCCCGCGCGTTGTGAGGATGGTGTGCCTAGGAGCAGATCGTTTCATCGACTTGGCAGTCGGCGGTGCTGTCGGCAACGCATGCCCACTTCTCATATACTGATCCCATGCGCGCCGTGCCAAATTAATGCCTTTACGGGCGCGCAGGGCCGCGGGTATGCCTGTCGCACTTCCTGGGCTGGAGAGCAGTTAGACCAATGTGGATTGTTGCGTTAGCCCTTAGACGCCCGTATACGTTCACCGTCATGGCGTTGGTGCTGATCCTTCTGACGCCGCTGGTGATTGTGCGAATGCCGGTTGACGTCTTGCCGGACATCAACATCCCTGTAATTAGCGTGGTGTGGAACTACGCCGGGATGGCACCCGACGAGATGGCCGACCGCATCGTGACCAACGCCGAGCGCGGCCTCACCATCACCGTCAATGACATTGAACACATCGAGTCCCAATCGCTTAACGGCATCGGGGTAATCAAGGTCTTTTTCCAACCTACGGCAAACATCCAGACCGCATTGGCGCAAACGACAGCAATGATGCAAACCACCCTCCGCGGCTTGCCACCCGGAACCGTGCCGCCCCTGATTGTCACCTATTCCGCGTCGTCAACTCCGATCGTCCAGTTGGGCTTGAGCAGCAAGACACTGCCTGAGCAGCAACTCTTCGATCTGGGCAATAACTTTCTGCGCACGCAGTTGGCGACCGTGCCGGGTGCCGCGACTCCATACCCCTACGGTGGCAAAATACGCCAGATCCAAGTCGATCTGGACCTGCCGCGGCTGCAAGCCAATGGTCTTTCTCCCGGCGACATCGTGAATGCGCTCAGCGCGCAGAACCTGATTCTTCCCGCGGGTACCACAAAGATTGGTTCGCTGGAATACCAGGTTGAGATGAACGGTAATCCGCAGACCATCGCGGAATTGAACGATCTTCCCGTCAAGACCGTGAATGGGTCGACGATTTACATGCGCGACGTGGCCCACATCCGCGACGGATTCGCCCCCCAAACCAACATCGTGCACATGAATGGAGAACGTGGCGCCTTGATGTCGATGTTGAAGGTGGGCAGCGCGTCGACGATCACGATTGTGGAGGGCGTGAAACGCATGGCACAGCTTGCGTCTCAGTCGCTCCCGCCGGAGATGAAGATCACCGCTCTCTTCGATCAATCGCTGTTCGTGCGCGCGTCCATTCGGGGCGTGGTGCTGGAAGCGCTGACCGCCGCTCTTCTGACTGCGGCCATGATCCTGCTTTTCCTTGGGGACTGGCGGCCCACCATTGTCATCTCCATCTCGATCCCGTTGTCGATCTTCGTATCGATCATCGTGCTCAGCGCGCTTGGGCAGACGATCAACATCATGACCCTGGGCGGTCTGGCGCTGGCCGTGGGCATCCTGGTCGACGACGCCACGGTGGAAATCGAGAACATTGAGCGAAACCTTGCCCAGGGCAAGGAAATGAAAAGAGCCATTCTCGATGGCGCGGCCCAGATTGCGGTTCCGGCCTTCGTTTCCACCATTTGCATCTGCATCGTGTTCGTGCCCATGTTCTTTCTGACTGGAGTGGCGAAGTTTCTGTTCGTCCCGCTCGCCGAGGCTGTTGTCTTCGCCATGTTGGCCTCCTATTTCCTCTCCCGAACGCTCATCCCCACACTCGTGATGTACATCATGCGCGGGCACGAGCATAAAGCGGCCGGGCCGAAAACGTTCATGGGACGCTTTCAACGCGGATTCGAAAGAGGCTTCGATAAATTCCGCAGTGGCTACTACCAACTGCTGGAAACCACTATTCAGCACCGCAAGCTCTTCGTCAGCTGCTTTCTTGCGTTCTGCCTGCTGTCGCTGGGCTGGGTATTCTTTCTGGGTGAGGACTTCTTCCCGTCGGTTGACGCCGGCCTCATCCGGCTGCACTTGCGCGGCCGTGCTGGCCTGCGGGTCGAGGAGACGGCTCGCCTTTGCGACCAGGTCGAGCAGTTCCTGCATCAAGATCTGCCGAAGGGCGAGATCGCCACGGTGCTCGATAACATCGGATTGCCCAACTCCAGCATCAATTTGTCCTACAGCAATTCGGGCGTGATTGGCACCAGCGACGCCGAGATCCTGCTTGGCCTGAACGCCGAGCAGCATCGTCCAACCGAGGAGATCGTGCAACACTTGCGCCAGGAACTGCCTCGGCAATTTCCCGGGGTGGAATTCTTCTTCCAACCGGCGGATATCGTCACGCAGATCCTGAACTTCGGTTTGCCCGCTCCGATTGACATTCAGGTGATCGGCGCCGATTTGCAGACGAACTACGGGATCGCCCAGCAGATTGCCAACAGCTTACGTCGGGTTCCGGGTACGGCCGACGTGCACGTCCAGCAGATGCTCGGCCTGCCGACCCTGCATCTCGACATCGATCGCAATCTCGTCACCCAGATTGGCATGAGTCCGTTGGACGTTGCCCAGAGCGTGCTGGTCTCCCTAAGTGGCAGCTTCCAGACTGCGCCCGCCTTCTGGCTGAATCCCAAGAATGGCGTAACTTATCAAATGGTGGTGCAGGCGCCGCAATACCGGATGACATCTCTGCAAGACCTGATGAACTTGCCGATCAACGATCGTTCGGTTCCAAACTCGCAGGTGCTGGGGAATCTGGTGCAGTTGTCCCCGACGTCGCGGCCGGCGGTCGTGTCCCACTATGGCATAGAGCCTGTCATTGACGTCTACGCCAGCACCCAAGGACGAGATCTCGGCGGCGTGGCCAAAGACACGCGGAAACTCCTGCAGCCTGTCATGGACCATCTGCCGCGGGGCACGCGTATTGTCGTCCGCGGACAGGTGGAAACCATGAGATCCTCGTTCGTCGGCCTGGGGATCGGACTGATGGGAGCGATCCTGCTGGTCTATTTTCTGATCGTGGTGAACTTCCAGTCATGGCTTGATCCATTCGTCATCATCACAGCCCTTCCGGGAGCGCTGGCGGGAATCGCGTGGATTCTCCTGCTGACGCATACTACGCTGAGCGTGCCGTCGCTCACCGGAGCGGTCATGTGCATGGGCGTCGCGACCGCGAATTCCATCCTGATGGTTTCGTTTGCGCGCGATCGGATGCAGGTCGGCGTGCCCGCCGTACGGGCGGCGCTGGAAGCGGGCTACACCCGGGTTCGGCCCGTGCTGATGACGGCGCTGGCCATGGTGATCGGCATGTTCCCTATGTCCCTGGGCTTGGGTGAGGGTGGCGAGCAGAACGCGCCGCTGGGCCGCGCGGTCATCGGCGGCCTGTTGTTCGCGACTGTGGCAACATTATTCTTTGTGCCCTGCGTCTTCGCCATGGTGCACAGCCGTCGAGAAGCGCGGGCGGGCGAAGTAAGGTAATCGTGAATGGGGCACAGAGTTGCTAAGAGCACAGCATCATAACGATTCGAGCGAATGAGCATGCAGAACGAACCAGAAAGGAATCAACCGGTGGCAGAGCCGCAGCGCATCCCGCCAGAGGTAACGCCGCCTCCAGAACTTCCTCCGGCACCGCCGCGCAAGGCCATCATCATCGTCGTCCTCGTGGTGGCGGCCCTCGCCGTGAGCGGTGCCGCGAGCATGTTCAACCGCGTTCGTGCCGGACGCGCGCTGGCCAAAGAAACGGAAATCGATTCCGTTGCCACAGTCGCGGTGGTTCACCCCATTGCGGAAAAGCCCGACGAAGAACTCGTGCTGCCCGCATCCTTGCAGGCCTACGAAGAGTCCCCGATCTACGCTCGCACCAACGGATACCTGTTGCGCTGGTATCGGGACATTGGCAGCCACGTTAATCAGGGCGAACTGCTCGCAGACATCGATACGCCGGAAGTCGATCAGGAATTGTCCCAGGCTCGCGCCAGCCGTCAGCAGTCCTCCGCGCAGTTGGATATTGCGAAGATTTCCGCCGATCGCTGGCAAAATCTGCGCAAGACGGATTCCGTTTCTCAGCAGGAAAACGACATGCAGACCAACGCATACCAGCAGGCCGTCGCCAACCTGGCTGCAGCCGACGCCAACGTTCGCCGCCTCGAGCAGTTGGAGTCGTTCAAGCACGTTTACGCTCCCTTTTCCGGTGTGCTGGTCAAGCGCAATGTCGACCCGGGCGCCCTCATCAACGCTGGGTCGGTGGGCATGGAGCTGTTCATCCTTGCCAAGGTTGATCCCCTGCGCGTCTTCACCAACGTTCCCCAAGCCTATTCACCCGCCATCAAAGATGGGATGCCAGCCTACATTACGCTCCAGGAAATTCCCGGGCAGAAGTTTCGAGGAACGGTAGCGCGCACTGCCGAGGCTATCGATCCCGCGACTCGTACCCTGTTGACCGAAGTGGATGTTCCCAATAAAGACGGCCGTCTGCTCCGCGGATCTTTCGGCGAAGTGCATTTCTCCCCCAAGATCAACGCCGAAAAAGTTACCGTACCCGTGAATGCCATGCTCTTCCGCCGGGAAGGCCCACAATTAGCGATTGTGGGAGCAGACAACAAGGTCCAATTGCGGCCCATCACGATTGGTCGCGACTACGGCACGACCTTGGAGATTCTCGGTGGAGTCGGCGTCGAGGACCGCATCATCATTAATCCCGCCGATTCTCTGGAAGATGGCCAGACGGTGAATGTCGCCGCTGAGAACCAGCAAGGGAAGCATTCATGAAGTGGTTGGCAGCGCTGCTCGGCGCCAGTCTGTGCCTGGCGGGATGCGCCGTGGGACCCAAATATCAGCGCCCTCCTATCCAAAGTCCGCCCGCATGGAAAACCGAAGGCCCGTGGCGCGAGGCCGCTCCGAAAGATGCCATTCCTAAGGGAGCCTGGTGGGAGATTTTCCACGACGCGGAACTGAACGGCTACGAGCAACAACTGCTGCAAGCCAACCAGTCCCTCGCCGCTGCCCGCGATCGCCTGGATCAGGCTCGTTCGCTGGCGCGAGTCGCATCCGCCGGACTGTTCCCAACGCTCAGCGCAGATCCCGGCGCATCGCGCAATCGGTACTCCGGCAATCGTCCCGAGAGTTCGACTCCTGAGGCCCCGCTGACGCAAAGTCTGTACCAGGTTCCTTTCGCCTTGAACTACGAAGTCGATCTGTTCGGTCGAGCCCGTAAGACTCTGCAGGCCGCCAACGCCAGCCTGCAGGGCACGGCGGCCGACCTGCAAAATGTTCAACTGGTCCTGACCGCGGAACTCGCTGCAGACTACTTCAGCCTGCGCGAACTCGATTCCGAATACCAGGTGGTGCAGGAGTCGGTCAAGATCCAGCAGCAAGGACTCGTCTTGGTGAACCATCGCCATGAAGGCGGCATCGCCTCCGGCTTGGACTTGGCGCAACAGCAGACCCTGCTGGATTCCACTGTCACGCAACTTTATTTGCTGCAGCAGCAGCGCGCACAGTTCGAACATGCCATCGCCGTGCTCACGGGAAACGCCGCGTCCACATTCAGCGTCGGGATCGCACCGTTGCTCACCGTTCCACCGCCGATTCCGCTGGGAATTCCGTCGGACCTGCTGGAGCGCCGCCCCGATATCGCCACTGCGGAACGAGCCATGGCCCAGCAGAACGCCCTCGTGGGAGTTGCCAAAACCGCGTTCTATCCGCAGTTCACCATCTCTGGCAGCGGCGGCTTTCAAAGCGTCAGCCTCGGTTCGCTCATCAGCGCTCCCAGCACGTTCTGGTCGCTGGGCGGTGATCTTTTACAGCCCATCCTCAATGGCGGACGCAATCGGGCTACTCTCGCCGCCACAAAATCAGCCTATGACGAATCGGTCGCCAACTACCGCGAGTCCACTCTCACCGCGTTTCAGCAAGTCGAAGATGGCTTGTCGGGGCTGAATTCCTTGTCCCGGGCCGCGGAAAGCCAGAATGCGGCGGTCGCCGACGCGCACCGTGCGCTCGACATCGCCAATGATCGCTATGTTGGCGGACTGACCACTTTCCTCGATGTCATCACCGCGCAATCCGTACTGCTGACCAACGAACGCCTATCGACTCAGTTGCTTGGCCAGCAGATGGTCACTTCGGTTTACCTGGTCAAAGCGTTGGGGGGAGGCTGGGATGTATCCGCGATTCAGAACGAGCAAGTGCATCCCATGGCGACCCAGGGACTCCAGCCGTAAAGCCGCGGGTGCACTGACAACCTATCTCCCGAATCAGCTTTCGCGACTCGACTTGAGAGTCTGCGCTGGCGACAAGGGTGAGCATCCATCTAAATTCGGTCGGCTACAGAGAAGCAAAACTCGATTCGCAGCCGACGATCGCCGGTTCTTGGAATTGCTCCCGAGTGACGGACTACCCGGAAGTTATACCCCGTGAAAAA
>Ga0187817_10000989_pt1 | contig 13225 bp, 12 predicted proteins | sample NC_wetland_sal_i_17_FD_132431 | JGI IMG/M metagenome (GOLD analysis project Ga0187817, IMG submission 132431) | Wetland sediment microbial communities from Neuse River Estuary, North Carolina, USA - SO4_2 | ecosystem: Environmental > Aquatic > Freshwater > Wetlands > Sediment | place: USA...
CTGGACGATCCGGAGTCCCGCCGGGTTCTCGATGACGTGAAGTTCGTCAACGACCTGATCGAACAGAAGCGGGTCTCCTTGACTGGCCTGGCCGCAGACATCACCGAGCTCATCCCGGACGATGTGCGGCTTAGCGCACTGGCCATGGCGCCGGATGGTCAGGAACTGGCTCTCCGGTTCGTGATTACAGGCAAGGATGCAAAAGCCATCGAGCGTTTTCTGAGTAACCTTGAGGACTCTCCCCACTTTAAAGATGTGGCGATTCTCAATGAAGGGTTCGAAGAGGCAAGCACCACTTCGGAACTGGAGAACATCGCCTGCACAGCGCACTATCTGGTGGGCGAGAGTGAATCATCGGGGGAATAATTGCGTAGGAGCCGTCACCAGATTGTAGCTCGCGTTTTCCAGATAGTCGGCGTTTCGCTGGTTCTGCTCGACGTGCTGCTTTATTTCTTTGTGTACCGGTACACGCAGCAGCAGCTTTCCTCAGAGCAACAGCAGTTCGCCGCCTTGCGCCAGCACATCTTGGAAGGCGAGACTCGTATCGAGCTTCTGAAGAAATACCGAGAGGCTTTGCCGGAGACCGGCAAGAAGCTGGCATCGCTCGAGCGGGAACATACGCCACCCCGGCGCCAAGCGTACTCGCAGGCCTCCGAGCTCGTGCGGCGGATAGCGGATCAATCGGGGGCTCAGCTCGCCAAGGTGGCCTTCAAGGAGGACAGGAAGGCTTCCGGACCGTTACTGCGTCTGGGAATTCTGATCGATGTCGAGGGCCCCTTTCCTGCCCTGCTGAAATTCGCGCACGGTCTTGAAACCGCGAGCGATTTGCTATTGATTCGAAGTTTCAATATGGCTGAAAGTGAGGAGGGTGCGATCCAGTTGCGGCTGGCGGCTGACTTGTACTTGGCACCATGAAGCTTCCTGGACGGATGGAGAAATGGGGCGTCGGCGTTCTAGGTGTAGTTTCGCTTGCGCTGATTGTAAACCTCGTGTTCCACCTCAAGCAGATGGGGGCGGGGGTCAAGCCATCTGGAATGAAGCCTCCCGTGGTGAAGACTCCGCCACACGACAAGGCAAACGGTCCGGCGGGCGCCAAGGCCACAACCGGAAAGCTGCCCGGGAAGCAGAAGATCCCGGATGAGCTTTCCCGTTACAACTCGCTCGTCGAGCTGGATCTACTGAAGGAATTCGAGGACCGGCCGCTGCCAGAGCTGAAGCGGAACCCGTTTGAGTTCGTGACGGGCCCAACCCAGGCGCGGCGGGAGCAGGCCCCGGGCGCTGCACCGGCGCCGGTGCCGCCTCCTCCTCCCCCGGTAACATTGAAAGTCATGGGCTATTCCGAGGGGGTGGGAGGAGTTGAAGAAGCAATGGTTTCAGAGGAAGACCAGGTTTTCGTAGTCCATGCGGGTGATTCCGTCGGGACTCGATACAAAGTCATCAAGATAACACCTACGGCGGTTACCGTTGAAGATGCTACGATCCACCAAACTGTTGATTTGCCCGTCCCGCAGTAACTCGGCCGGCCGTGAAGATGTTCCCGGCTTCGCGCTTATCCTGGTCATGGTGACTGCGGTGGTCATTTTGATAAGTCTGACTGTGGCGCTGCCGAGCATTTATCAGGAGGGTCAGCGTGAGCGCGAAGAGGAACTTATCTTTCGAGGCCTCCAATACGCGCGCGCTATCGCGGGCTTCCACCAGAAGTTCCAAAGATACCCGACCAGCGTTCAGGATTTGACAAAACTGACCAATGGTTTCCGCTTTCTGCGGAAGGAATTTGCTGACCCGATGACGCTTGGCGGCAAGTGGCGATTTATCCACGCCAATGCGCAGGGGGTTCTGCTGGACTCGAAGACGCAAGGCCCTCCAACGCGAGGGTTGGGGCAACCGGGCGCGGCCCAAGGTGCAGGAGGGTTCGGGACGTCCGGCACTACGGGTATGGGTGGCGGCGGATTTGGCCAGCAGGGTACGGGGACGAGCGGATTTGATCAGCAAGGTGCCGGGGGGAGTGGATTTGGCCAGCAGGGTACGGGGACGAGCGGATTTGATCAGCAAGGTGCCGGGGGGAGTGGATTTGGCCAGCAGGGTATGGGGGAGAGCGGATTTGGGCAGTCAACAGGGGGCTTCTCTACCGGTTCCAACCCCGCTGGAGGCTTTTCCAACTCCCAGCAGAATTCCGGTTTCGGCATGGGAACCAGCCAGGGTGGGGGAACGTTCATTGTCGGGGTTGCTAGCACCAGTCATAAGCAATCGATTCGCACGTGGAATCAGAAAACGCACTATGACGAGTGGGAGTTTTTGGGAATTGATATGGGTGCGCTGGGCATCGCAACCTCCATTCCGGGATTGCCTCAAGGCGTAGGGGGGCAGTCGGACCAGGGCAATCAGCCAAGCGGGTTCGGCCAGCCATCGCAAGGAAGCGGTTTTGGCCAGCCATCGCAAGGAAGCGGTTTTGGCCAGCCGGGACAAAATCAAGGTACATCTTCGTCCTCAGGTGGATCGAGCTTCTCGCCGCAATGATCAAATGATAGACTTATACCGTTCCGAGTTTCAGACTTCAGCTACTGACAACCGACGCCTGAAAGCTGACAACTGACGGCTGACAACTGATGGAGGGTCTTCAGCATCTGTTAAAGGAATTATGAGCGAAGTTCGTCGGATGATTGGTTGGAATCGTGCTGCACGCATAGCTCTTGGTTTGGGCCTCGGGATGTCGCTGTTGGCGGCCTCCTGCAGTTCGACGCCCTCATCAGAAGGGATTGTACTCACCGTCACCCCAGCGGCGGCCTATGTCCCGGTGTCGTCCTCTTTGCAGTTTGGTGTTTCCGTGGTGGGGACGCCGAATGCTTTGGTCGTGTGGAGTGCGGGTGGTATTGTTGGTGGGAGTTCCACCGTCGGATTTATTTCATCGACGGGTTTTTACAGGGCGCCGGCTAGCGTGCCTTCGCCCAACCAAGTGACCATCACAGCTACTAGCCAGTATGACGCCGTCTCATCTAGTTCCGCCACGGTAACGCTTGTGAACCAATCGTCCGGCGCGCATACCGTGCAAGTTGCCTCCGGCCAAACCATCTCGAATGTCAAGGTGGAGCTTTCGCAGTTGACCCCTACATTGTCCATATACGCTGCGGGGACGTGCAGCGGCAGTTCCTGCTCAACGGCGGCCGCCGGAGCGCAAGTGGCGCAGGGTGGCTCGGCGACGATTTTTCTGGTCGGCAATGGAATAGTTTCGGGGACCGTTTATTCCATAAGCGGGAAACCCACCGACGTGACCGTGACGCAGCCCTCCGGCTCGCAGTTCGGTCAAACTAGCAACGGCACGCCGTCAGTGAGTTTCGATATCGCCGTCAGCGCCACCGCCGCGCCGGGGCCGCGAAATATCATGGTCTCAAATCCCACCACGGGTGAACTGTCCGTCTTTGTGGGTGGGTTACTCATAGTTTCCTCGGGGCAATAAACTAATGAAGATGCGCGTTCAGATTCTCGCGGTATTTGTGGCGTTTCTAATGGCGGCCTCGGCGTCCGCCACCACGCTGGTGCGGATGAGCTTAGACCAGCTTGCCGAGGCGTCGACGGAGATCATGCGCGGCCACGTGCTCAGCCAGCAGACCCTCTGGAACCCGCAACACACTCGGATTTACACCTACACCACGTTCGCTCTGGACCAGACCTACAAGGGCAATCCCCCTTCCTCCCCCGTGATCCAGCAGCCGGGCGGTACGATAGGTAAAGTACGTGTTTTTGTGGCGGGAACCGTTCAGTTCCATGCCCAGGCAGGTTACATGTTGTTCCTGGAACGATCAGCGGCAGACCCCTCCAAATTCCTCCTGGTTGGAATGATGCAGGGCGCCTACAGGATCTACAGCGATGAGAGGACCGAAGAGGAAAAGCTCATCCTCCCGCTGGGCGCTCTGGCGCGCGGCACTCCAGCTTCCGGAGCAAAAGCAATCATGGCGGGGCCGGCGGTCCCAGTCCATCAATTCCAAAGGGACCTTTCAGCCTCGCTCAGTAGTCCTTTGACCATCCCGCGCGGAACGGCGATTTCCTTAGCCATCAAGTCCGCGCAATTTGCAGGTGTAAGGCGCATGGACGTAAGGGGGCGAACAACCTCCGACCTCTTCCCCAACCCCGGCCTGGTGATTCCCGCCGGGAGCCCGATCTTGGGGATGGCGGAGCGAATCGGGAATTCCTGGAAGATCTCCTGGACAGAGGTTTCTATTGGCGGGAAGCCGGTCCTGCTATCGGCTCGAAGCACCGAGGCTGCGGTGGGGCCGTTGCAAGGTCGAGTCCTTGTGGTTAACGTGAGGTGAGGATGCTGGAAGGAAACAAAGTCTTGCGAGTTCGCCGCAAGGTCTTATTTGCCTTGGCAGGAGGTTTGATGCTGCTGGGCACCATCCTGGCGTTTGCTTATACCACCTACCAGAATGATGTGGGCGAGGTGGCACCGGTCAGGGGACAACCGGGAATCCCGGGAGTTCCAGTGCCTTCTCGTTGGCCTAATGCCTCCTTCACCTGGGTGCTGGACAATCCCGGCACACCGCCGTTGAATGTGGACACCACCGATGGCACGAATCCCCTACCCCTTAAGACAGTCCTTATTAATTCTGTCAACGCCTGGGCCACGGGTTCGCTGAATGGTCAACAGTTGACGAACTTAAGCATCGCCAACGGAACTGACGTCACAGACTTGCCGACTCCACAGGTTGATTGCACGAACGTCGTCACCTTCAACGACAATAACCCCGCGGATTTTCCTACTGGGAGCGAGTCTGTGGCGTTTACTACCGTAAGCACCGACTACGTGAGGGTCGGGCCGCCGCAGACGCCGGGGACGATTTACACCTTTACGGAGTGCAACAATCAACAAACTATAAAGACCACGTCGCCGGCCATCGTGTTTGACGCGGACATTGCCTTCAATCCTAACGTTCAATTCTCCACTTCCACTCCACCGCTCTCAAACGCCATTGACCTGCAATCCCTGGCCACGCACGAATTCGGCCACGCGCTGGGACTCGACCATAGTGGTATTGCCCACGCAGTGATGTTTCCCGCCGGGGACACCGGCGAAAGCCAGCAACGAATCCTTTCCACCGATGACCTCATCGGCATATCCTTTCTCTATCCGTCGTCCACCTTTGCCAGCTACCTGGGCGCAATTTCCGGACAGGTTATGTTCTCCAACGTCGGCGGTGTCTATGCCGCGCATGTGGTGGCGATCGACGCAAGCACGGGTAACGCCGTCGTCGACGCTCTTGCCAACGCGGATGGCACGTACACGTTATATGTTCCGCCCGGTAGCTATAACGTGCTTGTCCTTCCCCTTGCCCCCGACGACAACCACGGCCTCTTTTCTTTGAGTGATTTTTCCGGTTGGTCGTGCGGCTACAATCAAAGTGCGCCGCCTTGCTGTGACTCGGCCGCGGGGCAGTGCCTCGGCCCGCCTCTTACAAATCCAACGAATTTCACAGGGACGTTTTATTAAACTCCATGAATGCCGACCTCGCGAGGGGGGATGGCGCTACGTGTTACGCTCCGCGCAACTCGATAAGAGAATGACCATAACTTGGAACGGCAACCTCCAGAAGGTATTGGTCTCCTGCGCGCCTGGCTGTCGCTCCCTTGATTTGGTACGATCGGTTCGCCTCGAGTCCCACCTTGCCAAGAAAAAGCTCAATGCGGTGGTTAACCGCGTGGTCTTCCAGATTGAAGCAGTTGATGACCGCTGCCGGCTCGGTAGGATGGACATGGACATGCACCATCTCATCGAGTCCGTAAAATGTTCCCGCCTTGAAGAGGGTTTCCAGCCGCCGGTATGCCGCCATGGCGTCCTTCTGGGCCTTCTGCACTCGAGGGTCAGCGTGCGTGCCTCCAATTCCAAGGTGGCGGCAGGTTGAGGCATTCCACCAGAACATCAAACATTGGTCATTGTCTTTTCGCAGATCGATATGAAGGTAGAGAGGCAGGGAATACGCCAAGTTGTAATAGTAAAGAGCGATGCTATGTCCGCCCACCAAGTCCGTCATCGGATCCCACATCAACTCGAATGCCCAAACCGAGTCAAATCCTGCTGAGTTCGCGGCCTTCTCCCCCAGGCCGCCCCAGCCCTGGCCATAATATGTAGGGACGTACCGGAGGCGCGTGCCGCCCAACATTTGATCGTGCATTTCGATGAGCACTTGTGGGTACTTGGCGTGGATTTGGCGGGCCAGCTTGTTAGTGGCTTCGACGTGCTCCTCGCGTCCCGAAGGAACGCGGTGGCCATGCTGGGGATCCCAGCACTCCCCGTTTTGCATGGTACCGTCGAACATGAAGAATCGAGCGCCGTCCCGCGCCAGGGCTTCGAGGCGAGAGCAAGTCTCTTCAACGTACTGCATCGATGCGCCGCACAATGACCCCGGGACGCGGCTGCCATCCCGGTTCATGCGGTCCATGCCTCGCGAATAAGAGGAGGGATCGCACCACCCGGAAAGAGGCGTATGGAGGGACAAGCTCAGGCCGTACTCCCTGCGGAGCCGGGCAGTAAAATCTTTCAATTTACCCAGCCGTGTTTCGTCCCAAATCTTGGAGGCAAAACGTGTGTCCCAGCCCGGATCCAGGTAGAGAGCCTCGCATCCCATGTTGCGGGCCTTGGCCGCTTCCTCCGTCATATCCACCAGGGTGTAGTACTTCTTTCTATTCTCAGGCAAGTCCATGCCGCCCCCGGGAAGCCACCAGAGCTTATTGTCGTAGAGTTCATTCCAATGCACTGGCGGATTAAATCCCTTCGGGCAACCGTGCCCGCGCGTTTCCATCTCAGCACGAAATGTGTAGAAGCCCTCTTCGATTCCGCCTTCGAAAGCGGTGATTCGAGTAATCCCAAATCGATGCGATTGCTGGGGTGCAAGCCAGGCGCCATGCTCCGGATCTCCTTGAAAAATGCCAAAGCCACCCCATCGAAAACCCGCGCGTCCGTCGTCTACGGGAGCGCGATCGAGTATGGCCCACTCCATGCCCTGCTGGGAGTACTTGGTGAGCAGGAAACCTTGACGCCCATCGGTAAGAATCCAACCCTCGGAGGCGTAGAAGGGATAGAGCGTTTGTATGATTCCTGACGCGTATACCGTCGTCAGCACAACATTCCCAACTCGCTCCACCGGCGTCTCCGCCCGCAGATGGGAACTCCTTGGTTCGCTGAGTACCTGAAGGAGGGTGTAATCGGCGTATTGAGTGCGGTTGCCGGAGGGTTCGCGTCGATAGGGCACGGCGGTAACCCTGAAATCCCTCAAAGGGCCGCTCACGGCCCCGCCCTCAAGCGTCAGCGGAAGGACAAAGCCGCAGCGGCCGTACGGTAGGGCCTGGACCGCAGTGCCGCGGTTCGATAGAGTGATTTGCTCTTCCATCCAGGGTTCTTCTGCAGTGATCTTGAATTCATGCTGAAGTTCGAGGCCGCCGGAAATCGCGCCTTTGAGTGTCACAGTTTTTGCCTTGCTCTCTTGGCTTTCCTGGGGTTCGCCGAAAAAAGGATTCCCCACCGAATAGCTGTAGTCGCCTTGGGCGAGGACAATGCCAGAGGGTTTATGAACCACCTGCGCCTTTAAGCCCGCGCCCGGCTTGAGCCCAAGCTGCCAATGAGCGTTATCAAGCGTCACCGGATAAGGCTCTGATGCCGCTCGTTCGAGTGACTCATTTCGCGACTGGGCGCCCCCTATGTCCAACGATAAGGCATTCGCCGAAAATACCGCAGCCGTCTTGAGGAAAGTCTTTCGAGTTATCCGGGAGAGCGAATTCCGTGTCATATCAGATCCTCTGTGCGCGGAAATAATACCATGAGCGCGGACCCCGGTTTTGGGGTCCGCGGTTTGTTCAGGCGTATCAAGCACCCCCCGTGTCCAGCAAAAGACGTAGGACACGCTCAGCCCCCTCGGAGAGGGCCGGATTGACGACTTCGGCCACCCGTCTTCCGAAAGGGGAGGGCTGTTACATGGTTCGGCATCTCCGGCGCCCAGCAAAGGAAACAGGTTGCGATTAGTCCAGAGCCGGAGCGCCGCGCTCCGGGGTTGGGCGGGGTGTATACTGTTCTGCGAGATTGGGGTAGGAGGTTGAGGTTATGGTGCGCACTGCAAAAATACTAGGTATTCTTTCCTCTTCAGTTTGCCTCCTGGTGGCGGGGATTTGTGTTATGGCGTTGGGCCAGCAGGCACCTGCTGAGAAGCCTAACGAACTGGTTGTGGGAAAGCTGATTTACGTCGACCCCATGCCTGACGGTCTCGACCAGTGGATCGTCGACTTCCTGCGCCGCTGGGGGAAATACAAAATCACAAGTAATGCGGAAGGAGTGGACCTGGTCGTTGAGGCGGTCAATCCTGAGAATGACCTGCGGCTCGAGACACGCGCGGGCACTGCCCAGCCGAAGGGCTCAGACCGGCCGCATTTGCCTATATCGAGGGGGAAGCACGAACTTCCGGTTACTTCGATAAGTGTCATACACTGGGTGTCGAGTCAGCCTGTTTGGTACGCTGACATCCTGGACCGTAAACCGAAGAAAGACGAAGCCGATCTTCCTGCGGGCCCGAAGACGAAGATCTTTGCTCACGGCATGACCTCCGACCAGATTGCGCAGAAACTTGTCTCAAAGCTGAAGGAATACGAGGAAGGCTTGGAGAAATCTGGCGGCGGGAAGAAGTAGCGCCCTGCTAGTGTCGTGTCCCGCTTTATTCTTGACTACCCTGATTCCCGCGCGACCCCCTCACCTGGCTCGCTACGCTCGCCACCCTCTCCCCCAAGGGGGCGAGGGCGGGTCAGGGGGTCCAGTCGAAGTTATCATTGTAAAGAATTATGAGGGGCACCACACTAGATCATGCGACGCACGGAGAAGGTCGTTGGGTTGAGGGTCGACCGATGAAAATTGCCATAACCGGCGCAGCGGGATTGTTTGGACATGGCCTGGTGACGGCTTTCTCCACTCGGCACACGGTCTTCCCGTTGACGCGAGCGGATGCCGACATCACGGACGCCGAGTCGGTGCGCGCCCTGCTGGAACGAATCCGCCCGGAGGTGGTGGTCCACCCCGCGGGTATTCCTGATTTGGATATCTCCGATGCAGACCCCGCGCGAGCCCACCTCGTGAACGTTGAGGGGACTCGGCACGTGGTGGAGTCCGCGCGCGCGGTTCAAGCTGAGGTCGTCTATATTTCTACGGATGCGGTCTTCAATGGACAGGGCACGCAACCTTATGTCGAGTCTGACCTGCCCGACCCGATCACGGTTTACGGACGGACGAAACTGGCTGGAGAGATCATCACGCAAACCCTGGCGAAACATTGGATCTTCCGTGTGCCCGTACTGTTTGGACCAGGGAAGACGAATTTCGTGGAAAAAGGTTTACGCAAAATCGCGGCCGGCGAAGAGTACATCGTAGCGGGTGACCAGGAGGGTTGTGCAACTTACACGCTCGACTCTGCTCACAAGATCATGGAGGTTGTCGAGGCTCGCCGCTATGGTCTCTACCATCTGGCGAATCAGGGATCGTGCACGCGCTACGAACTCGCCCGGCACGCCGCTGAGTTGGCCGGGCTGGACCCTGCCAAAGTTGTTGGTGTCCCTGCTGAACGCATGGGACGACGTGCTCCCAGGCTGAAATACGCGGTGATGGAAATGGCCGCGCTCAAGGCAGCGGGTTTCTCGCTTCCCCGGCCCTGGCCAAAGGCGCTTGCGGACTACCTTTCCACGCTCTCTTTTTAGCTGCTATTCGGACTAATGTAGGGGCGCCTTTATGCTGTCATGGGGAGGTAAACTCGCCGCTACACCGCCAGCGTGAAGGCGATCTTAGCGGGTAAATGTGTCCACGGGCGGACGAGGCGAGGGAAAATGCCGGGAAGTTGACTCGGAAGGGGATGGTAAGAAGCCCAGGAGTGAACGGAGTCGCTCCCAAAGTTCTTGCATCACCCGATGTCGGGGAATGTAAGGCCAATGGTTCTTCCTAATCATTTCCATGGTCTGCGGGTCGGAGACATCTCCGGTAATGACCAAGACTTTCCCGACTAAGCTGGGGCGGAGATTCTTAAGGGCCGAGACAGTCTCTGTAGCAGGCATCTCGGAGCAGCGGAGATCCAAAAGGACCGCGTCAAAGTCCTGCTTCTCGATTATGGCCAGTGCCTGGCTGGCCGTGGGGACAATGTCGCCTTCGCATCGCATTGCCGCCAGCAGAACGCAGAGGACATTGCGGATGGAGGGTTCGTCCTCGATGATGAGAACGGTGCGCAACTCGTGACTCTCGTTCAAAGCACCCTCGGTGAGGCTGCACGAAGGCAGCCGGAACCATTCGTTCGGAATCCTCCCGGCGCCGGTCAGCAACGAGCCGGGTCAATGGAGATTAAGACACCAACCGGTTTTTCAGTCAAGAGTATTAAAGTAAGGGGGTCTGTCACTGCGATCCCTTTACCGTCATGATTCGGAAGAAGGTGTGGAGAATTCCAAATCGTGTCCGGGGAGGATTCGGGCTTGCATGGCAAGAATGCGCGCCCGGCTTTGTTGGTATTGTTCTCGGTGGTGGGGAATCATGGTCAAAACCTTTTCATCGTGCGTGCGGCTGAGCAGGGCGTCTCCCGCGATGACGGTGCGCTGCTTCTTCCCGTGAACGATGATGGAAGCGTGGCCGGGAACGTGCCCCGAGGTGACAAGGGTCTCCAGATCATGCGGCAGGGGATGCTTTTCAATCCACCGGAACTGGGAAGAGTCGCCCAATCGTTTGGGATCCCACCAGCGTAGCGCGAATTTCCGGAGTTTGCCCATCATTTCCTCTGCTTGCTCGTAGTCGTATGTTTCAGGGTAGTATTTTAGGATGAGGGTTTGCCAATTCTGCTGATCCAAGAGATCGGAATAGACAGCTCGGCACCAGTCGTAAGATTCCTGGGAGCCGAAAATTTCGCTGTGCCGGAATAGCGTGTTGTTTGACACATGGTCGATATGAAAATGCGAGTTGATGACGGTTTGAACGTCTGTGGGCTTCAGGCCGTGAAGTTGCAGCGCCTTGACTATCGCGTGCGCCTCGTGGGGCATTCCTGTGTCCACAACGACGTGATGGCGCCTGTTGGAGAGTAACACGCACGTCGCGCCATGCCAACTCCCCGGCAACAGCACGTTCACTTTCCACTCGCAGTTTTGCATTCCACACCTTTATCTGAGCTTCCCATACCATTTTAACGGATTTCCTCCTCCACAATCCAACGTCTGAGGCGAAGAATGTCGGCGGCGCGCGCCACCCCGATGGGCGTGGTTTTTCCGTCCTTATTGACCACCACCACGTTTTCGGCGTTGTGGAGCACCATTTGCCGCGTTACTTCGTCCACAGTTTGTCCGGGCTGAGCCAAGACGAAATCTTGGCGAGAGATGTCCTGAACTTTCAAGCCGGAATCAGCGCCCTTCAGTAAGTCGTGAGCCTCTATAATCCCCTCCAGATGGCCGTCTTTTCCCACCACGGGGATCACGCCAGTGGACTCCGGAGTCACTTCGCGAATTATACTTCTTACGTCGTCATCGGGTCTGACCGTTGTGAAACTCTTCCGCATGACCTGCTCAATACGGGCGCGCATTAAAACCGGTACCAAATAATCCTGCGGGACGAGCAGACCGCGTTTGACGAGCTTGCCGGTCATGATGGATTCGGCGCTGAAAAGCCGGACGAAGCCGTCGGAAATGGCGCAGCAAACCACCAGAGGGAGAATGGCGTTGGGATTCCGGCTCAGCTCGAAGAGAAACACGATGGAGGTAAACGGCGCGCGGGCGATTCCGCCAAAAACCGCAGCCATGGCTACTAACGCGTAAAAGGCAGGGTCGCTCACGAAACCCGGAAAGAAGTGATGCCAGGCTTGCGCGTAGACTGCTCCGATTCCTCCGCCGACGATCAGAGAGGGAGCGAACACACCCCCGGTGGTTCCCGAGCCCAGCGAGATCACGAGGGCCCAGAATTTCGCCAAGGAAACCCCCAGCAGTTTTCCCGTGGTAAGGCGGTCGTTCAGCATATCCCGGATCGTATCGTAACCAGTGCCGAAAACTTGGGGATAGAAGTACCCAATGACTCCGAGCAGGAGGGCGCCGAAAACCGGCGCCCAGATTAAGCGCGGCTTTAACGGGAAGTGGTTATCGAACAAATCCTCCAGCCAGAACAGGACGCGAATCATGGCAATGGCAATAAGGCCCATGATTAACCCCATTAGAGCGAAGAGCCATAGCTCTTGCATGCTTTTCAAGGCGAAGGCCGGCGTGGGAAATAGTGGCGCCCAACCCCTGAAATGGACTGCAACAGCCGTGGCCACCGCAGAAGAGATGGCGACGGGAATGAAGGATCTCGCTCGAAATTCGAAGAGCAGCAGTTCGATAGCAACCAAGATGCCCGCAAAGGGCGCCACGAACGTCGCCGCCATGCCTGCGGCTGCGCCTGAAGCCAGCAGAACGCGGCGCTGGTAAGGTGTCAGCTTTGTTACCTGAGCGAAAATAGAGCCGAAGGCCGCTCCAGTTTGAATGATGGGACCTTCCGCTCCGAAAGGTCCACCCGTCCCGATGGCAAAGGCCGTGGCCAGCGGCTTCAAAATCCCCACCCGCATCCGAACCAGGCTCTTTCCGACCAGCACGGCTTCCATCGCTTCTGGGATCCCATGCCCCTTGAGTGTGGGCTCCCAGAAATAAATCATGACACCCACCAGCAGGCCGCCGATGGGAGGAATGAGAATAACCCATGCCCCCAGGTGGTGATGGACCGGGTAAGTAATGACAAACGACCACTTCCCGTAGAAAAATAGGTTGGTAAAGAGATAGATGAGCTCCAGCAACCCTTGAGCGACCAGGCCGCCGATGAATCCCACAATGATGGCCAATGCAGAGGTCTTCACCACCGTCGGTTCGAGGGCCTTGCCAAATTCTTTTGTGAACGCTGTCATTCCGAGCCCTCCGCTGTCATCCTTAGCTTCTTGTTGTCATTCTGAGTGGCCAAGGGCCTGCGGCCTACCTATTGACCTGAAAGTTACAAACGTCGTCGTCCCCGCCCAAGCGGGGACCCACACCCGGTGGATTCCCGCTTTCGCGGGAATGACGAGACGTTCGACGGCGAAGAATCCCGGCAGTTCAGGCGCCTTTGTCCGGCTCAATGAACTGCGGTTCGGCCTTGAGGGCCTTGCCCAGGTCGAGCTGGATCCGTTGGAGCTCCTTCATGTGCAGGCTGGCGAGATTGTTCAAGGCGGTAGTCCCCTGC
>Ga0187817_10000990_pt1 | contig 13222 bp, 12 predicted proteins | sample NC_wetland_sal_i_17_FD_132431 | JGI IMG/M metagenome (GOLD analysis project Ga0187817, IMG submission 132431) | Wetland sediment microbial communities from Neuse River Estuary, North Carolina, USA - SO4_2 | ecosystem: Environmental > Aquatic > Freshwater > Wetlands > Sediment | place: USA...
CGGTTCGACAAGGGTCGCCGAAAAGCGCGGGATGATGGGCGTCACGCGCCCCAGCAACACTTCATAGACAGCACCGGCCTGCCCGAAGTAAGCGGTCTCGGCGGCGCCGCCCGTGTAAGCCAGCGTAGGTAACAGATAGTCTTCCACAACGGGCCGCAGCAGCACATTCGGACTGACCTGTTCTGGAACGGAGCTAATGCGGTTCAGCAGGTCAGCTTGAGAAATCTTCTCCGTTGCGCCTTCGCTGCCAATCACAAATCCGTCGCGCTGATCGTTGTCCTTGCCGAGACGATGGATGGCCGTTCGCGAGCCGTTCTGCAAAGCGAAGAGCAACACCGATGACGTGGTGACCTTTACCTGCTGGTGATAGCCTGCTGCCTCCAGCGCCTCGCCCCGCGCCATTAGGGCCGCGGCCAGTTCGTCGGCTCGCTCGATGGCGGCGCGATAGATCGGCTCGGCCACTCGGTGCAGTTCTCCGTCAGAAGCGTCGAGCACGATTACGCCCCAGTCGGCGAACAGTCTGGCAAACAGGCGCGCGAAGGCAGTGCCGAGAGTTTCATCCGGGCGGTAGGTCTCACGGAGAAGCTTTGTCGCCTCGGTGTCGCCCAGCAGAGTGGAAGCGCGATCCAACACCGGCAAAACCTCTTCTCCCAGCGGCACGGCGCTGACCGGTGCGCCCGGAATGCCGCGACTTGAGATAGTGAGCGTCTCCAGAGCGCCGTCTGGCCCGGGCACAGAAACATGATTGACCTCGGCGAGATCGTGGTCGTACGTGGCCAGCCAGAAGACGGGCACACAATCCACGCCGGCGGCGGTCGCTTCTTCGGCGAGCTTGACCGCGGTGAGCGCTTTGTAGATGGAGAACATCGGACCGCCGAACAGTCCGACCTGCTGTCCGGTCACGACCGCGGCCGCGCCGTGACGCAGGCGGTCGAGACTGGTGAGGGTTTTCGCGGAGGCGCCCCAGGATTTGTTCTGGCGCTCAAGGATGTCGGCGACGCGCTGACGGCGTGAGGAACCATAGGAAATCTTGGGAGCTTCTTCATTCAGCCACGCTGCGAGATGAGGAGATCTTGGATAGAACGGCTGCACCTTCGGTGAGTACGCCAGGAAGTCGGCGAAAAGGCGTGTCGTGTGCGGGATTTGGGAAAACGGCAAACAGTGACTTTTCACCGGAGCGTCTCCTCGCATCGGGCGGTCAAGGCGCGCTGCATGGCTCCCTGTTGGACGTGTGAGACGATCGACCGTTTGTTCAAATTACTCATACGGAACTTGCCGCTGCGTTCTGAGGCCGGTAGCGCGTGATAACGCAGCCGTTCTTCAATTGCCGGGCCTCCAGCAGCTTCATCGCGATTGTCTCGGAACTCTCTTTGAACAACGGATGCCCACGGCCCAGGATCACCGGAGCGATACAAAGGCGGTACTCATCAATCAGGTTATGCTGCATGAGCGCCGAGGACAGTGCGGCACTTCCGAAGATGAACATGTCCTTCCCCGGCTGCTGCTTCAGCTCTGCTGCTTCCTCCTCTGCATGGGCTTTGACCAGCGTTGTGTTGTTCCACTCCGCTTGTTGCAGCGTTCTGGAGAAAACGACCTTGGGCAGGTTGTTCATAAAGTCCGCGATTTCACCCTGCTGCGACGTCCAATACTGGGCCATACCCTGGTAAGTCACGCGGCCGAACAGGAGCGCACCTGCCGATCGCAATTGTTCTATGGAAAACCGCTCCAGCTCCTCACCCCAGGCATATTTGTGCCAGGGAAGATCCCAGCTCTTTGGCCCTTCAAAAAAGCCATCCAGCGTAACGAGGTTCCACATCACGATGCGTCTCATGCTGCATCTCCTTGCGCCAGCCGGCGGTCAGAGGATAGCAGGTCAACAACCGTTTCGTTTGCATCGTTCATCGCTGGATATGGAATATGACCGACCCCGCGCTGTAGTTCAGATGCCGGGAAAGACGCCAAGATGCAAGATAATGGTAGCGACCGGGTTGTCTGAGGAAAAAGCATGAATCTTCTGAACATCGTTTTGCCGCTGACGCTGGAGGGTTCGGTGGTACGCCTCGAACCAATTCGGCGCGAGCATGCGGAACTGTTCTGGCAAGTTGCGAAGGGCGATCTGGAGGACATCTTCCGATGGATTCCCTACTCCATGAAAACGCCAGAGGACTTCCGGAGCCTGATCGAGAAGGCTTTCCGCGAGCAGGAGCGCGGCGAGTCGGTAGTGTTTGCCACGGTCGAGCGGAGTTCGGGCCAGACGATCGGCAGCACTCGGTTCATGAATATTGATCGCGCCAACCGGCGCGTCGAGATTGGATCGACGTGGATCGCACCGGCGTGGCAGCGTACGGCCGTCAATACCGAGGCAAAATACCTGATGCTGCGGCATGCGTTTGAAACGTGGAAATGCCTGCGGGTGGAACTCAAGACCGACGCACTGAATCGGAAATCGCGCAACGCGATACTGCGGATCGGCGCGAAAGAAGAAGGCACGCTGCGGCGGCACCTGATCACATCGACCGGGCGGGTGCGGGATACCGTTTACTTCAGCATCCTCGACAGCGAGTGGCCGGAGGTGAAGGCGAGGCTGGAAGCTCGTCTGTCGGGCTCACATCTCTCGTTGTGAGAAGCGTCCCAACCAGTTATGATGCCTGCGATTCCAGCACATGGTGCGGGAATCAGTCCAGAAGCCTAAGTTCGGTGGAGGATCGTGATGGAAGGAGTGCAGGTTATGGAGTTGGCAATCGCAATCATCGTTGGCATTTTTGTGCTCGGGACCATCCTGAGCGGTTTTTTCCAGGTGCGAACAGCGGAGGCCGTGGTGGTGCAGCGCATGGGTAAGTTCGTGCGCGTAGCCAGCGCGGGCATCAATTTCAAATTGCCGTGGCTGGACCAGATCGCGGGACGCATTGACCTGCGGGTGCAGCAACTCGCCCTCGACGTCGAGACCAAAACCAAAGATAACGTCTTCGTGAAGATTCCCGTGTCGGTGCAGTATCACGTGATTCCCGACCATGTGTACGAGGCGTTCTACAAGCTGGCCAATCCGCGGCAGCAGATTTCCTCTTATGTCTTTAACGTGATTCTGGGACACGTGCCCAAGATGAATCTGGACGACGCGTTTCTGCAGCAGTCCGACATTGCGGTGGCGATCAAGCAGGGGCTCGACGATGTGATGAGGACCTACGGCTACGCCATTGATCAGGCGCTGGTCACCGACATTCAGCCGGACGACAAGGTCAAGGCGGCAATGAACGAGATCAATGCGGCGCAGCGCGAGCAGGTTGCAGCCTCGGCACGCGGCGAAGCGGAGAAGATTCTCAAAGTCAAGCAGGCCGAGGCGGAAGCGCAGAGCAAGGCACTCCAGGGCCAGGGCATCGCCAATCAGCGCAAGGCGATCATCGAGGGACTGAAAGATTCGGTGGAGGCGTTTTCCAAAGCGGTGGAGGGATCGACGCCTAAAGATGTGATGATGCTGGTGCTGGTCACACAGTATCTGGACACGATGAAGGAAATCGGCGCCAACGACCGGAGCAACACGATCCTGCTGTCCCATTCACCGAGCGCGGTTAGCGATCTTTACCGGCAGATGCAGGACGCGGTGCTGGTCGGCCAGAAAGCGGCGCATCCAGGGGTGTGATTCGATACATCGGGCGGAGCCCCCACTTCTCGCAGCAGAGAACGCGCGAGAAATGGTGCACCCGGCGTATCAAATGATGTTGGAGTCCAGTCCCGCGATGAACTGGATTCCGGGGATCACCTTGCCAACGAGACTCTTGTCGTTGGTTAAGAACAAATCAGTGCCCGCCGTCGCCGCGCAGGCGAGATGAATGGCATCTGCGGAGGGTATCTTCAGCGAACCCTTAATTCGCCCGTAGACATCAGCCGTTTCGGCAGTGAAAGGAATCACCGCCGAAACCGCGTTTTCCAGTGCTGCCTTGACCTCTTGGATGCGCTCTTTCTCTGCTCCGCGTTTGTAGGCCCCCGCGAACACTTCACCTAAGGCCAGCGCTCCAGTAATAAGCTGGTCATTGCGCTCCTGCATTCTTGACCAGATCGCGTCCACTCTCTTCCCAAACTGAGGATTTTCTTCCAGCCAATAAATGAAGAGCATCGTGTCCCAATAGATGCGGCTCATCGGTCTTTCCCCGGGCCATAGAAATTGGCGCGTTCGTTGCGGAGGTAGTTCTCGCCTCCGCCCAACTCGGCGAAAACGTCTTTGAGAGCACCGCGGAGCCGGTTCCAGGCATCCTGGCGATCCAGCGTCTTCCTGTCTTCTCCTCCGTCAACGAATTCGTATGTGTATGTGACCGTAGTGCTCTTGCCCGAAGGCGGGCCGGTTTTGGAGATCAGGTGCAGGCTATTCTCTATTACGAACTTTCTGGAAGTTAGAGCTGAGCATACTGCGGGGACACGATTGTGTAACCCCAAGTCCTTATGAACTCCTCCCACGTTGATGGAGAACGTCTTGTCTCGTCGGTGACGAGCTGGCGAAACATACTTATCAAGGGCGTACTGGCGGATGAAATCGGCGTTCGAGTTCGAGGAAACAGTGGCCATGACAGCTCTCCCTCCTTTGCGCATCATGCGCACATTATGTATACATTGTAGTACTTCTATTGTCAAGAAGAGATTGAATACTACCACCGGGGTCGAGCACAAAAGTCAACCTGCAACAAACTTGCATCAAATTAAATGGGTAGAATAGAAACAGTTCTTTGCAAGGCCAATCCCACCAGTGGGGGCGTCACGGTTTCGACGGGGATGCTTGCGGCCAAGAGGCATGCCGGGGTGCACACACCCGCAATCGCGTGCAAAATGATAATTGCCAATCAACAGATGGCATACGCAGCCTAACTAGTTTAGGCAGCCGTCCCAGGAGGCTTCGCCCGTGGGCCTCCGAAGGACGTCGCACAGCGGGCTGCTCTTTCCGTCTCCGTCTGGGGCGGAAGGCTAAGATCTCAGGCTAGCGGAACGCGTTTCTTGTCCGTTCTGAGCGCGGGCCGCGAACGTCTTGAGGTAATGCTCAAGGCAGGAACGTGACTACGCATGTAGGCTCTTGACCAGTGACATTTTCGGACGCGGGTTCGACTCCCGCCGCCTCCACCAATTGTAGTTCTACTATTTACAGTAACTTATACAATAAGCATAAAGCCTGTACACGTTCCGTACGCACCCTCTGGGAAGGGCGCCCTTCACAGGCTCCTGTTGACCACAACCTGCGGCATTTCGCTGGCATCCTTCCTAATCAGTGTCGGCACAAACCCGAAAGTCGTTCAGGGATTGCTCCGGCACAGCGACGTCCACACGAGCTTTACAGCCAGAGCGTGAGCGCAGATCGGCTCGCGGCGCAAGGCACCATGCTCGACGCTATGGGTGTTCGACCGGAGTTGGTAAATTGAAAAACGGGCTCGCGACGGGCTAGGAAGAAAACGCTACTCCCTGTTAAGACGGAGCAGCCCGCGCCGCACGCTACGGGCGTCGCACCTGTCGGCTACCAGCAGATGCCCTCGTAGCTTTCGTTCACCATGGGCCGGCGAGATTTTTCCAAGTTGACCAGGTCGACGACGAAATGATCCGGTCGGAGGTGCTTCTGCAATTCGTCCCGCTGGATACCGCGGGTCGCGATAACCACGACTTCTGCGGACCGTAGGGCGTCGGGGAGATCGTTACAAAGCAAAGATCCGATGTGAGGTATGTTCTGCTCAATATAGTCCCGATTCGAGGCGATCAGTCGACCGAGCAAAACCGTGTCATCCCAAATCGTGACCTGCCGTCCTTCGCCGAGAAGGTGCTTCACCAGTTGTACCTGGGGACTCTCGCGCAGGTCGTCGGTATCAGCTTTGAAACTAAGCCCCAGCAGTGCGATTTTTTTCTTGTTGAGACGCAGAACAAGTTCCAGCGCGCGCTGAAAATGCTGGTCATTGCTCGGTAATATCGACTCAAAGAGTGGAAGTTTGAGATCAAGCTCTTTGGAGCGATGGTTCAAAGCGCGTATATCCTTGGGCAGGCAAGATCCGCCAAAGGCAAAGCCCGGTCGCAAGTAACTTTGTGACATGTTTAATCTGGTATCGGCGCAGAAGATTTCGAACGCCGACGCGGCGTCAACCCCGAGCTCCTTTGCTACCGATCCCGCTTCATTCGCGAACGCTACCTTTAAAGCGTGCCAAGCATTGCAGAGGTACTTCACCATTTCGGCAGAACGAAAGGACGTCTCGAAGATGCATCCGGGAGCCCAATCGTAAAGCCCGCGAAGACGAGCCACGTGGGCCGGATCGGCCGCGCCAATGACGGTCATCGAAGGTTGCAGGAAATCAGCTACGGCGCTTCCTTCACGCATGAACTCGGGATTAACACAGACTCCAAAATCGCTTCCAAAGCGTTTCCCGCTGACGCTCTCGATCACCGGAATCACGAGCTTTTCCGCAGTTCCCGGAAGCACGGTGCTGCGCAGAACAATGAGGTGAAAAGATTTCTTGTCCCTGAGAGTTTGGGCGATGCTCCGGCACACTGGTTCCAGATGGCCGAGGTCGAGTTTGCCGCTGCGCAGGCTGGGCGTTCCAACGCACAGCAGTGAAATGTCCGTGGCAAGGACAGCCGCGGCGGTGTCGGTGGTAGCGCTTAATCGAGATGCATGATGGCACTCGGCCAGCAGTTCAGGCATGCCAGGTTCGACTACGGGACTGTGCCCTGCTTGCAATTGTTCAACCTTGACAGGGTTGAGATCGACTCCGACCACAGAATGTCCTCGCGAAGCGAGACATGCCGCTGTTACTGAACCGACATAGCCGAGTCCGAAAACACTCACATTGGTTTTCATTGCAACGCCAGTCTACCAACGTTTGTATGACAGAATTATGAATATGAATCTGAGCAACATGATGCTGATTCAAGAGTGGCAGCCTCTCAGCGGGCGCTTGCGGAGAATGCAACGGGATGAGATCCTCGACCGGCATCGATCGCTTGGCAATGGCCTGGCGGCAGAGTGTATAGAAGCGCGCTGGAGTTGCAAACATAAAGGCGCTGTCCGCTCGACGGAGCGGTCATGAACAATCCCGAACCCGGCCGGTGGGCGCTGTGGCTCAGCTTCCCGCTGGCGGTCATCCTTGCGGTTGCTTGTTTCGGAGGACTCTCCCTTCCATCCACCTATGCAGCGGAAACCCGGAGGCAAGCTGCCCTGAGTATCGGAAACGACGCGGGGAATCTGGCAGTCATCGTGCCCGTCCTGGTGATCGCCGCCATTTTGGCTCTTCGCGGCTCGGCTGCGGCACGACTGGTGTGGATGGGAACCCTGGCCTACCTCGTCTATGACTTCCTCGGTTACGCACTCGCCATTCACTTCAACTCGATGTTCCTGGCATACTGCGGCGTCTTGGGACTCAGTTTCTACGCCCTCGCAGGAAGTTTCATCTCGCTGCCGAGTGCGGAGATTGCTCTCCGCTACGGACCACGCACGCCGGTGAAGACCACGGCGATCGTGCTCCTGCTGATGGGCCTGGTCACTGTCCTGCACTGGCTGTTGGAGATCATTCCTGCGCTGCTTGCGGGCGGAGTGCCGCAAGCCGTTCGTGATTCCGGCCTCTTGACGGAGGGGGTCGCGGTGCTGGACTTGGCCTTCGGGGCGCCAGCCTTTATGATTGCCGCAATCCTGTTGCTGCGGCGAAAACCGCTGGGCTTCGTCCTCGGCCCGGTCGTACTCACCTTCCTGACCCTCAGCAGCCTGGTGCTCGCCCCGATGGGAATAGCGATGGCGCGGCGCGGCTTTGAAGCGGGTCATCCCCTGTGTGCGATCGGCCTGGGGATTGCGACCGGGAGCGCCGTCCTGCTGGCGCTGTCATTGCGGCGAACCAAAGCGACATTACAGCCGGCATCAACCTGCTAATGGCCGTATGGATCAACTCGATCCTCGCGCTCCCCGCTGGCTGGAATCCTCGTGATCCGGCGCCGCAAAACTTGGATCGCAGCCTTCCATCGGGCTGTCGCATTTTGCCAGCCTTCGAGATGGAGCCGCGTCGTAAGCGCGGAACGCCTTACCTGCCCAACGCAGAGGATTGTGGCGCCTCGCCGTTCCCAATGACCGTTGCGTCATTTCCGCAGTTCGAATCTGTCCCCCAGCTGAAGCAGCCTTCTGCCCACCAGCAAGTACCAGGTCATCATCGAAAGCCCGGCAACAACGGCGATTGCCATCCCTGCGTCCGTCAATCCCCGTGTCCTGAGAATGACTTCAACGACCATGAGCAGACCATTTCCCAGAATCCCTGCGTAAGCGGTCGCCTTGCTGAAGACCTTGCCTCTCAGCATGACTGCAGAGATTACCAGGCAGGCGAATTCCACGATGGGAACGCCGGCACGGCTTTGTCCTTCGGTCAGCATTGCCTGCCCGGCCGCGGTTAGTAAGGCTCTCTGCGCATCTGTTGTAGCACTTGCGTATTGGCCGCTGAGGGAAAGCATCGGAAAGGCCCTGCTGCCGGCGAGGTAGACCGTGAGCCCCACGAAGAAAAGGATGGTGCCCAAACTTCCGTAAGCTTCGTGGTCTCGTCTGATGGCGAAGTAGATGGCGAGAACCGTTGGGGCTAGCAGTACTACTGCAATGAGATTCAAGAAACCGAGGTTGCGCAGTCCAAGAAACCAATGGGTCTGAAAGAGCGTGAACCAGTCGGTGACCGTCACTGTCTGCTGCGTCGCACGTTGCACACCTGGGAGGTAACTGATGCCGACTTCGGCTAACGGAATCAAGAACACGATCAGGACAGTCGCCCCGCCGATTTTGTAGAGACTTTTCCAGCCAGAGCCTTCCGGTTCGGCGTGAATAACCTGTTTTGTTTCCGGCTCCGACACTCAAGCCTCCCAACTCACGAAAGCGAGACCCCGTAAGGACAGGACGTGTGCCTGGGAGCCTTATGCCCCGCACTCATTCTAATTCGGAGAAATCATCATGAAGCGGAAATCCTCACCGTGCAGTCGAGAGCCCGGGCAAGTCCGCGTGGCAGAGTAAGTCGTCTGCAGATGCCTTCAGCGCCTGGGCGATGCCGCTGGCCCAGGCTTCAACCTCATTCCAGTCGCGGAAGTCGCCGGCTGGAAAAAGTGCGTTGTCCCGGTTAACCGGCAGCTTAAAGATAAGCCGGTGAGTGAACCCCAGCTTGTCGGGGTCCAGTGCGCCGAAGAAGACCCGGTGTTCCCTGGGTCTGATGGACTCCTTGAACTCCACGATCTCTTTGGGTTCGGTAACGGCGCGCAGGTCACGGCCCTGAGCGTCTTTAGCCTCGGTGCCCAGCGGACCGCTGCTGAACAGCCAAACCGGCCGGTTGACCAAAGCATCGCGGTTTCGCCGCACAAACTCCGTAGCAGGCTTCATCCAGTGGAAGTAGTAGGCGGCGCTTCCGATCACAGCCGCGTCGTAGCTCGCCGGATCATCAGCATGCTTTGCGGGCTGCACAACAGCTTCCAGGCCGCGTTGGCGCAGCATGGCGGCGATGTGCTCCGCGATTCCCTGCGTGGCTCCGTATCGACTTGCGTAAACAACCAGAACTCGCATGTTTCACCTCCAGCGCTTATCGTGAGCCACGCCATCATTTTTCTTGCGGCGCACCCATCCGACTGCACGATGGCAGGTTAAGCTGCAGCGCCGTTCAGCGCCGTGATCCCCGTCACCAGACCTGCACGATCCTCGTTCCCGAGTTCATCGACCAATTGTGCTCGCGTTAGCGGCCGGACAAACTCACACGCCTCTAGATTTAATCGCGCTGTGACATTCGTGGCTTAGCGTTAAAGAGGGCAAGAATGTCAGAGGCGCTGCCAATTGCGCTGCTCGCCTTGTTCATCGTCCTCTTAGCGGTGATGCCTTGGCGTCGCCCACACCCCAATCACCAGTTCATGTTGGAATTGCTGCGGCTCCTAGACGAGGATGAGCAGACGAATTCGCGTGACTCGTCTTTGATCCATCGAGAGTCGAACACGAGCAGGCAGTTGCCTTCCATTCCATCTTTCAGAAAGCAACAACTCTCGAGCACGGGCGCGCTCGTAGTTTCGACAGCTAGCGGAATCAGCGCCAGGCGGATGGTCGGTCTCGGCTAGGCAGCACTGCGAAAAGAACTCGCCGCAAGATCTTTCGTTATCATCTGCAAGACTGACAATGGAATCCGCAGTTTTCTCGCGACTCCTGACTTTCGCGAAATTGCTTCAATTGCAAAACCGTTCTCGTCCGGAATTGGATTAGAGGTCAGATCGAACTCCTCTCCGTACATCCGTATCCGGTTGGGGTGTGCATAACCGAGTGCTTTGAGTCTTTCGGTGACTTCAGCGGATCTACTACCTTGGATTGCCATAATCGGTTCCCTATAAATTCGACACGAATCCGGTGCTGCTTAAATGGAGTGGCTGGCGTAGGAATAGAGGCTACTATTAACACTGTATTCTACGCCTGCACCAAGGGCAGGACAAGGCCCGGTAGTGGTGCAGTTTGAAGGAGATTCACATCAAAACCTGAAGCCGCCAGCGAACTGCTCCATCTGAGCGCGGAAAACCGGCCTACATTGTCCTGCTCGCCTCCGGTGGTTCCGGCGCAACCAGTTCCGCAACCAGTTCCGGCGCCACCACTTCCGGCGCAATCAGTACGAGATTGCCAACGACCTGACCGCTTTCGAGCAGCGCATTTGCCCGCGCCGCCTCGAGTAGTGGGAACACGCCGCTGATGACCGGCCGAATCTTGCGCTCCTGGAGCAGGCGGAAGAGGACAGCCCAGTCTTCCAGAAACGGCTTTCGGTTGAAGAGCAAGAAGCCAGACGCCCCGTAGAGCTTGCCCCTCCTACCGTTCGGTAGCAGGTTGAGCACGAGTATTTTGGCAAGAGTGCGCAGCAGGCCGCGCATGCTCAAGGGATTGCCGTACGCGACGAGCACGCCACGCCGGCGCAACAGCGGGAAGGCTCTTTCGACGTAATCGCCGCCCATGCCGTCGAAGATCGCGTCGAGTCCACCGGGTTCAGCCCGGTGAATGACCTGCACGAAATCCTCAGTGTGATAGTCGATCGGAGTTGCCCCGTATTCTGCAAGGATTGCGTGTTTACTCCTGGAAGCGATCCCGTACATCGCGAGGTGGGCGAGCCTTCCAAGATCTAAGAATGCCGTGCCGACCCCGCCACTGGCGCCGATGATGAGCACTTTGTCGCCCGCTTTGACTTTCGCGGATCGGTGCAATGCCTGGTACGCCGTGAGGTAGTTCAGTAACAACGTGACCGCTTCCGCTGGATTCAGAGACGGGGGAACTGGAATGATTTGATTTTCGCGAAGGTAGACATACTCCGCATAGCCTCCGACGATCAGATACGCCGCCACTTTATCACCCGTAACGGCCTGCGTAACGCCAGGGCCGGCCGCATCGACCACGCCGACGATGGCGTAGCCCGGCACGAATGGCAGCTTGGGTTGAAACGGGCCGAGTCCGTAGCGCGCCTGCACGTCAGGCAGGCAGACACACGTAGCGAGGACCCTCACCCGGACTTCTTTTGCCGACGGATCCCGCAAATCGCACTCGGCGATCTGGAGATTCTCGGGCGGGCCTCGTTTGCTGACGACGATCCGCTTGTACTTCGCCGGTTTCATCCGAGCTCCCTCGTCGATTGGTTACATCTTCCAGTGCTTGCACTTCACCACAGCGGGGTGCGCAGAGCCAGCCTGCGGCAAGCGAAAACAAGCCCTCAAGCGTCGCAGCGGACCCGCTCGGGCGCTTCACCATCCAGAAACACGCGCTGCCAGACTTCGAGGCTTAGCAGTCGCCAGATGCGGTGGTTGTGATCTCGCTCCTTGTTCCGGTGCTCGGCGAAGAATCGCTGGACTACCTCCGGCCGGAACAATCCACGGTCCATGCTGCGTGGCGCGAGCAGCATCCGCTCCAGACATTCCAGTTGTGGCCCAGCTAACCAATACTCCCAAGGCGTGGGAAACCCCATCTTCTTACGGTAGACAACCGACCTTGGCAACAGATCCTCCACCGCCTGCTTCAGAATAAACTTCCCTGCCATGCCTGCGATGGAGTATCGCGCGGGAATCTTGGCCGCGAACTCCACCAGTTCGTGATCGAGGAAAGGAACGCGGCTTTCAATCGACGCGGCCATGCTCATCTGGTCCTGCTTCATCAGCAACTCGATCAGGTAGCTGTTAATGTCGGCATACAGCAGGGAGTGCAACAGATCGCCTCGCGACTTCTCCCATGCCTTCATCGAGCTCGCATACGCATTTCCCGCCCCGGCCCATGCGCCGGGCGTGAGCAATTCTGCCTGCTCGGCCGACGAGAAAGCGCAAAAGAAATTGTCGTAGTAGAGCGAAGGCCACGAATTCCCGTCCCGGACCAAAAATGTATGCTGCAGCTTGCGATGCAGCGACGCGCTCAGCGGACTGGCTTCGAGCACTCCTCTCACCCTGCGTCGCATTCCGCTCGTCGTAACCGCACGATAGGCGGCATCCATCCGGGCGTTCAGCAGGGTCCACGCGTAGCGTGAGTAACCGGCAAGAGTCTCGTCGCTTCCCTCGCCGGTCAGCACGACCGTCACGTGTTCTCGTGCCAGGCGCGCCACGGAAAACAACGACACGCTTGAAGGCCAGACGATGGGCTCGTCCTCGTGCCAGATCAGTTGCGGCAGATTTTGGAAGAATTCTTCCCGGCTCAGGCGGACCTCGCGGTGATCCGACCGAATGTGCGCAGCCACCTCACGGGCATGGGCAAGCTCGCTGAAAGTCTCTTCGCCAGTACCGGCGGAGCCATACCCCACCGCGAATGTCTTGATCGTATCACCGCGCACTTTCGTAGCCAGCGCGGCCACAGCACTCGAATCCAGCCCGCCGCTCAGAAACATCCCGAGAGGAACATCGCTCATTAAATGCGATCCGACCGCGGCTTCGAGCAACTCGCGGTAAGTCTTCACGTAGTACTCGCGCGGACGCGGCTCAGGATCCGATTCCATCGAAAGATCCCAGTAGCGCTCAATCGAAAGTTCCCTGCGCTCGGAGAGTTCCAGAGTGTGGCCCGGCATCAGCTTCCGAATACCGGCAAACATTGTGTCCGCGCCCGTGATGTAACCGAACGCGAGATACTCGGCCAGCGTGCCGCGGTTGAATTCCGCTTTCACTTCGGGATACGCGAGAATTGCCTTAATCTCTGACCCGAAGAGAAAGGCCTTGCCATCCCAGCGGTAGTAGAAGGGTTTGATCCCCAAGCGGTCCCGCGCGGCAA
>Ga0187817_10000991_pt1 | contig 13220 bp, 9 predicted proteins | sample NC_wetland_sal_i_17_FD_132431 | JGI IMG/M metagenome (GOLD analysis project Ga0187817, IMG submission 132431) | Wetland sediment microbial communities from Neuse River Estuary, North Carolina, USA - SO4_2 | ecosystem: Environmental > Aquatic > Freshwater > Wetlands > Sediment | place: USA: North...
CGCCAGAAAGAAAGACTCCCACCGGGACGTCGCTGACCAGTTGCATGCGCACGGCTTCTTCGATGATGGGCTGCAACTGAACCGAAGCGGTGCTCTCGCTCCCATATGTAGTCCGAGTTGCCGATTCTGCAGGCTCGTCGCTCACGAGGTCCCAGTAAGCCGATTGATCCAGTTCCCCGCTCTGCCAGGTGAGGGTGTGTCCGGCGGGAAGCGATTGAATGCCTTCGATCAGCGTAAGGGGATCGTAGGCCGAACCGAAGGTCAGATAGTTGGTCAAACCGGCTTTGTCGATACGCGCACTTAAAATGCCCGTGCCCAGCAGCGTGCGTACTTCCGACGCAAACAGAAAATATGCGCCAGACTGCGCGTAATAGAGCGGTTTGATGCCCATCGGATCGCGCCCCAGGAACAAGCGGCGCTGCCGCGAATCCCAGAGCGCGAAAGCGAACATGCCGCGGAACTTTGTCAGACACCGCTCGCCCCAGCGCGCATACGCTTTCAGCAGGACTTCGGTATCCGAATGGCTGACGAAGATCGTGCCGGCATTTTCAAGTTCGGCGCGAACGTCGCGGAAGTTGTAGATTTCGCCGTTGTAGACGATCCAGTTGCCGGTTTCAGGATCGTGCATCGGCTGATGCCCGAGAGGGGTTAGGTCGAGAATGGCGAGCCGCCGGTTGCCCAGGCCAATCTCATCTCCGGAATCGCGCAGCAGGATCGTGCCCGAGTCGTCAGGCCCACGGTGGGCGAGAGACTGCGTGCCGCGTTCGAGTATGCCAGCCGGGATTTGCGCGTTCCGCGCTACGATGCCAAAGATTCCGCACATTCAAATCACTGACACTGCATTCGAGAGCTCGGCCGATCCCACGCCAGAACCGCCGATTCACCAGCTTGTGGCTCGCAAAAATTATCACCGAATTCCGCAGAGATCGGCAATCACTGCAGCTTCTCCGCGATAATTCGCAAACCGTATGCGCCAGACCCCGTGCTGCAACCGGCATACGAGGTCGAATAGGAAATCGAATCGCCTGCGGACCAGACTGAAATCTCCCCGGTTCCGAAATTCGACGGCACGCCAAGGCCCAGGCTGTTTCCGCCCGAAATGCCAGCTCCCGTGAGCGGGACCTTGAGAGTTCGAGTCGCGGCTTCGTCTTTCCACGTAATCGTCAGTCCGACTGTACTGCTTCCGGGGGACGCGCACGAAGTTGCTGCATCCAAGTAATACAAGATCCGGTATTGGCCCGCGGCGCAAGGTGTCGCCCCGCATAGGCTGCGAGCTGCAATCCCCGCACTCTGCCCAGCCAGTGACACCGCGTTGCGCGACCCACCGCCTGAGCCGGACCCGCCGCATCCCGCGCACTTCCCTGTCACGGTTAGATCACCGTTGATCGTAACCGGCACGTTGAAGGTTTTCGCCGAAGCCGAAAGCTTCTCCTGTGGATTCTGATCCGGGAGCTTTCCGATATATTCGCGAATCTCGTGCTGCGCGCGGCTGTAGAACGTATCGATTCTTCCTTCGTACCCGAGATCGAGGTCGTTTACGTCGACGGTTGGCCGATGGTTCGCCGTGGCCCAGGTCCTTCCCCAATTGCTGTCGCCCAAAGTGATGAGCGGTGTGAAGCCCGTTTGGCGGCCGGTGTGTCCAAAGTTGAGCCTGCCCTTCAGGCCATTCTCCGGCGACTGCACTCCATTAGCCGCCTTTAGAATCGTAGCGCCCGGGGGATCGCCCGTACTGTTCGTGTGTAGCGCCTCTAAATTAGCTGCCGCAGGCGGGGTGCTCGACGTCGCAATTAAAGCATTTGCCATGCCGGTGACGGGTCCTGAGGGAACTGTGCTGACGATCGCCCCGATTCCGAGAACATCGGCTTCCAGAGGCGGAGAAAAATCCTGGTAGGTCGATGTTGATCGGTCCTGATTCGGTGAAATCACAATCGCTCCGGGCCAGAAGTCCAACTTCGGCATATAGATATTTGCAGTCATGTTTTCCGCAACGTTGGTGTACGGTTTTAGCGCTCCTCCACTGTCGGTGAACTGGCACGTCTGACGTGCACACGAGCCTTGCTGCACCGTGGTCACGAGATAGTCGCCGGTTCCCTCGGGATAGGGACGAACACTTTTCTGATCCCAGTCGATCTTGAGAATTCTGTAACTCGATGCTCCTGCGATCTTGGGGAAGGTTCCTGCAACGCTACCGGAGCCATTCGTGAGCGCGTAACCGGCCGGCAGCGGCACGCCATCGCCGAACGTAGCATGGACTGGCACGACCCAGTAGAGCCAGTCGTGCAACCCTGATTTCTCCCCCCAGTTCGGAAACACGCCGGAAGCTCCATTCGCTGCCAGCGCGCTGATCTTTACCTTGGTGCCCTCCGCCAGAATTCCAGTGCTCCCGACGTTGCCGAGCGGGCTATAGTCTTTGCACGATGGGGCCGCCTCATAGTAGACGTTGTCGGAGATGAAACCTCCGAAACCGCCGCCCTGGTTGCTGACGCGCACGCCGTACACCGACCATCCTTGAATCACGCTGTCCGAGATTTTCAAGCCATTGCCGGACAGCCACTCAACTCCCTTGCCGGCACACTGCATGGAAATCACAACGTGCTTGATCCATCCGACGGCTGACCAGCGGTTGAACGGTCCTGGGGCAGTGATGTAGGCGCCACAAAACGTTTCGTTGCAAGTTACGCTATGGCCTCCCAGCGTCGAATCAAAACCGTCAAGCATGAAAGACTGGTCGTCGTCGACCTGAACCAGCGTTCCGAAACCTGCTTTCGGGGGAGCAGCACGGGTCGCCAGATTGAAGATTCGCGTCATCTGCGCATTCACTTCAATGAATGGCTTCGTGCCGCTGGTCGTCATCGGCCGGCCGCGCGGGTTCAGCAGAGTGATGCTCTCGAAGGTACTCGAAGGCCCGTGATCGCCGACGAAGACGCAGGCATCGTTCGGCGTGTAGCAGTTGAGAACGGATCCACCGAAATCGATCGTCTGTCCAGACGCGCGGATCGAGATCGGAGCGAACACGTCGTACTCACCCGGTGGGATAACCACTCTACCGGATTGGGAAGTTCCAGTCGGGTTCGTCGGGGTAAAGCGCGCGGCAATCGAGGCTTCCTGCACTCCACTGGAAGCGCTGCCGACTATGTATCCAGAGGAATGGGAACTCGTGGTTGTGAACTCGAGTGTGCCCGGACGCCCATCTCCCTTGCAGTTTCCCCCAGTCACGCGGACGGCTTCGTCTGTGCCGGTTCCGGAGATGAACACGTAGTACCACGGTTCGGTCCCAACCACCCCCGGCGGACAAGGATTAAGAGTCACCGAGTTCTTCCCCATCGTTAGAGGCGAGGTGGGACTTTGCCGCCAGTTCGTTTCGATCGCCGATCGAACCATGTTCGTGGCCAGGGGGGCCGAATCCGCGCGTGCATAAGGTGCGTGCCGCGCTGCCAGGCAGATGACCAGGACTACTGCCATGATTCCCGTGGAAGCTGCCCACGCCCGCATGTGCAATTGCACCGACCGGAAAAGCCTGTGGACCAGATCATCAGAATGAAACACGATGCCTCCTTACAAGTCGCGTGGCTACCTGGCGTAGAAGGGATTCCTGCTACTTTAAGACGCGGGCCTGCATTTCGACAAACCTGACGAGTGCCGAATCGGACAAAAGCCGCGCCCAATGCACCGTTTGGACGGCAGTTGATGCCGGCTCGAATCTGTTGTATTGTGCGATCTGCTCCTTTTTGAGACGCGCTGACCTGGCGCGCGGCGATTCTAATGATCGCTTGAAATCGCCGGATACAATGGTCTTCATGCCAATCTCTTCCAACGTTGTGCTGGGCCACGGAGTCAAGATCTTCCAGCCTGACCTGGTCAATCTCTATGGGTGCACGCTCGGCAACGACACCAAAGTTGGAGCGTTCGTTGAGATTCAGAAGAACGCATTCATCGGCAGCCGCTGCAAGATTTCGTCGCATACATTCGTCTGCGAAGGGGTAACGATCGAGGACGACGTATTCGTGGGTCACGGCGTTATGTTCATCAACGACCTTTACCCGCGAGCTACTGTGGATGGTCGGTTGCAGACCGAGGAAGACTGGCAGGTCGTGGCAACGCGGGTAAAACGTGGCGCGTCGATCGGCAGCGGCGCAGTCATTCTTGGAGGGGTCACCATTGGGGAAGGGGCGCTCGTCGGTGCGGGCGCAGTCGTCACTCGCGATGTGCCGGATCGTCACGTGGTGAAGGGCGTTCCCGCGCGTCTCGGACGCGCGGTTCCACAGGAGCAAAGGCCAACATCGGCTTGACACGGAGGAATCTTGATTCGGATTGGCGTCATTGGATACGGGTACTGGGGTCCCAATCTTGTGCGGAACTGCTTTGAGGCGTCCGGGGCGCAGGTGGCGTGTGTGAGCGATCTCCGCGATGACCGGCTTGCTCTGGTCAGCAGCCGCTATCCCACCGTCAAGACCACCCGGGATTTTCGCGAATTGATCGACGATCCTGCGATCGACGCTGTAGCCGTCGCGACCCCGGTCTCCACCCACTACGATCTGGCTTTGCGCGCCCTGCAGGCAGGCAAGCATGTGCTGGTCGAGAAGCCTCTGGCCTCCGACACGAACCAGGTGCAGCACCTCATGGAAGTAGCGCAGAAGCGCAACCGCGTGCTGATGGTGGATCACACATTCGTTTACACGGGAGCTGTCCGGAAGATCCGCGAACTCGTAGAGAGCGGAGGGTTGGGGGAAATTTACTATTACGATTCAGTCCGCGTGAACCTGGGACTGTTTCAACACGATGTAAATGTACTGTGGGACCTTGCCGTGCACGACCTCTCGATCATGGATTACGTTCTTCCCTTCCGTCCCTGCGCCGTTTCGGCGACTGGCCTCAGCCACGTGCCCGGAGGAACGGAGAACATTGCGTACCTGACGCTGTTCTTTGAAGGGAGCCAGATCGCCCACATCCACGCCAACTGGCTCGCGCCGGTCAAGCTGCGCCGCACGCTTATCGGCGCCAGCCGCAAGATGATCGTCTACGACGACATCGAGCAGAGCGAAAAGGTCAAGGTCTACGATAAGGGCATCACACTCAACAATCACCAGAATCCCGAAAAGCTCTACCAGATGCTCGTAGGCTACCGCACCGGCGACATGCTCGCGCCGCAGATTGATGGAACCGAGGCGCTGCGGAGAGAGATCGACCATTTCCTGCAGTGCATTCGGCAGCAGGAGGAACCGATCACCGGAGGCACCGCGGGACTTCGCGTGGTTGAAATTCTGCAGGCCGCGTCACAATCGATGGCCCAGCGGGGACGCCCAGTGGAACTGCGGCTGACCACTTTGCAGGCCACGGCATAGGCTGCCGTGCAGCGAAACGGATAGAATTACTGAATCATGGCCAACGTCAAAGTACCGTACCTTGATTTGAAGGCGCAGTATCTGAGCATCAAGCCTGAGATTGATGCGGCGATCGCCCGCGTTCTGGACAGCTGCCAGTTCGTCCTCGGCTCTGAAGTTGCCGGCTTTGAGCATGACTTCGCGGCATATTCCGGGACGACCGAATGCATCGCCCTCAATTCGGGAACCAGCGCCCTGCATCTGGCTTTGCTCGCCGCCGGAATCGGTCCCGGCGACGAGGTCATTACAGTTCCGTTCACATTCGTCGCCAGTGTTGCGGCCATTCTCTACGCCAACGCCAAGCCAGTTCTAGTTGACATAGATCCCGCTTCATTCACCATCGATCCCTCAGCGATTGAGGCAGCGATCACTCCGCGCACTAAGGCCATCCTCCCGGTGCATTTGTACGGCCAGGCGGCCGATATGGACCCCATCATGGAAATTGCGCGACGCCGGCGACTCGTCGTGATCGAAGATGCTGCGCAAGCACACGGCGCCAAATACAAGGGACGCCCGGTTGGCAGCATCGGAGATATGGCCTGCTTCAGTTTCTACCCGGGCAAGAATCTCGGAGCCTATGGCGAAGGTGGCGCGGTTACCACCAACAATGCCGAGTACGCTCGCACCGTACGCATGCTGCGCGACTGGGGACAAGATCGCAAGTATCACCACGTGCTGCGTGGGTACAACTACCGGATGGAGGGGTTTCAGGGCGCAATTCTTCGGGTCAAACTCAAGCATCTGGAAAAGTGGACTGAGGGGCGCCGTGCCGTCGTCAAGCAATACAACGAATTGCTCGCCGACTGCGAGGTCGAAACTCCAAAAGAAATGTCTTGGGGACGGCACGTCTACCACGTGTACACGCTGCGCACCAGCGACCGCGACGGGTTGCAGGCAACGCTGACGGCTGAGGGAATTCAAACTGGCATTCACTATCCCGTGCCGGTGCACCTGCAGCCAGCGTACGCGGATCTCGCTTACGGACCCGGGACCTTCCCGCACGCGGAAGACGCAGCGAACCAAGTCCTGTCGCTGCCTCTGTATCCCGAACTCTCGTCACAAGCGATCGCGCAGGTGGCGGATGTGGCGCGGAAATCGGTGGGCAGCAAGGCGCCATCCGTTTCGCACGCATAGGAAATTTCTGACATGGCCACATTTGACGCCATTCCCGACATTCTGGAGGTCACGCTCCGGGATGGGTCGTACCTCATCGACTTCCAGTTCACTGCGGAAGACACGGCGACGATCGCCGCTGCATTGGAAAGCATCGGGTTTCGCTGGATTGAAGTCGGGCACGGCCTGGGACTGAATGCTTCGCGGTCGGGAAAAGGCATGGCGGCGGCAACCGACGAAGAATACATGGAAGCCGCGGCGCAAGCCCTCAAGCAGGCGAAGTGGGGAATGTTTTTCATCCCGGGCATTGGGCGCGAAGAAGACCTTCGCCTCGCGGCCCGCTACGGGATGTCATTCGTCCGGATCGGCACCAATGTCACGGAAGCCGCGCAGGCAGAACCCTACATCGCGTTGGCCAGGGAATTAGGATTCATCGTGTCCTACAACGCGATGAAGTCCTACGCGGTCTCACCTGCGGAATTCGGAAAGATTGTCGCCCAGGTGCACGGGTGGGGAGCCGACATCGCATGCCTCGTCGATTCGGCAGGCAGCATGGACCCGGATTCAGTGGCGGCGTATCTGCGCGCAGCGAAATCAGAGAGCGCTTCGCCGCTCGGCTATCACGGCCACGACAACCTCTCGCTCGCCATGGCGAATACTCTGCGCGCCATCGAAGAGGGTGCCGTGCTCGTCGACTCTTCCCTGCAGGGCATGGGCCGCTCGGCCGGTAACACCGTCACGGAAGTGTTGGTGGCAATTCTGCAGCGCCGCGGATTGATGACCCATATCGATCTCAAGGCCGCGATGGACGTGGGCCAGGGACTCATTCAGCCGCTGCTGGGAAAGCGCGGCGTCGATCCCATGGCCGTGACCGGCGGGCTGGCCAAGTTTCATTCTTCGTTTACCGGCAAGGTCCAGCGCTACGCCAGCAAGCACGACATCGACGTGCGCGACCTGATCGTGCGGCTCTGCCAGGAGGATCAGGTTTCGGCGCCCGATGATCTTCTGGAACGGCTGAGCCACGAACTGGCCACTTTGAAAATGCCGCGAGTCTTGTCGATTCCGGCATTTCGCGTCGAATCGGGGAAGAATGCTACTCCCGTGGAATCCATGGAACTGCTCTTGCGGGAACTCCGAGCGCGGGCCGTAAAGTCGGGAAAGTTTTCCGCGCTCAACCTCGTCGCGAGCAATAAGCCAGCGAACGAATTCACGGTTTCGGGCAACATTCACACCACACAGTCGCATGTGGTCGGTTCGGTCGAATTTGCCGGTGGCGAACAGCTGCGAACCATCTTATCGGCTGTCGACGGCAAGGCCGACGTCGTCCTGCTCGATGTTGACCGAAAACCATTCGGACCAGCGAATGCGGTTGAGATCGCACAGGCAACGCTGAAAAAGACGGCTTTGCTGACGTATCTCGACAGCCGGGTTTGGGTAGAGGCCGTTGAAGATCAGGTAGTCCGGTTGCTGCGCGAACAATTGAACGCCTGTGAGATCGTCATCGCCGGAGATCATCCTAGCAGCCGGTTCCTCGCCCTGCGATTTGCCGAGCGCGGCGCCAGCGTGTCGTTGTTGCAGGATCCAGGCCGGGTTCGAGCCGACGATCCGGTCGATCCTCTACGATCCCTCTCGTTGAAAGGGCAAGACTTGAAACTGGCGCTCCTGAATGCCGGCGAAGAGCCTGCATTGCGCGCGTTGTCTGCTGCGAGCGTAGTAGTCGCATGGCCAGCGCAAGCCCCCTGGTTCGGCCGGGAGTTGGCCGAGCGTCTTTCGTCGGGGGCCTACTTAGTCGACGCGAGCATCGGCGCTCTTCTGCCCGAAGGCATCGCGGAAGCTCAGCGCCGCGGATGCCTTCTGCTGCGCGTCAATATCTGGCCGGCCCTGACCGGCGCGCTGGCGGCGGCACACGAATCGCTAATCGAGACCACCAGCGCACTGGGCTGGGAAATGATTGATGGAGTCCCTGTCGTGGCGGGCGGCGCGATGGGACACTCGGGCGACGTTATCGTCGACAGCGTGCATCATCCGACCCGCGTCATCGGAGTCTGTGACGGATGCGGCGGTGTCCGTTTCCGCTTCGACGAAGTTGACGCCGAGCGCGTGCGAAGGGTACAGGCAGAAATTAATCGCCTGCTGGTGGCGCCTCAGCTGACCGGCAGCGCCGCCAGCTAGACGAATCGTAAAATCCTCTTCTATGCGCAGCAAGCGAATCCTCATTCTGGGCGGCGGCCGCTACAACGCGCCATCGATTCAGGCTGCGCGCAATGCCGGATTCTTCACTCTGGTTGCGGATCGAAACGCGGATGCGCCAGGCCTGAAGATCTCCGATCAAGCTTTCCCCATCGATCTCAACGATTGCGATTCGCTCATTCGGGCAGCTACTGACACCGGAGGCATCGATGGCGTCGTGAGCATGGCGGAAGTTGGAGTTCGCGCCGCGGCAAACATCTCCGCTCGACTCGGGCTGCCGTCAATCTCGGAGGAAGCCGCTGCCAATGCCACGAGCAAGGCTGCGATGCGTCGACTATGGCGGGACATGGGCAAATACTCGGTTGACTTCGAAGTTGTGAACACCCTGGAAGCCGCTGAGCAAGCGGTCAAAACGCTGGGGCGTTTCCCGCTGATTTTCAAGCCCGACCGCAGCTTCGGCGGCTCCCGCGGTGTAACTCGTGTCGAAACTCGCGCCGAGGTCGCGGATGCGTTTCATGCGGCGCAATCGGGTGGCCTGTCGAATTCCGAGGTTGTGATCGAGCACTGCGTTGAGGGCAGCGAGCACAGCGCTGAAGTGCTCATCTGGCAGGGGAAGACTTCCGTCCTTTGCGTTGGCAGAAAGATCAAATCGCTGCCGCCGTATCGGGTTGACGTCAGCGTTCAATATCCGGCGCCTCTGAGTTCGGCCCAGCAAGCCAGCGTTGCCGATATGTGCCATCGCGCCGTGAATGCCTTGCGTCTGACCCAAGGCGTCGCCCACATCGAATTCGGATACACGCACACCGGACCTGTCCTGTTTGAAGTCGGCGCGCGCTGCGGCGGCGGACATACTCCTCAAATCGCCCACCATGTCAGCAGCATCGATGAGTTTGTCGAGGCGTGTCGCATGGCGTGTGGCCTGCCGCCCAGGACATTCATTCCCACCACAAATCGCGGAGCCGATTATCGCTTCCTGGTTTTTCCTCCGGGCAGAGTCGAGCGAGTGGTCATTCCAGATTCAGTCTCTCGGGAAGGCATCCTCGATGCCGGACTGACCGTGCAACCGGGCGACGAGATTCGCCTCCTGCGAAGCACTTCCGAGCGAGCCGGGTTCCTGGTTGCCACCGGCGATACGCTCGAAGAGGCGGCCGAGCGCGCCGACCAGGGTTGCCGCGAAATTGCGATTCAGTATGCAGACGGCACACTCAAACATGCGGCCAAACTGGTGGAGTTTCAGGAACTGGCCCATTCATGACGACCCGTGTGCTCGATCCCGATGACGCCAACCTCGTTGTGGAGCGCTACCAGCGCCGGATCGCTGAGCACGGCCCAACCTTCGAGTCTCTGTGTTCCGGAAGCGAAGAAAAGCAAAGGCTGCGCCATTCGGTTCACGCATCCGCATTACGCGGACCGAAGCCGGCAATTCTGGAAGTCGGCTGCGGCCTCGGCGATTTCTACAAGCACCTCCTGGCACAGAACCGCGATTGCTCTTACTGCGGGTACGATATCGTTCCGGAATACATTGCCGAGTGCCGCCGCGTCTATCCTCAAGGGCAGTTTGAAGTACGAAACATCTTTGAGGACGGGATTGAGGGCACTTGCGACACAGTCGCAATGTCCCAAGTGCTCAACAACCGGTATCAGAAGTCCGACAACATGCAAGTCATGCAACGCGCGCTCGAACTGGCGTTCGAGCACTCTCGCGTTTCCGTTTCCGTGGACATGCTCTCGACCTACGTCGACTTTCGCAATCCCGACCTCTTCTACTACTCGCCTGAAGAAATCTTCCGCATGGCGAAGGCGATCACGCCGCGCGTGCTGATTCGTCACGATTACCGGGCCTTCGAATTCTGTGTGCAGCTGTTTCACCCGGAAGCAGAGGGTTTCCTGAAGTGAAGAAACACCTGTTGTGTCTGACGATCGATACCGATCCCGACGGTCTTAGCGGAAAAGTCACCAACCGCCACGCTCTGACCTGGGATGGCTTGCATCATCTGCAATCTCTGCCCGAACAGCTCGCTGATGCCGCGGCGCCGGGCCGAATTCCGATGACCTGGTTTGTTCGGGCTGACGGCCAACTGGAAAGCGCCTTCGGGAGCTCGACCTATCTGCTCGACAAGTTCGGCAAGCACTGGGAAACGGTGCTGCAAGCTGGGGATGAACTCGGCTGGCACCCGCACTTATACCGTGAGACCGCTTCCGGCGTTGCCGCCGAGCTCATCACCGACCCGCGTCAAGCGCAGGACGAACTAGAACGCTTGTGGACCGATCTGAAGATCCGTTTCGCTCCGAGCGCGTTCCGAAATGGCGAAGGCTGGCACGCTCCCGAAACCTATGCGACCGTCGAACGCTTGGGCTTCCACTGCGATTCCACGGCCATTCCTGGACGCACCGGAGGTTCGGGCCATCCCATGAATTGGGAGGGTGCGCCCAATCAGCCGTACTACCCCGCTGCGAACAATCTTTGTCAGGCCGGGCAGATGCGGTCGATGGTGGAACTCCCGATGAATACGTGGCGGCTGCAGGCCCCTCACGATCAATCCCCAAAGCTGCGTTATATGAACCCGGCGGTGCATTGTCATCTCTTTGCAAAGGCCCTGAAGAACTGGGAGAATGAATGCACGGTTTTGCCCGCGGATTTATTGATCTGGGTCATGATCTTTCATCCGGACGAAGTGCTCGCGACTCAAGCAGGGGATGGACTCTACTCCCGCTCGACGCGGACCCTCCTCGGCAACTTGCTTTCCATGGAAGAAAGCTTGCGGCGGCTGGGGCATGCGTTCGAGTGGACTACAGTCTCGACAGCCGCAAGGCTCTGGAGAGGGCATCTGCAACAGGCGATCGCATGAATCCAGTCGCGCAAAAAGTTGCCGTCGACGAGACGCTTCAAGCGGTTGAGTCCGACTTGCTGCGCGATACCGGCGGAGCCGCGATCGAGTGGTATGGACGGGCAGCCACAGCACTGTACCGTGCCTATACGGTTGCGAAAAAACTAGCCTCGACTGACGACGTTGAAGTAATTCTGCCCTCCATTTCCTGCGCCACGCCGGCCAATGCCGCTCTACTGGCAGGAGTGACGCCACGTTTCGCCGACATCGATCCGGCGACGGGAATGCCCACCCTCGAAACCATTCAAGCGCGCTGGACTCCTCGCACCGCAGCGGTGGTTTTCATCCACCTCTTCGGACAGACTTTGGACCTGCAGCCGCTCGCCGCATGGTGCCGAGCCAAGAAGATTCTTCTGGTCGAAGATTTGGCGCAGGCTCTGGGAGCGCGATTGCCGGACGGATCCGCCGCCGGTTCCTTCGGAGATCTTTCGGTCTACAGCTTCAATCCAACCAAGATTCTGGAATGCGGCGGTGGTGCTTTGCTGATCCGATCGTCGGAGTTGCTGCGAGTTTCGGCCGACCTGGCGGAGGCTGATCCGCTGCCGCCGGAAATCGACGAAGGACATGCCAAGACTCTCGCGCTTAGTTACCGCAACCTGCATCATGCTCTGGTGGCCTTGTTGCGGACGAAGTCGGTCGATGAAGTGTCCACCGCATTTCTGAAGTTGCAGCCGTCATTCCGGCCACTTTATTTGCGCCGGATGAAAGACCCGGCAGCGCTGGCTAGTTCCTGGGGGCGATTGCAGCAGGTGCTGGATGACCGCAACCAGAATGCCCTTGCGTATGACGGCCCTTTGGCCCACGGCAACTGGCAACGGCTGAACCAATGGCAGCAGAGCGGCGTTTGCTGGCGCTATTCGTTGCTGGTGAACTTTCCCGACAAACTGGTGGATTTCAGTGAGGCCGTGCGGCGCGATGGATTTCACGTCTCAAATCTATATTGGCCCGTGAACGATTTCTTTCGCCCTGACGATCGCTGCCCCAACGCGGATCAGTTCGCGCGGCGCATCGTCAATCTCTGGGTTGAGCAGAGTGTGGATCGGCCATGGGTGCGGAAATGCGCAGACAGTTTGCTTAGAAATGCTGATCGTTTTTCGACGTAACTCCGTTACACTGGAACGAACCTAAGTATGGGTGGCCCAGAACTCAGCATCATCATCCCCGTTTACAACGAAGAGGACGTCCTTCCGGCCCTCTGGCAGCGGCTCTGCAAGTTCGCAGACCAGCTCAAACCATTGGTCACGGAAATCATTCTGGTCGACGATCACTCGTCTGACCGCTCACCGGACTTGCTGAAGGAATTCTGCCAGCAGGATTCCCGGTTTCGCTACGCGCGACTGGCCAAGAACAGTGGCAGCCACGTCGCGGTCTTGGCCGGTCTGGCGCAAGCAAGGGGTGCCTCCGCCGTGTTTCTCGCCGCCGATCTGCAAGATCCTCCGGAATTGATTCTGCAGATGCTCGATCTGTGGCGCGCCGGCAATCACGTAGTGTGGGCCGTACGCGAGGAACGGCAAGTGGTCTCAAGGATCGATCTCTTTCTCGCGAACACGTTCTACCGCATGCTGAATCTCCTCGGAGAAGTGAACCTGCCGCAGCGAGGTTCGGATTTCGCTCTGTTCTACCGAAAAGCCATCGATGCATTGCTGCA
>Ga0187817_10000992_pt1 | contig 13219 bp, 16 predicted proteins | sample NC_wetland_sal_i_17_FD_132431 | JGI IMG/M metagenome (GOLD analysis project Ga0187817, IMG submission 132431) | Wetland sediment microbial communities from Neuse River Estuary, North Carolina, USA - SO4_2 | ecosystem: Environmental > Aquatic > Freshwater > Wetlands > Sediment | place: USA...
GACATTCCTCACACGGTGAACCCTCGACGAAGGCGTGCAGATTCCTGGTAGTGCCCTCAGCGGTACGTGGCTGAGATATGGTGGGCAGTGCAGGACTCGAACCTGCGACCTCCTGCTTGTAAGTAATGGTCGCACGAGGAATCAACAACTTAGACCGAGTGCGACGAATTGTGACGGAGTGTCACAGATGCCTTGTCCAGCAAGGGTTTCCAGTGATCCCGCGACACTCGGTCACACTCGGTAGGGTTTGGTGGTGGGCACAAAACTGGGCACAGTTGAAATTGGACCGCGCTTATCCTCGTGACTGGGCGGGGCGTTGTCCTTCGGCGTCAGGCCATGAGAACGGGCACGACCACGGGAAGAACAGTTGCGGGCCCGAGCGATTCGGCTCGCATCGCCTGTGCAGGGGTAGAGCCTTAGTTGACGCTCCAAACGTTCTTGCTGGCGATGGTCGGCGGGCCGTTGCCGAGTTGTCCGGTAGGAGACCCCCGCCCGGACGCGTACACGTTTCAGGGTTCGCCCACCCACAAAAAATAAAAAATATATCAGCTTAGTTGTTCCCTGTCAGGGAGGTTCCCAACTTGTGCGTGAAGGCCGGGGTTGTCTATTTCGACTCTGGCCTTCACGTGCGGGGGCATCGCGGCCAATGCTGGAAATCGAACTATTCTGGCCGAGATAATTGCTTCAGATCTTCGACAACCGCGCCGAACCGTTCAAGTTCCGCTCGCGTCAGCACTACAGCGGCTGGGTTGTTTGTTGGAAAAACTTCCCTTGTTACCTCGACATTGTCGCCAACTATTTTGGTTTTCTCCCAGACAACCGCCGAAACCCGAGTGGTCTGGGCAAAGAACCCATTGCGCCGATGGCTTACCGCGGTTTCGAAATTCTCAGCGCCTGGATTCGCACCAATGGTCGCCAGCATATCTCCATACATTGCCGACAATAACGTCAATTCATCTATCCCCAGTTTTTCGAGTTCCGAAAGCTCCAGCACAATAATTCCTCGTGAAGCTTCTGGGAGTTGCTCACGTTTCTTATGTAGAATCCCTCGCAGTCGAAGGTGTGTCCTGTCGGGCTGCAGGATCTTTGGGTGTGAGCCTAGCGCGTGTACAGCAATTGGGGTGCGATCTCTTTCGGCTCCTTCGTCCTCGAATCGCGCGACGAAGCGCGCCTTTTGGATGCGCTCGAATTGGTGAATCTGCAATTGCAGCCTTCCGAGGTCAGGATCGGGATCAGCAGGGTCGACGTAGGGTTCTTCAACATCACCCTCGATCAGCATGCTGTCCTCAGGCCCGAAGTAGTAAAGGCTAGCTTTCTTTATGTGCCGTTCACTGACATCCTTGAGGACTTGTGTAACTTTCCAAGCGACTTTCTTTAGTTCGGGAGAGTAGGCCGCGAAGTCGTCTGTCATGGAAATTAATATCCCAAAGCGTGACGGTACCTGGCAAAGTCGATCAAACAACTCAGACGTGGCAGCATCTTGGGCAGCGCGGATTTCGTCCAAGCCGACCTTTCGATTCTCCACGAAGTATTCATGCTCGCTGATAGCAACCAGATCAGGACCTGCCTTTGGGAAGAATGGTTCCATAGTTACACGGAACCCGTGCTTCGCGAGAAACACTGCGTAGCCCATTTCGCTCAGAGTTTCCGTAAAGTCGGCTTTCAGCTTGCTCGCTAGGCGGGCCACATCGCAGGTGATCAAGCCACTCTTGAGGATGAACTCTGCCAGCCCCTCAACATAGCGCCCCACTGGATTTTCGGGGTTTTTCCTGTACCATCGACCGAGAGGGTGCTGCGAATCCGGCGATCGGACCACCGAGTCGACCCAATCCTTACCGAACAGATTTTCCATGGACTGCACAGCTTAATGAGACCACTGTTGCTGGGTGGTCCGCAACTGTTGAACAAAGGGCGAACCGCGAAGTGAAGGCAGCGGTCGCGATTCCGACTAGGCGATTAAGTAATTGCTCCTACGGCACTCCGCTCATGCGTGGTCGCTCGTCGCTTCGCGCACCCTGCGGCGCTCGCAACTCGCTCCCACAGGATACTTGTCTTCAACTCAAAGCTCGCTGATGTCAGGGTGCAGAGTGTACATTTCCACATTGCGCGTGACCCCGGCAATGGAAGCTGGAATCAGTGATTATGTCTGGAGTATCGATGAAATGTGGGATCTGCTGCCAAAACCAGTTTCTGCAACGTCGGCCATCGACAAGGAATTGATTCTGGCAGCACTTGGGGATTAAGCTGCTAGGTGCTGCCGCAACGCATAAGTGCCCGGTCGCGGTTTAACAACTTCCGCCTTATCCCCTTTCGAGTTGAGATGTCGCAGCAAGCTGGTTTCGACGGAGCCGCGCGTAATTGTAGGATCGTTGCGCCGCTCACGTATGCGTTCAAGCAAGACAGTGATCGGAGTAGGGTGGCCGATTTCCGCTAGAGCTGCAATTGCTAATTGTACGTAAGACTCCTGGCGGCGCGGTGGATGTCCGTTGTCCTCCTGATTTTGCAGGTGAGCTACATAGTTTTTTAAGTGAGGCAAAATCCTTTCGAGATTGTGAATCATCTGGTCTAGCTCTGCCGCAGACGGACTTTTGTACTGCATGGATTGGCTCCTTTCTTTGGGTAGGGGAGGGCCTTCCTCGTGGGATCACAAAGGTCGCTGCCCATTCGGGAACACATTAAAGTGCTTCTAACGTTGACAACCATTATGGTAGACGCTCATCATTATCAAGCGCGAGTGGGCGTGATTGGAGTCGAACCAACGACCTCCGATTTAGCAAATCGGCGCTCTGTCGGGGCTTGGAACCGTGAAGAACCTTACCCGCAGTCCGCTGAGCTACACGCCCACTCGCATATTCCGCTCATTTCTAACATCCTGCATAGGTGCTAGAAGTACATCCCCCGATACTTTTTTGATTCTCCTGTGGAAATCAAACTGACCCACTACCAGATTTTCGGTCCGCTTGACTCCGGGCATAGCCTTGATGCATGAGGGGCAGACCCATCCCAGGGCTCAAAGATTATCAGGGCCCCAATCCGAAACGGCTATTTGACCTGCCCTGGCCGGTCAAGCAGAGGGCTTATCAGTGGGTGCACCATCTCCTCACGAAAGGCAACCGGGAGCGAGGCTACGTTGCGCCGTGGCTGTTCGCGATCTACGTGGGGCAAGCCAAGCGCCTGGCACTAAACCCGCCGACCTCCGAATGGGGACGCTCGATGCTGGGCAAGCGCGGTGGTAAGGCAGTCCAGCACCTGTATCGCATGGAGGGTAGGCATCCGACCGAGAATGCCACCCACGTCGGTCTCGCTGACCTCAAGGTCCGCAAAGAAGCGGAACGGCGCAAACGCCTGGGTCTTCCGCCAGCGTCCCGTCATGGATTCACGCTGGCATCCCGCTACGAGCCTTAGCGGAACAGGATCATTCGCGAAGGCGCTCGCGAAGAGTGAAAATGGCGGGCTTGCAAGCAGGTGACCCAAGAGTAACGGAGAGCCAACCGCGTCGAATATTTTCCGGTAGGCTGGCGCACACCGTCGCACTTAGTTGTCCCGCGGAGAGCCCACCCAAGAGGCGTAGGCGTCCTTCACCTCGTCGGCCACCCACAAAAAATAAAAAATCAGCCCTCATTTACCCGCCCGGAGAAGGAACAAAAGTGCCCCTGGGCGCGTTGGAAATAAAGGTGGTTAATGACCAAGTTGACTTTCATCCGATTTCCCTTGACGCAACTGAGAATCAACTGTTAACTTAGGATCAACTATGGAACCGGCGAGGAGACAAGGAGAACGAATGGTATGGATGGCGACACCCGCGTCTTTATGTACAAAGGCCCGGTCGTAGACGGCGCTTGCAAAGCAAAACCGGAGGCTCCGCTCTCTCCCGCGAATGCCCTAGAGATCATCAGGGCTGCATTCTTTGCAGGGCGACTGCACATCACGGCGCATTTCAGAGAGCAGCAATCGACCCGACACTTCGATTCGATGGATGCAGAGAACGCGATTAGAACAGGGACGCTACGTGGCGAGCCAGAGTTTTGCCCGGAAAATAGAAATTGGAAATACCGGATCATTGCGGACGTGGAAGACAGACGGTTAGAGATAGTCGTTGCACTCGATCCGGCGGAAGATTACGGCGCATCACCTTTAATAATTCTCATAACAGGTTACTGGCGGTAGAAAAATGTCGATGTATTACGCAAGGCATGGAGGACAGTATGGCAAGGCACAAGGAGGCAAGCGAGAACGTGACGCTGGAAAGACGATGCTACGACTGTGGTAAGACAATGGTTGGAAAACGCGAGAACTACTCGTACCAGGAGGTCGGCCTACGATCGGTCGTGCTGCTAAATATTGTTGTTTACCACTGCAAATGCGGGGCCATTGTACCGGAGATACCCTATGCCGGTCTCTTGCACAATCGCATTGCGATGAGTGTTTTAGAGAAGAAGGCGCTGCTCTCGGGGGAAGAGATTCGCTTTATTCGTAAGGCAGCAGGGTTCTCCGCGACCGAACTGGCCCACGTTCTCGGCATGGAAAAAGAGACCGTGTCGCGCTGGGAAAACGAAAAGCAACCAATTGGCAAGGACGCGGATCGGCTGCTCCGCGCCGTATGCTTTGCTCGCACGATGGAGCGGCTCGCCGGGGTGAATACGAAACAGATCGGTGACAAAGACCTTGCAAGCGGCTTGGCTGAATTGCAGGCAATGATTCGGTCTGTCAATCTGACTTCCGTTCTTGGCGACATTGAAGATAAGGCATCGGGATCGAAGCCAATTCGGATCGATCCCGAATATGCGGCAATGGCGAGTCGTGCAAATTTCGTTGAGACGGAAGCTGCCCTACAGTAGCGCTTTTTGATAACTTCTCCCGCTCGCTTCCGAGCGGGTATTTTTTTGTTTTGGCTTAAGGACATCAGGTAACCGCGAGTGGCGAACTACCCCGCAGACTTAGCTGGCCTCATCAGTGAGCGTTTGAAGCGCGACAAGGTCAGGGCTCCTAGGCTCGACGTGCTCACTAGGTTCCTAGAGGTTATTTACTTTGTCAGTCTCAAGACGGAGGAAGCGCAGCCGGTCAGGTGTTGGGTTACGTTCTTAAACCCGAGAGACCCAGATGCGCAGCCGCCGCTCCCTAGGTCTGACAGGTGGTCAGTGATCAGTCTGGCGAACCGGATACCTTTCAATGCTCGGAATCTCGCGAAGCTTGCCCCCGCGGCTGACCCATGGTCGACGGCAATTGCGGCATACCACGACAAGGGCGAGCTTTATATCTGGGGCTTGGTGGATCAAACGGTGCATGCGAGCACGGCCTTGGTAAGAGAATCGTCCCCGAGTTACGCGCCGCCTGGTATGTTCTACGTAATCGCTCAAGGTACTGCAGAACTGTCCGTCTATCGGGAGGATGGCTTGATCGCGCGGCTGCGACAGGACACAGTCATCACCCGAGAACGTGATGTGCTCTGGAGAGGCCCAATCTACAAGAGGCTGCTGCCATCCATCCGCAGATTGAGGTACAGGGTCATTAAAGAGGCTGGCAGCGAAGCGTATGACGCCTCTTTTTTTTCGCCTGGAGGCATTGAGGAGGAATGGCTGGGCACCCTAAGTCGGCTACTGATCGGGATCCAGCGGTACAGGCACGGGGGTGCGCTCCTAATCAGCGATACAAGGGAAGACCTTCGATTCAAATACCCATGTCGCTACAACAGGCTAAGTGAATGTCTTATCAGGCGCACTGTGCATCAAGTCCGGGCAAGCGCGGCTATGCACGAGATCAACGACAAGTACATTCAACGCGATAAACATCGCCTCCCCATGCGTCTGTATTACGCCGAGGCCAACGCGCGTTCGCAAGGAGAAGATTGCGATGCCGAACTTACAGGTTGTGTTCGTTTTCTGAGCTCCCTCTCCCGGGTCGACGGGCTGATTCACTGCGATTTTGAGCTAAGGTGCGACGGTTTTGGCGTAGAGATATTGGTGGGAGGTGATCCTAAACAGGTTTTTCAAGCCAACGCCAGCGATCCGTCGGCTAAAGACCTAGTTCCCTTGGATCCGTCGCACTTCGGAATGCGACACAGATCGATGATGCGCTTCTGCGCCCGACACCCGGGCGCGGTCGGCTTCGTGATTTCGCAGGACGGCGACATCAGGGTTATGGTCGCAGAGAAGTCAAAACTATATGTCTGGGAGAATGTCATGGTTCTTCAATTGTGGAAGGAGTACGTGCGCCGGATGGATAGGAGATTCAAAAAGAAGTACGGGAAAGGTTTCGGGAACTGAGCCCGATTATACCCGTCCAACGAGTGCTCGCACCTTCACCTTCAAACGCGTCTGAACAACTCGGGAAGACCTGTCTTCAGCCCTCTGGCGATCTTCCCAATGTTTACCAGCGACACATTCCGAATCCCGCGCTCGATTCCGCTGTAGTACGTCCGGTGCAACCCGCACCGCTCCGCAGCCTCCTCCTGATTGATCTGCTGCTCCTCGCGAATGCGACGGATGGCACGGCCAAACCTGATGCGAATGTCGAGGGGCATTGCAGCCCATCTTGGAGCCGTGCAGCCGATGCGTACACAGCCGATGGGTCACATTCATATTGACTGTCAGGCCGCCTCCGGTTCACTATGGAGTCCCCCAGAATTGCCGAACGAGAACCCTGCCCCAAAGTTTTCAGTTGCGCAAGGAAGCACCAGACCGGAGGGGTTTATGTCCAAGACATTTTCGCTCGCCGTAATGGCGATTATCGTGTGCATGGCATCGGCCGGGTGGGCAGACAAGCATAACCAGAAAGATTACTCACTTGCTCTAGAGGTCTCTGAAACACAGTCCAAGGAGAAAGCACACGATGTTTCCTTGGCCAAATCCTCGGACGGCAACATGTATGTAATTTCTTGTGCAGACCGTAGCGGAGCATCAAGACTTCGTGGGGCGGTAAAGACCCTAGAAGGTGACAAGGATGCTGCTGCCGCTGCTACGGTTCCTGATTGTGGGGGATTGATCTTAGTCCCCGGAGTCGTGTATCGGGCGCGATGGGAGAAGGGTAACCTCAAGATTCTCGTCCAAGAGCCTGGGCAGGATGCCGCGTCAAAAGCGAGAGAGGCGGCCTTCACGGTTATTCGCGCTCAGAAGATGACCGTGAAGGATGCGGAGGACTGCAAAGCCTGCATTTTAGTGAACGAGCAGTAAAGAGCTTGGGGCCCCCGTGCTTATCCTCAGCCGTGATCGCGTAGCTATCGGAGTTGCCGCGCTTGACTCTTTCAGCCGACAATTCGTTGTCGGTCCCCACGACGGCGACGAAACCAGCGTGGTTTTGTGTCGGTCCTGGGCGTGCCCCAACATCGAGGTATCTGGCAGTAGGATGGCTTTTCAAACAAGGAACGAACTGCCGAAAATTGTTTGTGAAACTATCTCCGCTCGCACGAAACGCCTCAAACCGGACTATTGACATAGGCAAAGGAAGAAGAGTAGCGTGTTACGCGTAATACCTCCCCCCAGTTGGGTCCCCAGCAAGACCGTTTCTATTCTCAAGGAGAACAAGCCATGTACAACAAACGCAGATTCGTTCTCTGTGTGTTGCAGATTTCGTTTGTTGCAACGCTCGCTAGTGCGCAGGTTTACAAAATCACTGACTTGGGACCACTTTCACCGACGGCTATCAACATCTGGGGCCAGGTTGTCGGTAATCTCAATGGACAGGCTTTCATCTGGACGCAATTTGCAGGCCAGAAGGGCTTGGGTACACTGACTGGTGGCACATCCAGTTACGCTACAAGCATAAATGATTTTGGAGTCGTAACGGGTTCTGCTGATGGACCCGGCACAGTCATCTCCCCAGATCCTTCTCTTTACCCGAATGAACAATGTGGTGATCTCATTCAGCCCTTCGTTTGGACACCGAGGAACGGTATGGGGGGCGCACTGAGCAGGTCAGCAGCGCCTGGCTGGCAATGTTCTAGGGCAAGCTTCATAATCAGCATCAACTGCCGACGGTGGACGACGAGTTCTCCGTTGAGGCGCGCGCTCAGTCGGTACCAGTCGCCCCGTAGTTGGTCGAACGACGATGATATAAACAGGTCGTAATTTGTGCGGTCCCAGTTAGTGCCATCCCACAACTTGAGTACCATTCCCGTAACGGCACATGTATATAAAACCGATTCCCGCGAAAATCGCTGTAGCCGGTCAACTAGTTCTGCAAGGCTGCTCTTTCGACCATGCATTTGTTCAAATGTGGCATAAACCGAGAATTTCATGCGGCTTGATTCTACTTGCGGGGCCAATCAATGTTGAAGTTTGCTTTTGTTGCTGACACTTCGAGGCGTCGCGCGGGATTCCTAGCATAAGAGTTCCACCAAACACGTTCGGGGAACACCAAGACTAGAACAACCTCAGTCCATGCCGAGTCTCGCGGAAGATCGATCTCGAAAAGGTGCGGGCGTCGCTCGATGCCGTATGTCCAAAATGTGGAGGCGTGATTCCGCCTGCGGAGGTGCAGCGCATTGACTTTGACCGGATCGAGTGTCCGGCGTGTGGCGAGCGATTTGCGCCTCGCGCTCGGGGATGAGTCCTGACGCCACGCCAACTGCTCTATTCGCTCCGTAGCGCTCGGTCTCAATTCATCTCATGTCGCAGCGCATGCCTTTGCAAAGCCAACTCCTGAGTGTGGAAAAGTGTTGACAGTTGGTGTGAACATGATGGCTGCGGAAAGATCATCGATTATCATGGACCGTCAACTACATGGCCATTACAATCGCGATTTCACACGCGAGCGGATTGACGCTTGACCCCAACGCAGAAGGGAGCGGATTCGCACTTGTAAGGTGCTAATCGTCTCAATTTCCGTGAATTTGGTAAGGACGGTGACGGGATGGGAGCGTGTGGGAAAGTGACAAGTAATGATGGAGGGGCGGTAACAAGAAATTCTCCTCCAAGCCCACGAAAACCAGGTAGTTTAGCCTCGGATAACAGCCAGCGAGCCAGAGCGCGATAGTTGCCCAGATAAAATGATTTAGGAACAAATTCCCGATCGGGAGCGTATGCGTCGCGAGCGTTGGACAAACCGGCTGACGGTTGAGGATTGTCTCCCCCTCGACGTGAAGTCATTCCGAATTGCCGGGACGTTCGCATATCCGTCGGGTGCCACTGGCTCAATCTGGTGGACCAGCCCCCACGGTGTTGAATTGGGCCGGGTCGAGTACGCCACTCAAAACCGTGCGGATGGTTTAGCGATTCGCATCCGTGGTCAATACCCTTTGGATGAATGCCTGATACCCCTGACCACTACGCGGCCTCACTTGGGAGGTTCGAGATTCTGGTTCATGTGTCGTTGTGGCAGGCGGGTCGGACGGCTCTATTTACCAGCGGGGAAGTCCGTCTTCGGATGCAGGGCGTGCTACAACCTCACATACCAAAGCGCTCAAACTCACGACAAACGTCGGGATGCTCTCGTGCGTGATCCCGTCGCCCTCCTTGCCGCTATGAACAGCAAGAACCCCCGGACATTCCGTCTTGGTTCCGCCGCAGCGATACAGCTAATCGAACGTACGTGGAAGCGCGGCTAGTGTGTTCGTTGACATCACAAGGGGCGCTCTCATTGCACCAACGGCTTTAATTTCTGGTAATCTGGCTCCGGCTGATCGCTGAGTTGTTGTCTGCGTTCCAGTTTGGCCGCTACGCGCTGTGCGATGTCGTCAGCCAACATCTGCCGTTCGAGTTCTCGGAGTTCCGCGCTGTTCTGGGCGATCTGCTTCGGGGTCAAAGGCAATGGCTCCTCCTGCTCTGGTTCTACCGGGAAATGTATCTCCAGTTCCGGCCTGACAAGTGCCATGATCTTATCGTGAGTATTGGCGTCAATGGGCTTTCCCATCAGTTTCTCGTAGTTCTTGGGCAGGTTGCGTTCGGTGATCGCCTCGACCTGGGATAAGGCCTGCTTGCGCGTACCGTAGGTTATAAGCTGGCAATTACCGCGAGTCCGTTCCCGGTGGGCATGACTGGTTTCCTCTAGATATTTTCTGGTCTTTCTGAGCCGTCCGAGCGAGAGAAAGTTGCGCTCCTTGCTCACCATCCAATCGGCGGTGTCCTGGTCTGATGCGTCCCACTGGCTTTGTGCCCACTCCAAAAGGTATTTTTGCCACGCCAGCAGCAAGCTACCGTGGAATGAACGGATCTCGGCTTCTGGCAGGAACTTCCGGAGTCGGTCGTAGTCTAGCGATGCCCCCGGGGATGCGAACAAGAAAAGTTTGCGGTAGGGCTTAGGTCCAACATGGTCTGGTATCTTGGCCCTAAAGTCCACCGCAGGAACGCGGGCTAGCTCTGCACCCCAGAACCCATTCATGGCCGGGTAGTGGCGTTCTCTGTCGTTGGCCTCTCCCAACAGCCGGGAAATCCTTGCCCCGGTTCCCGGCCGCCCATCGCTAGGCCAGTCGAGCAGCCACACTCGAACATTCTTTTCATTGGCCGCCTTGGCTCCCAGCAACTGAGAGGCGATTTTCACCCGCTCGAAGTCACCCCCGCGCCGCGCAAGAACGTGGTCGGGACGGAGACACCAAGGGCATCGCAGCTTGAGCGGATCTCTGATCTTGTTGAAGGCCACCCCTAGATTCTTGGCGTAGAGATAGCCGACGTGGGGCCGAATGCCGCGAATGCAATCGCGGAGTTGCTCGCGCTGCTTTTGGTGGCCGCCTTCAGCCAGCCGGTCAATGACGGCGCGCATCTTGGGAGGACACAGAGTAGGGTCGTCCCAATCGAATCGGGGACTGCTTGCCCTGCCTGGGGTAAAATCAGGTCTGGGTGTTTGCGTCTGCAACACGCGACTCCCGCTGTGCTGCCGAGCGCGGATCGGCAGCTTTTTTGTTGGCTGAAGAGTTTTGCTGCAAGAAATTTTTCAGTGAGAGAAGGTCGTAGCGCACGCACCTCTCGCATTTCGCAAATTCAGGGCCCCGACCCTCGCGTCTCCACCTCCGTAGCGCAGCCGTCGAGACTGCCAGAATACTGGCAGCCTCTTTTTCATTGAGCATGTGGGGAATTGTTTGTTCCATTCTTGTTATGCCTCCGTCCGCTCTTGTCGTACGGACGAGCACAGCATACAAAAGAGGCACACTAGGGAGAACGGCTGAAAACCGTCAATTCTAAGACCGAAAAGTGACGGGTCCGAATCGAGTTCGGGACCTAAGGTCGTCTCCGGGTTTCAAGCTCGCGCACAGGCACACCGTAGAGCTTTGAAAGTATTAGATTCGTGGCATTGTAGAGTTGGGCCTTGCAAAGAAACTGGGTCAGCCGTGTCTCGACGCACTTGAGTCGTGAATCGCTTGCAGTAAGTTGCTTCACCTTTTCGATTGCCTGCTCACGGATCCACTCTGAGGCCCCTGTGCGGCGCTCCAACGATTTTTCCCATTCATTCAAATCCTTCTCAATCGCCTCACGCGAATAGCGTGCCGCCTCCAATCGGGCGTCACGGATAGAACGGTGGACGCGCGCTGCCGGATTCGCAACTCTACGGAAGCCCGCAGCGATGGCGCGAAAGAGTCTGTTTCTTGGGCCATTTCGTCTAAAATCACGGTTCCCAGCCTGAGTCTCAACCAACTCCCTGAGCCACCCAGACTCGAAACTGAGTTGCGGGTAAACAGCAACAAAATCCGTTATGACACTCTCGGGATTTGTCGGGCTTCGTTCATAGCACTTCCTGTAGATCTCGATGATTCGACTCTTCAACTCTTGAGCGTGTACACACTGATTCAGGCAAAGATGTTCGACCAAATATTCATAACCCCGGTCGGCCAGATCCTTCTCTAAAAACGGGTCTTCGATGGGTCTAGCCCCAAGGTTAGCTGCTCGAACGAGCCCCTGAAACTTCGCCTGCATGTTTGCGTGGTCGGTGCTTCCATCCCTGGACTCAAAACCCCAGCGCGACCGCCCCTTAAGCTTTTCCGTATGCCACCTCCGGCACGAGAACGACTCCGACTTCCAAGCGCAGTCTATCGCACTCGGTAACAATGGGTACAACGTGCAAATCATCCTTGCTATTAACCTATCGTTAGGTTTATAGTGACGATGTATGACGGAAGTCAGCAAAGCGGCGAGTCTCATGGGCCGTAAGAGTGCGAAGGTGCGACAAGAGAAATGGGGCAAGAAGGAATTCGTCCGTCGGATGCAGGAGTGGGGCAAGCTGGGCGGCAGACCCAAGGGAAGTGGCAAGAAGACAAAGAAAGCGAGGTAAATTGTGAGTATCTATAAACGCGGTGGCGTGTACTGGTACAAGTTCCAATGGAAGGGCGTGCCGGTTCGAGAGTCCACGAAGCAGGGGAATGACAAAGTGGCTCGGCAGATGGAGGCTGCGCACCGCACATCTCTAGCGAAAGGTGAAGTGGGGATTCGAGACAAGAAGCCAGTTCCCACACTCGCGGAATTTTGCAAGAAACGCTTTGAGCCGTGGGGTGAATCAACCGCGACCCGGAAAACGTGGCGTGACTTTTATCGTGTCGGCCTTCTGGCCATCAAGGGGTATGCGCCGCTCGCGAACCTAACTCTTGACGCTATTGGAAGCGAGAAAATTGCCGACTTTGCGAGCCATCGGCAGGCGCAGGGTCTGCAAGTTAGCTCGGTAAACAGTTCGCTGCGAATTTTGCGCCGCGTGTTGAGAGTCGCCGTGGAATGGGGTGAACTGGGCACCGCGCCCAAAGTGAAACTGCTTTCTGGCGAGCGTCACAGGGAGCGTGTTCTAACTGCTGACGAGGAAGCGCGGTATCTCGGGGCCGCGAGCGGATTATTGGCTGACGTGGCCACGGTTCTTGTGGACACCGGACTGCGCCCCGAGGAGTGCTACAGGCTCACGTGGGAATCCATAACATGGGTGAACGGTCGCAACGGAACGTTGCTAGTCACCCACGGTAAGACCAAAGCAGCGCGTCGTATGCTTCCCATGACTCCGCGCGTCAGGGCACTGCTGGAAGCACGCTGGAAGTCCGCCGGGAAACCCTTAGAAGGCTGGGTGTGGCCTGCGCCCACTAAGAGCGAGCACCTGGAGCCGAGCAGTCTGAAAAAGCAGCACGCAAAGGCGTTGAAACTCTCGAAGGTTCGTCCGTTCGTGCTCTACACGCTGCGACACACGTTCTTGACTCGGCTGGGTGCATCCGGTTGTGACGTGTGGACCCTCGCCCGGATCGCTGGGCACAGCTCAATTGGTATCTCCGCTCGCTACGTTCACCCTTCGGAGGATGCGGTCCTCACAGCCATGTCCCGGC
>Ga0187817_10000993_pt1 | contig 13216 bp, 7 predicted proteins | sample NC_wetland_sal_i_17_FD_132431 | JGI IMG/M metagenome (GOLD analysis project Ga0187817, IMG submission 132431) | Wetland sediment microbial communities from Neuse River Estuary, North Carolina, USA - SO4_2 | ecosystem: Environmental > Aquatic > Freshwater > Wetlands > Sediment | place: USA: North...
GTGGTAGAGACGATTGCTGGCGCCGGGCGGTATGCCTTCGAGACGGCGGCCTCCGAGGATAAAGGCGTCCATCCAGCCGTCGTTGTCATAGTCAAAGAAAGCACAGCCGGCGCCATTGACTTCGACGATATAAATGTTGCGCGCGGAATCACCATAGAAGATGGTTTGTGTGAGACCGGCATTCTCGCTCACGTCAACGAAGCGAGAAAAGGGAGCAGTTTTCGCAGGCCCAGCGACGGCACGAAGCTCCGGGGGGACCAGCACGGGCGCCAAGATCGCCGGCAAGGTTTGCAATAGGCGACGCCGCGTCCAGGGGCTATGTTTTGGGTCTTTCATTGCGACGTCATCCCTGAGCTCCGTTCGGCGAGGCCCCTCAGCGTTGCTCTTGCGCGGCAGTCAGATCCTTGCGGAGCTGCAACGCTTCAGTGTTGTCGGGCTCAAGTTTGAGGGCGCTGGCAACCGCCTCTTGCGCCTCCGGCAAGCGGTTTTCCATGCCGAGAGTGGCGGCCAAGCTAATCCAGGCTTGCGTGTAGCCAGGAGCAGCTTGTACGGCCAGGCGGAAATGTTCCTCGGCGGCGGAGCGGTCACCCGTTTTGGAATCGAGATAGCCAAGCTGGTTTTGCGCCAGCGCGAACGTGGGGTCGACTTTGATGACTCGCTCCAGCACCGTGCGCTCCTCTGAGGTATCGCCCGTGCTTTCGAGAGCGAGGGCCAGCTTGAAAGCGAGCGGAAGATCGTCGGGGGTGGCGTCCGAAGCTTCGCGATAGAGCGCGGCCGCTTTCTGCAAGTTGCCGGCGGCTTGCTCTTTGTTGGCCTCTGCGGATTTCGACGCGGCCAGCGTCCGGTTGATTTTGGCTTGGTTCAACTGCTGATACAGGATGAGTTGTTCCTGCGCGCGCTCGTTGTCCCCCAAGGCACGCAGAACGGCTGACAGCTTGAAATGGACTTGCGGTTCCGTCGCACCCAGCGCAAGGGCTTTCTCAAGGTGCTCTTTCGCGGCAGGATAGTCCTTGAGTTCCGCAAGGACCAATCCTAGATTGTAATGGGCGTTGTAGTAGTTGGGATCGAGGGCAATGGCCGCTTCCAGATGGGTGCGAGCAGCGGGAAATTCGCCACCTTGATTCTCGAGGATGCCGCTCAGATACAGACAATCAAAATCGTGAGGATGGGCGGCGAGCAACTTGCGCGCCAGCGGCCGTGCCGGTACAAAGTCGCCATTGAGCACCATCACCCGCAAGTGAAGTTTCTGCGCTTCGAAATTTCCAGGATGGGCTCGCGCCGTTTTTGCGGCGAGGTTTACAGCATTCTCATAGTGGACTTGATTGACGTAGACGGTGACCAACGCGGTGGTCATCGGCATCGAGGACGGATTGCGTTTGAGTGCCTGGGTGAGAACGTCTTCCGCCTTCTCGAGCATTCTGGCCTTGCCGTAAGCGAGAGCTAGGTCGAGCGTCAAGGTCTCATTGTGGGGAGCGTCTTTCAGCAGCTCAATCGCGGAAAGATAGTCGCCTTGCGCCATCAAGGACTTGCTCATTCCATCGAGCGCTTCGATCGAGAGGTGATCGATGCGCAACGCCGCTTCCCATTCGATTCGAGCATCCTGGGGGCGCCGGACCTGTTCCAGCGCGGAAGCCAGAAGCAGATGGGGCTTGAGGACCTCTGGCAGCAGATATATGGATTGTCCCAGAGGCTTGATCGCGTCCTCGGGATGCCCGGAAGCGTAAATGGTCAGACCGACCAGGTAATAGAGTTTGGCGGATCCTGGTTCCAGCTTGAGAGCGTGCCGAAATGCCTCGAGTGCGCAAGGGTACTGCTTCCGATCGCCGAACCAGTCACCGAGTTCGGTGTAGGTGTCGGCATCGGGGTTAGCCCGAAGTTTGGCTACGAGGGCAGGCGGCCCGGTGCAGGCATGTAGACACGGGGTCGCGGCCAGGATGGCCGCGAGAATTAGAAGCGCCTTTGAAAACGTCGGATGCATTGATGTGGCAAAGATCGCCTCGGCGAACCGCGCAAGATAACAACTTCCCCGCCACTTGAAGCATAATTGACCAACTGGTGCACCTGCAAGGGATTCTCATTGGGAACGGGGCGTCGGGAAGGACATTTGAATTAGTGTGCGGCGTAACTCGTCTTGAACTCCGGTTAGCCGTTTGTGTTCTTGCCTTTTTTCTTGTTCTGATGCCAACAACCGCATCGTCGCAAGAGAAGAAGCCGCCAGTTCGTCTCGATTACGTCGGAGATCAGGTATGCCGTTCCTGCCATGAGGAAAAAGCGAAAACATATTTGCAGACAGCGCATCACTTCGCATCGAGCTGGCCCAGCAAACGCACGATGAAAGGCAGTTTCACGCCGGACTCCAACGTAATGACGACCGCCAATCCCTATCTGACGTTCGAAATGACCGTCACTGAACAGGGATACTTTCAGAGCGCGGTGGAAAAGATTTCTCCCACCAAGAAGGTTTCGCGCACCGAGCGCATCGACGTTGTGACGGGATCGGCGCGTAAGGGGCAAACGTATCTGTTCTGGAAAGGCGATCAGCTCTTCCAGCTGCCCGTGACCTACTGGACCGAAACGGATAGTTGGGTGAACAGCCCGAGCTATCCGGACGGCTCACCGCATTTCGACAAAGCGGTGATCCCGCGCTGCCTTGAATGTCACGCCAGCTATTTCGAATGGATGCCGCCGCCGGTGAATCGATACCGCAAGACCAGCCTGGTGCTGGGTGTTACTTGTGAGAAGTGTCATGGTCCGGGCCGACAGCATGTCGCGCGGCATCACTTGAAGGGCGCGCTGCCGGCCGGAACGACGGAGGCCATCGTCAATCCAGCAGCACTCTCACGCGATCGGCAAATTGATGTGTGCGGTTTATGCCATTCCGGCAATGCGACGCCACTGCAACCCGCCCTGTCGTTTCTTCCCGGGGATGTGCTCGAGGACTACCTCAACATTCCCTACTACAGCGCCGAGGAAGCGGTGGACGTTCATGGCAGCCAAGTGCAAATGCTGCAGAGAAGCAAATGTTTTCAGTCGACCAAGACTCTGACTTGCACGACGTGCCACGACGTCCATAAACCGCAGGTGGACGCAGCGGCATTTGCGCCGCGCTGCCCGACGTGCCATGAGCCCAAGCAGTGCGGCGAATATGCGAAGCTGGGCGAGCAGGGAATCCGCAACTGCATCGATTGCCACATGCCACTGCAGGAATCGCGAGTGCTTTTTTCAAACACCAACGGAAAGAAACTGGTGCCGCTGGTGCGCAATCACCAGATCGGGATCTATCCGAGTGAGAGTCCTCACTGAATCATCTTGATTTTCGCGCGCGAGGCGAAGCGCCGGTAATTCCGGAATGCGATCTCGTTCAGCTCGATCTGTCGGCGATGTCTCTGGAGGCTGACCGTCGAATGCACCGGGAGCAAATAGTCGCGCGCGGAGATGGAAACATAGTCGTAATCCACGGTCATAGCCGCCGCGTGCATGGAAAAGCTACGAGGCAAGTCATCGGCTTCAACGGTGACCCGCCTAATGCCGCTAGTTGCTGCATCGATGTAAACGAGGCCGTGAAAACCGACGCCGATCGTATTGTTGTTCCCCTCATTAAGGTTGAGCGTGGCATTTTCGTGAGCCACGCGATAACTAAGGACCTGCAGGGTTCCGGATCCGTCGCCCAGAGTTCCGGCTTCCTTCCATTCGAACTTCGTTTTCGAAGAAGTCGCGAAAACCAGGTTCAGCAAGCCACCAAACTCTCCGACGGAGGTTGGCCAGCTGGCATTCATTTCGGCTCGAGTGAGGCTGCTGCGCTTACCGTTCACTTCAAGCGTCCTGCGCGACTCCTGGTTGTCATGATAGGTCAGGAGTTCTGCGATCGAGTCCCGATGTTTCCAGTTGCCGTTGCCGGATTGGTCCACCGACCGATTGGTCACTTCGACGCAGATGAAGTTTGGAAGCGACTTGCTGTAGTCCAGCGCACGTCTTCTCGCGCCCGTGACGATGGCTTCTAACTCGTCCGCCGAAGGTGGAGGAACGGCGCCGGCGGGCAGCGAAGTGATCATCAGGCGACGACCACTGCGTCCCTCCGCATCGGGAGGTTGCGGCCCAGAAGTGGCGGCGATGAGGAGATCATCGTTTTGTGCCTTGGTGTCTTCGGGTGCGGTGGCGGCTGCCAACACAGGTCCTTCGATTCTGAAAGAGAGGGCACGCTCGCTGGTGTTCTCACCCTGCGTGAGCTTCTCGATGATCTGGTAATCCCCCGCAGGCAGGGATGCGGCTTGGATCGACGCAAGGTAGGGGATGGCTCCGGCCCCACTGGCTTTGAGCAGATGCAGCGGTACTTGCGCGATGGACTCGTTGCTCTTCAGGACTTCCATCTCCAAGGTCGGCTGCTCCGTCGATTTAGGGTCGGGATGAACCACGAAGAAGAAGGAAATCTCTTTTGTTCCGTGCGCTACACGGCCAGAGATGCTGGGGATCACTTTGCCGCTCCCGTAACGCAGAGGCTCGACCGCGTCCACCTCTGGTGGCATGGGAACCACCCGCTGGACCAGAGTCACATCGCTGAGAGTTGGACCGCTGGTTTCGGTCGGGATTTCAAATTCGAGACGCTGCGCGCCAGCCTTCTCGTTGTTGCGATCCAGGATAATCGCCTCCACGACATATTTCCCCGGATCGGCGGTGAAAGTCCGTTGCATCGTGATCACTTCCGATTGTGTGCTTCCCTTGGAATCGAGCGAGCCGTGCCGCGGGACGTCTTCGCTGAAATGCTCGATTACTTCGCCCGCCTTGTTCTTGATTTGGGCCACGATCGAAACGTGGAGCGAATAGAGATTGGAATTAGGATCGTCCCGCGTCTCGAGCTCGGATACGGGTACTTCAATCACCAGTGCATTCTCGTTGCCGGTCGGCAAGTCCCCGAGACGAAGCACGGCCGATTGAAACTTCAGATCGGTCGGCAGTTGTGACTCGCTCAACAGTCTCAACAGCGGCGCTTCGAACGGTCGAATGCCCGAACCCGTGTCGGGAGGGACCGCAAAATAACCTGCCCGGGAATGGATCTTCAGACCCTTCCGCAACGGTGTTACTGCAACCGGCCGAAACTTTCCGTCATATTCCTGGATAGGAGGAGCATACGAAGCCTCGTAATAAGTGGTCATGTCTGCGATCATCTGTTGCAGCGGCTTCTTCAGACGGTCGGACGCCGTCATGTAAGCGCCGCCTGTGTTTTCCGCTAGCTGAGCCATGGGACTCTTGTATCCCGTCAATCCCTCGGTTTCCAAGCGGTTCAGGGAGTCGTTGCCGGCGGTGATCGAGCCCGCAGGCGCCATGGCAACTGTTTGCGTTCCCGCACCAGTTCCGGTGGTCGACGATGTGGGATTCATGCGGGCTGTTGACATTACTCCGCCGATGGCAACGGTGGCCAGCAATCCCTGTCCTGCTTGCTCGTCCACTGCATTTGTATCGACGGTATAAATGCTGACACCGGAACGATTCGCCGCCCCAGCGATGGAGAGCAACATGTCTTTGGCGTTCGAATCAAGTTGTGGCCCTTGTTCGAAATAGATCACGACTTTTCGGCCCGGGATCTGGTGCTCAGTTCGTGCCAAGGCGAGCAACCCGGCAAGCCAAGGTCGGCAGTGCTCGTCCTGCACAATCTTTTGCGACTCCTGCAGGGCTGCGAGCGTGACCCGCGCCGCGCTTCGCTGCTGTGTGCTGACACGCGTTCCCGACGCGTCCATTCCGGTCTGAGCTGCAGCAATGAGATTCTTCTCTGGTAATGCCGCAGGGTCCTCCTTGCCTGATTCGTCCCTTTCGATAGCGGCGATGACGGCCTTTGTCACTGCTGCGGGATCGGAGGTGAATTCCTGAAATAGCCGGAGACGTCCCTCAATACTGAGCACGGAAAATGAGAACTGATTCGCCGGGACCATTTTGAGGATCTTGCCGGCGATGTCGCGTGCGTTCTTCGCGGAAGAAGGCTCGAGACGATCGAAGAGCAGAGTGATCAGGTGCTGGGCACCCGATTGCCCAGTCACCAGGCGAAGGTCGGAGATCTTTACAGCAGAACCGCCGTCGGCAACTGCGATGTCCCCAGGTTTGAGATCAAGGACGGGCTCGTTCTTCTTGTTGTGAACGACAAGATCGACGGTGACCTCGTTCGCGTTGGTCACAATCGTTGTTTTGTCAGTCTGCGGCGCCGGCGTGGTTTGCGTGTAACCCTGAGGAATGAAGAACGCCAAGACAACCGCAACCATCCGGTACTTATTCATTAAGGAAGCCACTTATGTATGCCCCTAATCTTCAGACTCAAAAGTAGCCGACATTCTACATCGGTTCCGTGCGCGTGATCACTCCAATTGAGGATTCACGCGACCGGGAAATCGGCATCTGTCCTCGAGACCAGGGTCTAGTTGGGGAACGGTTCGCCAGACTTTACGATCCGAATCTGGTGGTCGGTAAAGGTCATGTGTCCGTTGGGCAGCTTCACTTTCGGCATGTGACAACTCACGCAGTCCGCTTTGGCGGTGGGGCATATCTTCGCTTGAACCTTGAGCGAATCCGTACCCGAGGACGCGGGCGGAGCCGCCGTGGACGAGTGGCAAGCCTGGCACTGCAGATCGTACGAGGAATCCTGGCGGGTGACATCGACGTGAGGATCGTGGCATGCGATGCAGCTGATACGGGCATCGGCGCCATCGAAGCACTTGCTGTTGGCCAGACGATAGGGCTGGAAGCGCACGGTGAGTTCACCGCGCCAGTGGTTTCGCACCACCGTTTCCCAGGTGCGATGACACTGGCCGCAGAAATTCGAGATATCCTCCGCCGACCGCTTGCGAAGATCCGGAGGAGTCGAATCGAAATCGCCGTTGAAAGAGTCGCTGAGGTGGGTGATGGTGCCAGCGTGGCAGTGCTCGCAGGTCACACCCGGCCGCAAGGTTTCGTAAGTCATCTTGCCCTTCGTAATGGCGTTGCTGGCGTGACAGCCGAAACATACCTTGGTTTCGCGGAGTTCGATCTCGCGCCCGATCGCTTCATCGAGATTGCGCGGTTTCAGATCCTCGTCTCCAGTGGTGAAATCGAGACCCGGAATCGAGGGATAGAAACTGACTGCGCTCTCATACTGGTGTCCGTTGCGTTCCAGAACCCAGGTCTGCGCACCCGCGCCAAAATTCCAGCGAATCGGCACAGAGATCGTGCGCGTGCCATCGCTCACGCTGTACGTGCTTTCGTCTCCGTGAGTTTCGACGGCATAAGTGTAGGGGCCTTTGCGAACAGTCAGCTTCGGGTTGTCTTTGAGCACCGGATTCGCGCCGGGAAGTGCCAGTGCCCGTCCCATGGGAGTTCGCGGCTGCGACTGAGCGCGCGCGCTATGGCACGACACACATGCAGATTCCGTCTTTCCTTGGGCCGCCGCCCGGGGAGAGATGGTCGAGACAAGTGCGACCGAAATCGCCAGGCCCGCTAGCGGGCTAAGGATGTGTGGCCGGCGTCGTATCATTTTTCGTCATTTCGAGACACAGCAAGCGCTCGCGCCGGGCATCTTCTTTGCGGCCGGATTTTGAATACGCCTTTGCCAGGGCGAGGTGAACCTCAAGGTTATCGGGCTGCAGTTGCACAGTCCTTTCGAGATGCTCGATGCCGGCCTCGGTATCTCCCGTCTCGACGAGCGCGCGGCCGAACACGAGTTGAGCACTGGAAAGCGATGGATCCTCGGCCACTGCCTTACGTGCGTGCGGTAAGGCTTCGGCACCATCATTCTGCATGAGAGGAATCCAGGCCAGCATAACTTCCGCGACTGCATTGAACGGATTCACTTCCAACTCTTTCTTGAACTCGACGACGGCCTGGTCCGGATCTGTGGCGTAAAGCAGGTAGCCGTAAAGATAATGAGCATTCGGCACGGGAGGGACGCGCTCGAAGAGGCGATGGAACTCCGCATGCGCGGCATCTGTGTCCTTCCTCATGAAGTCAAACGCGGCCTTGCCGGCGCTGAGGTACAACTCCTCCTGATCGGCTTTCAATTCTCGCGGGAGGAGCGGAGTGCGGAGTCCAGCCAATCCCAGGGCCAGCAGTAGTTCAGGGTTGGAGTCCTCATCGCGGGTGAAGAAAGCGTAGCTTCGCAGAGCGTCTTCGAACCTTCCCGTGCGCGTCAGCAGCAGAGCTTCGTGGTAGCGAAGGATCTTCTCGTTACGCGGCTGGTTTGCCGCGCCCAGCGACAAGGCTCGCTGAATATCTTTCAAGGACGGCAGGTAATCGCCGATTTCGAATTCGCACAGCCCCCGCATGGCCAGAGCCGGCGCTGCGCTGGGAGTGAGCGCAAGATAGCGAGAGAGCGCGTCGCGCGCGGCGGTGTATTCGCCGGATCCGTAATGCAGCGAGCCTAGAAACCACCATCCGTCGGCCCATTGCGAATTGAGTTTCAACGCCTGCCGGTAGAGTTCGATCGCGTCAGGAACGTCGTTGGCGTCACGAGCCGCCGTAGCCTTCGAGGCTAAATCAGAGAAACTGGCGGGGTTCGCCTGCGCATTACTAAAAGGAGCACAGAGCGCGAGGATTAGTACGGCGAGACCGAGTTTCGGCTCAATGCGCCTGCGGTGCCACTTACGATTCGTCCCCATGCCCGTATTCGCCGCACCCACTGCGGCCTTCTACGTCCAAACTGATTCTAGGCTGAATTTTCTATCAGGACGACCATCGTACCATGCGTACGCGAAGGGTTAGAGAACAGCCGGGTATCGGTGGCCGGTTGCCTAGCGACATGACGGATAATGCTGTCTCGCCGAGTCTGCCGCCTCAGAAGACGAACTGGAAGGATGCAGAAACGCCTCCGTGGTTTTCCCCTCCGGCACGAGTGGCAGGTTGACCTCCAAAGCTCCGACATTGTCGGTGGCCACGTCCCGGACCGCGATCCGCACGGAGACCGCAGTCATTGGCACATCGAAGTTTTGCTGGAGCCGATAGATTCCGTCGCGTCTCATTTCGGGGGCATGGACGGTATCTTCTGCAGCCCGCTGAACTATGCCGTTTAACATCTTCCCGTCGGCGTCAAAAGCGGCCGCCGCTATTTCCAGTGCGGGATAGCGGGCCGCAACTGTGTAATCGATTTCGTAGGTCTGAAGTTGGATGGGGCGAGGTGGCTTGGCTGGCCGGTTTTGGCGGCGCTCGCGAAAGAAAGCCGGCTGATCGGCCAAACTCGCCATCTGCTCGCGAGTGGCCTTCGCGGGGGGAGCCAAGGCGTGGATGTGGGCGCGAAACAATAATTGGTGCGCCAACGGCGCGCCGTGTTGCATGTTGGAATATAGCGAATCAGCGACCTGGCTCAGTTGGAATGGTTCCAGTTCCGACGCTAGATGGAACCCTCCGATCGTTTCCGGTGCACTCGGTCCGGGGTTGCCATAGTACGAACGGCGATAGGCCAGATGATAGCCACGCTTGGCGAGTTCGACGTGAATGTGACGTAGCTTGCCGTTGAAGTTCGGGTTGCTGGGAGAATACGTCAGGGTGTAGTAGTGGCCGCCCGTTTCAGTGGCGTCCGCGAGCGCGCTGGCTAAGTCGTTCGTCCCATAGAAGGCGCGGCCTCCGGTCGCATCCGCAATTTCCTGCTCGGTCATGTGCCTGGCGTTCAGAGCATAGTCGGCGCTGTTTTCCGAGGATGCCTGAGCGACCCCACCGACGTTCGAGGACGACGCGCCGGTGACCGCAACGCCGCGAGCGTCGACGGGATACACCGCGATCTGTCCCCGCGCCAGGGCGTCGGTGGCTTCCTTGACTTCATCGCTGATGCTAAGACCTTCGGAGCCCGGGTCAGCACTTGGCATGGTTGCGGAGGGAAACGCTTCAGAGATCCAAATGACATTCTTGTGTCCCGGAAAACTGGACAGAAATTTCGCGATACCCATCAGCACTCGCGGAGTTGAAATCGCGGGTCGGTAGTTATCGGCATACAGAAAAATCCGCGGCAGATGAGCATGCGAACTTTTTGGATCCACTGCGTCCGCGAGTCGGTTGCGGTCTTCGGTGAAGCCCTGGACGAGATAAAGACCGTCACTCAAAACAAAGACTGCAAAGCGGGTCCCCAGGGGCTTGCTCAAGGCGAACTTCAGCAATTGCTCGCGCGCGGCAGGCTGGTCAGCGACCTCCATATTAACGAGATCGAGAAGCAACACATAAAGAGGTCCCCGTTCCGGGCCCGAGGGAAGGTTCACGAACGTATTCGTTGGAAGGAAAGCGGGAGCCTTGGGAAGCGACGCGGAAACGGAATCGAAGTCGTGGACGTCGAAGGAGCGAAGGCGCTGAGGCTTCCCGTCTTCGGCGACGGAGAAGTCTCGGGCGGTAAGTCCAGAGACCGGCTTTCCACTCGCGTCGGAGACGACTACGTCTACAACGACGCGCCGCACGGTCGAATGGAAAACGATATCGCTGGTTTCGGGTTCCTGAGAATCGGGGTCCGCCGGCAACTGCGAAACGGTTGGGGCTGTTTGGGCGCCAACTGTCCCCACAAACAGAGTGGCTGCCAGAAGAAGACGGGTTCGAAGCAAGAAAGATGCAACCATGCTAACGTCTCCGGCTGTTGGCCGGCGTCTTTCAGCCGAGTGATTCTACCCCAGGTCACAACACAGGTTGTCAACGATTTGCTGCAGGGCGCAACCCAATCGGCAACCGGTTCATCTACTCAACTCTCACGGACAAGCTTGATTCCGCAACCGAGGTTCCCTGTCTGGCTGTTACCAGAACATCGCACTGACCCTGCCCGGGCGAGAGCTGCACAATCATAGGGATCGACCCATCGGGCGCGGGTTGTGACAGATTCACCGGCTTGCGAGCGATCTCTTTTCCGTCTCGCAATAGCTCAACGGTCACTCTAGGCTCCTCGCCTGACGTGGCCTTCGGGTAGACCACGAAGTAAAGGCTGACTGGATTTCCCGGCGGCACCGAATCGGCCAGCGTCGGCGTAACTCGGCCATTCTCCAGTTCAAAGGGGCTCTGCGGATTGCGCGGCCCGGTCAGGGCATCGAAGCGGCGTACCAAGCCCAGTGAACTCAAGGCAAGATTCTGTCCAGGATCGACAAAAACGGAGACTCGCTTCGCCGAAGTCCTGCCCGTCTGTTCATCCGTGACTGCCGTGTCGATCACATAGTGCCCGGGCTGCAATTCGACTGGCTCTGCATAAAGGATGCGATCGGCCTGCAGTTGTGCCGGGTCGGCGCTGGATACTTTCCGGACCAATTCCCGGCTCACCTTTTTCACGATTTCTCCCGCGGAGTCGTGTATGAACGCGACCAGCGCAGCTCGAACCCGGAGTTCGCCGGTTTTCTTGTCGGGGACGGCTTTGATGCCTGCCAGTGGGATCTCGAATGTTACTTCGTACTCCACCGCGTTCTCCCGCGGCCGGAACTTCATGGCCGAGACCTGGTAGGGAAATTCCGCCGCTGACGACTGAGCATTCATGGCGTTCAACGCCAGCAGTTCAAAGGGCTGGAGCGGTTCTCCGTTCAGGTCCGGAACGGCGTAATAGCCTTTGCGGGTCTGCAGGGTGACCTTCGGACGGCTGATCTTTACGTCGATTTTGCGGAAGTGTCCATCGTAATTCGTCGAGGTCGGAGAATAGGCCACCTCATAGTGAGTGCGCATGTCCTCCATCATGTGCTGCATGGGCAGGGAAATCTCGTTCGTGTTCGTGACTGCAATGCCACCCGTCGACTCGGCCAATTCCCGCATTGCGAGTTGGCGGCTTGCGACCGCCGTCAACTGGACATCATCGTCTTCAAAATGCCCGTTAATGGGATCGACGGCCTGAGCCACACTCTCGGCTCCCGTGCGGCGCTGCGCCGCCAAAGCGTCCATCATCGGGTCCTCCACGTTCAGGCCACGCGTGTCGATCGTGTAGAAAGACACTCCTGAGTGGTTGGCATAGCTGATGAGGTTGTCGACGGTATCGCGACGGTTGACGGGGAGGGTCAGTCCGTCCGCGAGATAAAGGATCACTTTCCGGCCCGGCAGGTTTTCCTGACTTCGCACGAGTTCATGGAGGGAGTCCATGGCATCCATGCCGTCCGCCAAACTGCTCGCAAACCGAAGGCCCTTCACTAGACCAGCCTGCGCGAGCATGGCATTGCCCAGTTGGACGGAAACATCCTGGGAGGCAGCATTCGCTTGGAACAAAGGGTCGTGCGCGATCGCGACGAGTGGATTTGCCTGGGCGTTCTGGACAGCCTGAGCGGTCGTGGCCAGCGTTTGTGGTGCCGCGAGGATGTTCTCCGTCTTTGCGTTCAGCGTCGCAACCGCGCTGCTCGCAACCGTCGCATTTACACTTAGTGCGCCCCCTCCTCTCAAACCTTTGGTGGCAAGGTCGACCGCTTTGGCGAGCGCGTCTTTATCGCTGGTATAGGGCTGCATTACCTGCATACTGCGATCGAGCCTGTATATCGTCACATAGGTATTCGGCAGGTTGTCGCTCTTGAGAAACTCCACGACCGCTCGCCGCGCGAATTCCAGGTTCAGAGGGGCGATCTCCGCCAACACAATCGAAACGAAGTTGACCTGCCGCATGGAATTCAGAGGATGCAGATCGTCTCCGCTTCTCTTGCTCAGGGCCGGCGTCTTTTGGGTGTCGGCAAGGCTGCGTTCCGTCTCCATTTGTTCGCTGCCTTCAATGCTCCGAAAGACACGAACATTCTGAAGGACGCCATCCTCGTAGACTTGTACTTCCTCGGGGCGCAGATCGGTGACCGGGTGGTGGTGCTTGTCGCGGACCACCATGTCGAGAAGCACTTCCCGTGTGGTCGTGTGAATTACGGGCCGGTTCGGTTCAACCGCCGGAGGGGAGTTGGTTTGGGAAAACAAGCAAGGGAGCGCGACCAAGGCGTTCAAGGCAACTACGAGAAGAATACGTGCAGGCATGACCCCACCCCACTCCCGCCGTCCGACCTCATTAGCGGGCTTTCTGACGATTCCGGCCCGATCGTGACCGACAGTTTACCCCCGTTTGCCTAAATGTGCACGCGTTCCTTCGCTCCGATCAGGTTTTCATCCTCGCTAAGCTGGTTTCCCCGGGGATTCTGGTCGCTCACGACCGGCGGGTTAACCCTAGGTCGCCCAAATAAGCACTCTTTCCTCAAAAAAATCGATTTTTCTCTTGACAGTGGTTATTGATCGGCGGTACCTTGCGTCGTTCTACGCAATAGTATGAATCCATTACGTAATCGCTTACGGTCCTCTATAA
>Ga0187817_10000994_pt1 | contig 13208 bp, 14 predicted proteins | sample NC_wetland_sal_i_17_FD_132431 | JGI IMG/M metagenome (GOLD analysis project Ga0187817, IMG submission 132431) | Wetland sediment microbial communities from Neuse River Estuary, North Carolina, USA - SO4_2 | ecosystem: Environmental > Aquatic > Freshwater > Wetlands > Sediment | place: USA...
ACGGCGACCAGGTTCGCCGCCAGTTTCCCAACATTCCGCGCCGCGTTTCCGGATACAACCTCAACCAACTGCTCCGGAAAGCGGCTTTCACGTAGCGCGCGCCTTGGTCGGATCCGAGGGCACCTGTGTCACCGTCCTCGAAGCCACCTGCCGCCTCGTCGAGAGTCCGCCGGCGCGAGTGCTCCTTGTTATCGGATGGCCCGACGTTTACGTCTGTGCCGATCACGTCCCGCAGATCATGGAGCATCGCCCCATCGGCCTCGAAGGTTTTGACGACATCATGGTCAACGCCAGCCGCCGCAAAGGCGTGAACCTCGATGCTCTTGCGATGCTGCCCGAAGGCTGCGGATGGCTGATGGTCGAATTCGGCGCAAGCACGGCCGACGACGCCGAAGCCCAGGCGCGGCACCTGATGGAGGTTCTTGATCGCTCCGCGGCTCCGCCCAACATGCGCCTCTTTACCGACCCGCGTCTGGCCCGGCGCATCTGGGATGTTCGCGAATCCAGTCTGGGCGTGACGTCGCACGTCCCCGGCGAGCCGCTGCGCTGGGAAGGCTTCGAAGATTCCGCCGTCGCACCCGAAAAACTCGGCGCTTATCTCCGCGATTTGCGCCGGCTGATGCAAGACTTCCATTATGACGGATCGTTCTACGGGCACTTCGGCCACGCCTGCGTGCACACCCGCATGGATTACGATCTCGAATCCGTCGAGGGCGTGCGCAAGTTCCGCCAGTTTATGGAAGAGGCCGCCGATCTGGTCGTGCGCTACGGCGGGTCGATCTCCGGCGAACATGGAGATGGACAGTCCCGCGGCGAGCTTCTGCCCAAAATGTTTGGCCCGGAACTCATGCAGGCCTTCCGCGAGTTCAAATCGTTGTGGGATCCGGACTGGAAGATGAACCCGGGCAAGCTCATCGAGCCTTATCGCCTCGACGAAAATCTGCGTCTGGGGGCGGGCTATGATCCTTGGCAGCCCGAAACGCATTTCAAATTTCCCGACGACCACGGCAGCCTGGCGGCCGCCACCCTGCGCTGCGTTGGAGTCGGCAAGTGCCGCCGCGATGCTGGCGGAGTCATGTGTCCGAGTTACCGCGTCACGCGCGAGGAAGAGCATTCCACGCGCGGCCGCGCCCACCTGCTCTGGGAGATGACGAAAAGAGATGTCATCCAGGATGGCTGGCAGAACGAAGCGGTGAAGGAATCGCTCGACCTCTGCCTCGCTTGCAAGGGCTGCAAAAGCGATTGTCCGGTGGGCGTCGATGTCGCGACTTACAAGGCGGAGTTCCTGTCGCACTACTACGAAACCAATCGCCGTCCGCTGAAGGAGTTTGGGCTCTCGAATATTGACCTGTGGCTGAGAGCTGCCTCACACGTGCCGGGGCTGGTGAATCTTGCGACTCAACTTCCCGGCCTGCGCGAGCTTGCCAAGATCGCCGGAGGAATCCCAGCCCAGCGCCGCATTCCGGCCCTGGCGCCGCAAACATTCCAAGAATGGTGGGAAGGGCAGTACCCACGTGGGGACGGCCGCCCCCGGCCGTCCAGCGGAGCGAAGCTCCCCGAAGGTGTCCCTGTCCTCCTCTGGGCCGACACCTTCAACAACCACTTCCTCCCCTCGACCGCCAAAGCCGCTGTCGAAGTGCTCGAAGCCGCTGGCTTCGATGTCAGTGTGCCGCGCGCCCACCTCTGTTGCGGCCGCCCGCTCTACGACGTCGGCATGCTAGACCGCGCCAAGACCCTGCTGCTTCAGATCATGGATGAGCTCCTCCCCGAAATCGAGGCGACGACGCCCATCGTAGTGCTCGAACCGAGTTGCGCCGCTGTCTTCCGCGACGAACTGACAAACCTTTTCCCGAAAGACGAACGCGCGCAAGCGCTCTCAAAGCAGGTTTTTTTGCTCAGCGAGTTTCTCGAGCAGCGCGCGAAAGATTTCCCGCTTCCGAAGCTGCCGCGCCGCGCGCTGATCCATGGGCATTGCCATCACAAGGCCATCATGAAGATGACCGCCGAAGAAGCAGTCCTCGAGCGCATGGGCATCCGCTTCACCGCGCCCGCCCCTGGGTGCTGTGGTATGGCTGGAGCGTTCGGCTTCGAAAAGGATAAGTACGATGTCTCAAAAGCGATTGGCGAACTCGAACTGCTGCCTGCCGTGCGCCAGGCTCCGACCGACTGGCTCATCGTCGCTGACGGCTTCAGTTGCCGGGAGCAGATCGCGCAGGAAACCGACCGTCATGCGCTCCACCTCGCCGAAGTTCTTCAGATGGCGTTGCGCGAAGACACCGAAACTCCCGAAGGCTTCCCCATGTTCGACCCCGCGCCGCAGTACTATCCCGAAGACGCCTGGGTGCGGCCTCACTGGGCCGCTGTCGAAAAATCCATGAAGCGCGCCGGACTGGCCGTGGCTGGGATTGCTGCTGGCGCGGCGCTGCTGCTGGCGCTGGCCAGAAAACGCTGAGTTCGGGTGGTCGCTGCCGAGCTTCGCACTTATAGGCCCCCAGGTTCAAAGGCGAATGTGGACCCACTGAGACATTTGCCGTAGTGAGGCGCTTCGGGGAAAGGACACGGAAATGAGGACGAGATTCATCGCAGTTTCTTGGGTTCTCACACTTTATTGCAATGTTGCATTTGGAAAGGAATCGGGACAGCCCAATCTGGTCCCTCTCCAAAGCATTGCAGCGGAAATATCCGCCGCGATGACGCAAGGAGATTTTCAGAAAATCCTTTCCTATGACTTCGCCGAACTGAGGGAAGAACACCAACGCGATCTTGAAAACAAGAGCAGCGATTTTTATTGTTACTTGGTCGGACAAGGTTGCCAGAGCTCTCGGAAATACAGCTCGATTCAATCGCAGTTTGCCGGCATGAAGAAACCCGATTTTGCGATAAGGCAACTGTCGAAGACAGAATACCTTATCGTCTTTTTTGATCGTGCCAAGTACGAGAGGGCAACAGTCGTCCGCATGTCCTTCTTATGCAAGCACACGGATGTGGACACTCCGGTTTGGACGTTCGGATGGACCAATCATCAGTGGAAGGCGCTACATCCGGTCTTCAATTATGAAACAGACCCGTTTTGTGCAGAACCATATCCAGCTTTGAAGTGAGTTGAACACCCTGGAGCTACCCTTCGACTTCGCTGAGGGCAGGCTCGCGAGTGCGTCAGCCCCCACACAATCTATTGATAAATATAGACTTAGTTAACCTACTGCCCATCCTGCCTACTTTCTGGGACAATAGACTACAGTCAGCAGGCCTCCCTATGGAAACCGCAAATCCAACCGTTCTTGCTCCAGCGCCCGCCTCAACTCCGGCCCAGTCCGCAGCCACTGCCCAAGCCAAGTCGCTGCAAGGTTCGGTGCTGGTGCTGATCCAGTTCGACGTTTGCGAGGAGATTAACCTCGACTCACTCCGCGACATCTTTGGAGCTCGGCGGCAAGAGGCCAGCTTCAAGCATCCTGCTCCCGGATACGTCCGCTTTCAGCGTCCTCCGGTGGTTGAGCCGGTGGAACCGCTGATTCTGGAGAGTGGCGACCGGCTTGACGTGCAGATCAAGTACTACGATTACGGAGTGCTAAGCGTGGTCTTCGAGCTGCCTTTTTCCGGCGACTGGGACACGCTGGTCCGCCTCGCCAGCCGCTGGGTTTGGGATACCGATTTCACCAGCTTTGCGCAGAGGATCGTCAAACAGAAGATCGAGCGGGCTCGGCCTGCGCTGGTCAAGCTTTACGATAGTTGGCTGCATGAAGACTACTTTGTCTTCCACGTGCGCGACATTGCCAGCAATCCATCGGCGGCCGAACTGCTCTCGACCCAGGGAGGACGTATCGCCCAGATCGTCCGCGGCGAAAACTGTCCACTGTCCGACGGCGAGCAGCAGGAAATCATGCAGTCGAAGATCTCGTACTATCCGAACGATTTGGCCGTGATCAGCTGGAACGCGGCGTTCCTCTACGACACTGCGAGCGGGGCCGAGACGGTCATCCAGTTGCTGGAGTACGCCAACTCGCAGCTCCTGGAATTCCGCCACTACGACGAGCTGCTGACGCGCGAGCTGCAAAGCGTCTACGACTTCATGGATCACGGCTCGACCGGCATCATGGCCCGCTGGCGCACCGCAAAGCGCGCGAGCCGCCTGCACACTGTTTTGCTCGACGTGGACGAACTGACCGAGCGCGCCGACAACGCTATCAAGTTTCTGAGCGACATGTTCTCGGCTCGACTTTACAAAGTGGCGGCGTCGAAGATCGGCGTTAGCGATTACAAGAACCTGGTCAACCAGAAGGTCCACACCGCCGAGGAACTCTACCGCTTCATGGTCGACCAATTCCACCAGAGCCGAGCGTTCGTGCTGGAGCTGATGGTGGTGATTATTCTGATTATTGATTTGATCTGGCTGTTTAAGGGATCGACGCCGATTTAGCTCTCAGCTGTCAGCTGTCAGCTCTCAGTAAAATCTGAGAGGCAGTTCTCGGTTCTCCGTTTGTTCGCCTGACGGGGCGGACACACCTTGGCCTTCTTAACAGACCATAAGTTTCGCGGCGCAGCGTCCCGCGTCTCGAAAACCGCGAGACGTAGGCCACCCCCTTTTTCTTCTCTGCCAACACTTAGCAACGCACGTTACAATTACCCGCCAGAGATGTGGGCCACCCGCCTGGAGTGGTTATCGCTTCTATCTTCTCGACGAGTCGGGACCGGTGGGCGTGAATGAGGGTTGGGGAAGGATTTCGTTTCGGGCAGCGGCGCGGTGAAAAGATTAGGGTGCACTCTGCACTGCCTCCCACCCTTCGCAAAGAACGCGAAGGATGGGGCAGCCACAGTGTAGTGGTGTCGGCGGAAGTCTGGGCCAGCCCCCCAAGAAGATCAAAATCAAAATCAAAATCAACAGCAACGTCAACGGCAGCGAGCGAGGGCGCCCGCTCTACACGTGAAAATGCCCGGGATGCTTGCGCATCCCGGGCACCGTGGTTAAATAGAGATCGCTGTCGCTACCTAGATGGCGGTAACGTTCTCCGCTTGCCAGCCTTTGGGGCCTTTGGTCACGTCGAACTGGACGGTTTGGCCTTCTTGCAGGCTCTTGAAGCCGCCCGCTTGAATCGCGGAGAAATGCACGAAAACGTCTTCGCCATTTTGACGGCTGATGAAGCCGTAGCCTTTGGCGTCGTTAAACCACTTCACTGTTCCTTGTTCTGCCATTGATGTTCCTTTTTCTTGTTTCTTGATTGAAATGTGCTGAGCAGATTCGCTGCTGTGGAAGTGGTGTGACGCTGGTTGGCGGTACCGACCTTCAACTGCCTGTGAGTCAAACTTAGCGATTTCTAGTGTAACACAATCGTCGGAAGAGGGGTCGGAAAGTTTGTGGTGGAGCGCAGTGATCACTTGCAACTCTTTGCGATTCAATGAGGTACGGACTGGGAGGATAGGCCGGTGAACCCGCGTTGGAGGGGTTCCTTTCAGCCTCGCTCAAGGGTTGGACGGCCGAGGGCGGGCGTCCCTACGTGATTCTTTGGGTTACGCTATCTTTGGTTATGATTGCCTTCCTCACGCTTGAACTCCGCATTGAAGGGGCGCACTCGCTCAAGGACAAGCGGCAGGTTACGCGGAGTCTCAAGGACCGCCTTCGATCTTCTTTCAACGTCGCCGTCGCTGAACTTGAGCCCAGCTTGCTTTGGAATCAGGCGACGATTGGCGTGGTCAGCGTCTCGCATTCGCGCGACTACCTGGATGGGCTGATGACGAACGTCGAGCGCGCGGCTACTCGGATCGCGAACAATGCGGGCGCGGAAGTTACAGACTCGTTTGTGGAGTTCCTCTAAAAGCAGGTGTCAGGTCTCAGGTCTCAGGTGTCAGGTAGGCAATCACCTGCAGAGCCACATCTGACCATATGAAAGACCAAACGGAAGCTGATGCGGACCGGTGCCCTGTCTTTTCTGATATCCTCATAAGTTTTCCTCCATTCGAGGTGGGGCTTGGAGCATCGTGGGCAGAAATATCATCGGGGGCGGCTGAGCGAGGCCATCCGGGAGGAGATCGAGACCATCCTCGAAGGGGAACTGGCCGATCCTCGCATTGGGCTGGCCAGCGTCAGCTCGGTGGTTCTGGCCGAGGACGCGCGTTCGGCTCACGTCATGGTGCACGTTGCTGGAGATGAGGCTGAGGCGGAGCGCACCCTGGAAGGGCTGGCCGCGGCCAAGAATTATGTCCGGCACGAACTGGCGGGACGGCTGCGTCTGCGGCGGCCTCCGGAGCTTTTTTTTCAGATCGATCGGAGCGATGAATTGGAGAGCCGGGTGGAGGAGCTGCTGGGGCGCGAGAAGAAACGCAGGCGGAAGAGTGCTGAGCCCAGCCCCTAAAGGGGCCGCTGATTTTGACGGAATTTCGGCATCGCTGAAGCGATGCCCTGATACGAACCTAAGAGCCAAGAGCACTTTATGCTAGAGCTGGTTCTGCGAGAGATTCGGGCGCGCCGGCGGTTCGTCGTCACCTCGCACGCCCGGCCGGACGGAGACGGCATTGGCTCGGCCCTTGCCTGTGGCCAGATTCTGCGCGTTATGGGAAAAGATGCCGAAGTCGTCATGCATGACGGCGTCCCTCGTATTTACCAGAATCTTCCCTTCGCCGACCGCGTGGTTCAAGCCGATTCGGTCCCCGCGGACTTCCCTAGCGACGGCGCCGTCATCCTGCTCGAATGCGACAGCACCCGGCGAACGCTTCTCGATGGGCTCGAACAATGTTTCCTCATCAATATTGATCATCACGCCAGCGGCCGCAATTTTGCCCAGATCAACTGGATCGACTCGACCGTGATGGCCACCGCCGAACTGGTGTATCGCCTGGCCCGCCTTGCCTGTGTGCCGGTCGATCGCGACATTGCCACGTGCCTGTACACCGCGCTCATGACCGATACGGGCTCCTTTATGTTCGAAGGCACGAACGAGCACACCTTCACTGTGGCGCGCGAACTGGTGCTTGCCGGCGCCAACCCGGCGCATTGCGCGCGGCATATTTATTTCGGACATTCCACGGCCAAGATGCGGCTGCTGGGGGCGGCGCTCTCCAACCTGCATCGTGAAGGTCCGCTGGCATGGATCTGGGTCACGCAGGAACAGATGCAGCGCTTGGGCGCCCGCGAAGAAGACTGCGAGGGCCTGGTCAACTACGCGCTTTCCATGGGCGACGTGGAGGTTGCCATTTTCTTTCGCGAACTGCCCGATCGGCGCTTTCGCGTGAGCCTGCGCAGCAAAGGAGAAGTGAACGTCTCCAGGGTGGCCGAGTATTTCGGCGGCGGCGGCCACAAATGCGCCAGCGGCTGCTCGCTGGAAGGACCTCTGGCCGTGGCCGTGTCCCGAATTGTCGATCGTCTGCGCGCGGAACCTGAAGTTTTGAACGCGAACTCATCCACCAGTTGAGCGCCCAAGAGCGGCGCCTGAGGGCGGTGTGAAATGCCATGAATCAGCCAAGAATAAGTCCGCAAACCCGCACCGACCTGTTGCTGCTGGTGGCGTTCTGCGGATTCCTTTTTTTCTATGGTCTCGGCTTTTTCTATGGTCGTGGCGCCTTCGGCCTTCTCGGCGCCGACGAACCCCGCTATGCGCAAGTCGCTCGCGAAATGCTCGAGCGCTCCGACTGGATTACGCCTACGCTGCAAGGCAAAGCGTGGCTGGAAAAGCCGGTGCTGTATTACTGGGAGGCGATGCTGTCGTTCCGTATGGCCGGCGTCAGCGACAAGGCTGCCCGTCTGCCCGCCGCCTTGAACGCGGCGATGCTGATCGCTGCTATCTACTTTTTTCTGCGCCGCTTCCGCCCAGGCAATGAACTCGACGGCGCGCTCATCACGGCCAGTTGCGCCGCAGTAGTTGGATTTGCCCACGCCGCCGCCACCGATATGCCGCTGGCCACCTGCTTCGCCATCGCTCTGCTCGGCTGGTATGCCTGGTACGAAAGCCGCCGGCATGTCGATCTCGCCATTTCTTACTTCTTTCTGGCGCTTGGGACTTTGGCCAAAGGCCCGGTCGCGCCCGCCCTCGCTGCCGTGATCATCGTTCTCTTCGTCGCTGTGAAACGTGACTGGCGTGTTATTCGGAGCACCCTCTGGATCCCCGGGATCGCGCTCTACCTCGCTGTCATGTTGCCCTGGTACATCGCCGTGCAGGCGCGTAATCCGGGATTCTTCCGTTTCTTCATTCTCGAACACAATCTTGCGCGGTTCACGCAGGACGTCTACCACCACCACCAGCCCTTCTGGTTTTATCTGCCCGTGTTCTTGCTGGCTATGATGCCGTGGACACTGGTACTGATAGTCGCCGCTGGTGAACGCGCTCGGCTGCTCTGGTCGGAAGGGAAAGAAGCGTTCTCAAGCCCGGAAGATTCGTGGACTTTGTTTCTGCTGATATGGATGCTAGCGCCCATCCTGTTTTTCAGCGCATCGCAGGCGAAGTTGCCGGGCTATATTCTGCCCGCGGTGCCTGCCGGAGCGCTGCTGGTGGCCGAATATCTCGCTACCCGCCGCGGCGAAGAGGAAAAGTTTTCGCTGATGTTTGCCGCGGCTCATGGAGTGGTATGCGGGCTGCTGATCTTTGCGGCTTTATCGGCTGCGGCGATTACTCGCAATCACCACCTGCCTGGGGGAATCGGAACCTACGTCGCGGCGGCGGTTGCCGCGGTTTTCGCGCTTGGCATTGCCGCCGCGCTCCTCTCCCGAGCCGGGCTCCGCCTGTTCAGCCGCGCCACCATGTTCGCCGTGGTCGTCAGCGTAGCCGGCGTCATTCGTCTGGCCGCGCCCGCCATCGACGCCACCCAGTCCGCGCGGCCTATTGCTGAACGCATTCAGGCCTTTTCGCACGAACTGGTGCCCATCGCTCTCTATCAGGTAAATCGCATGCAGGAGTACGGGCTGGAGTTTTATCTCAATCGTCCGGCTGAGAAATATGAGGATGGAAGTATCCCAGCGGCCGCGCACGTGGTGGTTGCCGCACAAGGTACGCAATCCCAAGTTGCGCAACTGGTTCCTGGACGCCGAGTATCATACTTAACCAGCATCTCCGCGCAGAAGGTGGATCTGTACTGGGTGGGAAAGGAATAGGAGGCAGGTCTCAGGTGTCAGGTGTCAGGAAGAACACATGGCGCTAGTTTCGTCAGGAATTGGAGCCTGAGACCTGACACCTAGGACCTTCTTTTTATGGAAATTCTCGATCTCCGACACTTTTCTTCCGCCGACCTTCGGCCGCTGCTGGCGGATGAGATTGCCATGTGGGGGCGCCTGCTCGCCTGGGACTATACCACCTCCGCCGAAATGATCCTGCGCTACATGGATGCGAAAATCCTGCCTGGCTACGCCGCCATCGAGCGCGGCAGCATTTTCGGCTACTCCTTCTTTGTCTACGAGCAGAGCAAGGGAGTGATCGGCGATCTTTTTGTCCGGAACGGAGCCCGCAATTCGAATCGTCACGAGGTCGAGGAACGGCTGCTGACCCACGTCATCGAAACCCTGCAACAATCGCCCGGCATTCATCGCGTCGAGGCGCAGTTGCTGGCGCACAACACCGGAGAAGTCTCGCGGCCCTTTCTGCAACAGGGCTTCAGCCGGCATCCTCGCGTCTTCATGAATTTCGAGATTGGCAAGCATCCACAGACCGCGCCGCCGCTGCCGCCGCAGTTCGAAATTCGGCCGTGGTCGGAGCAGGAATACCAGTCCGCGGCCGCCGTGATCACAGCCGCCTACCGCGGGCACGTCGATTCCGAGATCAACGATCAGTACCGCACCCTCACTGGCTCGCTGCGCTTTCTCAACAACATTGTGCGCTTTCCGGGATGCGGAACCTTCGATCCCGAAGCGTCGTTCGTGGTCCTCGAGCGCCGCACGCGCACGCTGATCGGGCTTATCCTCTGCTCACTGGTGCGGCCTGATGTTGGACACATTACGCAGGTGTGCGTGCTCCCGGAATACCGCTCCGCAGGACTCGGGGAAGCCATGCTGGCGGCTACCACCCGGAATCTACGCGGGCGGGGATTTCATTTTATTTCGCTGACGGTGACCGAAGCGAATGACCGGGCCATTGCACTTTATAGAAGGATCGGATTTGAATCTACAAGGGTGTTTGACGCGTTTGTGTGGGAGGGATGAAAAACTGGAGGCGCTTGGCATTCATTCATTTATCGCCGCAGGAGGTTTTTCGCGATGAAGAGCACGTTGGCCGGGCGCTCGGCTAGCCGCCGCATAAAGTAGGGATACCACTCGGTGCCGAACGGGATGTAGACTCGCACGCCCCAGCCCTGTTTCACCAGGCCCTGCTGCAGATCGCGGCGTATGCCGTGCAACATTTGGAATTCAAAAGCGTTGCGGGGAATATTCTCGCGGGTGGCAAAGGCCTTGGCTTCTTTGATGATGGCCTCGTCATGCGTCGCTAGACCGTGATAGACGCCGCTTTTCATCAGGATCTTCATCAGCTTCACGTAACTGGCGTCGACTTCCGATTTTTTCTGGAAGGCGATATCCTCGGGCTCTTTGTATGCGCCCTTGCAGAGCCGTATGCGAATGCGCTCGGAGAGCAGCTTCTCGACGTCCGCCTCGGCGCGCCGCATGTAGGACTGGATCACCGCCCCCACGCTATCCTCGTTTCCCGGAACCCGATGGAGTTCGTGCACGAAATCGAGGGTGCGCTGGGTGTAGGGCGAGCCTTCCATATCGACGCGCACAAAATTCCTGGGCGACATGCTGGCCGCCTTGGCGACCAGGCCACGGACGATGTCGTAGGCCATGTTCTCGTCCACGTCCAGGCCCATGTGGGTCAACTTGAGGCTGATATTCGCGTTCAGTTTGTCGGCAGCAATTTCGTCGAGCAGGTTGTGATAGAGCTGGGCGCTGGCGCGGGCTTCATCGGCGTTGGTGACGTTCTCGCCGAGATTGTCGATGGAGACGCCGGCGCCAAATCGATTCACAGCGGCGGCGGCGCGAACCGCGTCCTTAACCTCGGTGCCGGCAACGAAGCGGGCGGAAGTGCGCTGGCCGATGCGGGAGCGTTCGGCGACGGCGCGCAGAGAGCGGCTCTCCGAGAGCGCAATGAAGATTGCCCTCAGCATGGTGCACCGGATTTTCGCGGGTTGAGGCTGCCAGAGGCTTGCGGTGGCATTACATTATTTTTTACCACAAATGGAGGCGGGGTGCAGTGCGCTGCCGAGCTCCGCTCGGCTGGACAGCTGGGGGCAGCTGTCCCTACGTGTAGCCGCCGCCGCCGAAAGCCAGCCCGAGCCAGCGGTCGTGTAGAATAACTTTTTGTCTATGGACCTCTCGGCCATCCAGCAAGCCTTGCGCGATCGCAACATCGGCGCCTGGCTTTTCTACGATCATCACCACCGCGATCCAATCGCATACCGCGTTCTCGGACTGCCGGATGGGCTTATGGTGACGCGGCGCTGGTACTACCTGATCCCAGCCAAGGGCGAGCCTATCAAACTGGTCCACAAGATCGAGTCGGGACACCTGGATACTTTGCCCGGTACGAAGAAGAAGTACGCTGGATGGCAGGAGCTGTTCGACGGCCTGAAGCAGATGCTGGGCCCGTATCGCGATGTGGCAATGCAGTTCTCGCCGAACAACTTTGTCTTCACCATTTCCATGGTGGACGCGGGCACGGCGGACATGATTCGTGGGCTGGGCAAGAACATTGTCAGCGCGGCCGACCTGATCGCGCTGTTTGAAGCGACGCTGACGGATGAGCAGATCCAATCGCACTTCGCGGCCCGCGATGTGATTGACGGAGTCACGGCCGAGGCCTTCAAGGAGATTGGGCGGCGGGTGCGTGGCGGCGGCACGCACGAGCATGAAATCCAGCAATTTTTCATGGAAGCCTTCCAGCGCGAGAACATGGTGACCGACGACCCACCGATTGTGGCGGTGAATGCCAATGCCGGTAACCCGCATTACGAGCCGAGTGCCAACCGGCCGGTGCCGATTCGTGAAGGGGACCTGGTTTTGCTGGACGTGTGGGCGAAAAAGAAGACGCCGGGCGCGATTTACTACGACATCACGTGGATGGGATTTGTGGGCAAGGCTCCGTCGGACCGTCACCGCGAGATTTTCAGGATTGTGAGCGAGGCGCGCGATATCGGGGTGAAGACGGTGCAGAGCGCGGTCGCTGCCGGCCGGCCGATTGCGGGATGGGAAGTGGATCACGCAGTGCGCGGACACATCGCGAAGGCGAAATACGGAGACTACTTCATCCACCGCACCGGCCACTCGATTTCGACCGAGGTGCATGCGAATGGCGCGAACATGGACGATCTGGAAATCCACGACGAGCGGCGCATCCTGCCCAATTCCTGTTTCTCGATCGAGCCCGGCATCTACCTGCCCGAGTTCGGCGTGCGCTCGGAGGTGAATGTGCTGGTGCGGCCGGGCGGCGCGGAGGTCACTGGTAAAATCCAACGAGAGATCGTGACCGTCTGAATGGCTAAGCCGACAACAGATAAATCAACCAAAGCGGCGGAGCCGGAGTACCCGCTCACGACGATGGCGGTGGTCGCGCCGCTGGTGGGCTGGCTGATTCCGGGCGCGGGTCACATCCTGCTGAAGCGCTATGGGCGCGGCATCCTGCTGCTGGTGTCGGTGGTGGCGATGTTCCTGATCGGCCTGGGCATGCAGGGGCGGATTTACAAGCCGAACGGCGGCGACCTCCTCGACATCCTCGGCTTTATTGGCGACGTGGGCTCGGGAGCGCTGTATTTTCTGGCGCGGATCTTGGACTGGGGCAACGTGATGGCGGCGAATGCCGCGGCGGATTACGGCAAGACGTTTCTGATCGTCGCCGGCCTGTTGAACTTTATCGCGGCGGCCGATGCGCACCACATTGCGCTGGGGAAGAAGCCGTGACCATTAACCTTTCGCACTTTTCGGCTGCCGTGGTGTTCGCGCTGTTCGCGTCGATCGTGTTCGGCATCACGCAGCGCAATTCCACGATGGAGCAGGTGCGCTACGGCCTCTACTGCTTCGCGTTATTCGTAGGCGGGGTTTTTCTGGCGGGATGGTTGATGGCGCTGATTCGGCGGTAGATTCTCACCTGGCGGGGCACAGCCCCGCCTCCACACAAGCAAAAGATCAATGAGTTCTATAAAAAGGGATGTCAAGAAAAAACATCTGCCTCGACCGGAGGCGAGATTTCTTTCTCGAGATTCCAGCCCACTGAAGTTTCACTTCTCGGGAGAAGCTTGGCCGATTG
>Ga0187817_10000995_pt1 | contig 13205 bp, 13 predicted proteins | sample NC_wetland_sal_i_17_FD_132431 | JGI IMG/M metagenome (GOLD analysis project Ga0187817, IMG submission 132431) | Wetland sediment microbial communities from Neuse River Estuary, North Carolina, USA - SO4_2 | ecosystem: Environmental > Aquatic > Freshwater > Wetlands > Sediment | place: USA...
CATCGCCGATATCCTGCACGAGGTGGGCGTTCCCTATTGCGAGGGAGGTGTGATGGCCAAGAACCCTGGGTGCCGTCACAGCTTGGAGAACTGGAAAAAGGTGGTAGAGGGCTGGGTCGAACGGCCCGGCCCCAAAGAGGCGTTAGCCTCCGATATCTTTTTCGACGGAGTGCCGGTTTACGGCGAGCTGGCGCTTGCGAGTGACCTCATGGCCTACAGTTATGCACTCGCGGAAGCCTCTCCGACATTTATCGCTGCGCTGGCTAGGTTCGCCAAGGATTGGCAGCCCCCGATCGGAATATTTGGCCGGCTGCTGACAGACAACGACGGGCGCGTCGATCTGAAAAAAAACGGACTGCTGCCGATCGTGACTGCAGCCCGAACGCTCGCGCCGAAGCATGGCATTCGACCGACTTCGACCGTGACCCGGCTTACTGAGCTGAAGACTCGATCGCTGGCCGACGCCGGCGTGATCGATAAAGCGATAGCTGCCTTCACCGTCATCGTACGGACAGTGCTCGCTCAACAGGTTAAAGACTCCGATCGCGGCATCGGCCTCTCAGCGCGGGTAGATGTCGTTGCCATGGGCGCCGATGAGAAGGAGGGCCTTACCAAGGCCATGCGGGCCATCAACGATCTTATCAAGGAGACGCTCCAACTGTGAAACCGCCAATTGGGAGGTCGCAGCGTTGGCCAATGTGACGGCCGCGGGAAGCGGTGATCTGTTCGGCTTCCCCGTCGAGCTCATGATCTTTGCGGCGATCCTGTTGGGCGTGGCGTTGTTCCACCGGCATACGCTCACGGTCGCGCTGAGCGGTCTCGCCGCCATCACACTCTGCAAACTTGTTACGGGCTTTGCGCATGGGGCGGGTCTTGCCTGGCTTGCCGCGCATCTGGCGCATGAATGGGTCATTCTCGCCAATTTGTTCCTGCTGCTGACGGGCTTTGCGCTGCTTTCGCGTCATTTCGAGCTGAGCAAAATGCCGGAGGCAATGCCGGCGGTCCTGCCCGACGACTGGAAGGGCGGGTTGATGTTGCTCGTCATCATCTGCGCGCTCTCCGCCATCCTCGACAACATTGCCGCTGCTCTCATCGGGGGCACCGTAGCCAAGTACGTATTCAGTGGGAGGGTACACGCCAGCTACGTGGCGGCCATCGTGGCGGCGTCGAATGCCGGCGGCGCGGGCAGCGTGGTCGGCGATACGACAACCACCATGATGTGGATCGCGGGCGTGAGCCCGTTGTCGTTGGTCGAAGCCTACGTCGCGGTCGCTGTTGCGACTGCTCATCTTCGGCATTCCGGCAGCGCTGCAGCAACAGCGCTTCTCGCCCATCGCGCACGATGGCGCCGCCGGCACTCGGGTCGAATGGATCCGCGTAGCGATCGTGCTTCTCATTCTGGTCGCAGCCATCGCAGCCAATTTGGTCGCCAACGTCTGGTTTCCGTCAGCGCTGGAGCAGGCGCCCGTGATCGGTCTCGCGGTCTGGATTGCGATCCTTCTAACCGCGCCCGTGCGCAGACCTGACTGGACGGTTTTGCGGGGTGCTGCCCTGAGCGCCGTCTTCCTTCTGGCGCTGGTGGCGGCTGCCTCGATGATGCAAGTCGAGCGGCTGCCCGCAACGTCCTGGCACACAGCTTTGGGAATGGGTTTCATCTCGGCCGTCTTCAACAACATCCCGCTCACGGCTTTGGCCCTGAAGCAAGGCGGCTATGACTGGGGCTTCCTCGCCTTCGCCATCGGCTTTGGTGGCTCGATCATATGGTTCGGATCATCGGCTGGCGTGGCGATCGCCGACATGTTTCCCAATGCCAAATCGGCCGCTACTTGGCTGCGCCACGGTTGGTTCATCACCCCGGCCTACGTGGCCGGCTTTGTTGCCATGCTGATGATTCTGGGCTGGCACCCCGGCTGAAAACGCTTGTCACCGCATGTCCAATTCCAGCCACCAGTTGCCATCGATCCTGCGTTGAAGCAGGGCGTCTTTCACCTCCAGCGACGCGGCGGCCGCATCGAGGTCCCCTGCGACGATCGTCGCGTCGGGGTCCGGGCGCGGGGCATAGACGAACCCTTTGGCGCTGCCGCTGATCGAAAGGCCACGCGTATGCACGATGAACTCGATGGCCTCGCCATAGTGGCTGAAGCCGTGAGCGACATCCGCTTTGGCGCAAAGGCGCCTGTAGGCCGCCATGCGGTCGGCGGTGACGCCTGCGGAGATGGGGTCCTCGGGCCGCATGAAATCCGGGGCCAGACGCTGCAGCCCGGGGTCCTCCTCGATCATGCGCACCAGTTGCTCGAAGATTTCCCGCTTGTCTCTGAATTGGGTGAGCATCGCCTCGTCGGTCGGATGCGGTCTGCCGCCGAACGGATCGGCGATCACGAGCCAAGCGAACATGCAGCCGACATATAGCGCCGGTGCGGCGAGTACTGCGGCGCCGATTACGACGAGCCACATGAATGGCCTGCGAGGGGCCATGGACTTCCGATTTGCAGTTGCAGATTTTGCGAGCGCCGCGAACCCAGAGTCGAATCCCGCACCCTCGAAAGGCGCAAATGCGGCGCACGCGATCAACGCGGGAGTGTCGCTCGAGCCTCCCTTTTCGCCCTCCCCGCAGCAGCGCGGTTCGTGTAGTCTGCCGCCGACCTTTAGTGAAAGCTTCCATTTCGGCGGCCGCAGGAAAGCTTCCTTAAGAACTGCCGGCCGACCATCGTCAGCGTCGACAAGCGTTTCTGGCGCCACGAAATTTCGCGAAAAGGGGGGCTCGCATGCCTGCTTTACCGATCGGCGATTGCATCAAGTTCGGCTGGGAGACGTTCAAGAGGCGCCCGGGAATCCTTATCGGAGCCTTTGCCCTTGTCATCCTCATCTCTGCCATCCCCGGCATCCTGACGCCGCATCCCGAAGTCGTACAGGGTCAGCCGCCGCCGCCGCCCTCGCCATTCGCAATCGTCATGGGCCTGATCAGCCTACTGGTCAATTTCCTCGTCGCACTAGGCTTCACGAACTTCTCGCTGCACGCGCATGATAATATTGAGACGGTGACGATCGGCGATTTGTGGAACCCGGCGCCCGTCTGGCGGTTCCTGGGCGCAGAACTTCTTATGGTGCTCGTCTTTTTCGTGGCGTCGCTGCTGCTCGCGATACCGGTTGCGGTCCTCTGGTTCATAAGTGCCAAGCTCGCTATATTCATCGGCGTACCATTGGTGTTGATACCGATCATCATTCTCGGTCTCGGGCTCACCTTCGCGCCCTATCTTATCGTCGACCGCGGAATGCAGCCGGTTGGGTCCTTAAAGGAGAGCTGGCGCATCACCGATGGCAACAAGTGGCGCATCTTCCTTCTCGGTCTGGCGCTGCTGGGCATCAACATCCTCGGCGTGCTGGCAATCGTCATCGGCGTGCTTGTCTCCGTTCCGATCACCTTGCTCGCGGTCGTGCACGCCTATCGCTTCCTGCAGGCGGCGGCGGGTCCCACGCCCGCATAAGGCCGATCCCCGCGCCTCGAGCGCGGGGCGCAACGCCAACGAAAAGTAGAAGCCGCGCCGGAGCGATCCGTGCGGGGCTTCTCGTTCGTACGGGCAGGCGCCGCGCGCTATTTCTTCTTGCGCGAGTCGAGGCACTTACCGCCTTTCAGATACTTGAACTCACCCTTGCAGAACTTGCCATGGTGGCCGTGATGATGATGGTGATGCTTGCCGCCTTTGTTGGCGCTGGCGACGGTGGCCGCGGCCAACGGCAGCGCCAAAGCGCAAATTCCGATTACGATCTTCGACGTCACGAGTGCCTCCCCTACCGATTACACGACCTACCGATTACACGACCTACCAAGACGCGCGCAGCGGCGAGGCTTGCCCGCCGCCCCGCGCTAAAACTTACTTCTTCACAGTGCACTTGCTCGTCTTGTCGTCCCACTTGCCCTTGGCCTTGTCGCAATCGGCCTTGGTCTTGGGCTCATCGGCGGCAAACGCGGGAGCCGCGGTGGCGAGCAAGAGACCGGAGATGATCGCGATGTTCAGAAACCGGGTCGACATGATGAGTTACCTCCCTTGATTTTGGGCTTTGAAACTGCCCGAGCGGCGCGGAAGGTGAGGGGCCTCTTTTTCACCGATGTGTCGAGCGCCACACAATTTCATAAGCGGGTGTATTTGCGCTCGGGGGTGAGGCAAAGCCGCACCAGAATCGCTAGACGTCACCGCTGCCGGGAACTTTTCAGCGCAGGGAGGCCCTTTAGCGCACCCCTGTGTGCGCGAGCGGTCACACCGTTGCGGGAAAGGCTGATCGCCAACGTTGCCGCGGCATCCGCGAATATGGTATCCGGCAAAAATCCGATCTTCGTCCGGGAGATGGCATGCGCCGCGGGACCGTATTGTTCGCCCTGCTGTTGGTCGCTACGTTCACCTCCCGCGCGATCGCGGCCGGCCCATCCCTCCTGTTTGACGTCTCGAGCGGCAAGGTGCTCTATGCGGAGGACCAGGATAACCAGTGGCATCCGGCCTCCCTTGCCAAGCTGATGACGGCTTACCTCGCCTTCGAGGCCGTCAAGAGCGGCAAGCTCACGCTCAACCAGAAGATTGCATGCTCCGTCGCGGCCCATAGCGAGCCGCCGAGTAAGGTCGGCTTGCCCATCGGCGGCGAGCTCACCGTCGATAAGGCGCTGCAGGCGCTCATCATCAAATCCGCCAACGATGTCGCCGTCATGCTGGCCGAGGCCATCGGCGGCAGCGAGGCCGACTTCGTCGCCAAGATGAACACCACCGCGCAGCGGCTCGGCATGTCACGCACGAAGTTCGTCAACCCCAACGGCCTGCCGGCCGACGACCAGGTGACGACGGCGCGCGACCTCGCCAAACTGTCGCGCGCGATCGTCACTGAGTTTCCCGAGTTCGCCCACTACTGGTCGATGCCGCAGATGCGGCTCGGCAAGAACCGCGTGCGCTCTCACAACGGGCTGCTCGACACGGTCGAAGGCGCGGACGGCCTCAAGACGGGCTTCACCTGTGACTCCGGCTTCAACATTGTGGCCAGCGCCACACGCGATGGGCGCCGCCTAGTGGCGGTTGTGCTTGGGGATTCGAGCGCCGCGGAGCGCAATACGCGGGCGTCAAGCTTGCTGGAGTACGGCTTCCAGCAGACCGGGCTGACGCAGATTTTCGATGCGCAGACCGTCGACAACATGCCGCTCAACCCCACCACCGAGGGCGTCAAGAGCGTGCGCACGAGCGTGGAATCTTGGGCGTGCAATCCCAAGCCGCACATCATCAACGCGCAGAAGGGCCGCAAGCGGACGGCAAAGAAGACGGGCAAGAAGGACAAGGATGCGGTCAAGGCGGAGGCGAGCGCCGAGGCGGGCGCAGAGGCCGATGTAACGACCGGCGCGCTCAAGACCGAGGTCAAGCCCATCCTGCGCGCGCAGGAGGAGTAGGCGCCGAGCCGCACGGATCGGCCAGCGCAGCGCGATCTTCAGGCTATCAGCTCGAGCTTGCCGCCGCGGTAGGGGCAGGCGCCGGTCGCGGGCGGCGGTGTCTGCTGCTCGGCCGGTGCCGGCACCGCCGCACCCGGCCGCTCATCCGCCCGTGCTCCTGAGCTTGCCGGCAGCGCCAGTACGAACGCTGCCGCAAAGCTTGCCGCCAACAGCGTTAATTTCGGGCTTGTGCGCATCGCACCTCTCCGGATTGGATCGGGTTCACCCAGTTTAGCACGACCAGTTTCGGCGAAATCCTCCCAATCGCTTCCCGCGGTCTCGTTTTGAGGCAAATGCCCTGGCGCGTTTTTTGCTCCCTTGAACGCACAGGATCGAAGGCAGCATGCACGGAAAACGAGGCTCCGACGCAGCCGGCAACGGGACTACGCAACCATGGAAAAGATCTGGCAACCAAATCAGCCCATGAACGAGCGTGAGTGCGAGGCGATGGCGGCCATTCTCGAGGCGAAACATGGACTTCATGCGGCCCAGGTGGCCGATTTCTTCGCAACCATGCACACCGGCTACGGCGATGAACGCCGCTCGACAGCTTGGGCCGATGTCGCCGAGCGCGTACGCACGCGCGAGCGCGACCGGCTGCAGCAGGACTAGTTTCGCCGGAACTGCGCGCCGGACATCGCGCGGCCAAACACGCCTGCACCGCGCCAACCGCCGATGACGCACGACAGCTCCGTCGCTCCGACCACGAGCACGATAGCCTGGCCGAGCGTCGGCAGCGTCGTCGCGCAAGCGCTCGCCATCATCAAGGGTGACGGCGATACGGCACGCACCCAGCGCGATGCCGTGACCGCCTTTGGCGTACGCTGCGGCAGCGCGGCTTTGCTCTACCTTTCGCAGATCGTGCTCGCCCGCTGGATGGGGTCGAACCAGTATGGCATCTACGTCTTTGTGTGGACCTGCGTGCTCTGGCTCGGCGGACTCGCCGACCTCGGCCTCAGCATCACCTCCATTCGGCTGATCCCGCACTATCGCGAGACGGGGGACTTCGCGCACATGCGCGGATTGATCCGTGGCTCGCGTTTGGCGGCGATGGCCGTCGGCACCGTGATCGCCGCGGTGTGCGTCACCGTGCTGCGGCTCTTCAAGCCGCTCGAGGACCATTACGCACTGCCGGCCTATATCGCGCTCTTCTGCCTCCCGCTCTACGCGCTAACGCAGGTGCAGGACGGGCTCGGCAAGGGCTTCGCGTGGATGGGGGTATCACTCGTTCCGCCCTACATCCTGCGGCCGATGCTGCTGCTGCTCGGCATGGTCGCGGCGCACCTAGCTGGCCTGCCGATGGAGGCAACGACGGCAGCCGGCGCGGCGATCGTCGCCACGTGGGGCGCAGGCCTCATCCAGACGCTGATCATCAATGGCCGCCTTCCCGACGTAGTGCCGCCCGGCGAGCGACGCTACGCCTTCAAGGCGTGGATCCTCGCTGCCCTGCCGCTGCTCGTGATGACTGGAAGCGACCTCACCTTGCAGAGCGCGGACGTGCTCATCGTGTCGCGCTACACGACGCCGACCGACGTCGCCATCTACTTTGCCGCCGCCAAGACCATGGCGCTCATCATGTTCGTGCACTACGCCGTCGGCAGTGCAGCCGCCAACCGCTACGCGGCGCTGCATGCGCGCGGCGACAAAGAAGCCTTGCGGGCGTTCGCGCGCGATGCCGTGCACTGGACCTTCTGGCCCTCGCTTGCGGCCGCCATCCTGCTGCTGGCGCTCGGCCTGCCGCTTCTGTGGCTGTTCGGGCCGCAGTTCGTCGAGGGCTATCCCGTCATGCTGATTCTGGTGGTGGGCTTCCTGTTCCGCTCCTCCATGGGACCGGCAGAGTTCCTCTTGAACATGCTGGGGGAGCACAAGATCTGCGCCGTGGTGCTGCTGGCGACCGCCCTGCTCAACATCGCGCTCAACCTGGTGCTGGTGCCGGCCTTCGGACTCCTGGGCGCGGCAACGGCGACGTCGGCCTCGCTCGTGGCCGCCGCGATGATGCACTACGTGGTGGTGGGGCGCCGCCTCAAGCTCGATATCGCGGTCTGGCGCAACCTCGGCAAGCGCTAGGCGCCTACATCGACGAGCCGATTACGAGCGTCCAAAACGATTTGAACTCGGTCTTCGGGTCCTGCACCAGCGCGATGCCCATGTGCGTCGCGTCGGGCAGCAACAGATTCTTGTTGTGCCCCGGGCTCTCTTTCCAGCCGCGCAGCACTTCCTGGAAATCCACCTGACCCGTGCCGACGTTCTCGGCCGCCAGCCGCGCGTGATACCCGGTGCGCTTGACGCGATCCCACGGATTGGAGCCGTCGGACCCGTAGTGGGAGATGCGGTCCCACTGCGCGAGGTCGCGCGAATGCGCCTTTGCGGCCTCAGTAAGCTGCGCGTTGAGCTGCAGGGGCTTCAGGCCCTTGTCATGGCGATATTGGTTGATGAGGTCGCGCGCCCTTTCGGGGTCGAGCGCGGTCTTGGAGTAGTCGCGATCGGCGAGCGCTCCCGCGGGTGCGCGCTCGAAGGAACCCATCGGCGCCTTGTCGTCGAGCTTGGCGACGCGCGTCGGGGCGACGGCTTCGGTGGTATCGGCGCGCCGCGTCGAGGGCTCGCCCCCGAGCGCAACGCTCTCGACAGCCGGCGAGGACCGCACCGAGGCGGTGGTGTCGCTCGAATCCGCGAAGCCCGAGCTGATAGACGTGGAGCCGAGGCTGCAGGCGCCCAACAATACGGCCAGGCCAGCAGAGATCGCGACGCGGTACATACGAGCTACTCCGGCTTGCAAAAGCGCGGTACACCGATTGATCATCGCGTAGACCTGTTAACTCGCCGTTAATGCTAAGGAGCTGCAACAACTCGTCCGAAAGCGGGAAGGCGACTCCCGCAAACCCCATTCGCCGATATCCCTCCAACATGGTGTCGCCATTTTGACGCGCCTGCGGCGAAAGCCGGGCGCAGTGCCGATTTGGCTTAGCGCAGCCGCGAGTTAAGTGGCTCAAACTTGACCGCCACTTGGAAGTCACCGCCAACTCACCCACACTTCACTCAAAGCGGCTGGTGATTCGCGCGTCCGGCTCGCTCGTCCTGAGCTTGAGGAGACGCGTTGCATGTCGCTCTTTCGCCGGCAGGCCCGCGCGCAGCCGCACGCGGACCGCGACGTCCTCGATGACCTTCTGCTCGCCCGCATCGCCTGCGCGGGCGGAGCGACGCGGCCGCAGCTCGTGCGCGACCTCGGGCCGTTGTTTGCAAACAAGCTTTCGCCCGCCGAGTGGCGCGGTCGCACCGACGCCGCCCTCATCCGACTTGCTGATGAAAGTCAGGTGCGGGAGAACCGCGGCCGCTATCGCGCTAGCGAGGACGGCGCCATGGCGGTTGCCCGCTTCCTTGGAGAGAAGGAGGCGCACGCACGCGCTTGGAGCGAGCAGCGCGACCTCTGGCTCGTCGCCAAGGCGCTCGGTGCAGATGCCGCAAAGCCCAACGTGCGCAAGGCTTTGGCGCGGCCGGAAGGCTTGAGCGCGCTCATCGTGCAGAAGGCATTCGGACTTGCTCTGCGCGAGGCGCTGTCGCCCTCAAAGCTGCGCACCGCCCTCGCGCTTGTCGCGCTCGAACGGGCCTCAGAAACCGGCAAGGCAGCTAAACCAGGGACGCTCTCGGCCGACGACAACCGCAAGCTCGCCGCGCAATTGTTGCAGAGCCCGCGCGATGTCTCCACCGACGCCCGCCTGATCGCCGCGCTGAGCGCCGAGCAGGTGGGCGCCGCGCGCGCCGAGATCGAGATGCTGCGGCTCGGACTGCTGCGCCGCCTGGCCGCCGGTGCCGAGGAGAAGCACCGAGAGATTCCGGCACCGAAGCGCTCCGCGCCCATCTCCGCAAAAGCATCCCAGCGCCCTGGTCTGGCGCAATTTTCCGCCGGTGTGCTCAACGCGGCACGTTTCCATGCCGAGGGCTGGCCAGGCAACCGCAAGGCGTTTATCTCTCAGGTCTGGGAAGCGATTCGCACGTCGCACCCTGAGTGGGGTCTCTCCGAGATCGAGTTCAAGGACATGCTGGCCGGCGCCCATCGGGCGGGTCAGCTCGTGCTGGCCAGCGCCGACCTCAAGAACAAACGCGACATCAAGGAGTTCGAGGACTCGGCGATTCTCTACAAGAACACGGTCTGGCATTTCGTGCGGGTCGAGGATTAGAGGTCGAGGGCCGTCGATTGATGCAGCAAGAAGCTCCCGCCCAGATCGGCCGCGCTGAGCCCGCCTCCGACAGGCTGGTCGCGGCTTTCGAGCATTCCATCACGTGGGAGGACGACATCTGGCGCGCCGATCCCGTCGACGTGGCGGAGGTGCATGCCAAGGCGCGGCGCAAATTCACCGACCTCCTGGCGAACATCACCGCGGGCCGGGGCGCCGGCACGCAGGACCGCATCCTGCTGTTCCACGGCCAGTCGGGTGCCGGCAAGACGCACTTGCTGCGCGCGCTGAGGACGACCGCGCATCGCGGCGGCACGGCCTATTTCGGCTACGCGCAGATGACGCCCGACGTCGCCAACTACGCCGACTACTATTTGCGCCGCCTCGTGCATTCGCTCGAGAAGCCGTACGACCCCGACCGGTCCGGCGAGAGCGCGCTTTCCCGCCTGACCACGCGGCTCGTGAATGACGCGGCCGTCGTCGCAGAGAAGGATCTCGAGGCGTTGCGCGAGGCGAGCCTCGATGACGCCAAGCTCGCGGCTCTGATCCTGAAGCTCGCCGATCAGATCGTCTCGAGCCCGAAGTACGTCGCGCAAAGCCTCGACATCAACGTCGTGCGCGCGCTGCTCTATCTGGAGCGCCGCGACCCGCGTATCGACCAGCGCGTGCGCCAGTATCTCTACGGGCGCCCGCTCACCGAGCTTGCGCATCAGGCCGTCGCCGCACTCGACCCGAACACGGGCGAGGACCGCGCCTTTGAGATCATTGCCGCCCTCGGCGCGCTGATGTGGACGGTGGATCACGCCGCGCTCGTCTTTTGCGTCGACCAGGTGGAGGATCTGCGCTTCTTCAACGACGCCGAGGAGCGCTTCCAGCGCGCCGTGCGCGACTTGATCCAGGTCGCCAACCGGCTGACCAACGCCATCCTCATCATCTCATGCCTGGAAGACTTCTACGGCCAAGTGCGCGGTGTCCTCGCCCAGTCCTACATCGACCGCATCGAGAAGGCGGGGCCCGTCGCGCTGCTCGAGAGCCGCACGCCGGAGGAAGCGCGGCTCATCATCGCCAAGCGGCTGCAGCACATGGCCGCGTCCGGCGACGGACCCGGGTATTCCGATCCCGCAGCCTATTTCGGACCGCAGTTCTACGAGGAGTTCGCCGGGCTCTCGACGCGTCGCTTGCTCGAGCACGCCTATACGCGCCTGCGCTCCAAGACTGGGGTCGCAACGCAGGAGCCCGAGCACGCCGAGGAGGAGCGCGGCAGCTTCATCTCGCGGCTTGCCGCCGCCCTGGGGCTCGGCGTCCCCGGCGACGAGCCCGCAGCGCCCGCCGGCGTTGACTACCGCGACATGTGGGAGCGGTTCCAGAACGCTTCCGAAGCCGAGATCCCATCGGATGAACGCGAGCTGCTCGACATCCTGTCGGGTGCGCTCCTCGTCGCGCGCGAGGAGTGGCCCGGCGCAATCGACCTCAACGCGCAGCGCCGCGAACTCAACGAGGAGACCCCCGTCCTCGACCTGCGCCTGAAGCACAAGAACGGGCTCGCGACCGACGCACGCGTCTTCCTGTGCAATCGGCCGACGCAGGGCGGCGGCTTGAAGCGCCAGCTCGACAAGGTCCTAGGTGCCATGGACGGCAAGAGCTGCTTCATGCTGCGCGCTTCCGATTTCCCGCCCAACCGCAAGAACCAGACGGCGCAGGCCTTCCGCAAGTTCCGCGATGGAGGCGGCCGCCAATTCCTCGTGCCGATCCCCGAGTGGGAGCGCATGATGATGGTGCGCGAGTTCTTCAACCATCATCGCAACGACCCGGGCTTCCTCGCTTGGTTCGCGCAGGCCAAGCTTTTGTCGAAATTGTCGCCGCTTGCGCAATTGCTGCGGCTCGATCTGCTTGGCTACGGCGCCAAGCCCGCCGCAGCTTCGGCCGGTGCTGCCGACGGCAAGGGTGGCTTGCGGCGCAGGGCGAAGGGCGCCAATGGCAACGGCGCCCATCACGAGGCGGCGGAGGTGGAGTCGGCCGCGCATGCGAACGGCCGTGGCGAGGCCTTGGTCGAGGAGGACGAGTTGCCGCTCTCCGTCATCCTCGACGAGAACGGCGGAGCCGCCAGCAGCATCCTCGCCGGTCGCGAGCTCACCGGCGCCTCACGCGCTGTGACCCTCAACAAGAACGTGCTGCGCCGCCACGCAGCGGTGCTGGGCGGCTCGGGCTCGGGCAAGACGACGCTGGCCCTGTGCCTCATCGAGCAGCTCCTGCTCCGTGGCATCCCCGCCGTGCTCATCGATCGCAAGGGCGATCTGTGCAGCTACGCCAACCCGGACGTCTGGCGCGAGAACGCCGAGGAGTTCTCCGAGCGCCGCGGCGAGCGTGAGAAGCTCGCCGACGCAATCGACGTCGCGGTGTTCACGCCGGGCCGCGCCTCGGGGCGTCCGATCTCCATCACGCTGCTCCCCAACGGCATCAACGAGCTGCCCGAGCACGAGCAACAACTGCTCGCGAACCTCTCCGCCGCCGCGCTCGGCGAGATGCTGCATCTGAAGAACTCGGCCACGCACCAGAAGCAGTCGGGGACCTTGTCGGTTGCGCTGCGCATCCTCGGCGCCCGCCACAGCCGCGAGGTGACGCTCTCCGACCTCATCGCCTTACTCGAGGATGAGGACCCGGAGCTGTCCGATCTCACCCAGCGCATGGACCCTTCCGGCAAGCTGCGCCGCGATCTCGTCGCCCAGCTCGACAGCCTCCGCCACCGCAACTCGGCCCTGTTCGAAGCCGGTGGCGAGTCCCTGCGCATGGAATCGCTCTTAGGGCTAGGACGCTACGCGCGCGAGGGGCGTACGCGGCTGTCGATCATCTACACGGGCTTCCTCGGCGACAACGAGAACATCCTGTTCTGGGTCTCGCAGTTCCTGTCGGAAGCCCTGCGCTTCTGCCAGCGCAACCCCAACGACGAGCTGCAGGCGGTGGTCATGTTCGACGAGGCCGACCTCTATATTCCCGCCAACGCCAAGCCGGCGACCGCCGAGCCGCTGCAGAGCCTCTTGAAGCGCGCCCGCTCGGCCGGCCTCGGCATGATGCTGGCGACGCAGTCACCGGGCGACCTCGACTACAAGAGCCGGGACCAGATCACGAGCTGGTTCATCGGCCGCGTGCGCGAGGATACGGCGCTGCGCAAGCTGAAAGCCGCCTTCCAGAGCGAATCCGGGCTCGAGCCGGCGGCCGTCCTGCCCGGCCAGACGGTTGGCGAGTTCCACCTCGTTCAGGAAGGGCTCGTGCGCCCCATGAAGGCGCAGCGCTCGCTCATCACGGCCGAGCAGGTGCCGTTCGATCGCATCGAGCAGCTCGCGCGCGAAACCAAGGGTCAGGACGAGCGCCAGCTCAGGCTTTTCGACTTGCCGTCAACAAGAAAGTGATGCGGGCGCGCCACGCGCTAACAGGTTGCTTCCACAATAGGGAAGCGCCCTTCGCGAGCCGAAACATCTCAACCAACTCCTATAGAGTTTCTCCTAACGCGCTCGGCGATTTCGGTTTTTTATCCGAGTGCGCTTACGCAAGCGCCCATGCCAAGTTCAGACAGC
>Ga0187817_10000996_pt1 | contig 13195 bp, 13 predicted proteins | sample NC_wetland_sal_i_17_FD_132431 | JGI IMG/M metagenome (GOLD analysis project Ga0187817, IMG submission 132431) | Wetland sediment microbial communities from Neuse River Estuary, North Carolina, USA - SO4_2 | ecosystem: Environmental > Aquatic > Freshwater > Wetlands > Sediment | place: USA...
CGCCGATCGACGACACTTTGTCGGCTCTGGACTGGCTGGCGACCGCCATTGGCCAGGCGGCGCACAACCGAGCGGGGAGTGGCCAGCGGGCCCAGCCACTGGGGATACATCTCGAAGGCCCATTCATTAGCCATATTCGCCGAGGAGTGCATCCACCCGCCAACCTGCTGCGCCCAAGCCTGGAAATGTTTGACCGTTTTTGGCAGGCGGCGCGCGGGTGCATACGCTTTATGACAATAGCGCCCGAACTGGAAGGGGCGAAAGAGGTCATCGCGGAGGCGACGCGGCGAGGGGTTTGCGTCAGCCTGGGACACTCCAATGCAGATTTGAATGCCACCCGAGATGCCGTTGCCGCCGGTGCGCGTCATGCCACCCATGGATTCAATGCCATGCGCCCGCTCGATCATCGCGAACCGGGGATTGTCGGCGAGATGCTGACGGATTCCCGGCTCACGGCCGATATCATCGCAGACGGAGTTCACCTGAACCCGGCGATCGTGGATCTGTTTCTGCGAGCCAAGGGAGCCGATTCCGCGGTGCTCATTAGCGACGCCACGGCGGCTACCGGTATGCCGGACGGACATTATCGTTTGGGATCGGTCGATGTGGAAGTCAAAAACGGTCGTTGCACCGCTGACGGACGATTGGCGGGCAGCGTGCTGACGATGGATCGTGCGGTACGAAACGTGATGCAATTCGCCCGCTGGGATCTGCAGCAGGCGCTGCGCCCGGCATCGCTCAACCCGTCAAGGGTGGCCGGCTTGACTAACAGAGGAAGGCTCGAAGCCGGTTGCTCCGCCGACATTGTGGTGCTGACCCCCGCGGGCGAGGTGAAAACGACGATTGTCCACGGTGTGGTGCTGGAAGCGGTGAGCCAACGTTGAGGAGCAAGGATGGCCGATAAGGGTAAATTCCCACATTACATGCTAAAAGAGATTTTCGAGCAGCCCCAGGGGTTGCTCGACACGATCACCCCGCGCGTCTCGGTTGAAGAAGGCCGAGTGAAGCTGGATGAAGTGCGGATCACCGAAGATGAGCTTCGCGCCTTGCGGCGAATCAACATTGTGGCGTCCGGGACCAGCCGCCACGCCGGCATGACGGGACAATACATGATCCAGGAGTTGGTGGGCTTGCCCGCAGACGTCGATTATGCTAGCGAGTTTGAGTATCGAAATCCGCTGATTGGCCGGGGTGAGTTGACCATCGTTATTACGCAGTCGGGCGAAACCGCCGATACCACGGCAGCACAGCGCGAGGCGAAAGCAAAAGGGTCGCGCACCATTGCTATCTCGAACGTGATTGATTCCACCATTGCGCGCGAGGCCGATGGTGTCCTCTACACCTATGCCGGGCCGGAGATCAGCATCGCTTCAACCAAAGCCTTCACCGCGCAGATGGCAGTGATTTACCTGTTCGCTGTCTATCTGGGTCACGTACGCCAGCACCTGAGCACCCAGCAAGTTCGGAATCACATACGGCAATTATTTGAGCTTTCCGGGAAGATAGAAACCGTTTTGCAGTCCGCCTCTGCTTGTGAGCGGCTGGCGGAGAAGTACCGCAATGTGGCGGATTTTCTATTCCTCGGCCGCGCCATTCACTACCCGATCGCGATGGATGGCGCTCTAAAACTAAAAGAAGTTTCCTACGTTCACGCCGAAGGCTATCCCACGGGAGAAACCAAGCACGGGCCGAACGCGCTGATCGACGAGAGCCTGCCGGTGGTCATCATCGCGACCTGCGACCGGGAAGATGCGGGATCCGTCCTGCGTTACGAGAAAAGCGTCGCCAACATCAAGGGGTTCAAGCAGCAAGCCGGCCGGGTGATTGCGATCGCCACCGAAGGCGACGATGAGATCAGCAAGCTCGCCGATCAGACTATTTTTGTGCCCCAAGCTTCGGAGTTGTTGTCACCAATTCTGGAGATCGTGCCTCTGCAACTGTTTGCCTACTACGTGGCTGTGAAAAAAGGCCTGGACGTTGACCGGCCGCGAAATCTGGTGAAGTCGGTCACGTTGGAGTAGGCATCAGCCTTCCTAAAGCACCGGAAAATCCGGCGCCTACGCCGCAAACGAATCGTCATCCGGGTCGGGGAGCGACGATGGAGGATCGCTCGCCGGGAATGTGTCGGCGACGGTTTTGTCCATCATCTTGTCTTTGATCGCCTGGGGGTCGGCTTCGTCGATCGGGCGATCCTCCGGATCTCGCGAATCCTCGTTCTGGTGCATGGGGCATCCTCAATGTTCTTTGATGCTATAACCCAAACCCAAGCTTCTTTGCACGGGCAGGACGCCCGCGGCTACATTAAGCTCTTTCAATGGGGGAAGGAAATGTTCAGACCTGTGGTTAGCACGACATCATTCGTCTTCTTACCGACCGGAGGATTAGTGACGTAAATGTCTCCAAAAGCGTTCTGCCATCCCAGCCACTTGCTAAGTTTGGTGATCGTACCAAAATTAAAGGTGGCACGGTATTGGCCGGTGTCGCTGAGGTCGGGGAAGAAGTACAGCTTCTGGGTCAGCACCGTGGACGCACCCAGTTTGTGCATCAACTCCTCACCCAGAGTAAGAGCGGCAAAGCTTCGAGTAATTGGCGGTTGTGCGCCTGAACTTGGAGTTGCAGGTATTCCCGCATAACTCTCACGCGTATAGTTCAGCCCGCCTAGGAAATCCAGTGTGGTGCGGCTGCTGTTGATGGCGTGGAATCCCAAGCCACCGCCGAGAACCGACCGCAGGTTCAAATTCTGCAGAGCATCCGTCTGAAAGTCCGCGCTGCCATAACCGAACAATCCCTTGGTGAAATTGCGGTCGTATCGAGCGCCTCCCTGGGTGGTGTTCGCGGTCACGCCGGGAACGGCTCCGGGCGCATCATTGGTTGCATAGACGGTGTTCGTATACATTGCGATCTCATCATGCGAGGTCTTACGGTCGGCCGTGAAGGCTAGGGCCAGGTTCTTGGTCTCGCTGTTTCCTCCGGTTAATGCGAAACCGACATTTGCTCCTCCTGCCCAGCCTTGCCACAGCGTCGGATGCAGCGTCTTTTCGTAGGCTGCCTGCTCCTGGTCGCTGCGGACCGACGTCACTTCATCTTTCGCCACGTTAACCACTCCGCTGGAGCTCGTAGTCACGGCAAGGTTGCCGCCTGCAGTGCTGACTGAGCCCACAATCGCTTTTCCGCTTTTGGTATCCACGTGCAATGACTGGGTGGAGTTGATTTCCTGCACCGCAGACCACTGGATGGTGACGTCGCCGGCGAATTCAGTCTTGATGATCACCGTCTTGCCATCCGACTTCGTGATCGTGCCTGAGAGGCGATCACCGTTAGACAGCACAACCTGGTCGGCGTAGACCAGAGAACTCAATACCAGCAGGGATAGCGATGCAAGAACTTGCGACCCGCGCATAGTACTCCTTCACGACGACGGAGAATTCCTAAGATTGGGAACACGGAAGAACAAATGCAATACCGGATTAACTAAACTAAGGGCGGCCTAGCTCTTGACGTCTGGGTTCTTGGTTTCTGTGGTCGCGCTCTTGGGCGGGTCGGGATGGTCCTTCATGCCCTCTTTGAGCGCGCGAATGCCTTCGCCGATTCCCTTGCCAAGCTCGGGCAGCTTTTTGGGGCCGAACACCAGCAAGGCAATAAAGAAGATAACCAGGAGATGCATCGGCTGAAACAGGCCTTCGAACATAAAAACCTCCAATAACTCCGTTACTTAACCTTACTGAAATGTTGATTGTTCCGTCAACCAAGCTAGGGCAGCTATTCCGATTTGATACTAACCCACCTCTTGCCAGCATACAGCCGATACGAACCATGATCGGCGACGATCTTCAGCGGCACTGCCCGGGGCAGGTTGGCGTCGAGCTGATAGGAAACCTTGAGCATATCGTTGGCTCCCACGTCCATCACCACGAACTTGTCATCCTTCAAGAAGCCGAATCCATACTGGCCGGGGACCAGGTTCGATCCCGCAATGCTGAGCTTTTCTTCGGTGATCAGGAGACCCTGATACTTTTCAGCTACGTCGGTCGAGTAGCCGCTCGTATCCACCAGGCTTGCCAGCACGAGCCTTCCGTTGGCAGTGCGGAACCCCGCCGAGTTGCGGAGTTGCACAGTTGCGCTCTGGCCTCGGAAAAAGTAGCTGGCAGGAACTACCTTCTTAAGGTCTTCCACGCTGAGCACTCCCGCAGTGTTTTGTTGCGCTAAGACCAAGATCAACGGTATCAGGACGACACCGACGATCGAGACACGCCGTTGCATTGACCCCACTTTAGTCCTCCGCTCGCTTGAAAATAGAAAGCCCTATTACTTTAGTCTGCGCCACCCGATCAGGGCAATGTTTTCACGAATCGCAGCGTCCCGAAGGCCTGTGGAACGTGAAAGTTGGGTTTTGGGGTATTGGTGGGCTGCCAGGCGAGATAAGATCGGGGTTCTTTGGCGCCTTCGATCCGGTAGAAATTTGCCCGCCACACCGCCGAGGGATCAAAGTGCGCCGTGAGTGCTGAGAGCGGAATCGCCAGCTCAGCGGCCCAGGTGTGCGCCTTTTCGTCCAAAGTCGCCGAGTGCTGCAACCCGCTCTTCAGATCCGCTAGCCCGCCGGGAAAAATATCGAGATCGATCCACATGCCATTGGGACTGGCTTCAAATTCGCGATACAAGCGCTCGCGGGAAGGGTAGGGTTGCAGGAAAGCTTCCACCACGTCGCGGTCCCAGAGATGGTCACGGCGCCCGTTGGCATCGGAATCGCCGAACACATAGAGCTCGCGATACCGGCATTCGAATCGCAGGTAGAGTGTTTGACGGGACCACAAGACCCGAACCTTGGTTTCGCGCTGGGGATCAGGGTTCTGACCTTGCCAGTCGGCAGAAAACGAAACCGGCGCGGCCCTCTGCCACTCCGGAGCGGGATTGGCGGCATTGAGGGTAATCTCCTGGTCAATGTAGATCGCGGTGGTTTCCGGCGACTTGTTGTTACCCAGACTCATCAGACCCAGACACGCCAACTGAGAACCGAGAACCAGGAACCGGGAACTGATTTTAAACATCGAAAGGCTGCCCCCAGCATAGCGCAGAAAATCCACTTTAAACGCAAGATCTGGATAGCTCTCATCTGCAACCTGGCTTAACCTTTGCCATTATGACAACCAATGCGATACTCAGCCTGACGGAACCTCCAACGATGGCGCCCACGAATAGAGCCGAGTGGTGGCAGGCGGTCGAGGCCCGCGACGCCAGCCAGGACGGCAACTTTGTTTTTGCCGTGACTTCGACGGGAGTGTATTGTCGGCCTTCGTGCCCGTCAAGGCGCCCACGGCGTGAAAATGTGTCGTTCTTTCGGCGCCCGGAGCAGGCGGAAAAGGCCGGGTATCGGGCTTGCCTGCGCTGCCGTCCCAGAGCGATCGATGGAGATGGCCGGATGGCAATGATAAGGGCGATCTGCCGCTATATCGAGCAGCATCTGGATGAGCCGGTCACACTCACCCGGCTCGGCTCCGAGTTTCACCAAAGTCCGTTTCATCTGCAGCGGACGTTCAAGGCCATTCTGGGGATCACCCCGAAAGCTTATGCCGACTCGTGTCGGATGAATCAGCTCAAGAGCAAATTACGTGCCGGACATTCGGTTACGCGCGCCATGTATGATGCCGGATACAGCTCGAGCAGCCGGTTGTATGAGCGGACTGCCTCGCAACTGGGGATGACCCCGGAGAAGTATCGCCGCGGAGCGATTGCAGCGCCCATTCGCTACACCTGTACGGATTCTCCGCTCGGACGCATGCTGATCGCGGCCACCGACAAGGGAATCTGCGCGATCCAGTTCGCTGACTCGGACGAAGAGCTGGAACAAGGCTTGCGGCATGAGTTCCCGTTTGCCATCCGGAGGCGCGACGAGGGTGCCATGCAGAACTGGAAGCAGAAACTGTTGTGCCAAATGAACGGCCACAAACTGCATTCTGCCCTGCCAGTTGACATTCAGGCGACCGCATTTCAACGGCGGGTGTGGTCCTATCTACAGAAGATTCCGTTTGGCGAAACGCGATCCTACAAGGCGGTGGCGAATGGCATCGGACGGCCTTCGGCATCACGAGCGGTTGCGCGGGCTTGCGCGACGAATCCGGTTGCGGTGGCGATCCCTTGTCATCGCGTGGTCCGCTCGGGCGGAGAGATGGGAGGCTATCGCTGGGGCGTAGAGCGAAAGAAAGCGCTGCTGGAAATGGAGCGCAGCCGCACCACCACCTAACCTTAGCCGATGGAGGGCGGGCGGCCCGCCCGTCCGCGTCAATTCTCTAGCAGCGTGTTTCCATCTTCGCAAGCGCCGACCGTGGACCTGCGGAACAGTTATGCAAAAAGGTCGAGTTTACTGCGGCACCAACGTCCTGACAGAAAAACTACGACCAGTGCCCTACTCGTCGGCTGAGAATCTTACAAACATCCAACACTTTTTTAACAAGCTCTGGTTTGCATCCCCACTAGCATTCGGTAACAAGCCGGTCAGCGAAAGCTGGTTTGGGCCGATCTGGCACTTCGAGTCCTGACCCGCTCCTAAAGAGGGGCGGCTTTCTTGGGTGCGCGATGGCGGAAACGGTTTAGGCGGGCGGACCTGCTACCTTTGCAATTTTCCGTAGACCCTTCGCGCCTGCTCGAGGAGGTTTAGGACGGAAGTTTTTTCCGCCGCGGTGCTCCAATCTGGGTTCGATTTCGCGGCTTCTGCCAGGCGGTCGATCCACCGGATGAAATATACCGCATCTTCTGCTGCCTTTGGAGTTGAACCAGCAACCTTTACATAAATCGGACTGGTGGTCGCATAGACATAGTCGTCTAGGATCGGGTCCTCGGCTTTATCGCTCCAGGCGCGTAGCAAGCACCAGCCGCTGCGAGAGATCGGAATTGTGTCTTGCGCGTCGGCACTCTCGCGCTCGCCATTCAGTTTCAGATCACGCACCACTTGCCCGTTGCAGATCACTTGCAGATGATCGACCGGAACCATCGACCGCATCCAGGCGCTGAATTTCACTTTGTTCTCACCCGCCGCCAGCTTCAAATCTTCGCCGGCTCCTTTGTCGCCCAGAGTAAAGCCGAGAAGAGGACCGTTTGTCGCAAAGCTATGCCCCTGCTTCAGCGAGATTAACCAGGACTTGATCTCGATGGGTCCATTTGGGACCCGGGCATAAGCACGAACCAGACCAACCGGCCCGCGGAGCGAGGCATAGTTGGCCATCGTGTCGGATCCGGCGCCGGTGGGTAAGCGGAATCCGCAGTTCAAAAGCCGATACCAGACCGTCGCGGTTGACCGGTGATCGCTGAAGCCGAGGACTTCAATGTAGTCCACCTTGCCGAGCGCGACATCGACCGGCAGTTCCAAGGCCACATCGAGGGGCTGATCGTGAGTCAGCGACGGATCTTTCACCGGATCGGGAACAAAATCAAAAGGATGAACATAGCCCACAAGCGCCTGCTGGGCATGCGCTAGATCCGCGACATCGGCATTCGTGGGAAACAGGCTGGCTGCGGCAGTGTTGCCGTAAGAAGCGTAATCCGGCAGCAGGTAATTGCGCGTCAGGTTCAGCAATCCCAGATGTCCCCAGTAGCTGGTATGAAATTCCTGTCCTTGCAGCAGCAAGTTGGTCGATGTGGATGCAGGGTCGAGTTTGGTACCGAAATATGCGATGTCGGGAATGCGCTGCTCTTTGTTGACGATCAGGTTCTCGACGAGGGAAAGATTCTCCGCTGTAGCCTGTGCTACCAGACGCGAAGGAACGTTGCGGTAGGCACCTCCGTAATTCATGTGTACATGGAGATCAGCGCTAACCCAGCGAGAATTCGCTTCCTTCGGGAGGTTCAGTGGCTTGAGGTAAACCGTGACGTGGGAGGTCTCACCCGCTTTTATGGGAGCTGACGCCTTCAAATACTGATATTCGAGGCCTTTCATCACATTGATGTTGACCCAGCCTTCCGGAACCATTATCTCGGCCGTGCCCGAAGTGTGAAAGTAATGGGCTTCGAAAGAACGCTCGGAGCGGACGAAATTATCTTCGGCGTGCATCCAGGCGTTGTCAGGCGCCCACGCCCGGCCGTCTTTCCCCGTCACGAAAACGCGCGCCGGAGTTGGCTTCCTGGCGGAATCGAGCACGCTAATGACGAGGCGTCCCATCGGCTTCAAGTAGTGCTTCTGTTTGGCAACGATCTCGCTCTGCGCTCCGCCCATTGCCTGCTGCACCCAGAGCGACGTGTTTCCGCTGCGATTGGAAATGAATGAAATTCTCGTCCCGTCCGGCGACCAGCGCGGATTGGTATTGTCGAAATCGCCGTAAGAAAGCGGGAAAGCGTCGCCCCCCTGAGACGGCAGCACCCAAAGCTGGTGCCATTGTTGTCCCAGATAAGAGGCGTAGACGATTCGTTTGCCGTCAGGGGAGAAGTCGGGCCGGGCTTTCCAGGCGGTCTCTTCATAATGGATTTCACGAGCCTCGGCGCCATTCTCGGCTTTCATCCGCCAGAAGCCACCCGTACCGTAGATGTGTCCATGGTTGGAGACAAAAATCAGCTCCGAGCTGTCCGGTGACCATGCCGGGCTGATCTCGTGATCGAATTCGCTGTAATAGAAACGTGGCTGAACAGTGCGGGTTTCTCCTGTGACGCGTTGCACGTTGCTCAATTCACCATTGTGGAGATCCCCCACGAAGATATGAAAACGTCCCTTATATGAGGTGGAGACGAAGGCGAGACGCTTGCCATCCGGGGACACTCGCGGATCGACATTCACGGCGCCGCCCGATGTCAGCTGCCGCGATTCCTTGGTTTCAAGATTCAGCGCCCAAAGTTCGATGGCATCTTTGTTATAGGACGAGTACAAGACCCAGTGGCCATCCGGGGAACAGTCGGGCTGGTAGTCGTAGCCAGGGCCGGAGGTGAGTTGCTGAGCATCGCCGGAATCGACCGCTTGCCTCCATAAAGATCCCGCCATCGAATAAATGAGGGCCCGCGAATCGGGAGTCCACGCGGCGGAACTCGGGCCAGTGGTGAGCTGCGGCAGGTACATTTCCCGGTAGTAATAACGATGCGGAAGGTCGATCTGCTTCAGAACCGGATCTCGCTGGGCGGCAACCGGGAGAGAGGTCAGGACCAGCGTCAGAAATAGACGTGTCAGGGAGTGATTGGACAAGAATGTCACCTCTTCCTCAAGCGCCTTGTCATTCCGAGGAGCGCGAGCGACGAGGAATCTGCAGTTCCTCTCGGATTCTGAACAACTGCAGATCCCTCACTCCGCTCGGGATGACAGCAAAATAGGATTTCCAACAAGCTGTCTAAAGGGCGGATTATATCGAATTCGCGGGTTGGAGTGCCCTCACCACACCGGCTCTGATAATGTATCAGCGCATGCGTCGGGCAATCGTCATCACCGCTTTCATTCTCCTCGCGATTCCAGCATTTGCGGTCGCCGGAAATCTTCTAGGCGTCGTCCAGGTGGCCACAATCACGTGGACGGTGACGCGGTGGGTGGCGCTTGCTGCGATCGTGCTGTACGCGTGCTTGCGTCCTTCCCTAACTGTTTGGATCTTCGTGGGCATGCTGCTGGGTGGGGAAATCGGTCACGACTTTCCCGCTCCCGGCCTCAACCTGCGTCTGCTGGCACAGATCTTTCTGCGGCTGATTAAAGTCATCATCGCTCCCCTCCTGTTTGCCACCTTGGTGAGCGGAATTGCCGGGCATGCCGACCTGAAGAAGGTCGGGCGCATGGGAATCAAGTCCATCATTTACTTCGAAGCAGTGACCACGCTGGCACTGTTCATCGGGCTGGCAGCGATCAATCTCAGCCAGGCTGGCGTAGGAGCGCAGATTCCGGCGAACGCTGGCGAGCAAGTCAAGATCGAGAAGCTGACTCCCAGCGAAACCGTGCTGCACGTTTTTCCCGAGAACATTGCCAAGTCGGTCGCCGAAAACCAGGTTTTGCAGGTCGTGATTTTCAGCCTTCTTTTCGGCATCGCGCTGGCGATGGTGAAGAAAGACGAAAAGCGGCGTCCCATACTGGCTTTCACGGAGAGCCTGACCGAAGTGATGTTCAAGTTCACCAACCTGGTCATGCTGTTCGCGCCGCTGGGAGTGTTGGGCGCAATCGCTTACACGGTGGCCTCAACCGGCGTGGGCATTCTGGGCAATCTCGCCAAATTGCTACTAACTTTGTATGCCGCGCTGGCATTATTCCTGCTGGCTGTACTTGTGCCGGTAGCATTGCTGGCCAAAATTCCCCTCTGGCGATTCATTCGTGCCGTCGCCGAGCCGACGTCAATTGCCTTCGGCACCTCGAGTTCAGAAGCTGCGCTGCCCCGGGCCATGGAGCGCATGGAAGAATTCGGCGTGCCCCGACCCGTCGTGGCTTTCGTCATGCCGACGGGTTACAGTTTCAACCTCGCCGGTTCAGCCCTATATCTCTCATTGGCGGCCATGTTCGTGGCGCAAGCTGCCGGACTGCATCTCTCCTTCGGACGCCAGCTCTACATCATGTTGGTGCTGATGTTGACCAGCAAGGGTGTAGCGGGAGTGTCGCGGGCGTCCATCGTGATTCTGCTGGCTACGGCGCCGACCGTCGGCCTGCCGACTGAGCCGATTTTCATTCTCCTGGGAATCGACCAACTGATGGACATGGGGCGCACAGCGGTCAACGTGATCGGCAATTGCCTGGCGACCGCTGTGGTCGCGCGCTGGGAGGGGGAGCTTGGCAACGCTCAGCCAGCTCGATCCGTGGTCGAAGCAGAGGCCCAGTAAAGACGCGGGTCTAGCACGTTTCTCGCAGTCGCCGTGGCGGCCTTTTTACGGCCTTCAGGGCTTGTCCTTTCCGCTATTTGCCGCGCCAAAACGGCCTCTCCGAACCAAAGTAATGGAGCGAATTACCAAAGCGCATGCACGCGGGACATCTGGTCTGGACTGTCTACGAATGAGATGTTTGACTGTACCTGGAGAGAGCCCCGCCCATGCAAAGTGACGAGATTCTGGACGGCCTGCACCTGCGAATTCTGCGTGTGACTGAAGATCTGCGTGCCATTCAACAGCAGTTGAATTGCGCCGCCATGCAGGTTCCCGGTGATCCCGAGTTGATGGAATCGCTCTGCGATGGGCCCGAAGTCGAATCACTTCAGGTGTTGAAGACAGCCCTCGACCAGATGCGTCATTTCCTCTTCTTCTACGCGCAGATCATGAACAACGAATCCGAGGTTGGCGAGCAGTTGCGGGAGAGTATTCGCCAGACGCCCTCCAGTGGCCCGGCGATCAGCCCTCGGATCGCAGCCGCGGAAAAGTTCAAGTACGCCGCCGATGCCGCACTCCTGCAGTTTCTCTCTGACGGCAAGGTTCGGAAACCGAACTAGCGATCTTCGCCCGCCAGGTCCTGAAATTAGTTTCACACCACAAACGTGGAATATCGGAGTCCACACGACGGTGGGACCCCGCGCAAAAGTCTGAGCATTTGCGCTCGTCTAACAGAATGACTATCTTCTACGTGAGGACGGTCCCTCCCAGGGCTGACATATGCGAACTCGCAATCTGCCCAGCATTCTCGGAGTATTGTTTTCCGTCGTGGCGTTGGCGGCTACTGCCACTTTGTCGGTTGAGATCAAGGAATACGACGTTCCCACGCCCAACGCGCGTCCTCACGATCCGGCGGTCGCTCCCGATGGCTCGCTGTGGGTCACCGAGCAAAGGGTAAGCAAACTGGGGCGGCTAGACCCAAAGACGGGGCAGTTTCGTGAATATCCCTTGAAAACGGCGGACTCCGGTCCTCACGGCCTGGTGGCCGACCGCGACGGCAACATCTGGTTCACCGCGATCGCCAAGGGTTACATCGGGAAGCTCGATCCCAAAACGGGGAATGTGACCGAATTTCGAGCGTCTGGTGAGCGCGAGGTTGATCCGCACACGCCGATTTTCGATCAAAATGGAGTGCTTTGGTTCACGGCAGAAGAATCGAGCTTCATTGGCAGGCTGGATCCCAAAACTGGGGAAATCAAACTGCAACCGACCCCCACGCCGCATGCGGTTCCTTATGGAATCGTGGTTACTGCGCAAGGCGTACCCTTTTTCTGCGAATTTCACACCAACAAACTGGCGAGTATCGATCCCAAGTCGATGACGATTCGCGAATACCCGTTGCCGGAGGGGGCCCGCCCGCGGCGACTAGCGCTTGCTCCTGATGGAACCATCTATTACTCCGACTATGCCCGCGGATACCTGGGACACTTTGATCCTGCTACCGGCAAAGTGGAAGAGTGGGCTTCACCCGGCGGTGCGAGTTCAGAGCCCTACGGGATTGCCGTCACTTCCGATGGCATGGTCTGGTACAGCGAGTCAGGGGTAACACCGAATTCGCTGGTCCGCTTTGATCCAAACGCGAAAACTTTCGCGACCAGGAACATCCCTTCCGGCGGCGGTGTGGTTCGGAACATGGTAGCCGCCCCAGATGGGCGGCTTTACTTGGCGTGCAGCGGCGTGAACAAAGTAGCGGTTGTCACTCCAAGCCACTAGATTCGAGCACGAGCTAGCTGTTCGCTTCGGAATTCTTGGGCGGAATCCGCCGCTTGCGGAAAGCGTGCAGGACGATCACGCTGCTGATCGAGAAGGCACCGATCGCGGCCAGCGCAGTGATTTGCGCAGCCGCCGGAGTCATGCGAAACACGTCGGAAAAGAGAGACACGACAGCCAGCACGATCCCGACGACATTCAGCCACACCGGCGAGCGTACTTGCTGGGTCTGCTGGCGGTTGTACAAACGAAGCTGCAGCAGCACCGCGGCCGAGCCGATGGCAGCAACCACCATGACCGCGAGCGGACTACGGAAAGCGGCTGGCCGGGTGTAAATCACGACCAGGGCTAGCAGTCCGCAAAGCAACCCAGAGGCGATGACCGTGGTGCGGCGTGAACCCGAATTGTGGGAACTGGTATCCGGCACGATTGGCTATTGTAGTCAGAGAAAGGTTGCGCGCCAAGCGTCCATTTTGATGCCTCTTCGGCCTGGCGCGCTGCGCCGTGGGTCACAGATCTTCTCCGTATTTTCGACAAAGTCGTGGTCTCCAGAGGTACTTCTTCACGGTGTGCTCGCTCAGCCCGAGTTCACGGGCCAACTCGCGGTTGCTCAGTCCGTCGGCAACCACGGCCACGACTTGCTCTTCGCGCGGTGCCAGCAGGTTGAAGCTCCTGGCTGTGACCACGC
>Ga0187817_10000997_pt1 | contig 13172 bp, 11 predicted proteins | sample NC_wetland_sal_i_17_FD_132431 | JGI IMG/M metagenome (GOLD analysis project Ga0187817, IMG submission 132431) | Wetland sediment microbial communities from Neuse River Estuary, North Carolina, USA - SO4_2 | ecosystem: Environmental > Aquatic > Freshwater > Wetlands > Sediment | place: USA...
CATGCCTGCACCAGGCGTGTCACCGCCTCGAAGAGCTGCAGCCGCGCCGCTTGTGCATGCGTTGTTGGGGCAGGGGAGTGATCACGCAATTCGGGCAGCAGGCGCACAAGTTCGGCTAGCCACACGCCGGCCAGCAGGTCACCGGGAGCCTGCTCACGCTCCAGGCGAGGACGTAGGGCGTCCACCAGGGGCTGATAGGGCAGCCGTCCGTCCGTGTCCAGGGCGCGCCCGTACAGCACGTCGGCGCCCTGTGCCCGTGCCCAGTCCACAAACGCAGTAATCAGCCGCGTTTTGCCGATACCTGCCTCTCCTTCCACGAGCACCACCTGGGCCTGACCACCCTGTATCTCCTGATAATGCTCGATCAAGTGGCTCAACTCCCTTGAGCGTCCGACCAGCGGTCCCGCCCACAATGTGGCCGGTGGCGATGGGGTGAAAGCAGGGTGTGTCTGCACTTGCTGTACAGAGGAACGGCTGCGTATGCGCTCAGCAAGTGCTACCGTGGTTAGGCCGGGTTCGGCATGCAGTTCAGTTGCGAGCATGCTACGACAGATGGCATAGGTCTGTAGCGCAGCACTACGATCTCCCAGGGCGAAGTGAAGCCGCATCAAGCGCACATAAGCCTCTTCGTGTAGCGGGTCGAGGCTGAGCCAGCGATTGACCGTCTCGATGGCTTGCTCGCTCTCGCCACCCGCTTCTTGCAGATGCGAGAGGTGATCAAAGATGGCATGCAAGCGCAAGGACCAGTATGCCTGCTGGAAGCGCACCCAGTCGTCGAATGCCGCAGCGTCGCGCAGCGAGAAATCTTCCAGGAATGGTCCACAAGCGAGACGGCTGGCATGCTCAAGTTGAGTGACAATCTGGCAACGAACATCCTGCTGGAGGCTAGACAACTCCTGCGGAAGTGTACGCGCCAGGTTCCAGGCCTCTTGCAGCATGTGCACATCCAGCAAGAGATCACTAGCCCAGTCCAGGCCAAGGGAAGCATGTTCGCTTTTCAGATGCGGGCGATGCTCTGAGCCAGTAGCCGCATCGATACGCATATGCAGGTGGTACAGGCTGCTGCGTAATGCTGATCGCCCCCGCCCAGGCTCGCTGTCCGGCCACAAGAGCAGGCTGAGTTTGTGGCGTGGGTGCATGCCGCCTTCCACTGCCAGGTAGAGTAGCAGTGCCAGTTCTTTGCGTGTCGAAAAGGTGAGTCGTTGCTGGTCGTGCCACACCTGCGGTGAGCCGAGCAGGTGGAAGCGTAGCTGGCTCATGGTATGCTCCTTCTGATAGTTTCACACAATGATCAGTATAGTCCTATGAGTGGGAGATGTCATGAATCTAAAGGAGCATTTTACTTCGTTCCCCTGCTACCACTTTCGAGCCACCCTTGACCTCATCACCTTGCTCGAGAAGCTACTCTTGCGGTATCAGATGGTTGTTGCGTGTAAAGAGTTCACACCAATCTTTCTCGTGCAACTCGACGCCGAACGTCTTCGCAGCCCTTTGGATGCGCTTCCAGGCTTCATCCCGTTCCTCGTGCGTCACACCCTCCACCTGATCAAAACGAGCTAAGCATCCCGAACATGGCTTGCGTCTTCGAGAGGTTCTTTGCGCTGCTTTGGGAAGGCAAATGCGTTCTCCGGGAGGTTCTCTTGTTCGTTCTGTGATAAACGCGACATCTGTTTCTTCTTTCGTACCACGCTTTCCTCCACGTTCTTCCTCATATGGGACGTTTGGTCTGAGAGAGCCTTTACGGGAGCACCATCCCCAGGTGCGCAAGAAGTTCCTCCAGACCGGTGGGTGAGAAATCGGCGGTAATCTTCGTGATGGCTGGGTCGATGTCGATCTGCAGACGTACTCCATTAGTTCACCGATGGCCAAACGCACCGTCCAAATGCCGGGTGGATATAGCCTGTAAGCGCTTTGATCATCTGATCCTCCTGCCAGACCACAAAGGGCTCCCCATCAAAGGGCTCATGGGACGATTTACTTCTCCAGAGTCCCCTATTGCAGGGCTTGCTGGTTTGTGCTCGATGTGGGTATGCTTATCATGGTCGCACCAATGATGAGCGCAATGCCTATTATCGCTGTAGTGGATCGATGAGCCTTCCTCGCTTTGGCGGCCAGCGCTGGTGTTGGAACAAAGAGCTGCGCCTGGACCAGACGGATGCGGCAGTCTGGCAGGAAGTCTGCCAGCTACTTGAAGAGCCAAAACGGCTGGAGCAGGAATATCGGCAGCGTTTGCAACCCCAACAGAGGCCTAATGAGCACGAAGGCCTGGAAGCCCAGACGGGCAAGCTCCGCCGAGGGATCGCATGTCTGATCGACAGCTATGCCGAGGGATTGATTGACAAACTGGAATTTGAGCCGAGAGTGACACGCACGCGTGAAAGAATGCAGCACCTCAAAGAGGAGCCAGAGGTGGAGGAGGAGTTGCGTCTGATTTTGGGACACCTGGAAACCTTTGCCGCTAAAGTCAAAGATGGGTTGCAACGCGCTGATTTTCAGACGCGCCGAGAAATCATTCGTGCCCTGGTCAAACGGGTTGAGGTGAATGAGCAGCAGCGCGAGCCTCAACCATCCTGGAGGCTGCACACGCCCGTACACGCCATGAAGCCGCGTTGAGAACACAACTGCAAGCTGGGGCACTTTCGTATGAACTCTCAGGCTTACGGGCAGTAGTCGAGGGCAGCGCGCAGAGATAATGGCACTGGCTGAAGTGCCGAGTAGAAAGTATGAAGGTAGCTGATCCAGTGAAAGCAATTGATCTCCTCAGCAGCCAGTTAGAGCAACGAATGAGTGAAGGGAAACTGATCGCTCATGGTCGTCGGGCATTATTGATTGATCCTTCCGTTTTTGATGCCCTGCATACTGAGTTAGCAGGTTTTCTAGGTGAGGACGAAGCGCGAGGAGCACTCAATCGACTTGGATACGCAATGGGCCATAGCGCCGCACGTCGCCTGCGCGACCGCTATCACTGGAACGATGAGTAGGAGTGGATCGCAGCCTGCCCAATCCTGATGTCCTGGTCGGGATTAGCCAGCGCAAAGCTGAATAATCTTGCGTTTGATCCCTCCAGAGGCTCTTTTCAGGCGGAGTTTGCCTGGACCGGCTCGTATGAGAGTGAACAGCATCTCCACCATTCCGGAGTGTCCCAATCGCCCGTGTGCTGGATGCTGGTCGGCTATGTGAGCGGCTATTGTAGCCTGGCTGCCGACCAACGCCTCCTTTGTCTGGAGACGGAATGCGTCGGCAAAGGCGATATTCAATGCATAGCCCTGGTCAAGCCTATCGCTGCCTGGGGTGACGAGGCGCGCAAGAGCGCCACCGATCTCGTTCGCTTTGAAGCATTGCATAAGATGCACAGCCTTCATGAACAACTCCGTCAGAAGGAGAACCTGAGTAATGAGCAGCAGAGGGCGGCACTCACAGAAGCTCTCAAGGAAGCGAGACTCAAAGCTCTAGAAAGCCAGGTCAATCCTCACTTTCTTTTCAATACCATTAATGTCATCGCCAAACTGGCCTTTCTCGAAGGGGCGGCTGAAACGGAGGCGATGACCTACGCACTGGCCGATTTAATGCGCTATTCGCTGGGGAGTTCTTCGGATACTAATGGTTTGGCTGCTACCAGGTATGTCCATCAGCTCTATCCCGCTACAAAGGTGGCGATTGTTTCCGCCTACGATAAGTTCGACTATGCCCAGGAGGCGCTACGAGCCGGAGCAGTCGATTATCTGCTCAAGCCTGTGCGCACTGAACGACTCGTGGCCCTCCTGAAGAAATTATGCGCGGACCTGGACGCCGAAGATGCGAGAAAGGCTACTGCTTCGGCCTTCCTGGAGGAAGGGGCATCTGATCATGAGCAGCGCAGCCCTCACCACACTGCATTGAGGCGCGCTGAGGCATACATCGCGGAGAACTATGCTCGCGGGCTTACCCTGAAGCAAGTAGCCGCTCACGCTACTATGGCTCCGACCTATTTCAGCCGCATCTTCAAGCAAGAAATGGGCAGCACCTTCACAGAGTATTTAACACGTATCCGGCTGAAAGAGGCTAAGCATTTGCTGAGTACGACAACTCTGCCTATAGCAGAAATCGCCTATGCCGTTGGCTATCAAGGGCCCAACTACCTGACCGAGGTTTTCAAGGCAGTTGAAGGGATAACTCCCGGCGCCTATCGCCGTACTCATAGCCGACCTTAGTGCAAATGAGGTCTCTCCATAGTCACAGCGAACTATACGTCTCTCTCCTCTAGTGCCGCGATCGATGGAATGGATCCCGGTTGCAGCACATATACAAGGCTTGGTCCTCAACACATAAAATTCCGTAGGAAAAGATAAATCCTCGGATAGACCATGCCCTCGATTCGAGTTATGCTGGTTGGTAAATGGAGATTACTTTCGCTGCAAGGAGAGCAGAAAGGGAAGAACATTTCTGATGCTGCAGCCTGTGAAAGACCAATCAAATCATCTGCTTATCAACCAGACCTCGAACCTACAACGGCTCTGGGATAGCGATGGTTTCGCTCTCACCATACAACTCCCCCCGCTCCTGACTGCCGATGCCAGCGATTGTGTGAAACAGGTAGTAGCTCAGGCTCATAAATTTGATGCCGTGCTGACTGCGGATGCACCCGATGGGGCAGTAGCAGTCAGCAGCCTGGCAATGGCGGTACTGCTGAAACGAGCCGGGATAGAAGCGGTCGTTCAGATCAGTGGACGTGATCGGAATCGTCTCGCCTTGCAAGGTGATCTCCTGGGCCTCGGCGCTCTGGGCATCCACAACCTGCTCATCGATATGCGGTCAGTGACGCGAGCATCCTTCGGCCAGAACGCCGATGCCCGGTTCGTCACCGACCTGAATGGGCCAGCCTTGCTTGCCGTCGTTGTGCGGCTGCGCGATGAGGGCCGCTTCATTTCAGGGGCCAGCATCAAGAAACCGCAAGTATTCTATGCAGGCGCCTTTATCTCCCTGGAGGAACATATGCAGAACGAAGCGTTGAGCAGTGCCCAATTCGTTGTTACAGCTCCGGTAAATGACGTACAGCGAATCATCGCTGCATTTGCCGCCTTGCGGGCTTCTCATACCGATCTTCTACGAAACAGACCATTTTTGGTGAGCCTTCCACTAATTACATACTCCACTGGAGAGAGCCTCGAAGCGGGAGAGGCAGACATTCAACAGATTGCAACCTTCATCTGCCCGCGGCAGTGCGGACCTTGCTGTAGCAGTAGCTTCAAGAACGATAGAACAACCAGCAGCGGCTACTACTCTCGCTGCCAGCGACGAAAAGCTCTACCTTGAACCTTTCCAACCGGCCTGCAACAGTATTATCTGGTCGTTCAACGCTCTCTACTGGAATGCTCTGGATAAATGGGAATCCGCCTTCCATAAAAGCTATGAACAAGCTCTACCAGGTGGAGTAACCGATGCGTGCAATCCCGACTTTGTAGCCGAGTCTGTCAAACAGTTCTGCCTGGTACTCGACGAGCTACGCGCAAGAGATCAACTACCTGAGCAAATCTTCGTTCTAGAGATAGGCGTGGGCAATGGCACGCAAGCACGCACCTGGCTTGACGAGTTTCAGCGATACACGCACGAGGTGGCTTCTGATTATCATACTTGGCTGCATTACCTCATGAGCGATTTCTCTGTGTGCGTCCTCGATGTTGCGCGTGAAGCCGTTACTCCACATCTCGATAAGGTGAGCTTTCTGGTTATGGATGCGACCGATCCGCTGAAAAGTCTCTCGTTCCTGCGCTACAAACTCATGTTTATGCACATTTCCAACGTTTACGATAACCTACCGAGCAGCGAGCTGATCAGATGGGATAACCAGTACTACCAGGTCGAGGTCAGAGCCTACCTGCCACGTGTTGAAGCTGAGAGGCTTAGTGATATGTACCGGTTGGGCGGGCGCGATCTGGCAACGACGATCACCCGTTTTCTCAAGATCGGACCTGACTACTTTGACGAAATTAGCCAAGGTGTTCACTTCTGGGCTGATGTCTGGCGCACACTCAAGCTAGAAGAGCGGTGTGTGCTGCTGCCGGATCTTACGCAGCTCAAGCTGTTTGATGGCTTCGATGGGCTGGATGTGCAGACCCTGCTTGAGGATGTGGGTGGCAATATACGGATGCACCTGAACGAGATGGCGCTGAAAAGCTTCATGAATACCGTGCCGCTGCTGCATCCGCGCGGGATTTTCCAGGTACAGGACATTTTCATTACCGATCTGGAGCAATACTATACCGCGTTCCGGGGGCCAGGCAAGTATGATGGCTCGGTGGTCAACTGGGTCAACGGCCCGCTGCTCCGGCTTGTCGGCAACCGCTTTGGGTATGATGTGCATTTCCAACCATTCGCTTATCGCCAGAACTCGAATATCACAATTCTGACGACGAGTGTGAGAGACTAATACTAATAGACGAAAGGCTGGAAGACGCAATGACGACTCAGGAGAAACAGACTAATAAGAGGAGACCGGGAGGAAAGCTGAGAGAACGAGAAAAGGGAAGCTTTATGGCGATAGATAAACTCTTGCCGACGAGTGTGATCGGAAGCTACTCCGTACCGGATTGGCTGGAACGAGCCAAGACCGATTACTTACAGCGAAGGATCAGCGGCGATCAGCTCAACGATATGCACAACATTGTGATCCAGGCCACTATTAAGGATCAGGAGCGTATCGGCATCGATATTCTGACCGACGGCGAACTGCGCCGCGATAATGATATCGATTATTTTGCCTATCGTATTCCTGGCGTCGAAATCGATCACCGAACAAAAGCATATTATTATGATTTCTACGAGGGCGTCATCCGCCACAAAATTCCAACAGCATCATTGGGACTGGTGCCCGACCTGCAATTCTTGAAGCAGAATACCGACAGGGCCGTCAAATTCACCATCACCGGCCCGCTGACGCTCGCAAAAAGAATCAAGAATGAGTATTATCATCACGATGAAGAAGTTGCGCTAGAACTTGCGCGAATCATAAATGGAGAGTTAAAGGCTCTGGCGAAAGCAGGAGCTGATTATATCCAGCTAGACGAATCGTACCTGACCGGCTATCCCGAAGACCTGGCATGGGTGGTGCGAGCGATCAACGTTGCGTGCGATGGCGTAGAATCCCATATTATTCTCCATGTTTGTTATGGGAATCGTTATGGTAAACCTTACTGGGACGGCAATTACCGCTTTCTCTTTCCAGTGATCTTCGAAGCCAATATTCACCAACTGACCCTGGAGTTTGCGCGCAAAGGTGACGAGGACCTGGAGCTGTTCAGTAAATATCCCTCGGAGCTAGAACTGGGCATGGGCGTCATCGATGTCAAGAGTTCACTTGTTGAAACGCCGCAACAGGTAGCAGAGCGGATAAGGCGCGCACTCAAACATGTCCGGCCTGAGAAACTCTACGTCAATCCAGATTGTGGGCTGCATCATCTTCCCAGAGAGATCGCCTTCAAGAAATTGGAGTCAATGGTTGAGGGAGCAGGGATTGTCCGTCAGGAGTTGTCATGAATATGGATCGGAATGGGAAACAAACAGAGAACAGGCAGGCAAGGACTCCAGAAAGCCCGGCTTCGTCCAGACTTGCGCCCGCAAAGGGAGGAAAGGGACGATCATTAACCGTCCTGGCGAGTACGGTTGGGAAAGGGCCTGCCAGCGCGGTCGGACAACTAGGGAATGTAGTGGGGCGAGCGTTTGTCAAGAGCGAAGAACTGACGAAGAGCGCCATCTTCGGCTGTCATATGTGCGGCCAATGCATCTTGCAGCAAACAGCCCTGATCTGCCCTATGCGCTGCCCGAAAGGGATGCGCAATGGTCCCTGTGGAGGACCTTCCCTCGATAGCCGGTGCGAAGTGAATCCTGACCAGCCCTGTATCTGGGTTGAAATTTACCGGCGCTCTCAGCGTTTCGGCCTGACTGGCCGCATGGAGAAGCTACAATGGCCGGTCGATTGGTCATTACAGGGAACCTCTGCATATGGGAACGTCCTCAATGGGAAATGGTTCACTCCCAAATGGTCTCAGATCTTAGACCATCCAAAGCCTGCGTTAAAAGCCGGGACGAATCTGGAATATGCGCTGAATGCGGGACGTTTCGTGGTGACGGCTGAGTTGGGGCCGCCGCGTTCGGCCAATGCCGATGTTATACGAAAAAAGGCCGAACTTCTGCGCGGAAAAGTCGCGGCGGTCAATATCACTGATAATTCGCTAGGCACAGCGCGGCTGTCCAGTCTGGCCGGATGCCTGATCCTCCAAGAGATGGGGATCGAACCGGTTTTACAAATGAGCTGCCGCGATCGTAACCGTATCGCCTTGCAAAGCGAGCTCATCAGCGCGGCAGCACTGGGTATTGGCAACGTGTTGCTTTTGACAGGAGATCACCAGCGCTTCGGTGACGACCCGGAGGCGATGGGAGTATTTGACCTGGATAGTGACTCGCTGCTGGCATTGGCTCGCCGGATGCGCGACAACGGCGAACTTCTATCCGGTCAGAAGATTGCCGCACCTCCGCGCTTGCTCCTGGGAGCAGCAGCCAACCCGGAAGGCGAACCGGTCGATCTCCAGGTGTTGCGCCTGCAAAAAAAGGTAGCGGCGGGGGCGGACTTTATCCAGACGCAGGCGATCTTCGATATTGACCACTTCAAGCAATGGATGGCCGTTGTGCGTTCGCTTGGCCTGCATAAGGAAACCAGGATTCTGGTCGGCATCTTCCTGCTAAACTCAGTGGAGCGTGCCAATTTCTTGCGGGAGCATGTGCCGGGAATGCGCATTTCCGATGCCGTAGTCGACCGTATGGCGAAGGCGGCTGACCCGAAAGAAGAAGGCAAGAAACTGGCACAGGAACTGATCCAGTCCTTGGCCGAAATTGAGGGTGTCGCAGGCATTCACGTCATGACTATTGCCTGGGAGGAAGCCATTCCAGAGGTGATTGCACCATTCAATGGATTGTGATGAGGAGAAACTCCAGGATATTGCCGTTGGAGATGAGTTCGTTCAGAAAAATCTCCTTATTGCTATATAACCCGCATTCCGCAGTACACTTGACATTGCTCCGCATTGGATTTATGATCGGATCATCAATGGCACGATCCAAATTGCTAAAGACGATACTACCCATCTCGACTTGTTCCCTGCTTAAGCCGTTGAGCATTCGCAACACGTTTCTAGGAGGATACCATGGCATTAGTTGCCGCGACCATTGCTCAAACACTAAAGGCCTACGATACGAAGTACTTCTTCCAAGTGACCGGTGGTGATCAGGCACTCTGGATCGCCCTGGAAGAAGCGGGAATCCAGATGATCCCCTGTCGAAGTGAAAAGGGTGCGGCCTATATGGCAGACGGGTATGCCCGCATCAGTGGTAAGCCAGGATTTGTATATGGACAATACGGGCCGGGCGTCTCAAACGTTGCGGCGGGTCTCGCCGACCCCTACTGGTCGATGAGCCCGGTCATTTCGTTCACCACCTCTATGCGCACGCAATCGAGAGATCGATATGAGTACCAGGAGTTAGACCAGTTGCCGCTGCATACCTCTTTGACGCGATGGAACAAGATTGTGGCTCGCCCGGAACGTGCATCGGAAATGCTTCGTGGGGCTATTCGCGCTGCAACGGGAGCAATTCCTGGACCCGTGCATCTTGAGATTCCATCGGATATGCTCCGCGCCGAAACAGCTGCTGTCCCCATTTATAAGGAGCCTCCTTTTGGGCATGTCCCGTCGCTACGCACCGCGCCACCTCCAGCGGCGGTGACGGCATTGACGGACGCCCTGCTCTCTGCACAGCGTCCGGTTCTCATTGCGGGGAACGGGGTGTTGCTATCAGAGGCATGGGATGAAGTACAGGATCTGGCGGAGGCACTCAGCCTCCCGGTAGCAACCTCAATGGGTGGGAAGGGGTCCATCCGCGAAGACCACGAGCTGGCACTTGGCGTGATCGGCCGCTATTCACGCAAGGTTGCCAATGATATTGTGCGGGAGTGCGATCTTGCCCTGGTCGTTGGATGCCGGCTTGGCGGGTTAGCCAGTGATTCGTGGAAAGTGCCTCCTCCTTCGACACGCATTCTGCATGTCGATGTCGACACAAACGTGCTGGGTGCCACGTATCGTGAGGAGATCAGCGTACAAGCGGATGCGAAGCTGACGCTCCAGGCTCTTGTGAAGGAAGCTCTGCACCGCAGCCTTCCCGGTGAGCGCACTGCCTGGGCACGGCAAGCAACTGAACGCGTGCAGGCCTGGAAAGAAGAGGTGCAGCGCCTGACTTCCCGATCGCCAGAAGAGCCAATCCATCCAGCTGCGGTCATAAGCGCTCTGCGGGCAGCACTCGATCCAAGGGATATCGTCGCCGCGGATACAGGTTATATGGGAGCCTGGACTGGAGCAGCCTTTCCGGTCACTGCTCCAGGACGCCATTACATTCGAGCAGCAGGCTCACTGGGCTGGGCGTTCCCGGCTTCGCTGGGAGCGGCTCTGGGCGCGCCAGGCCGTCACGTTGCGTGCGTAACCGGAGATGGGGGGTTCGGGTATCATTTGAGCGAACTCGAAACAGCGCTGCGGTGTCATATCCCTATCCTCGTCGTAGTCTTGAATAATCGTGCCCTGGCGTTCGAGTACCACGAGCAGAAGTATAACCACGATAACCACGTCATCCCCTATGTGAACGATTTCGTTGACGTTGACTACAGTATGGTTGCACGCGCATTTGGCGCTCATGGTCACCGGATCACCGATCCTCGGGAATTGCCAGGTAGGATGCGCGAAGCCCTGCAAACGGATGTGCCTACGCTCCTTGATGTGATCGTTGACAAAGAGGTATATGCACCGGTGACAACCTACGAACGTGTGTTGGCCAGAAGCATTTAATCAAAGTCGGATGTCAAAGAACGAAGACTGGAGACAAAACTGTCAAGAACCCAATCCTCTCAAGGGGGCGGGCTTGCATAAAGCCCTGCTTGACTAGCCTGAGTGCAAACTACGTTGGGTGAGTCATGATACCTATAGATGTCTACTCTAGTCTGTAGCTCTATCGCTGACGGTTAAAAGTTCTGAATTGAGCGCAAAAGTAGCACGTTTCGTGATGCCACTCAGATGGGCATCATCCGCTGGCGCATCTATGAGCAGACCAAAGTGATGTTCCAGAATGTACATCTGACCTATGGATACATCACAAAGCATACCCGAATCTTGCATCATCTGGAGAAGTCACACCTGATCGATGCACGCTGTATCAGCACTCATCCTTGTGCGATCTCGGATGGTACATGGTATCTGATCAAGTGCGTGAGGCGCAATAACCGTCAACTGCACAAAGCCACCATCAGAAAAGGCGGAAAGAGGCAGCGCAATACGGCACCCAAGTATGTGCACGGCTTCCGGTTGTTCGATTGTGTGAGATACGAAAATGCCGCCTGTTTTGTCTTTGGAAGGAGATGTAGTGGCTACTTTGACCTACGCAGCCTGAATGGAACAAAGATCCACGCCAGTGCCAGTTGCAAAAAGTTGACGATGGTACAAAAGGCTTCGGCCTTGTTAGTAGAAAGGAGGGCGGCGTTTCCTCCCGTCGCCTCAAGGCAGACGTGTCTCCACGCCGCTTTTTGATGAGACGTAGCACCACGAGAATCCTGACCACCCACACCGGTAGTTTGCCTCGACCAGACAACCTGATGCAAATGATGATTGCCAAAGAACAAGGGAAGCTAGTGGACGCAAGCGAGCTTGTCGACACGGTACGTAATGCTGTAGCCGATGCGGTCAAACACCAGGTCACCGTTGGCATCGACATCATTTCCGACGGTGAGATGAGCAAGATCGGCTTCGCCAACTACGTCAAGGACCGCCTGACGGGTTTTGGCGGCCAGTCAATTCCCTTCACCGCACAAGATATTCTGGACCATCCAGACTTGAAAGTGCACCTGTTGCGCCGCACTGAAGACGGCGGAGGTCGCAACTTTATCCCAGCCTGCACCGGCCCAATCAGCCTGCGCGACCGGGATGCGGTACACCGCGATATCGCAAATCTCAAGGCTGCTCTACAAGAAGTGCAGCCTGAAGGGGTCTTCATGCCTGCTGCTTCGCCTGGAGCAATCGCCCAGGTGATGCAGAATAGCTATTATCCTACTCAGGAAGCCTATCTCTACGCCCTCGCGGACGCTATGCGCTATGAGTATCAAACTATCGTTGCGGCTGGCTTCTCGTTGCAATTGGATTGTCCAGACCTGGCCATGCAGCGCCACGTTCGTTTTGCCGAGGCTTCCATCGACGAGTTTCGCAGACATTTGCAGCAAAGCGTGGAAGTGCTCAATTATGCCCTCAGTGGCATTTCCCCTGAACTGGTACGCATCCATGTGTGCTGGGGTAACTATCATGGCCCACACCACCGGGATGTACCACTGAAAGACATCATTGACCTGCTCCTGAAGATCCAGGGCAATGCCCTCTCCCTCGAAGCGGCCAACCCGCGCCATGAGCATGAGTGGAACGTATTCGAGCAGACGCGTCTGCCCGCGGGGAAGATACTCATCCCCGGAGTGATCGACTCCTGCACCAATTATATCGAACATCCGGAGGTCGTAGCTCAACGGATTGTGCGCTTTGCCCGCGTCGTGGGCCGGGAAAACGTCATCGCCGGTTCGGACTGTGGCTTTGACACCTTCGCTGGGGCTAGTGCCGTTGCACCTAGTGTCGCCTGGGCCAAACTCCAATCCCTGGCTGAAGGCGCTCGGATCGCTTCACAAGAACTCTGGTAATGTGTCTGTGGGAGCTGAATGTTAGCCAGAGTTTGCGGCCAGCCAAACCTCTTCGCGTTCGCCAAGCAGAGCATAGCGAGCGTCCATCACCAGTTGTTCAGGAATGCCGGAGCGTCCCCGCATCCAGGCCCGGCGCATCGGCAAGACATGACTGATGACGACATCGCCTATTGGCTGGAAGCCCGCAAGGACAATGCCGCTTTGGGAGGGCAGGTTGTCAGTGTCCGTGCCAATCCAGACGCGGTGCAGACCCTGATGATGCAGTTCACCGACTATATGTGCCAGTAGAGCAGGGTAGAGACGTTGCCCACGGTATGCTGGCAGTGTGGCACAATTCCAGATGTAGGCTTCTCCGGCTTTGAGTCGAATGCTGAGACTCAGCTCGCCAATGTCTTCTTCATCAAACGTGACCCAGCCATAGGTAGCA
>Ga0187817_10000998_pt1 | contig 13169 bp, 12 predicted proteins | sample NC_wetland_sal_i_17_FD_132431 | JGI IMG/M metagenome (GOLD analysis project Ga0187817, IMG submission 132431) | Wetland sediment microbial communities from Neuse River Estuary, North Carolina, USA - SO4_2 | ecosystem: Environmental > Aquatic > Freshwater > Wetlands > Sediment | place: USA...
ATGAGCGAAGTAACACAGCAGACGATCGCCCATTGGATCCTGTTCACGCTCCTGTTGCTCGTTCCCTGGGTGCTGGACTAGCGCCGTCCGCTTGACCAGAGCGCGCGGCGCTTCGCCCTTTCTTTACGCTTGAGCGCCTAGCCTCGCCGCCGCGGTGACGGGGCGAGCGGCGTGCGCGGCATCATTCCCAAGACCTTGCTTCTAGGCTCGCTGTTCGCGTTGCCCGCTGGCGTCATGCTGGTCGCCAACAGCTTTTGGCCCAACGCCGGCTTCATGCAGCCGAACGATTTCTATCTCGGCAGCGACTTCGTGAACTATTGGATGGGCGGCCGGCCGGCGCTGCAGGGCCGGCTCGACGTGCTCTACGACTTTGTCCGCTACAATGCGCTGCTGCATGAGTGGTTCTCTGCGCATCTGCGGCTGATGAACTTCTCCTACCCGCCGCACGCGCTGTTCCCGCTCGCGCTCTTCGGCGCTTTCCCGTATCTCGCGGCGCTCCTCTTGTGGTCGCTCGCCGGAGCGATTGCCTTCATCGGGATCGAGCTCGGGCGGCGGCCGCAGCGGGGGGACGGGCTCCTTCTCGCGGCGCTCGCCTTGTCCCCGGTCTTGTGGGTCAACATCGTCTTCGGACAATTCGGGCTTCTTCTGTCGGCGCTGTTCGTCGGAGCGCTGAGGGCCCTCCCCAGGCGGCCGATGCTTGCTGGAGCTCTGATCGGGCTCATCACGATCAAGCCGCAGCTCGGGCTTCTGCTGCCGCTGTTACTGATCCTGCTGCCGTCATGGCGTGCGCTCGCTGCCGCCCTCATCAGCACGATCACTCTTGTGGCGCTGAGCCTCTTGGCCTTCGGCGCGGAGCCGTGGCGCATTTACGTCGCCGAGACGATGCCTTTCCAGTGGCACTTTATCGAGGTGATGGACGGATTTTACCGCTTCCAGATGGTGACGCCGTACACCGCGTTCTGGTTCTTCGGCCTCGGCATGAAGGCCGCGCTTGCCTTGCAGGTCGCGATCTCGCTGCTCGTTGCCGTCGTGACGTGCGCGGTCGTCAGGAGCAACGCCAGCTACCCGCTCAAAGCTGCGGTCGTCGCCTTCGGCTCGGTGCTGATGGTGCCGTACGCGCTCGCCTACGATCTCGCCATCCCGCTCGCAGCGTTCGTCTGGTACTTGAGTGAGCGCACGGGGCAAGCAAGCCGCCCCGAGGTCGCGCTGATCGCAGCCGTTTGGGCACTACCGTTTGCACTGTGCATCCTTCTGCAGACGCAAGGCCTGCCGGTGCTGCCGCTCATGCTGATGGCTTGCGATGCCTGGCTCGCAGGAAAGGCGCTGGGGTGGAGTCCGATCCATCTCAATCGGACAGAGCAAGCGCAACCCGCCAAGGCGTAAGAAGGAGCAGGCGAGCTCGCCCCCTGCACGCTAGTCCTTGTCGATCTCGGCGTCTCCGCCGACCTTCTCTTCGGCGTCCTTGTCGTCGTCACCGCCGGACATGCCCTTGAGCTTGGCGAACACGCGCGCCTGCTCCTCCTCCGGCGTCTCCTCGCGCTGCTCCTCGACCTTCGGCTGCATGATCTCGGTCTTGCGTGGTTCAAGTGCCGTCGTCTCTTCGGTCGGCAGCAGCGTGCCGGCCTTCTCCATGCCCTTACCAGCCTCCTTGCGCTCGCGCTCGAGCCGGCGGGCAGCCTTCTTCACCTCGTTGTCGAGATCGGTCTGGGAGCACAGGCCGAGCGTGACGGGGTCCTGCGGCGCGAGGTTCGGTGCGTTCCAGTGGCTGCGCTCACGAATCTGCGTGATCGTCGGCTTGGTTGTGCCGACGAGGCGCATGATCTGGCTGTCCTTCAGCTCGGGGTGATTGCGCAAGAGCCAGAGTACCGCGTTGGGCCGGTCCTGGCGGCGCGAGACGGGTGTGTAGCGCGGGCCCTTCTTGGTGGGCATCTCGGGGACGACGACCTTCGGCTCGGCGAGATGGAGCTGCTGCGTCGGGTCGCGCTCGGCCGCCTCGATTTCCTCGCGCGTGAGCTGGCCGGAGGTCACCGGATCGAGCCCTTTGATGCCCTGCGCGACATCGCCATCGGCGATGCCTTTCACCTCGAGCACGTGCAGGCCGCAAAAGGCCGCAATCTGGTCGAAGGTCAGCGACGTGTTCTCGACCAGCCAAACGGCGGTCGCCTTGGGCATCAACGGTCTGCGGTCGCTCATGACGGCTCTAGTCTCCGGCGTCCTGCGGGCTCGTCAGCAGGGCCAAGCGTCTCCAGGTAAGTGGGAATGGCGCCTTATAGCTTGGAGGTGCGGGGCCGGCAACAGCGGATAGGGCATTAAGCTAACAACGCTTCCGGAGCGCTCGGGTTGCCGGTTGCAACAGCCGAAGATAGTGTCCCGCTCGCGGGCGGCAGACCCGGTCAGCAGGGAGCGGACGGCATGGCAACGGCGGCAAAGGGCGTTTCTTTCGAAGATCTTAGCGTCGGCCAGGAGGCAAGCCTCTCCAAGACCGTGACCGAGGCCGATATCGCGGCCTTCGCCGAGATTTCCGGCGACAAAAACCCCGTGCACCTCGACGCCCAGTACGCGGCAGGCACCATGTTCAAGGAGCGCATCGCGCACGGCATGCTGTCGGCCGCCTACATCTCCGCCGTGTTCGGCATGAAGCTTCCGGGCCCTGGCGCCATCTACATCTCGCAAACCCTGAATTTCAAAGCGCCGGTCAAGATCGGCGACACGGTGGTCACCACGGTGAAGGTCTCCGAGCTCATTCCCGAGAAGAAACGCGCGCGCTTCGACTGCGTGTGCAGCGTCAACGGCAAGCCGGTAGTGCAGGGCGAGGCGGTGCTGATGGTGCCGGCGCGTGCCGCCTGAGCCGCTCAGCGTCCGTGCCTGGTCAGAACCGAGAAGTGCGAGCCGGGGAACGCATGGCGCGCGTGGCCGCCGACGACCTCATTGACGATGACCGTGCCGACGACGGTCACGATGATGCCGATCACGATCTGCGGAATCCATTGGTGTGGGGATACTCATGATCGGCGGCGGAATTTGGACACGGCGCACGCTGGAGGCGGCGGAAGCCTGATGCAGATCGTAGAGGGCTATGGGAATGTGCCACCGGCCGCACGCGGGGCGGTGCTGGCCATCGGCAACTTCGACGGCGTTCATCGTGGCCACCAGGCGCTGATCGCGGCCGCCGTGAAGGAGGCTCGCGCGCGCGGCGCGCCGGCGGGAGCGCTCATTTTCGAGCCGCATCCGCGCGAGCTCTTCCACCCCGAGGAGCCGCATTTCCACCTGACGCCGATGCCGCAGAAGCTGGCGGTCTTCGAGCAGCTCGGCTTGGACCTCGCTGTCGTCCTCCCGTTCAATCGGGAGCTGGCTAGCCTCTCCGCCGACGACTTCATCGCGCGCGTGCTGGTCAACGGTCTCAGAGCGCGCCACGTCGTGATCGGGCACGATTTCTTCTTCGGCAAGGGCCGCAGCGGCACGCCGGAGACGATGCGCGAGGCTGCGCAACGTTCGGGCTTCGGGTTGACTGTCGTAGCGCCCGTCGCCGAGGAAGGCGAGGTGTTCTCCTCGAGCGCCATACGGCTGCGGCTGGCACAGGGCGACGTGAAGGGCGCGGCCGCCATGCTGGGGCGGTGGTGGCGCGTCGGAGGGAGGGTCGTCGGAGGCGCCAAACGCGGAGTGGGCCTCGGGTTCCCCACCGCCAACGTTCCGCTCCCGCGCGGCACCGCGCTCGGCCACGGCATCTACGCCGTTCGCGCATGCGTGGAGGGCAAGCGTTACGACGGCGCCGCCTATCTGGGCACGCGACCCACCTACGATAACGGCATGCCGGTGCTCGAGGTCTTCTTGTTCAGTTTTGAAGGCGACCTCTACGGTCGCGACATCGAGGTCGAGTTCATCGATTTCGTGCGCGGTGACCGCAAGTTCGCTTCGAGTGAAGAGCTCGTTGCGCAGATGCAAGCCGACTGCGCGCGCGCGGCGGAGATCCTCGCGGCGGCGCCCGTAACGCCAGGCAATTGAGCGAGCGTCTTGGCGCATTGCGCGAGCTTCATTTGACGGCCGCAGCGCGGCGACGCACCTTTGCCGGATTCGACGCGAGGACCCACATGACCGGCCTTTCCCGCTCGCTCGACCGCGTCAAGGAGAGCTACGATGTCATCGTCGTTGGCTCCGGCTACGGCGCAGGCGTCGCCGCCTCGCGGCTTTCCCGCGCCGGAAAGCGCGTCGCCGTGCTCGAGCGCGGGCGCGAGGTGCTGACGGGCGGGTTCCCCAGCCGCTTCTCCGACCTCAAGAACGAGCTGCAGGTGAGCGGCAAGCGCATGCAGACCGGCCCCTCGAGCGCGCTCTACGACGTGCGCCTTGGAGAGGACATGCACGTGCTCGTCGGCTGCGGTTTGGGTGGCGGCTCGCTCATCAACGCGGGTGTGGCGCTCAGGCCCGACGACCGCGTGTTCGCCGACGAGGTCTGGCCCGGGCAGATCGCGCAGGACGGCTTGCTCGCGGAAGGATTTAGGCGCGCACAACGTTGGCTCAATCCGCAGAGCGATCCGAGGGCAGCTGCGCATACGAAATTCAAGGCGCTGGCGGCCGCCGGAAGCGGGCTCGGCCCAAGCCCGGTCGCGCCTCCGATCACGGTGAGCTTCGACGCGATGGTCAACCGTGCCGGTGTCGCGCAGCCCGCCTGCACGCGCTGCGGCGACTGCTGCGGTGGGTGCAACGTCGGCGCCAAGACCTCCGTCGCGCTCACCTATCTCGCGGATGCCGCGCGTCACGGCGCTCATCTCTTCACGCACGCGTCTGTGCGCCACATCGCCAAGGCGGCCGACGGATCATGGACGGTGCATGTGCGCCGCATGGACACGAACGGCACTAATCCCGCGGAGATAACGCTCCGCGCGCCCATCGTCGTGCTTGGCGCGGGCACGCTCGGCACGAGCGAGATCCTATTGCGCTCACGCGCGCTGGGTCTCCCGCTCTCGGATCGGGTCGGCCAGCGCTTCTCCGCCAACGGCGACATCATCGCCTTCGGCTATGGCGCCACGGACCCTGTCTATGCCGTCGGCATCGGCCACCCGCCGAAGCTCGAGGGCATCGAGATCGGAGCGGCCGTCTCCGGCCAGATCGAGTTCGACGACGAGCACGACCTTGCCCAGGAGCTGCGCGTGCAGGAAGGCGTGCTGCCCTCCGCATTGGCGCCGGTGCTGCCCGTTCTGTTCATCCCCAACGGGCGCTTGCTTGGCGCGCTGCAGAGCCTCATCAGCGGCGTCTACAAGGGCCCGTTCTCGCGGCTGCAGACCTTCTTCGCCGTGTCGCACGACAGCGCGTCGGGGCGCTTCGTGCTCGACGATGACCGCCTCACGCTTCAGTGGCCGGGCGCCAGGGACGAGCCGGTCTACACGCGGCTCGATGCGGTGCTGTCCTCGATCGTGCGGCAGGCAGGCGGATCGTACGTCAAGAATCCGCTCGCCGGAACCGTCATGGGCCATCAGCCGGCAACCGCGCATCCTTTGGGCGGGGCCGGCATGGGCCGCGAGCGCTCAGACGGCGTGGTCAACCACAAGGGCCAAGTGTTCGACGCCGCGCCCGGGCGGGGCTCGACGGCCGTGCACGAGGGGCTCTACGTCGTCGACGGCGCGGTGATGCCGCGCTCGCTCGGCGTCAATCCGCTGCTGACAATCACCGCGCTCGCCGAGCGCGCGATGCTGCACATGGCGCAGGATTACGGCCTGACCTTCGACGACGAGGCGGCGAAGGGCCTGGAGGTGGCGCCCGCCGACCTCGGCTCCATCGTCGCGGTCTAGCCCTCTCCCCGCGTCTGGGGAGAGGGGGGAAGACGCCTTAGACGCGCTTCTTGTAGCGCGTCGCCTCCTCGGAGCCCTTGGTCGCGTCGCCGGCGCTGTAAGAGTGCGCGCCCGCTCCGGCGAGCTTGCCCTTGTCCACGATCAGATACTCGGTGCGGATGGGCTTGCCCGCGAAGTAGGATTCCAGGATCTCGCGCGTTCCGGCCGCGTAACGCGCTTGCGCCGACAGCGAGGAGCCCGAGATATGCGGCGTCATGCCGTGATGGGGCATGGTGCGCCAGGGATGATCCTGCGGTGCGGGCTGCGGGAACCAGACGTCGCCCGCATAGCCGGCGAGCTGGCCGCTCTCGAGCGCGCGCACGATGGCGTCGCGGTCGCAGATCTTGCCGCGCGCGGTGTTCACGATGTAGGAGCCGCGCTTCATCTTGGAGATCAGCTTATCATTGAAGAGATGCTCGGTCTCGGGATGCAGCGGCGCGTTGATCGTCACCACGTCGCAGACCTTGACGAGCGACTCCACGTCCTTGTGGAACGTGAGGCCCAGCTCTTTCTCGATTTCGGGCGAGAGACGGTGGCGATCGGTGTAGTGGAGCTTCACGTCGAACGGCTTCAGGCGCCGCAACACGGCGAGCCCGATGCGGCCGGCCGCGACCGTGCCGACATTCATGCCTTCGAGATCGTAGGAGCGCTCCACGCAGTCGGCGATGTTCCAGCCGCCCCGGATCACCCAGCCGTAGGACGGGATGTAATTGCGCACGAGCGCCAGGATCATCATGACGACGTGCTCGGAGACGCTGATCGAGTTGCAGTAGGTCACCTCGGCGACCGTGATGCCGCGCTCCATCGCCGCCTGCAAGTCGACGTGGTCGGAGCCGATGCCTGCGGTGATCGCGAGCTTGAGCTTCTTGGCCTTCTTGATGCGCTCCTCGGTGAGATAGGCCGGCCAGAACGGCTGCGAGATGACGATCTCCGCATCAGGCAGCTCGCGCTCGAAGACTGAGTTGGGACCGTCTTTGTCCGACGTCACGACAAGGGTGTGACCCTGACTTTCGAGAAACTTGCGCAGGCCGAGCTCGCCCGAGACGCTGCCCAAGAGCTGGCCCGGTTTGAAGTCGATTGCCTTAGGGGTCGGGAGCGTCTGCCCCCCTGGGTAATGGTCGAGCTTCGGGATGGAGTCCCGCGCGTACGACTTCGGATAGCCGTCGACGGGATCGTCGTAGAGAACGCAGAGAACTTTGGCCATGGGTCTTCCTCCAAGCTTGAGGGTCGGAGGAAACGCCTGCAACAGCGCGGGTCGATGAGGCGCACGAACATGCTCACCGCGCCGTCGGAGAGGCAAAGCGTCTTGGCGTTTCCTTATGCCGGGCGGCGCCGAGCTTTACCGCCTCGACGCACGCAAGCTCTGCCTTCAACTAAAGGTAGTCAAATTGGTTTCGCGAACAAGATCATCGGATGCCTCGATGATCACCTCTTATTGATTGATTGAAATGCTTGAAGTTGATCAATCGCGCAAGGGAGGCTTGCACGCTGCGCTAACCGCGCAAGACGTGCTGGAAGAAGGCCACCTGTTCTCGAGACGAGCGCTCGAACCCCTCGCCGAGGTACACCTCGAAATGTCCGATCGGGAGCTGCACCAGCCGCGCCTTGCCGCCCAACCGCGCGGCGGCTTCCGCGGCGGCGGAGATCGAGGCGACGGTGTCCTTCATGCAGGCGATGATCAGCGCGAGGCACTTCACTTCGGCCGCATGACGCACGGGCCGGTAGAAGGGCATCGTCAGAAAGAAGCGGGCGGCGATCTCGTTGCGCCAGTAAGGTGGCATGATCGCCCGGCAACCGGAGTAGGCGTCCTCGCTGGCCATCGCCGCGAGCTGCCCCGGCGGTGCGGCTACGGGTACATAGCGGGGTGACTTGCCAAGCATGTCGCGCACGACGTCGACGAGCGCCGCCCAGGTCAGGGGCAGGCCAGCGCGCACTCCAGCGCTCTTCACGGACAGCCGCACGCTTGCGCCACCGTCGAACATGGGACACTGCGCGCTGATGGCGGCGATGCCGCCGTCGCGCGCCGCCGCCACGAGCACATGCCCGGCCGAAAGCGAGCAGCCCCAGAGCCCGATGCGGTCGGGATCGACGCCCGCCAGGCTGCGCGCGTAGGCGATCGCCGCCGCCCAGTCGTCGAGCTGCCGCGCAATCGAGCCGAGCTGGCGCGGCTCGCCGTCGCTTGCCCCGAGATGGCGGTAGTCGAAGAGAAGCACATGGAAGCCGGCTTGCGCGAAGCACTCCGCGTAAGGCTGCAGCGAACCCTCGCGTGTGCCGCCGAGCCCGTGGCCCATGATGATGCAAGGTGTGGGCCCTCCGGCGTACGCGGGCGGCGCATAGACCCAAGCGCGGCAAGTGACGCCGTCGCTCAGGAATTCGGCGTCACGGCGTAACGCGGTCGCCGGCCGAAGCTCCAGGGAGTGCGGATCGCTGCGGGTGAAATCCCGCGTCTTGGTATGGCAATTCATGGTGGGCTCGTCCCTCACCGTCCAACCTCGATCCGATGACCCAAACTCAGCCGATGCGCTGTTCCCTGGGGAACAGCGCACTGCGTTAGCAGCCAGGACTGAGACACGCTGCGAACGTTACGTACGAGCTTAAGGGACCGTTTCAGCCGCCTGTGCGGCTAGGCGCGGATGATCTTGGAGATGCCGCGCGAGGCCGATGCGCCAAACGCGCAGCGGAACTCGCAGGGCAATATGCGCCCGATTGGCTATTGGCTAGCGGCTTTCTCGCCTCGGTCAACGTCGTTTTGATTGCCACGCGGCCGGCCTCATTGGTTACGGCGGGACTACGGCGATGTCCGTTCCGCCCTGCGCCGACGGCGTGAAGACGACATCAACATCCTGCACATCGCCGCATGTATACACCGACCACCGTTCCTTCCATGGCTCGCCCGCTCGCGGCCGTCCGTTGAGCGCCGTATCCGTGATGGCAACCTCGTTGCACTCATTGGTCCTGTGCGTCACAGCTGCCGTTGTTACGATGTTGGCGGCGTCGACTTGTTTCGGATCTGCAATCGTCGCGCCCGGCAACAACGGCAGGGCTTCGACTTTGCCGCCGTCCAGGATCATCAGCGCTGCGCGACGCAGCGTTTCACCGCAGGTAACCTCGTAGCGCTCGACCCACGCGACGTCGGTCGGAGCAATCTGATAGGGATAGACATCGCGCAGCACGAACTGGGGCTCCGCCGGACACTTTTTCTCGCGCGCGAGACTGCCCTTTATCAGTGCCTTGCGCTTTTCCGTCAGTTCATCGGAGAAGGCGCGTTTGGCGACATCCTCGCCATAACTCCGGGTGAGCTCGACCGGGCTTGCCTGGATGTAACTGGGCGCTGCAGATGCCTCGCTAGGCGCGAGTGTGAAGGGGGTGGACGCCAAAGCCATGCAACAAAGCCATTTCATCGAAGCCTCCGCAACAGGGCAGCATCGCCGGCTGCCCGCTCCGAAGTAAGCCCACTAGTCCTAATCATCCACTTCGACCCGCGAGCAAATCGATTCAATTCCACCTCGCGCTGAGTCCGGTTGCAGACGACAGGCGAAATGCGAACTGTGCTGCTCGGCGTGCGCGCAGCTAGACTTGCGGTGACACCGAGAAGAGTTTTGAATTCATTCTTTCTAGCGGGGCACTACTGCTCAAGTGCCAGGAGAGCGCGGGCCAAGCGAACTGAGCGCCGCCGATGATCGGCCCAAGCAGCTAAGCCGGGTTAGGAGCGGCCGATTTTCTTGTTAGCTCACGGGGTTGGTGGAGCCGAGGGGAATCGAACCCCTGACCTCTGCAGTGCGATTGCAGCGCTCTCCCATCTGAGCTACGGCCCCGGTCGAGGGGCGGCATTTAGGGGTCACCTCAGAATCTTGTCAAGGAAAGCTCCCTTGGGCTGGGCCTTGGCCCGCTGCGGCGGCCTTGATCATGCGCCTTCGCGAGGCTACACGTCTGCCTCGCCCCAAACCGGACCCGCCAATGATGCAACTGCTCGTCTATCTCCTCACGTTCATCAGCTACCTGATCCAGCTCTATGTCTACGTCATCATCGCCGGCGTAATCTTGAGCTGGCTGATGGCCTTTGGCGTTGTCAATCCCTACAACCCGACGGTGCGCGGCATCTGGCAGGCGATCAACGCGGTGACGGAGCCGCTGCAGCGGCCCATCCGCAACATGCTGCCGAACCTCGGGGCCATCGACATCTCTCCCTTAGTCCTGCTGCTCGGCTGCTTCTTCGTTCAGGGCCTGATTGGCCAAGTGCTGATCCCGCTCCTCGTCGGGGCATGAGCCCGAGGCGCGAGCTCCCTTGGCGCGCGGGCGCCGGGTGCGTCATCGTGCGCGTCCGCGTGACGCCGAAATCCTCGCTAGAAGCCGTCGAGGGCGTGGGGGTGACCGCGGAGGGCGCGGCGTTCCTGGCGCGCGTGCGCTCGGCTCCGGCCGAGGGCGAGGCCAACGCGGCGCTGGAGCGGCTGGTGGCGCGCTGGCTCGACGTGCCGAAGAGCACGGTGCGCCTGACGCACGGGGCCAAATCGCGCGTCAAGTCGCTTACGGTCAGCGGAGATTTGGGTTGCCTGGAGCAGCGCCTCAAGGCCAAGCTCGCTGAGGTCAGTTGACCAAGAAAAGACGGGAGGATTGCCGCCAATGAGCCACGCCTACATCATCGACGGAAAGGCGATCGCCGCCAAGGTGCGGGCCGATGTGGCGGCCGAGGTCGCACGCATGAAGGCGCAATACGGCTTTGTGCCCGGGCTTGCGGTGGTGCTTGTCGGCGAGGACCCGGCGAGCAAGGTCTACGTGCGCAACAAGGCGGAGCAGACCATCGAGGTCGGCATGCAGTCCTTCGAGCACAAGCTGCCGGAGGAGACGGCGGAATCGGCGCTGCTCGATCTCGTAGCGAAGCTCAATCGCGACCCGGCCGTGCACGGCATCCTCGTGCAGATGCCGCTGCCCAAGCACATCGACAGCGTGAAGGTCTTGGATTCGATCGACCCGGCCAAGGACGTCGACGGCTTCCATCCCGTCAATGTGGGCAAGCTGTCGATCGGCGAACGCGCGCTCGCCCCATGCACGCCCGTCGGCTCGATCATTCTGGCGAAATCGGTGAAGCACGATTTGTCGGGGCTCGACGCCGTGGTCGTCGGGCGCTCCAACATCGTCGGCAAGCCCATGGCGCAGCTCCTGCTGCGCGAGAACTGCACGGTGACGATCGCGCATTCGCGCACCAAGAACCTCCCCGAGGTGGTGCGCCGCGCCGATCTCGTGGTGGCGGCGATCGGCAAGCCGGAGTTCGTGAAGGGCGACTGGATCAAGCCGGGCGCCATCGTGATCGACGTCGGCATCAACCGCATCGTCAAGCCCGACGGCAAGGGCAAGCTCGTTGGCGACGTGGCCTATGCCGAGGCGGTGCAAGTGGCGGGTGCGATCACCCCGGTGCCGGGCGGTGTCGGCCCCATGACCATCGCCTGCCTGCTCAAGAACACGGTCGAAGCGGCGCAGATGCAGAAGGGCCTGCCGGCGGCAGCCTAAGCGGAGTGAAGGATTGTCCAGGCTTCCATCCGTTGAACGGATGGCCGGCTGTGGGTTGGCCCGCGCTTGTTGCGATGTGCTCGCGTTTCCTTATCGTTTGCGATTGAGCTTGATCTGCTGGTAATGCAGCCAGACGCCGATCAGAACGAGTGCGGCGCCAAGCGTCAGTGCGAAGGCATCGGCGGCGTCGATGCGACCGCTGCGCCAGGACGACACGCCGCCGAATATCCCAAACAAAAGGCCAGGAAACGTCCATGCCACGAAGCCAACGGACATGCGCCGCGGCTTCTCGCCGATGCCGTATATGCGCAGCGCCTTCAGGTTCATGTCGTGCACGCTCTTGGCGAGCGCCTGGCACGCATCCGAGCAGGTGATCCCTTCGTCGCCCTCGTGTGCGCAAGCCGGGCAGATGCCGCGCCCGCAGCTGCGGCACACGGCAACGGCGGCCGCGTCACGATGTTGGTAGCACTGCATGGCGCTTTCGATCCTCGTTCATGCCAAAACGCGTCCGCTCAGGCCGCGCGGCTCGCCTGCCGCAGCGTCTCGCCGCGGTAGCTCAGCGCTTCGGCGACGTGCATGCGGGCGACCATCTCGGCGCCGTCGAGATCGGCGAGTGTGCGGGCCACGCCCAGTGTGCGATGGAAGCCGCGCGCGGAAAGATGCAGCGCGTCCGCCGCCTGGCGCAGCAGCGCGACGCCCTCGGGATCCGGCGTGGCGATCTCCTCGAGAATACGCCCGCTGCAATCGGCGTTGGTGCGCATCGATCGTGCGCCGAGAGCTGTGAAGCGCTCGCGCTGCAGCTCGCGTGCCCGCGTCACCCGCGCGCGAACCTCCGCGCTGCCTTCAGTGGGCGCGGGGAGCACGAGGTCGGCGGCCGAGAGCGCCGGCACCTCGATCTGCAGATCGATGCGGTCGAGCAACGGCCCCGAGATGCGGGCCTGGTAGTCGGCGGCGCAGCGGGGCCCGCGCTTGCAGGATGTGCCGGGCGCGCCGTTCCCGCACTTGCAGGGATTCATGGCGCCGACGAGCTGGATGCGCGACGGGTACGCGATGCGGTGGTTGGCGCGCGCGATCACCGTCTCACCCGCCTCGAGCGGCTGGCGCAGGGCATCGAGTACGCCCGGCTGAAATTCGGGCAACTCGTCCAGGAACAGCACGCCCAGGTGCGCGAGGCTCACCTCGCCGGGACGCGGCCGCGTGCCGCCGCCGACGAGCGCCGCCATGCTTGCGGAGTGGTGGGGCGCGCGGAAGGGGCGCTCGCTCGCGAGCTTGCCGCCCATCAGCTCACCCGCGAGGCTGTGCACCATGGAAACCTCGAGCATTTCTTCCGGCGACAATGAGGGGAGGATCGAGGGGAGCCGCGCCGCGAGCATGGACTTCCCCGCGCCCGGCGGTCCGATCATCAAAAGATTGTGCCCCCCGGCGGCGGCTACCTCGAGCACGCGCTTGGCGCTCTCCTGGCCTTTGACGTCGCCCAGGTCGGGGAGCGCGGCCGCATCGCGGTCGACGTTGGGCTTGGGACGGGAAAGCGTCTGCAGGCCCTTGAAGTGGTTGACGAGCGAGAGCAGATGCGGCGCGGCGAGAATGTCGACGTCCTCGCCGGCCCAGGCGGCCTCAGAGCCGCATGCGGCCGGGCAGATGAGACCTTTGCCCATCGCATTGACGCCGATGGCGGCGGGGAGCGCACCCGGCACCGTGCGGATCGAGCCGTCGAGTGCCAATTCCCCGATCGCGGCATAGCCCGCGACCGCGTCGGGCGCGATCGCCTCCATGGCGACCATCATGGCGAGCACGATGGGGAGATCGAATTGGCTGCCCTCCTTGGGCAGGTCGGCGGCGGCG
>Ga0187817_10000999_pt1 | contig 13167 bp, 11 predicted proteins | sample NC_wetland_sal_i_17_FD_132431 | JGI IMG/M metagenome (GOLD analysis project Ga0187817, IMG submission 132431) | Wetland sediment microbial communities from Neuse River Estuary, North Carolina, USA - SO4_2 | ecosystem: Environmental > Aquatic > Freshwater > Wetlands > Sediment | place: USA...
CGTGGCTGGGATCGACCACGATCGGCAGATGGCTTAGGCGCTGGATTGCAGGAACGATGCTCAAGTCGAGGGTGTTGCGGGTATGGTCGGCAAAGGTGCGTACGCCGCGTTCGCATAGCGCGACGTTGTAGTTGCCCTCGCTCAGAATATATTCGGCGGCCATGAGGAACTCTTCTAACGTAGCTGACATGCCACGCTTCAGTAGCACGGGCTTGCGGGCGCGTCCAGCGCGCTTGAGCAGCGAGAAATTCTGCATGTTGCGCGCGCCGATCTGAATCATATCGGCGTACTCCTCGACCAGATCGAGCGACTCGTGGTCGATGGCCTCGGTAATGATCTTCATCCCAAACTGCTGGCGAATTTCGGACATGATGCGTAAACCTTCTTCGCCGAGTCCCTGAAACGAGTAGGGCGAAGTGCGCGGCTTATAGGCGCCGCCGCGGAAGAATTGGGCTCCGGCGCGATGCACGCGCTCGGCCACCGTGAATGCCTGCTCGCGGCTCTCGATGGCGCATGGCCCGGCAACGATCGCGAGGCCTTGTCCGCCAAACGTCGCCGCAGTTCCGGGAAAGCGAATGACGGTGTTCTCTTCCTTCACGTCGCGGCTGACGAGCTTATAGGGCTTCGAAACCTGTATGACTTCCTGCACGCCCGGCATTTCTTCGAGCGTGCCCTGTTCAACTTCCGCTTTGTTGCCGGTGATCCCGATGGCCGTGCGAGTCGCGCCCGGCATGGGATGCGCGCGGTAGCCGAGTTTCTCAATTTTTTCGCAAACGGCGCGGATCTCCGGTTCGGTGGCCTGCGCCTTCATGACAACGAGCATATGTTCACCTGGGAAAGAATCATGTAGGGACAGCCCGTTCGGCTGTCCGTCGGGCGAAGCCCGGCTCGGTGCGCGGCCGCAGGAGAAGCCCCATGGTTAAGTCTACCTTTCCGCCAGATGCACCGCAAATGCGGCACTGCGCGGGCTCTTCGGCCTCCCAGCCCGAAAGCGGATATCCTAGTCGCGTTATGCCGGAACCGGCCCCAAACAAACTCGGCGAATTGACGAAGCCGGCCGAATTGACGCTTGCCCACTTGCTGAAGTTCCAGGATTTGCAAGCTGACCGGTGGCTGCTGCGCTTGTCGGTAGATGGCACCGCAGGCGGCTGGGATCCGCTGGCCTCTGACACTGTGACTAACGACCAGATCATCAAGGAGAGAATTGCGCTCAGCGCAAAACCGGTCACCGAACTGGCAGTAGGTTATGTCGGAATGATCGACTGGCGCGGAAGCAAGCGCTTGATGGCCTATCTGCAATATTTCAAATCGGAGTATGAACAGGGCCTCCTGTGCCTGCGCCACGTGAAGGAAGCGACCCAACCGGGAACATTCGAGGGCTTCGGTGGATTCCTGGTCGTCGGTGCTTGCAAGAACATCTGGATATGAGCGGGCGGAGACAGATGAATTGAGTCCACAGCGAAACGTTCGTAGAGATGTTGCAAGCAACGTTTCTACAGAAGATACTCTCCGCATGAAACTCTACCGCACTCTTAACAGGATCCTGGCTGAGTCCGACGGGCAGTTCCGCACGGTTGATGCACCCTCCTGGGACGAACTCATCTCCCGCGAAGATCTGCTGACCTACAGCCATTGCCTGCTTCAGACTGCGCAGCCTCTGGGGGAGCCGTCGCCGCACGATCTGCTTCCACCCATCGGCAGCCAGGAAGTGTGGGCCGCCGGAGTCACCTACTACCGCAGCCGGAATGCGCGGATGGAGGAATCGAAGAGCGCCGGTGGCGGCGATTTCTACGACCGCGTGTATCAAGCGCCGCGCCCAGAGTTGTTCTTCAAGGCGACGGCGTATCGCGTTGTGGGGCACGGGGCGAAGGTCGCCATTCGCAACGACGCTTCCTGGTCGGTGCCGGAGCCGGAACTGGCGCTTTATGTTACGCCCGGCGGGAGGATCGCCGGATACACCATCGGCAACGACATGAGCTCGCGCGACATCGAAGGCGAGAATCCTCTGTATTTGCCGCAGGCCAAAGTGTACGACCGCAGCTGCGCGCTCGGGCCGTGCCTGCTGGTTGCAGAAGATCCGTTGCCGGATTCAACCGAGATCAGCATCGAGATTCGCCGGGGTGGAGCGGTTACGTTTTCCGGGGTGACCGCGCTCAGAGAGATGAAGCGCAAGCCGCAGGAACTGGTCGAGTATCTCTATCGCGCCAGCAGCTTCCCGCATGGGTGCTTCTTGCTCACAGGGACCGGCGTCGTGCCTCCGGACTCGTTCACGCTGAAGCACGGCGACGAAATCCGCATCACCATTCCGCCCATCGGAACGCTCTCGAACGTCGTCGGATGACGCGCTCCAGAACCATCAACCACAAAGGACACGAAGTTACACGAAGGCGGAAGCTGTCCGACTTCCCTCGTGCACCTTCGTGCCCTTTGTGGTTCAGGCTTCTTAGCCGTGGGGCGCTGGCCGCCGGCATCCCAAGCGTTCCATTGCTGTTCCCCGTGTAAAATAAAGGTTTATTCGATGGCTGTCCGTTCTCTCTATGGCGATCGGAGAAAAATCCGCGAACGCTGTGACCAACGGCCCCGAGGCGGGAACCCCCGCGGCGCGTCCTGATGGTCCTGGCAAAGACGAGCGCTATGACGCACAGCGTGTAGAGACGAAGTGGTCTGAGCGCTGGCAACAGGATCCGTCACTCTACGCCGCCGTGCCGAACTCGAACAAGCAGAAATACTACGTGCTCGAGATGTTGCCCTATCCCTCGGGCGTGCTGCACATGGGACATGTGCGCAACTACTCGATCGGCGACGCGCTCGCCCGCTACATGTGGATGAACGGCTACAACGTGCTCCATCCCATGGGATGGGATTCGTTCGGCTTGCCCGCGGAAAACGCCGCGATTTCGAACAACACTCCTCCGCGCGAATGGACGCTCCGCAACATCGCCAACATGAAGCGGCAGATGGCGCGTCTCGGCTTCGCCTACGACTGGTCGCGCGAAGTGACGACCTGCTTGCCGGAATACTACCGCTGGAATCAGTGGTTCTTTCTCAAGCTCTACGAGAAGGGATTGGTCTATCGCAAGAAGAGCAAGGTGAACTGGTGCCCGAAGTGCGCGACGGTGCTCGCGAACGAGCAGGTATTGAGCACTGGATGCTGCTGGCGCCACGAAGACACGCTCGTCGAACAGCGCGAGTTGGAGCAGTGGTTCGTGCGTACAACGCAGTACGCCGAGGAATTGCTCCGCGATCTGGACAAGCTCGAAGGCTGGCCCGAAAAAGTGCGCATCATGCAGCGCAACTGGATCGGCCGCAGCGAAGGCACGCTGGTCGATTTCAAACTCGAAGGCAATGCGGGACCGGCGGGTTCGACGATCAGCGTCTTCACCACGCGTGTCGATACGATTTTTGGCGCGACATCGGTGCAGCTTGCCCCGGAGCATCCGCTGGTCGCCGATTTCACGCGCTATAACCAGCCGCTCGGCGAGCAGGTGAAGCAGTTGATCGCCGAGCAGCGCAAGGCGAAAGAAACAGGAGACATCGGCGAAATTGAAAAGCACGGTGTCAACACCCACCGCTTTGCGATCAATCCGTTCAGTGGCGAACGTGTGCCCATCTGGATTGGCAATTACATTCTTATGGATTACGGCACCGGCGCCATCATGAGCGTCCCGGCGCACGACGAGCGCGACTACGAGTTTGCGCGGAAGTACAACCTCGACATCCGTATCGTGATACTCCCGGCATCGAACGATCCGGAAGAGACGATGGCTGAGCCCAAGTTGCCCTTCACCGCGCACGACGGCATGTTGATCAATTCCGGCCCGTACAGCGGCATGCGCTGCGCTGACGCGATCAAGAAACTCTCCGCCTACGCCGAAGAAAAAGGCTTCGGCAAGGCCACCGTCACGTATCGCTTGAAAGATTGGGGCATTTCGCGGCAGCGTTACTGGGGCACTCCGATCCCGATGTTGTATTGCGAAAAAGACGGCATCGTTCCGGTTGCAGAAAAAGACTTGCCCGTGCTTTTGCCGGATAAAGTTGACATTACGTTGACGGGTGGCTCTCCGCTGGCCCGCGTGCCGGAGTTCGTCAATGCCACTTGTCCGAAGTGCGGAGGCCCGGCGCGCCGCGAGACCGACACGATGGATACGTTCGTCGACTCGTCGTGGTACTTCTACCGCTACACCGACTCGCACAACGATCGCGCGCCCTTCGACTCGAAGACGGCGCAGTACTGGTTCGGCGATAAGGGCATCGATCAATACATCGGAGGCGTCGAGCACGCCATTTTGCATTTGATTTACTCACGCTTCTGGACGAAGTTCATGCGCGATATCGGCCTCGTCACCAACGACGAACCGGTTGAGCGCTTGTTCACGCAAGGCATGGTGATCAAGGGCGGCGCGAAGATGTCGAAGAGCTTGGGCAACGTCGTCTCGCCCGACGAGATGGTCGCGCGCTACGGCGCGGACGCAGCACGTTTGTACAGTTTGTTCGCCGCTCCGCCCGATCGCGATCTCGACTGGCAGAACGAAGGCATCGAAGGCATTCAGAGATTCCTGGGGCGCGTCTACCGCTTCTTCGCGCACAATGCTCAACCTGATCATCCGGACTGGCGCAAGCCGGTACCGGCGGAGTTGTCACCCGAAGCGCGCGCCGTCCAGCGGAAGATGCATCAGACGATCAAGCGAGTCAGCGACGACTTTCAGGGACGCTGGCACTTCAATACCTGCATCTCTGCCGTCATGGAATTAGTGAACACGCTCTACGGCGCCGAAGACGCGATCGCGCGCAAAGCGGTTCCGGTACAGTTTGTGGCTGAAGTGCAGCGCAGCGTCGTGCTGCTGCTCGCGCCGTTCGCTCCTTATCTTGCGCATGAGTTGTGGGAGATGATCGGCGAGAAAGAAAGCCTCCTCCGCGCTCCATGGCCAAAGTTCGACGCAGAGTTGGCCAAGGAAGAGGAGATCGTAATCCCCGTACAGGTGAACGGCAAGCTTCGCGGTCGCGTTGTCGTGCCTGCCGACGCGACGGAAGAATTCGTGCTCGAACGCGCGCTCGCTGACGAAAAGGTGAAGGCTGCCATCGCAGGCAAGCAGATCATGAAGAAGATCTGCGTGCCCGGCAAGATGGTCAATCTGGTTGTGAAATAAGCGGGCTGATTCGCAGCCCGCCCTTTTTTACATCGCTTCTACATCCCAGACAGCGTCAAGGCCTCCGAGCGATTGTCGAATTCGATTTCTTCGATTTGATTGTTGTTGTTCAGGGTTTTCACCGTCACTTCGCTGGTGGTGGCCTTGGAAGGAAGTTGCTTCATAGTCCCTTCAGCGGTGGCGACAGTCTTGCCATGTTCCAGGATCGATATCTTTAGAGCGTCATCGGACCCTGTCCATTCCGCTTTGTAGTGGCCTGGTTGCAATAAGGTTGACCCGACTCGTGCTGGTACTGCCAGGTCGAAGCTGCCGGATTTGCTGTCTTTGGCAAACGACGCTGCACTCAGAAGCAACGCAGCCGCCGCAAATGACGCGAGATACTTCAACGATTTCATGTCTACCTCTCTTCCATGATTGAGTGAAAATGTTAGCCTTGGCACCCATGGAACGCATGAGGCGCTGCGGCATTGACTGTAACGACTGAATACTCTCCATCGGTCTAGATGCTCGCGCTGCTGCGTCGGTTGCGGAAATGGAGTGCGATGCGAGGTAAATGTTTGTAATCTTGCTGCGAAGAAAGTCGTCCTGCAGAATCTTTACTGACAGCGTTATCCTGAAGATATGGCGAGTGTCTCACCTACCTTGGAAGGTTTTCGCGCCGCAGTCCGCCGGCCGTCTCTCGCTCTTGGGGAAATTACCTGGCGCTGGGTGGTCGGAGCCACCACGGCCGCACTCTTTTTCTTTGGGTTGTTTGAATATCTGAGCACGCTGCCAGTGACCAATGGCGAGTTGCTCTTTCTGCGCACACGCCAGCCCTATTTAGTGGCACAGGCGATCCTGCACATTCTGCGCGGGACTCTGAATCGTGCAGTGATGTCCGCGATTCTGGCGGCGTTGTGCCTCGCCCTGCTGTGGATGATCGCCGCTTCGCTCGGAAGGATCGCGACCGTGCGCGTCATGAGCGAATATGTGCACGAGCAAGTGACGGCAAGATTCTCCGCAGGCATCGAGCCCGCCAAGTCCGGCAAAGAAGGCAAGGCTGCGCCAGGCAGTCCGTTTCGAACTCTGCTCCGCCTGAACTTCCTGCGGGTTACGGTCGCAGTCGCGGCGATCGTTGGATTCATCGGAGCGGCCACGCTGGCCGTCTCCGCTTCGCCCGCTGCCGATCCACAGCCGGGGTTGGCCTTTCTTTTGTTCATGCCGCTGGCCGCTCTGGTCTGGCTGGCATGGTCTCTGCTGAACTGGCTGCTTTCTCTGGCTACGATGTTCGCAGTGCGCGATGGTGAAGACGTTGTGGGTGCGATTTCTGCGGCGGTCGGCTTGTGCCGGGATCGTCCGGCACCTGTCTTTGCCGTCAGTACCTGGACCGGAGTGGCGCACCTGGTAGCGTTCGTTGGCGCAACCACTGTGGTGTCGATGGCCTTTGGTTTCGCTCAAGTCTTGCCCTGGAGGCTAGTGGTTCTTGCAGTAATCCTTGTAACGCTCGTGTATTTCGCGGTTGCCGACTGGCTCTACACCGCACGGCTGGCGGGATACGTTTGCATTGCCGAAATCCCTGAGGCGCTGCTGAGGCCGCAGCGACCGCCGCTCGCGACTCCGAGTCCTGGACCGCCAGTTTTCGCCGCGCTGCTTCAAACCACAATCGATCGCGACGAACCCATTCTGAGTGACGTGCCGAATCTGATACCAGAGACGTAGCACTTTTGCCGTCGGCGGAGCTTTACACCCTCTCCCGGAATTTGAGAAACTCATTCGTGGAAACCAAATCCCCGCACATCCAAACTTCAGTAACGCAGTCGATCGTTATCCTTGATTTTGGCGCGCAATACACGCAACTCATCGCGCGCCGCATCCGCGAGCAGAATGTTTTTTCCGTGGTTCTGCCCTGCACGGCGAAGCTCGCGGAAATCAAGAGCTGCAATCCAGTCGGCATCGTGCTCTCGGGCGCGCCCTGGTCGGTCTACGATAAAGATGCGCCTCCTGCCGATCGGCACCTCTTTGATCTCGGCTTGCCCGTGCTCGGCATCTGCTACGGCCTGCAGTTCATGGTGCACACTCTCGGCGGCAAGGTGCGGCCCGCCGACAAGCGCGAATACGGCTCCGCCGAGGTCGACATCGTTTCGGACTCAGTGCTCTTTCAAGGGCTGGCGAAAAAGCTGGCTGTTTGGATGTCCCACGGCGACGAAGCGCTCGAACTGCCTCCCGGCTTCGAGTTGATGGCGAAGACACATTACGCCGTCGCCGGCATTCAGAACGTCGCGAAAAAATGGTATGCGGTGCAATTCCATCCCGAAGTCCACCACACGCCGCAAGGCACGCAGATTCTGAAGAATTTCATTTTCCAAATCTGCGGAGCGCAGCCCACGTGGACCGCACAGCACTTCATTGATTCCACGATCGCGCAGATTCGCGAGCAAGTCGGCAGCGGTCGCGCCATCTGTGCACTTTCGGGTGGTGTAGATTCGTCAGTCGCCGCCGTGCTGGTCGATCGTGCGTTGCGCGATACGAAAGGGAAGCATGCGGGAGCCAAGGCTTCGCGCCTGACCTGCGTGTTCGTCAACAACGGAGTTCTGCGTAAGAACGAATTCGAGAAAGTGCAAGCTACGCTGCGCGACAAACTGGGTCTCCACGTCGATGCCGTCGACGCTACAGACCGCTTCCTGGGCAAGCTCAAAAGCGTCGCTGATCCTGAGAAGAAGCGCAAGATCATTGGCAACGAATTCATCAAAGTCTTCGAGAAGGAAGCTCGCCGCATTGAAGAAAGCGAAGGCAAGGTGAAGTGGCTGGTGCAGGGAACGCTTTATCCCGACGTGATCGAGTCGCGCTCGGTGCGCGGGCCGTCGCAGGTCATCAAGTCGCATCATAACGTCGGCGGCTTGCCCGAGAAGATGAAGTTCAAGCTGATCGAGCCGTTGAAGGACTTGTTCAAGGACGAAGTCCGCCGCATCGGCCGCGACCTCGGGATGCCCGACAGCATCTTGCAGCGCCAGCCATTCCCCGGACCGGGCCTTGCAGTGCGAGTGCTCGGCGAAGTCACGCCGGAGCGTCTGGCCCTGCTGCGCGAGTGCGACGACATCGTCGTCAGCGAAATCAAGGAAGCGGGCCTCTACACGAAAATCTGGCAATCGTTCGCTGTGTTGCTGCCTGTGATGTCGGTCGGCGTGATGGGCGATATGCGAACCTACGCTTACACTTGCGCTATCCGCGCCGTGAATTCCGAAGACGGCATGACCGCTGACTGGGTTCCTCTGCCCCACGAAGTCCTCAAGCTCATTTCCACGCGGATTGTGAACGAGGTGAAAGGCGTCAATCGTGTGGTCTACGACATAACGTCGAAGCCGCCTGGAACGATCGAATGGGAGTAGGGAGACGTCAGCTATCGGCCTTTAGCTTTTTGCTAAAACCGGGCGATGGCGTGAAGTTTATTCTTCTTCGAAGAGCGACGGCGTTTCCGCGAAGAGTTCATCGAGAAACTGTTCTCGATTGTTGAGGAAGCGATGAACGACCTCAAACGATCCGGTTTCCTCATATTCGACTTCGCGAACATTCCCGCCATCGAAGGACAAGATTTGCGCTTTTGGATAGGCGAGCAATACTGGAGAATGGGTTGAGATGATGAACTGCGCGTCCTTGAACTTCCTCACGACATCGTGAATCAAGACCAGAAAAGCTAGTTGCCGTTGCGGCGACAGCGCAGCTTCGGGCTCATCCAGCAGGAACAATCCGTTGCGCCGGAACTTAAGATCGAGCAGGGTGAAAAACGTTTCGCCATGGGACCGCGAATGAAGGCTACGCCCGCCGTAGGCACCGATGATCGAGGTTCCTCCTGGCTCCTTTTCCAATACATCGATGTGCGACGCGGTGTTGAAGAAACTTTCTGCCCGGAGAAAAAATCCTGCCCCGGTGCGGTTGTCGAAAGACAGGCGCAGAGCCTTCACCAGCGGGTCGACCGAGTGATTGCTATCCGTCGAATCATTTCGAAAATTACGATTTCCACCCTCCCGGCCAAAGCCGTAGTGCGCCGCGATTGCCTCTAAGAGCGTGGATTTCCCAGAGCCATTCTCGCCCGCCAGAAAACACACCCGGGAACGGAAGACGATCTCTTTGAGCCCGCGGATCGCCCCGACGTTGAATGGGTAGCTGTTCCAGTCCTCCACCCGCTCTCGGAGTAGTGTAAGTTTCTTCAACACAGAAGCATTCTACTTCGTCACGCTGGCGTGCTAGTCAGAGAGTCTGAGTGATTTGGCGCACGCCGCGTTTCTACACGGTTCTTGCGGGGAGTGGATGCCGCGGAATTTTCACTCGTCGCGGTGCACGGTTTCCATCGAGAAGGCCGGCAGGCACACGGCAACGTATTCCGCCCCGTCTGGCTCCGGAGTCGAATAGCGGACCCACTCGCCGGCGTGCGCCACCACGGCCTGTCCGGCGTGGACGGCCAGTGTGCCGCCTTTGTGGTCGACGCGCAGCATTCCCTTCAGGACGATGGTGAACTCGTCGAACTCGGGAGTCTGTCCGGGCTCGACCCATCCCTGCGGACTTCGCATGTGGGCGACGCTGGCCGCGGTGGTCTTCGAGTTCACGCGGCCAACATATTCGTCGATGAGTTTGGGCTTGTTGCCGGCGGCTTGAATGCGGGTGGGCTGCGGAATCAGAGTTGGCATGAGTTGGTTTTCGGCGTCAGCCTGCTGGCATCCGGTGACGCGGCAGTCAAGATTACAACAATTCTCGATGTCGGAGTCGCGGCGAGGAGCAGTCCCTTCGCAGACGAAACTGAGCCCTGCCCCCACGGCAACGAATCACGGCTCGGTTACCCAGCGTGAGACTGCTGTGACCAGCTTCCGCGGTGCGAAGCGCGTCGACTGCGCGATCATCCAATTATGCGCGCCCGAGATTGCCAGTGTACGGCCCTCCATGACTGCGCGATAGCCGTCGAGCGCGACTTTCTCGGCCTTCATCACGCCGGGCTGGTTGAACAGGCGCGACACCTCGTTGCCAGCGCGCTGGGCGAATCCGGTATGCGTGGCGCCCGGACAGAAGCAGGTCACGGTCACGCCGGAATCGTGCAGCTCGTTCGCGATGGCCTCCGAGAACGAAATCACATAGGCCTTCGTCGCATAGTAGACAGCCATGAGCGGCCCAGGCAGAAATCCGGCAGTGGACGCTACGTTCATGATGCGCCCGCTGCCGCGCGTAATCATCCGCGGAAGAAACAATCGCGTCAGTTCGGTCAGCGCCACGATGTTCAACTGAATCTGCCCGAGGATGTCCGACTCCGACATCTTGGCGAATTCGCCAAAGGCTCCGAACCCGGCGTTGTTGATGAGAATATCGACTGCAACTCCCTCCCGCTGCAGTTGGTCGAACAAAAATTTCGCCGAGGGCGCGGCTGCTAGATCCAAGGGAAACGTCTTGACGGTGACTCCGAGACCTTGCAGTTCGTTAGCGACCTGCGTGAGCCTGTCGCCGCTACGGGCGACAAGAATGAGATTGTGATGGTCACGGGCAAACAGCTTGGCGAGTTCGTATCCGATGCCGCCCGAGGCGCCGGTGATGAGAACAGTCGACATGCACACATTTTAGCCGCAGCCGGTACAGGCCTGGCACGCCTTCTTTCCCCATTCGAATCGTCAATCTCTCAATACATCGTATGGCGACCATTTCACAGCAGAGCTTTTTCGTTAGACTGGTGTCCGCGTGTCCGTCGTCCGCGACGGAACAGCGGAGGTCTTCATGTCATTTCGCCCGGTTTTTATAGCAGTCGTGATTGCGTTTGCGTTGATCCTGGCGGCATTTCTCATCAATCGCGCCCGGCCGAAGGCAGAAACCGAGCAATCCGCCGCCGATTTTGTTCGCGCTACCGGAAAATGCGCTGAGTGCCACGCCCGAACCCAATACTCGGTGGTCCACGAATACGAGATGAGCCGGCACGCGCAGAAGAGTGTGAGTTGCCTCGATTGCCATCAACCGGCGAACGGACAGGAGAAGAAGGATCATCACGGATTTGTAATCGCCAGCGTTCCCCTGACTGCGGCCAACTGCCGCAGTTGCCATGAGCAGATCTATCAACAGTTCGTCCGTAGCCGGCATGCGGCGCCGGCGTGGGCGGCGATTTATGGCGAAAAAGGATTGACGCCCGAGCAGGTAAGTTTTTCTGAAACCTATCAGCCGGGCGGCACTCGGCGCCCGCCACATCCGTTTGTTTTGTCGGAAGGCGGACCTGCCATGGCCAGCGGTTGCGAACGCTGCCACAGCGTCGGCAGACCGAATCCGGACGGAACCATCGGAACCTGCACGGCCTGCCATACTCGCCACACCAGTTCAGTCGCGATCGCGCGGTTGCCCAGTACCTGCGGGCAATGCCACCTTGGGCCCGATCACTCGCAGATCGAGATCTATGAGGAATCGAAACACGGCGTGATGTTCGCGGCACAGGAGAAGTTGCTCAACCTCGGTGCGCCGCCGAAAGACCTGACCACGCGCGATATGTTTGTGCCGACCTGCGCCACGTGCCACATGAGCGGCATCAACGGGCTGGGCGTCACCCACGATCCATCGGAGCGGCTGTCTTACTATCTCGCCAACGCCATCAGCGGGAAGCGGCCCAACTATGCCGCGGCCCAGGCCAAGATGAAGCAGGTCTGCGCGCAGTGTCACACCGCGGCGGTCGTCGATCCGGTCTACCAGCGAGCCGAGGCCACAGTGGCGGCGACCAACGAAAAAGTTTCCGCGGCCAAGACGCTGGTCGATAGCCTGCGCAAGGACGGCTTGCTGACCGGGCCCCCGTTTTCGCAGCCTATCGATTTCGTCTATTTCGATTTCTGGCACTACGACGGGCGCACTGCGAAGCATGGCGCCTTCATGGGCGGAGCCGACTTCGTGCAGTGGCATGGCAACTATCCCATGCTGCGGAAGATGGCAGAGTTGAAAGCCATGGCCGACGATCTGCGGAGAAATCATGGAAAGAAGTAGGTTGGAATCCGCGCCCGCAACTGGCCGTTGGTATCTCAAGCCATGGTTCCTGGTAGAGGCGTTTTGCCTGGTGAACCTGGGCTTCCTCACGCTCGATATTCTGCTCGCCCATTCGTTCAACGAATTTCGCAAGTGGGAGGAATATATTCCTCTCTACTTCTCGGCGATCGCGCCGGTCATCCTCGCGCTCGGGCTGGCCGTGCGATCGCGCTGGCGTGCGGTTTGGACCGACCTCGGCTATCTCGTCGGATGGAGTGCGATTCTCATTGGATTGACCGGTGTGATTCTGCATCTCGACAGCTTGTTTTTCTATGAGCGGACCATCAGGAGTCTTACCTATTCCGCTCCGTTTATCGCGCCGCTGGCCTACAGCGGATTGGGATTCCTCCTGGTGGTGAATCGCATGGTCGACGCCGACACGCGCCAGTGGGCCGAGTGGACGCTGTTTTTCGCGCTGGGGGGATTTGTGGGAAATTTCGGATTGACTCTCAGCGATCATGCCGAAAACGGATTCTTCTATCCCACGGAGTGGGTCGGGGTCGCCGCCAGCGCCGTGGCTGTCGGATTTCTGCTGGTTCCGCTGTGGCTGCGAGTTTCGCGCGGGTTTCTTCTGCTGTGCGCCGGAATCTTACTGCTGGAAGCGGGAGTGGGCGGGTGGGGATTCGTTCTCCACGCGACCGCAAATCTTCACGGGCCCTCGACTCATGCGTTGAAGAATTTCACCTTCGGCGCCGCCCCATTTGCGCCGCTGCTGTTTCCAAATCTGGCGCTGCTGGGATGGATCGCGCTCTGGCGGCTCAGCGATTTCGTCGCCGACTAGCCTTCCGAACCGGAGGTCCTATCTAAAAGCAAAAGCCCCACCCTGTCGCCCAGAAGCGGCTAGGGTGGGACGTATTCGTTTCGATTGGGCGTTTTAAGCGTGAACCAGTTCCACTCCGTAAATCGAGTGCCAGCTCGTCGCTGCTTTCAGCTTGCTGTTCACGTTGTTGATGTTCTTCACACCCTCGGTTTCCAGCCACTTGCGGAACGCCGCCGCGCCCTGCTTCGCGTA
>Ga0187817_10001000_pt1 | contig 13164 bp, 10 predicted proteins | sample NC_wetland_sal_i_17_FD_132431 | JGI IMG/M metagenome (GOLD analysis project Ga0187817, IMG submission 132431) | Wetland sediment microbial communities from Neuse River Estuary, North Carolina, USA - SO4_2 | ecosystem: Environmental > Aquatic > Freshwater > Wetlands > Sediment | place: USA...
ATCATCGCCGAGGCGGAAAGCGATCACGGCATGGACTTGCTGCGCCTGCGGCGTCGCGCCAAGCGGCGGCTGTCTATCGCCGAGACCATCTGCGAATCCGTGGCCCACGCCGCCCACGACCTGGAAATGCGCGCCATCGCCGTCTTCACCGAGACCGGGACCACGGCGCGTTTGATCTCGAAGTACCGTCCCGCGGCGCCCATCAATGCTTTTACCGCTTTCCCGCAGGTGGCCAACCGGCTTAATCTGTTATGGGGCGTGTGCCCGATCGTAGAGCGGACGGCGCGCACCGGCGATGACATGGTGCGGGCAGCCGAGCATGAACTTGTGCGCCGTCATGCGGTTGCGCCGGGCGACGTGATTGGGGTGGTGGCGGGCACGCAGATGGCTTCCGGCTCCACCAATTTCATGCGCCTGCACGTGGTCGGCTCGCGCGAGCCAGAAGTCAGCAGGCTGTCGCCCGAGCGTGGGCGTGCTCGGCGTCTTGAGCGGTTGCCGGGGCGGAAAAGGAGGTAACCGGGTGTCCGCAACCAGCGAGATCATGGCCCTGGCCGTCGTGGATGCGTTCGACGGCAAGGATGAGGAATGTCTCCATCTCCTGCACGAGTTCTACGCTGTGCTGCGACGCAAACAGTACAGCCGCGACCTGCTCTATCGCGACCATAAAGATCCCCGCCGCTTTGTCAACATTCGCTATTGGCGTTCGGAGGAGGCACGAATAGAGGCCCAAGCCGATCCCGACGTGCACACGTTCTGGAAGCGGCTGAGCGAGATCGCGAAGGTCACGCAAGTGTTCGAGCGGCTGGAGGATGTAACGCCGCGAGACTCGATGGCCAAGCAGCAGGGCTAGCAAGCAGGTGGCAGGAAGCAGGACGCAGAGCCGTAGAAACACAGCCTGCTTCCTGCCTCCTGCCCGCTGCGTCCTTTAATTCACCCACGGCCCTCGGTGTTCGCCGTTGCCCTTCTCGGGAGGCCGCTGCTCGGGATCGCGGAAGTTGCCGTGCTCGTCGAAGTATTGATTGCGGTCGTGCTTCCGCATGTAGACCTCGAACTTCCTGGCGGCGCGGCGCCGCTTCCAGCGGTAATAAGCGTTGCGCAGGCCGAAGTAACGCTCCGAAGCTCCACCCACCACGCCGTGGCGCGGCATGAACCTGATGAAAAGGAACCCGAAGAGAAGCCCGCCCAGGTGTGCGACGTAGGCCACCCCGCCAGGACCATTCATGGAGAGATACAGCGTGATGAAGATCAAACCGATTACGAAGTACTTCGCCTTGATGGTGAAGGGAATGGGGAACAGCATGATCTCGCGGTTGGCGTAGAGGATGCCGAACGCCATCAGGATTCCGTAAATGCCGCCGGAAGCGCCCACTGTGGGGACGAGCGGCGTGAGTCCCAGCAGGCCGGTATACGCAATCACGATTGTGCTCAGGGCCGCTCCCACTACGCAGAAGAAATAGAACTCAAGGAAACGGGAGGATCCCCAGTCCACCTCGAACTGTGATCCGAACATCCAGAGCCAGAGCATGTTGAACAAAATGTGCCAGAGCCCGTTGTGCAGGAAGGAATAGGTCACCAACTGCCAGATGAAGCCATGCGTCACCGCCGCCGGTATAAGGGAGAACAGAAGAATAATGTCGCGGTCGGCGACAGGAGAAAGACGGGCGGCCAGCGCTTCCAGCAGAAAGATCAGCCCGTTGGCTATAATCAGCCACTTCACCGCCCTGGTGAAGGGCGGAAAGCTCATCGACATGGTGTAATTGTTGTAGCCGGAGGTACGACGCATCCGATGATTGTACCGCGTGCGGCACCGTGCGCGCTGGCCGTCGCCATTATCGTTCCGGCAGGGGCACCACCGCCAGGCTGCGATGGCCCTTGGTGTCCACCGCGCGCACCGCAAAAATCACGTTGTCCTTGGAACGCTTGAGCGTGGCTTGCGTCACGTTGCCCACGGCTTCCACATTCTGGGGCGGCCAATCGGTGTCCGTGGTCGGACGCCACAAGAGCTCGTACTTGGTGGCTAGACCTCCCGGAGACGCGCTCCAGCTAAGCGTGGAATCGTTCTCCAGGATCCTGGTGACAAGGCGCACGTTGGCGGGCGGCGCCGGAGCCGAGGCCAGCGACGCCAGCGTGGCAGCGTTCAGCCTGGCGACATTCGCGACGTAGGCGAAATCCACGAACTTCGCCAGGTCACCGTACTCGACTCCACTCTCGATGCGCGGCGTCTGGTGCTGGTGGTTGTAGTCTTCACGGTATTCCGTGAAGCGCACCGCGGCGAAACCCTGGTCGTTGAAGGACAAGTGGTCGCCGCCGCGCAGATAGCGGTCGGGCCGCGAGACCAGCTTGGGCTCGAAGCCGGAGACGTACTGCTCGGCGACCTGCCGGACGTAGCGCGCGAGCTGTCGCGATGGCGAATCATTCTCCATGCCGGTGGTGCGAATGAGCTTGATCTCGTCTGGCGTCGCGGCGGCTGGAATTCCCTCGGAGAATATCCGCACCCACTGCGGCTGCTGCATCCTGTCCCCGGGCGTGCGGTTACCGCCCACGATGTCGTTGTTCAGCGCCGCTTCGATGTCGAGCTTGGCGGACTTGGCGGCCTCGGCGTAGTGCGCGCTGCCGTAGAGCCCCTGCTCTTCGCCGGCGAAGGCGATGAACACGATGGTGGCGGGAAATTTGTGCTTGCTCAGCACGCGCGCGCATTCCAGGGAGACAGCGGTGCCGCTGGCGTCGTCGTTGGCGCCGGGCGCGGGATCGGTGACGTTGTCGTTGTCACTGTTGCGCGAATCGTAGTGGCCGCTGACTACGTAAATGCGGCCGGCGTTGGCGGGATCGGCGCCTTGCAGCGTGGCGATGACGTTCACGATCTCGGTCCGGTGGGGGATGCGCCGGGCCGGAGGACTCACGCTGAAGCTCTGCATCTCGACCTTGAGGCAGCCGTCGCAGTCGCGGGAGTAGCGTTCGAACTCGGAGCGGATCCACTCGCGGGCGGCGCCGATGCCGCGTCCCTTGGCGGTCGACGCTGCATCGGCGGGGGAGAGCGTGCTGCGATTGTGGAAGCCGGCCAGCTTTTCGATGCTGGCCTTGACGCGCACCGGCGAGACCTCCTGTACCGCGGCCACGATCTGCGGGTCCAGTTCCGGCGCCTTGGGGGTGCGCCCGCGCTGCTGGGCCACCGCCATGGGGACGGCCATCATCCCCAGCGCAAACCATGCCATCCACCTGCTCCACTGAGCCATGCTCCCTCGCTGGACCGAAATAGCGCACCGCGGCGCCCGGCGCCCGCATCTGTGCAAAGGCCGCAAAAATTCGCACCCCCGGTATTGACGCTGAGGGGAGAGGAATTCTAAATATTAGCAGACGGGTCGGGGCTGCCCCGGCTGGCTGGCGGAGGGAAGAATGGTCTTATGTCCGGAATGTGAGAGCGACCTCGACATCGAAGAAGACGAAGTGGACGAGGGCGAGATCGTATCCTGTCCCGAATGCGGGACCGACTTCGAGGTGATCACCACCAATCCCCTGGAACTGAACCGGGTGGTGGAAGAAGAGGCGGACGAGGAAGAAGAAGAGGCAGAGGAGAAGGAAGACGGTTACTAATCCTCAGCGCTGTGGCCAGGTGAGTGGTCAGGGACGGCTGCTCGTCCTTCTCAGCTTGGTGTCGCTGGCCGCCGCTCCGGCGGCCTTGGGGTCCGGGAAGCGCGTCGAGAAGCCTTATGCGCTCATCTTCGGCACCGTCTACGCCCCCGGGGATCGTCCTGCCTACGGGGTGCGGGTGAGGATCCGCCGCGCTGATCGAAAGAAGGCGCAATGGGAGCTTTATTCCGACCATCAGGGCGAGTTTGCGCAGCGCGTGCCTGCCGGCGCCGCCGATTACATCGTGTGGGCCGAGCCCGCGGATAAGCACGCGCAGAAAACCGAAGTCAAGGTCCACATCGACAGTGACGAGCGCGTGGATATCGGGCTGCATCTGAGCCAATAGAAGGCGCTGCTACAGAAAGAAGGGGGTCTATGCGCAGGGTCGCGGGTACCGTGGTTGCCATCATCCTGCTGGGCACGTTGGCGGTGGGTGAGCCGGCGTCCCGCGATGACGCCCAGACGCGCACTTTGACCGGGCAGGTCACCGACAAGGCGGACGTGCCGCTTCCCGGCGCCGTGGTGTATCTGCAAGACACCCGCACCCAGGTGGTGAAGACCTACATCACCGACGATAAAGGCAATTATCGCTTCAGCTCCCTTTCTCCCAACGTGGACTACCAGGTCCGCGCCGAATACCAGGGCCACAAGAGCGACACCAAGACGCTCAGCTCCTTCGACAGCCGCAGCAATGTGGTGATGCACCTGAAGATCAACATGGCGAAGTAGAGCGGCGCGGCTGCTTGGAGAGGCTGCGGAAAACATCGCCTCTGTCACAATCACGTGTCAGGGCACGACTTCAGTCGTGCCGAAAGAGTCGCATGATGATTGTCATTCCGAGCCGCGCGAGGAAGCGCGGCGCCTGAGCGCGTGCGAGGAATCCTGGTTTATGGAGCAGAGCAAAAGCCCGGTCGGGAACCGCGATGCGGAGGGTGCAAGACCGAGATCCCTCGTCGCGCTCACCTCGCAGACTCGGCTCGCGCTTCCTCGGGATGACATCTTTAGCGTGAGCGTGACGGCACGACTAAGGTCGTGCCCTGACACATCATCTCGCCATAGGAGGTCTTTCGCGAGGGAAGGGATGGACGATTGCACGACCGGGAAGGCTGCACATTGCGCGCCAGGACAACAATTCAGGCCGCCATTACTGGCGGCCTGAATTCCTGGCTGAAATTCTAGTTCTGGTCGTTGCCGGCGCGCTTCCACTCCACCAGATCGCCGATGGTGGCGGTGGCGCTGGAAGCGGGATGCTTGTAGGCTTCCACGTCCTGGCGCGAGCCTTCTTCGCCCACGGCGCGGATCGACAGCCCGACCTTCTTCTCGTCGGGATTCATTTTGATGATCTTGAAGTCGAAATCCTGGCCCGGTTCCAGCCGGATGGGTGCGCCCTGCGTGTCGACGGCCTCGGAGTTGTGGCAAAGGCCCTCGACGCCGTCGGCGATCTCGACGAAGGCGCCGAAACTGGCTACGCGCAGTACTTTGCCGTGCAGCACGTCGCCCACGCGGTGGGCGGAGAAGAACGTCTCCCAGACGTCAGGCTGCAGTTGCTTGACGCCCAACGACAGCCGGCGCTGTTCGGTGTCGATGCCCAGCACGATGGTCTTCACCTTGTCGCCCTTCTTCAGGACTTCCGAGGGGTGCTTGACGCGCTTGGTCCAGCTCAGGTTGCTGACGTGGACCAGGCCATCGATGCCGTCCTCGATCTCGACGAAGGCGCCAAAATCGGTGAGGTTGCGCACCCGGCCCTCCACCGTCGAGCCGATGGGGTACTTTTCGTGCAGCGTCTCCCAGGGATTGCTTTCGAGCTGCTTGAGGCCGAGCGAAATGCGGCGCTCCTGCGGGTTCACATTGAGCACCACGGTCTCGACCTGCTGGCCGACGCTGACGATCTTGGAAGGATGCTTGGTGCGCTTAGACCAGGTCATTTCGCTGACGTGCACCAGGCCCTCAATCCCCTGCTCCAGTTCGACGAAGGCGCCGTAGTCGGTGATGGAGATGATCCGTCCCTTGACGTGTGCGCCTATCGGGTACCGCTGCGCGGCATCCAGCCAGGGATCGGGCGTGAGCTGCTTGAAGCCCAGCGAGACGCGCTGCTTCTCCTTGTCGTACTTGAGGACCTTGACGTGGATCTCGTCGCCCACGTTGACCAGGTCGCGGGGATGGGTGAGCCGGCCCCAGGACATGTCGGTGATGTGCAGCAGGCCGTCGATGCCGCCCAGGTCCACGAAGGCACCGTAGTCGGTGAGGTTCTTCACCACGCCGGTCAGCACCACGCCCTCGGCCAGCTTTTCCAGGGTCTTGGCCCGTTTCTCGCCCACTTCCTCTTCCAGCATCTGCTTGCGCGAGACCACGATATTGCCGCGCTTCTTGTTGAGCTTGATGACCCGGACCTCGATGTCCTGGCCTTTGAGCGCGTCCAGGTTGCGGACCGGCTTCAGGTCCACCTGGGAGCCGGGCAGGAAGGCGCGGGCGCCGATATCGACGGACAGGCCGCCCTTTACCCGCTCCACAACCTTGCCCTTGATGGGGGTCTTGTCGTTGTAGGCCTTCTCGATGTCGTCCCACACGCGAATGCGCTGCGCCTTCTGGTAGGAGAGCGCGACGTAGCCTTCTTCCGTCACGCCGTGCTGCACGATGACGTCGATCTCGTCGCCGGGCTGGACTCTGGCATTGCCCTCGGCGTCCTGGACCTCGGCGACCGGGACCAGCCCCTCGGACTTGGAGCCAATGTCCACCACTACGTGGCTGGGAGTGATTTTAAGAACCGTACCTTTATGAATGCGGCTTTCCGTCACGGTTTCGGCTTCTGCGGTGAAAGTTTCGAGTGCGGTAGCAAAGTCTTCCATGTTTTCTCTGTCTCGACGGACCGGCGCCAACGGGTTCGGTTGCTGAACTGCGGTGGGCCGAGCGCGCTGCGGACTCTGCGACGTTGCTGCGGCTGGGTCCGGGGCTGACGCCTGGGCCGCAGCTTCCGTAGCAGTGGGCGCGGCTTCCGTCTGGGGGTTACGGGCTGTGGTCTCTTCCTGCAACGTTACGCTCAAAGTGCCTTGCACACGTACAGGCGTGCGCCAGGTCTGTCTCTCGGAGGGACTGCGGGCGAGCCTGCTTGGTGGCGATGACGCCAGCGCCCGCAGCTCCCTGAAACCAGGGGGGCTTGACTCGAGAAAGCTGCGAACCGCGGCTTGGACCCAGCGACCGGATCCGGAATCCCCGGCAAATCCCGTTTGGCTTGCTGAGGTGGCGGACCTTCCAAACGCGATACCCGCGTCCCAAAGACCTTCCGACTATAGCAACCGCTCGCAAACAGTGTCAAACCGCAGAGCAGAATTCTTCTTTTCGTAACCAATGCAAAAGCGACGCTACTGGGGTGGATTTCAGTCGTGGCGCTTATAAGCTCGATTTCCTGGCGATTTTTGCTACTCTGCCACCATGGATTTCCTGTGGACGCCGTGGCGTTACGCCTACATCGTCTCCTCGAACAAGTCTCCCCTTTGCCCCTTTTGCCAGGCCTTCCAGGGGGCGGACGACCGCAAGACCGGGGTGGTGTACCGGGGGCGGCATTGCTTCATCATTGTCAACGCGTTCCCCTACACTTCCGGCCATGTCATGATCGTTTCCAACCAGCACCTTGACGAGCTTAGCAAGCTGCCGCCGGAGACGGCGCAGGAGATGATGGCCCTGGCGCAGCGTATGGAAGGCGTGCTGCGCGAGGTGTACCAGCCCGATGGTATCAATTTGGGAATCAACATCGGGAAGGCCGCCGGCGCAGGCGTGGCCGGGCATATTCACATGCACGTCCTGCCACGCTGGGTGGCCGATTCCAATTTCATGACCGTGGTGGGCGAGACGCGCATGCTGCCCGAGTCGTTGGAAACCACTTACGACCGGCTGAAGGCGAAGTTCTCCTAGGACGGCGCCCCCGGTTACCAAAGGTTTGCCGGGCAAGATGTTGAATCCGTTGTATCGCCGGGGGTTGTTTTACCGGCCGATCATCTCCCTTGGTAACTTTCGCCCCCACCAGTGGCACCTGTACTCTAGGTCAGTCGCCAGAGGTGCATTAGTGTCTTCTCCCCGACTTGGCGCGGGCAGCCGGACGGGCGCCGCTCGTGCCTTCGCGCGCAGCCTGAACATCCTGTTGAAGTATGTCCGCCTCTACGGGGTGGACCACAGGCTGACCTCGGCGCAATTCGAAACCACCTGGAGAGAGCTGCGCGAGGCCATGCCCTCCGACCCGCACGGAGGCTTCCTCTTCGGGGTGTCGGGTTCCAAGCTGCTACTGGACGGGGTGCCGCTGGAGACCGGCCCGGCCGAGCGCAGCTTCGCGCAGTTGCTCTCGGCGGCGGGACTGGCGAGCATTTACTTTTCGGCGCAAGTGTCCCGCGACGACTTTCTTCTGCTGGTCAACGCCTTTGCCGACGCCGGGGCCAGGCCGGCGGCCATCGCCGCCGAACTGCGGCGGACCTTCGGCGATGGCGATGGTCCGATCCGGGTGAACGAGATCCGTTACGTTCCCCACGACAGCAGTCAGCCGGTGACCACCCAACTGGCCTTACAGGCCCTCGGGGATGACTCCGAAAGGTTCAAAGATTGGCTCAGCGATCCACAAAAACTGCTGCAGTTGATTGCCGCCTCCGAGGGCGAGAAAGGCGTGGCAGTCGGCGGAACCGGCGGCGGAAGCGGCGACGGCACCGGCCAGGGGCCAGGAGATGGCTCTGGCCAAGGAACCGGAGGTGGCTCTGGCGCAGGAACCGGTTACGGATCCGGTCAGGGATCGGGATCCGGAGGGCCAAGCGGAACCGGCAGAGGCGCTCCAGTTTTGAAACAGGAAGACGTCACCAATGTGCTGAAACTGCTCTCGCAGCTCGGCAAGGTCTTGCCTGGTGCCGGCATGGGCGTCGTAGATCCAGCGCAGTTGCGCCAGGAGGTCAAGAACTCGCCGTTCTCGGTGCAAGCCATCCTGCAGACGGTGCTGGCGCAGATGGCGACCCAGACTCCGACCCAATCGGATCCCAACCTTCTGCTCCGGATCGCCGAGCATCTCGCCATCCAGTTCGCGCTGGAGCGTTACGAAAAAGGCGAAGTGCGGGTGAACGCCGTCCGCGAGCTGCTGGACAAGATGGGCCGCGAGATCGACACCCTGCGCGGGGTACTACGCGAACACGAGGAGAAGATGGGCCGCGCCGGTCTGCTGGTAGAGTCCTACGCCGAGGTGCTCGATCGGCAATTCTGGGCGGCGGTGCCGGAGAACGGCAAGCGCGCCGTGCTGCTTTCACCGGACGCTTGGTGCATTCCGCCGCGGAACGTCCGCGACTACGTCCGGCAACTGCTCGAGCGAGGCGACGCGAAAACCGCCGGGGACATCCTCGATACCTACTCGTCGTGCATCCGCAGCGTGGACGTGGAGGCCAGGCGCAGGACCGCCCTGGGCCTGAGTGAACTGGCCGAACTCTATGCGCAGGTCGACCCCGTGCTGTTGCGCAAAGCCCTGGAGAGGACCGGAGAGCAGTTGCAGGTGGAACCGGCGATCGAGTCCCAGACCCTGCTCAGCGCCACGCTGGTACGGTTGACCCAGGAAGCCGCCGGGCATTCCGATTTTGTGGCCGTGGGCCAGGCTCTGGACTGCACCGATCGCCTGGAAAAACATCGCCCGGAACAGGGCCAGGACGTGCGCCGGCGTATCTCGGTGGAAAGCCGCCTGCGCAAGTTCGTGAGCGACGTGCTGGTGGAACCCGCAGTTCCCGAAGGATTCCTGCAATTTCTCCGGCGGGAGCCGCTGGCGGCGGCCGACGAGCTGGCCGCGCAATACTCCCGCTGCAACCGGCGGGACCACGGCAGCCGCCTGGCCGAACTGGCGCGCGGCGTGGGGCCGGAGGCGACCGCCCGATTGGTGGATCTGCTGCGCGCGCGTCCGGCGGCAGAGGCGGTTCCCTCAATCGGGTTGCTGACCCACCTGAAGATCGATGCCGTGCGCGATCTGCTGCCCGCACGGTTGCCGGAGTGGGGACGCTCGGTCCACGACGCGGTGGCACGGCAGATCGGAATCGGCGCGGAAGAGGAGCGCGGGCCGCTGTTGTTGTTGCTGCTGGACCGTTTCGATCCCGCCATCCTGCCGGAAGTCATCGGCGAAATCGGCGTCAGCAGCGATCCCATGGTGGCGCTGCGCTTGATGCGCCTGGCGGAAGGCGAGCTGCCGGCGTCCGCCTCGCCTTACGTGCAGGTGAGGGCCATTGAAGCCTTGTCCTGGCTGCGCGACACCCATGCCGCCCCCCTGTTGCACCAACTGCTCAGCGCTCGCGGGCTGCTGGGCTGGAAGCATCCGCGGGAGCTCCGGATCGTCGCCGCCCAGACGCTGAGCAAGCTGGATCCCGGCTTCCGCCTTCCCGCCCGCAGTGGCCTGCAGGCCATCGAACTCAAGCTGGCGCCGCTCGATCCCGATCCTTCGCAGGCCTGGCTGCGCCAGCGCCGCTACTTCCGGATCGCGCCCGGCCACGCCCTGCCGGCCTTCATGCAGACGTCGCGCGCCCGATGCCGCGTCATGATCAACCTGTTGAGCCTGGGTGGCGGCAAGGGCGAACGCGAAGGCCGGCTGAATCCGGGCACAGAGGCCACCCTCAACCTGCAGATCGGAATGCGCAACCTGAGTTCCCGCGTGTTGGTGCGCGATACCGGCGGTGACGACCTGGCCTTCGAGATCATCCACATCGACCACGACGACCGCCTGCGGCTGCGGCGCTTACTGCTCGACGAAGCTCTGCATCACGTCCGGGCTGCTGCCCAGACTGCTCACGACCTGCACTGATCTCCCTCCGCTTTTGCTTCCGGCAGCACGTTACAATCGACGCGTGGAAACCCCCGCTCCCGTCGCCCCGCAGACCGTTGCCGAGATCGGGCCCGAGGGGCGGTTCACGCCCTGGCAGCGGTTCCTCATCTGGCTGATCGGTTGGGCAGGATACCTGCTGATCCGCGCACTTGGCCCCACCCTGCGATATACCGTCTCCATCGAGGAAGGTGGACCCAGGCATTGGTACGTCGCGCCGGCTGTTTATCCCTTCTGGCACCGCTCCCTGATCCCGGCCTGCTTTCTTTGGCGCAAGAAGCAGATCGCGGTGCTGACCAGCACCAGTTTCGACGGCGAGTACATCGCCCGCATCCTCGACTGGTTCGGATACACGCCGGTCCGCGGCTCCAGCACACGCGGCGGCGTGCGCGGGCTGCTTGGGATGCAGAAGGTGCTCGAGTCCGGGCACGCCGTCGCCTTCACCATTGATGGCCCCAAAGGCCCGATGTACGTCGCCAAGCCTGGACCGGTGCTGCTGGCGCGAGTCACCGGCCTGCCCATCGTTTGTTTCCACGTCGCACTGGAAGATCCCTGGGTGCTGGCCAGGTCCTGGGACCGATTTATGGTCCCCAAGCCGTTTTCGCGAGCGCTGGTGCGCATCAGCAAGGTGATTCACGTCCCACCCAATGCCGAAGACCTCGACCCTTACCAGGCACAGATGCAGGCTGCGCTGGACCGTGCCCGCGAGTACGCTGAAGCCAATGTCGGTCGCGCCGAGTCGGTCGGACGGCCGCCTGATTCCATTTGACACCCGTTCAGGACAGCAGTAGATTCGTCGCTCCGAAAGTCCGGGTCCCCATCAAGCCCGGTGTTGGCTTGATGGGGTGGGAATCCGGGACTGTTCTCTGACAACCTGGTTCGCGCGTCTTCCCCACGCGGGGAAGACTGGGAAGCGGGTGAGAATCCCGCGCTGCCGCGCCACTGTAAGCGAAGTAGGGGACGGGCCACTGCGATCACGTGGGAAGGCCGCCCCGAGCAAGCTCGCTGAGCCAGGAGACCGGCGCGAACCGCAAGTCCAATCCCTTTTCGCGTGTAAAGGAGGATTGCTATGCGGCCCGCTCGCCTGCTTTTCCTGCTTCTGATCGCGTCTTTGGATTTGGCTGCGTATGCAGCCGATCTCAAAGTCACAGTCGTCGATCCGCGTTCGGCCGTGGTCGCCGGCGCACAAGTCGCGCTTTACCCGGCCAACAGTTCGCAACCGCTGGGTTTCCAGAACAGCTCCGCCGAGGGGACTGCCGTTTTCTCCGGTCTGGAACCGGGCGAGTATCGCGTGGAGGTGCTCGCGCCGGGCTTTGCTCCGGCAAAGGTTGCCGTACAAATCCCTTCGGAAACCAGTTTGGAAGTGCGGTTGACCGTGGCCGGACCGGAACAGACAGTGGTGGTCACGGCTACGCGCACGCCCGTCCCGGCGGAGGAGAGCGGCGCCTCGGTCACTCTTCTCGACCAGACGACGCTCGAGACGATGCAGCCGATAGCCGCCAATGACGCGCTACGTTTTCTCCCGGGTGCCGTGGTGAACACCGCGGGACAGCGCGGCGGGCTGGCGTCGTTGTTCGTGCGCGGTGGCGATTCCACCTACAACAAAGTGATTGTTGATGGGGTAGCCGTCAATGAGCCTGGCGGGACGTTTGATTTCGGGACGCTTCCCCTCGACGAAGCCGACCGTCTGGAATTCATGCGCGGGGCGCAGAGCACGTTGTATGGCTCCGACGCCATGACCAGCGTGGTGCAGGTGTGGACACGCACGGCCAGCGCGCGCGTTCCTGAGCTGCGCTTCGGCGCCGATGGTGGAACCTTCGGCACCGCCAACGGTTACGCCGCCTTGTCCGGCGCGCGCGGCATTTTCGATTACAACCTGTTTGGCGACCAGTTCAATACCAGCGGTGAGGGAGTAAACGATGCTTACTCCAACTCTCTACAAGGTGCGAATGTCGGAATCGCGATCAACAAACAAGTCTCTCTCCGGATTCGCTTCCGCCACTCCAACAGCTTTACTGGTCTGCCGGGAGAGTGGAGCTTCAATGGTGCCGCGCTGTTGCAACCGGACCCAAGTGAATGGAAGCAGTTGAATAATCTCCTGGGCAGCGCGGAACTCACGGTGACCGGTCCCTCACGCTGGCAGCATCGTTTCACCGGGTTCGATTACAACTACCGCTATCAGGATGTAAACCTCGCCATCAACCCGGTGGTAGGTTGTGATTGTGCGGATGATTTCCTGACCCACGCCCGCGATCACATCAACCGCGCCGGATTTGAATACCAGGGCGATTACGCCGAACGAAGCTGGGCGCACACAACTCTTGGATACAGGTTTGAGGACGAGAACGGGGTAGTGGGTGACCTGTACGCCCAAACTGCAACCAACGGGTTCCGGCTGGAACACGACTTTTACGGACAACAGCAGATCATCTTGGGGCGCTTCTCGGCCGTCGCCGGAGCGCGCCTCTTGCACAACAGCGAGTTCGGCAACACGGCCTTGCCTCGCGTTGCGCTCACTCTCCTCGCGCTGCGCGGCCGGCAGGTACTCTCAGGCACGCGGCTGCGATTCAGCTATGCCACAGGTTTCAAAGAACCGCGGATGGAGGAGACCTTCGCCGGCCCTCCCTTCAGCATTCCGAATCCTGGCCTGAAGCCGGAGCGGACTCGTGCTTTCGAGGCAGGCTTCGAGCAGAGCCTGTTTGCAAGCCGGTACTCAATCG
>Ga0187817_10001001_pt1 | contig 13156 bp, 15 predicted proteins | sample NC_wetland_sal_i_17_FD_132431 | JGI IMG/M metagenome (GOLD analysis project Ga0187817, IMG submission 132431) | Wetland sediment microbial communities from Neuse River Estuary, North Carolina, USA - SO4_2 | ecosystem: Environmental > Aquatic > Freshwater > Wetlands > Sediment | place: USA...
CACTAAAAAGGAGGAATGCCGCAAAGAGCTCGCGAACCCGATAGAAAACCGCTACGGAAAAAGCTAAGACGCCGATACCCGCAGCTGCTTCCACCGCTTTGCCGGAATAAGTCTTTCTCCCGGTCGTTGCTTCCGCAGCGGGAGCTTCCACAGAGAATCGCCCCTCATTTCGAGGCTCTGATTGATCGGTATGGTTGCAAATTTCTTTTGACAACATTTTTCACCCCTCTTGCTGAGTTAGGTTAAGACGGAGTCCGGATGATCTCCACGGAGCAATGAGCGTGGCGAACTACGCCTTGCGAAACACTCCCCATCAGGAATCGGTTGATACCCGTCCGTCCATGAGAACCGAGGACGATCATGTCCGCGCGCCATTCATGGGCGATGTCGATGATTTGCGATTTCGGATCGCCCTCCACTAACTCCGTCGAGACATTGAATTTTGCCTCGCGCAGTTTTTCCGCGGCCTTCTCCACCAAATGCTTGGCCTGGCCTCGCAGCGCTTTCCAAACCACCTCGAACTCCGGATCGTACCCGCCCATTTCCCGCCCCATCAGCAGCGAGGGCGGCTCGACCACGTTCAAAACTTTTACCTCCGTGCCTGCCGGCCACGGCCTTGCGATCACACTTTCCAATGCCGCCTGGGAAAAATCGGAACCGTCGATTGCAATTAGGATTTTCATTTGTCAGTTTTTGCTCCCCGTTGCTTTTGGCCGATCCTTGCCTCAAATTGCGAGAAGTTTTGCCGGCTCCAATGAAAACCCCGCGAGCACCCTGGCGTCAATCGCCGCGCTGTGAATAAGATTCACTCTCGTCGCCGCAGATCCACTTTTATCCCGTGAGGCCTTGAGCGTATGTGACTTGTGTCACAGTCAAATGCGACACAGTGCACATACTCATTGGCAGTCATGAAAGGAAAATGAAATTGGCCTGAAGTGTGGCCGTCGGTTAAGAGTGCGAGACGCGATGCCATAGCAGGGCGATAGACCTTCGGAAATTAAGCCAATCGGCAAGGTGGCGCCATGAACTCAACATACACTTTGGATTTTTCACAAATTCGAAACCAAGATGTTGCGCTGGTGGGCGGGAAGAACGCTTCCCTCGGGGAACTCTTCAGCACGCTGAAGCCGAAGGGTGTCGGCGTCTTAGACGGTTTTGCTTTGACGACCGACGCATACTGGACGCTCCTCGAGGAGCGGGGATTGCGCGCAAAACTTGAGAAAATCTTTGCCGATCTCGATCCTGAAAACCTCGAACAGCTTGCGATCAAAGGCCACGAAGCGCGGACGCAAATTCTGCAAACGCCTCTGCCCGAAGTCCTTCGATTCGCAATTCGCAGCTCTTACTTCGCGCTCCTGAAGCGGATCGGGCGCGATGTGGAGATGGCGGTAAGATCCTCGGCCAGTGCCGAGGATCTGCCCGAAGCGTCCTTTGCCGGCGCCGCAGAGACGTTTCTGAATGTGCGCGGTGAAGACGCTCTTCTCCGTGCTGTGCATCAATGCTTCGCTTCGCTCTTCACAGACAGGGCCATCAGCTACCGCGCGCGCCAGGGCTATCCTCAGCTCAAAGTGGCTCTTTCGGTCGGCGTCATGCCCATGGTCAGGTCGGATCTGGCTTCTTCAGGCGTGATCTTCACGCTGGACACGGAGTCCGGCTTTCGGGACCTGGTCACGATCAACGGTTCTTACGGCTTGGGAGAGCTGGTTGTGCAAGGCGTCGTCACGCCGGATGAATGGATCGTCTTCAAGCCGACTTTGCGCGAAGGGTACGACTCGATCGTGGGCCGGCAATTAGGATCGAAGGAAGTCCGCATGGTCTATGCAGCAGGCACACGCTCCACCCGCAGCGAGGCGACCCCCGCGCAAGACCGGGCGCAATACTGTTTGACCGATTCCGAAGTTCTGCAGCTTGCGCGCTGGGCTTGCCTCATCGAAGAACATTATTCGGAGATTGGCGGGCGCCCTCAGCCCATGGACATCGAATGGGCCAAGGATGGCGCCACAGGTGAGCTCTTTATTGTGCAAGCTCGCCCGGAAACTGTTCACTCGGCAAAGAAACTTCAGGCCACAGCCCAGGTGTATCGCTTGAACGCAAACCCGGGGACGCCGCTCGTTGTGGGGCAAGCGGTTGGGGAAAAGATCGGCTCAGGGAGCGCTCGCGTCGTGACCGATGTCGGAAAACTGCAGGAAGTCCAGCCCGGAGAAGTGCTCATCGCGCAAAACACGGACCCGGACTGGGAGCCCGTGATGCGCCGGGTGGCGGCGATCGTTACGGATCAAGGCGGGAGGACGGCGCACGCCGCCATCGTTTCGCGGGAGTTCGGTATTCCTTGCATCGTGGGAACGGGCAACGCGACGCGCGTGCTGGCCACTGGAAAAGATGTGACTGTCTGCTGCTCGGAAGGCAGCGAAGGCCACGTCTATGATGGGCGCGTTCCCTTTGAAGTCGAACAGGTCGAAGCCAGCAAAATCCCGGAAACTCGCACCAAAGTGATGCTGATCCTGGGCGACCCTGGCCAGGCGTTTCATCTGGCCGCGATCCCCAACGCAGGTGTAGGCCTGGCCCGCATCGAATTTATCGTTACGAACCACATCGGCATTCACCCCATGGCGCTCGCGCAATTTCCAAATCTGAAGGATGTCAAGGCGGTAAACGAGATTCGCGCCCGGATTGCGGGAGAAGACCCGCACGAATTTTTTATTCGCCGGCTGAGTGAAGGCGTGGCCCGAATCGCCGCGGCCTTCTATCCCAAGCCGGTCATTGTTCGGATGAGCGACTTCAAGACCAACGAATACGCTCGCCTGCTGGGCGGGGAAGAATTTGAGCCCAAAGAAGAAAATCCCATGATCGGATTTCGCGGGGCATCCCGGTATTACGATCCCCGCTATTCGCCGGGATTCGCATTGGAATGCGCGGCGCTCGCGCGCGTGCGGAATAAAATGGGGCTTACGAATCTGAAAGTAATGATCCCCTTCTGCCGCACGGTGGAAGAAGGGAAAAAGGTCATCGCGCAAATGGCCCTGAACGGGTTGCGCCAGGGCGAAAACGGACTCGAAGTCTATGCCATGTGCGAAATCCCGGCCAACGTCATCCTGGCCGATGAATTCCTGAAAGTCTTTGACGGATACTCCATCGGGTCAAACGATCTGACGCAGCTTACGCTGGGTTTGGATCGCGATTCAGGCACAGTGGCTCATTTGTTCGACGAAAACAATGCGGCGGTGCGCAGGTTGATCGCTAGCGCGATCCGCTCGGCGCGGGATGCGAAGAAGCCCATCGGAATCTGCGGGCAGGCGCCGTCGGATTTTCCCGAATTTGCGGAGTGGCTCGTTACCCAGGGAATTGATTCGATTTCGCTGAACCCCGATACGGCCATCAAGACGGCGATTCGCGTGGCGGAGGCGGAACGCCGTAGCGGCACACTCGTGTCAGCCGCCTGACCGGTGATTTCCTGATTTCATACGGAGCACGCCATTCTTCGGCGATAGGACTGCCGGGAGGAAGGCTTACGTGCCGGAATAAATTCCCGGATTGTTGTGCATAAGGATTCGGATGGCGATACCTCGCCTCTCTTCGCCCAGTTCATCGATGCGTACCACGTCTCCAATCCGCTCCCGATGGATCGGGTCATCCGGGCCGAAGTTTAACGTCACGATGACGTTCATCCCCACGAAGTAGTGCTTGGTGGACGTCACGAAATAGAGCCCGGTGCGCGACACGTTCGCTGTTGTGCAAACCTCATCGGGATACAATGGATCGCAGGGGCGAACACGGACTGGTTCAGACAATGTCTCTCGAGGGGTTAAGCGACATTCCTTCACTGCAGTAAGCATAGCGATCACTCCTGTTCCCATGGACTTGGAGGGAAGTCTAAGTCATCTCTATTTCAAATTACGCGTATAAAATATGTCATCGATCTCCGGCAGTCCAGCAGCATGTCTCCCATGTGCTTTCTCAGCCAACACTCCCCCGGAACTTGACTTGACCGCAAGGCCGGACGAAAACGGCGCGTCCAGCGAAAAGGTGCCGACTTCGATTTGATGCTTCCGGCGGCCTTCCGGGCGAAAAAAAAGGAGAGGCGTCGCAAGAGCGGTCGCCCCTCCTCGATGAGCCTGTCGGAGGAAGGCTCACCGGTTTCCTGTATTGGCTCCCACGCAGGGAATCGTTCCAATTTTTTTGAAGGGGAAGCGTCGAAGAAAAAGCGAAGATGCGGTCTCTACACACACCAACTTATAGTTCACGCGACGAATGGAAGGTTCATTCCCTGATCTAGGCCGCCGCGGCCCTGCCTCTTCTCCCCATTCTAGAACTTGGCTGGAATGCGTCTTGACGCAGGTTGAAAGGAACAATCTTCCCGCTGACTAAGTGCATCGCGTAAAACTGGTTTGAGGAGCGCCGAGCGAGGTCGTACATATGCTGGCGCGCCACTTCCCGTCCAATTACGCAAGCCCGCCAAAGTGAGGAGCCATCGGGGAATTTCTCGAACAGATCGTATTTATGGTGCATCGGAGTCCCTTTTTTCAGCGACTCTCTACGTTCAACTACGATCTTAATCCTCTTCGGTCCGTCTGTCCAATTCAACTGTTCAATGATTAGAATAGGATTCTGACCATCAGGCCGCCACCAGTTCCGCCCCCTGGGCTGGCGCAATCGCACACATGTCTTACAATGGGGAACCCGTGCCGACTTCCAACTCCCTTAGCCGCCTTCGCGTCGTCCTGGTCGCTCCGCGCAACCCGCTGAACATCGGAGCGGTCGCCCGGGCCATGAGTAATTTCGGGTTTCGGTCGCTCCGCGTGGTGAATCCTTACTCGCCATCCTTTCGCGAAGCACGCTCTGCTGTCGGCGCCTCGGAGATCCTTAAGAATGCCGGGCGGTACAAGACCCTGGCCGAAGCCGTCGCGGATTGCACGCTGGTGGTTGGAACCACGGCGGTGCGCAATCGCGATTTGCAGCACCCGGTCAGGCGCCCCGAATACGGCGCCCGCCTGATCCGCAATCGTTTGGGATCGAGCAACGTGGCCCTGCTCTTCGGCTCGGAAAAATTCGGCCTTTCCAACGATGATCTCAGCCATTGTCACTGGCTTATCCGCATCCCCACGTGCGATGAGAATATTTCCATGAATCTCGGCCAGGCGGCCGCCGTTTGTCTGTACGAACTTATTCGAGACACGAAACACGCGCGGGCGGCGGAACAATTGAAGCTGGCCGCGGCCGAAGAACTCGAGCGCATTACAACCCTGCTGCTGGAGGCGCTGCAGACCAGCGGATTCCTGGACCGCCGCCGCGTGTCCGACGCCGATGAAAGAATTCGTCGCCTCGTGCGCCGCCTGCGCCTGCCGCAGCGTGACGCGGTAATCTGGCTAGGAATGCTCCGGCAGATGCTATGGAAAATGAATCAGGGCAAGATTCCTGGGGATTGAAACCGAAACCTACAACCTGCCGCCTATCACCTGCAACCTTTCTTCACCGGCGCGCCGAGAAAAAGGACTGCAGCAACTGCACGGACTCGTTGGCCAGCACGCCGGAAACGACCTCGACGCGATGATTGAGCGCGGGCGCTTCGAGCACTTGCATACAGGTGCGGATGGCACCGCCCTTGGGCTCGTCCGCGCCGTAAACCAAGCGGGCGATGCGCGCCTGCACGAGCGCTCCCGCGCACATGGCGCACGGCTCAACCGTCACGTAAAGCGACGCACCGGTGAGGCGATGGTTGCCAACCTTACGCGCGGCCTCGCGCAGGGCCACGATTTCCGCGTGCGCGGTCGGATCGCAATCCGTGATGGTGCGATTGCCAGCGGCTGCCAAAATCCGGTCGTCGAGCACCACCAGCGCTCCGACGGGCACTTCTTCGCGCAGCGCGGCGGCTTGCGCCTGCAAGATGGCCAGATGCATGTATTCAAAATCGTTCACGGCTGCGGCGGAAAAGAAGAGGGGATCACGTACTCCACGAGCATTACGTCGTGCAGGCCGCCGTTCAATCGAGCGTGCGCGGAGTGGCGGCCCACGTCCCGCCAGCCCGTCGCCCGGCACAGATTTAGTCCATCCTGATTCTGCAGCAGGATGCGTCCGACGAGTTTCCGATACCCGAGCTTGGCGGACGCTTCCTGCAGTGCGCGCATCAACTGGCGGCCCACTCCGTAACTGCGGAACGCACGCCGCACGTAAATGTACACCTCGCCGATATCGTCCAGCGCGATGCGGCTGTCATAGGGTGCAAGCGTGGCCCAGCCCGCAATCCAGTTCCGCAATTCGGCCACCAAGATCGGGTGCTTCGGGTCCTGCTCGGCCGCGGAGATTCGCAAACGCTGGTCCTCCACTGCGCGCGGTTCGGATTCAAATGTTTCCATATGATCCTGCACGGCTTCGTTGAAAATTTCGCACAAGGGAGAGGCGTCGTCCTCGTGAGCCTGGCGAACTTGAAGTTGTGGCCGTGCGCTGGCTGTGCTCATTGCCGGGGATTTTATCACTATCGAAGCATGATGGGCGCTGCAACTGAAATCTATTCATTCCGAAATTGCAATAGTTTCACCCCATTGCTTGAATGTCAGCTGGCTTGACGCACCCGTCAAGGCCGTGATATTTCATCGTGATTGCAGGGCGCTCGGTTGCGCCCTGTGGGCCTGGTGCAAATCGTTCCTTTTTCAGTTCCAGCCGGGTTGAGAGAATCAGGATTTAAAGACCGAGTAGGGGGGATAATCTTGGCTGTACCTGAAATTTTCAATACCATTGAGCAATCCGGAATCAGCAGATGGCTTCGCGAATCACAATCGATTTTTGGCTTCTACTTCATCCTTCTTTTTCACACCATTGGCATGTCCCTAGTGGTCGGCGCAAATGCGGTGGTTGACTTGCGCATTCTTGGCGTGGCATCCGATATCCCGCTCCAGCCGCTGAAGCGCCTCTTCGCCATCATGTGGGTGGGGCTCGGAATCAACGTTGCCACGGGCCTGCTTCTTTTGACCGCTTATCCGACCAAGGCCCTCACCAACCCTGATTTCTACGTCAAGCTGTCCTTCATAGGGCTGGCCGTCTACACCATGTGGCGGTTGAATAACGAGGTGTTTGGCGACAGCAGCTTGAGCGAAGCGGCCATGATCGCGAAGGGGAAGGTCATGGCGCGATGGTCGCTCATTTTTTGGCTGGGAGCCGTCGGCGCGGGACGCCTGCTCTCGGAAACTTCCCGGTACTTCTTTTACGGCCATCCCGCGGGCGGATGAGCCCTGCAAAAAACGGATTCTTGACGTTTGGTCGTGCCTGGCAGCAGTATCAGATGATGTGCTTTTAGATACCCTGGGGAGCCTTTTGTGAATTATGCGCACTTGCATCTTTTACTGAATCACATTCCGGTCATCGGGTCGATCGTCGGGCTTGGGCTGTTCCTGATCTCCTTTTTCGGCAAGAACCAGGACTTGCGGCGAGCCAGCTATATTATTTTTGCGGCCGTAGCTCTTTTCACGATTCCGGCTTTCTTGAGCGGTTTTGGGGCGCAACAAATGATCAAGGGCCCTGGCGTGTCAGACGATTTAGTTCGCAGGCATGAGAGTTCAGCTTTGCTGTCCATATGGTTCATGATGGCGACGGGCACCCTTGCCCTGATCGGGCTTTGGCAGGCGCAAAAGACTTCGCATCCGTCGCGCTGGAACGTGGCAGCCGTATTGATTTTTTCTCTCCTGACGGCAGGCCTCATGGCCAGGACCGGAAACACGGGCGGCGACATCCGCCATCCCGAGGATCAGACGGGCAAAGCGAGCTCAGGGGACCGGATCGTTACGGAAGGACCGGTCGGGGCCTTCCTACGCAATTTTGAACCGGACCCGGACAAGTTCAGCGATGCCATGACCTTTAGCAAGTGGTGGTGGACGTTCATGATGGCGATGCACTTCATCGGGCTCATCCTGATCGTTGGGACGGTTGGACTTCTCGATATCCGTATCATGGGATTTTTGAAGCAACTTCCGGTCGCACCGTTGCACCGGCTGCTTCCCTGGGGTTTGGCCGGATTGGGGATCAATATTGCGACAGGTCTCATGGCTTTCGCCGGCCGGCCCGACAACTACATTTTCAGCATTGCTTTTTGGTTGAAGATGCTGGCCCTCATGCTACTCGGATTGAACGCAGTGGCGTTCTATCTGACGGACATTTTTGGTGAAGTAGAGAGTCTGAAGGCCGGGGATGACGCGCCGATTTCCGCCAAGCTTGTGGCCGCGAGTTCGCTGATCTTGTGGTTCGCCGTAATTACCCTGGGCCGCTACATTCAACCTTTGACGGACACACTTCTGGGAACTAACTAAATTCTCCGTCGACCGCCGGGCACTGAAATCCAGGAAGGCCGATGTCCCGATCGCCGGTTTTGTCGGAGCCAATCAGGAGATTGGCGTTCCCAGGTCTTGCCTACAGGTTCGGAAGTTCCTTGCCGTCCGCCATCACGATTTTATCGAGGCGCATGAAGAACGTCCCGTTCTTGGTTCGATGGCCGTAGAACGTAATCACGTCGCCGACCTTGAGTGTGTTCCGGTCCCATCCGCCGTAGCGGGACAGCATCGCGGGGCTTCGGGCTTCGCCAACCCACTTTTCGATTTCGCCCTTGTCATTTTTCACGTCGATGCTGATTTGCACGTGGGGATTGACGAACTCGAATTCCGTCACCGTTCCCTTGACCGAAACCATTTTCTCCGTGTCGTAGTTGGCCTCTCCATGATGCGCCAGGAGCGGGGCCGAAATAAGAGCTGCACAAAATACCATGGCCAGAAAAAGCGCCAGCTTTCTCATTCTGATCCTCCCGAAAGCGCCCATTGGACTTAAAGGCTTGATTGTCAAAATTGTCGTCCTGCGCTAGAAAAACAAGTTACCAAAAATATCTACTGCGGCCCGGAATATGTCAACGTCAAAATCGATTCCCGGCGAAGGCCTGCGCGAAACCCATATGTTTGAAATTGGAAAATGCCTGCCAATTTTACTTTTCCGGTGACGCTTCTTTCTTTTCCAGCCCCAGAAAGGTCTCGCCATCCTCGCAGAACTGTTCGGTCAGCTTCCACGGCCTTAGCTTGAATTCGAGGTGCGCCGTCCAGGGCTTGGTATACGCCTTGGGATCGTCGATGGTGATGTCGTCCACCAGGTGATCGTGATCCGGCCGGCGGAAGCGCTCGATGACGTGCAATTGATCGCTGTGTGGATGGCCCACACGGTCGATCCAGGTCCGGTCGTTGAAATTGTTGGTGTCGACGACCAGCGTGTCTCCTTCCCAGTGCCCGATCGAATTTCCCATCCACAAAGGAACGAGACTGGGATCATGCTGCGCATCGATATAAATCTCCCGCCGCAAGGAATCGACCTCAAAGAGCATCACGATCTCGCCGGTCGTCTGAATAAATTGAAAAGGGAAGGGGTGCATATAAACGCGCGGCACGCCGGGCGGAAAACAGCTCCGCAATACGGGATCGTTCGTTTCTTCCAGCGGATACTCGTGAGCCCCAAAAGAAGACTTGGACTCTTTGAATTTCGCCAGCCCCCACGCCGTCATGGGCGGCTCTTCCTGATTGAGCTCGTAAATCCAGTATTGCATCGCCGTCGCCGGAGGAGCGTCCCGCATCCACACCCCCGACAAGTCCGGCGTCTGGCTCGAATTCGCGGCTTTGGGCGCCGCGTCCGACTTCTTTGTTTGGGCTCCGGCGATCGCGGGAAAACTCAACACGATCACCAGCCCAAGAAAAACGCCCAGCAAACGATTTCGCATTTAGAAACCCTCTCCAACGTCGAACACGGCTTTAGCATAGTTGGCTTTAGGCGGGATTATACACTGCCGGTCAAGCCACAATTGCTCACTGAAATCTATGACTTCACGGCCACGCCCTGCCAAGCGGGAAACGCTTTGACAGATAGGTCGCACGCTTCTAGACTTGGGAAATGCAAATCAATCTTCCCCCTGAGCTTCAAGCGAAACTCGACCGAATTGCAGCCAAGCAAGGTCGCGAGCCGGAGTCGTTGGTGAACGAGGCTGTCGAACGCTTGGTGGGTTACGACGAGTGGTTTATCCGACAGGTCGAAAAAGGGCTGGCACACGTCGAACGCGGGGAAGTGTTTGAACACGAAGAAGTCGTTGCCAGAGTCGAGAAGCTGGTTCGTGAAAAACAGCGTCAAACCTGATGCAACTGCGCTGGACTGTGTCGGCCGCTGATGACCTGGAAGATATCGCCGAATACCTGTTCGAAGAATCTCCGCAAAACCCAGCTCAACTAATCAGGAAAATCTACGAAGCACCCTCTAGTCTCAAGAACTATCCGAATCTTGGGCGCCTGGGCAAAAAAGATGGAACACGTGAATTGGTGCTCGCGCCCTTGCCTTACATTGTCATTTATCAAGTTGCGGGCGACACCGTTTTCGTTCTGAGAATCCTTCACGGCGCTCAGGATTGGCCGGGCTAAGAATTTGACCGAGAGTGTGGTGTGGTCACCCCTTGACAACTACGGCCTTCCTCGACAGACTAATGCCATGAACTCATTCCTGAAGCGGCTTTTTTTGGCGGATTTCTGGAAGGGCTTGAGCCTGACTTTTCGGACGCAGAATCCGAAGAATGTCTATACCGAGCAGTATCCGCTGGAGCGGCCGATGGTCGCGGAGCGGTACCGCGGCGCGCCGCGCTTGAACATGAATCCGGAGACGGGCGAAACGCTTTGCATCGCGTGCAACCTGTGCGCGCTGGCCTGCCCGGAAAATTTGATCGTGGTCGGCTGGCATCGCGATGACGCGACCCGCCGCAAAGTTCTTACCAACTTCACCTACGACACTTCGCGCTGCATGTTCTGCGGGCTTTGCGAGGACGCTTGCCCAACGGACTGCCTGGAGCTCACGCAGGACTTTGAAATGGCGTCCTACTCTCGCGAAGGCGCGATCTGGGACCGGCACCGCCTGGAAGAAGGTCCCACGCCCGCCCGGTACACGCGGTAATTGTCCGCAGTCGAGGGGTCTTCGTATCGCGCGCGTCTCAGCGGCATTTTTTGCGTCCTCCTACAATTGCAAGAATGCCGGCGAGACGCCGGCGCTACATTTTCTCCCAGCCCAATGAATCCTTCTGCATTGCGCCTCCTTGACTTAGAATCCTTGCATGGAACTTCGTAAAGATCCCGTCACGAGCAGTTGGGTGATCGTGGGACGCCGGGGAGACACCTGCGAAACCACGGGCGGCTGTCCATTTTGTCCCGAGAAAACGAATTCCAGGAACGCGCTTCTACGCTTGCCCGTGCAAGGACCGCAGCAAGTAGTGGTCTTGCCGCACCCAGACCCGCTTTATCGCGTTGAAGGCGACCCGCAGCCCCGCGCCGATGGAATCTACGACCAAATGCAGCCGGTGGGCGCGGATGAAATCGTCATTGAGACGCACGACCACAACCGCAAGCTCGAGGACTTGACCGACGAGCAGATTCTGCTGGTGATGCAAGCCTGGGGGCAGCGCGTGGAGGATTTGAAGCGCGACCGGCGTTTCAAGTATGTGTCCATCTACAAGAACTTCGGCCCGCTCGCCGGACAGGAAAGCACGCACGCCCACTCGCAAATCACGGCGACCACGTTCATGCCCAGAAGGGTTCTATATGAACTGCGCGCCGCACGTGAATGGTTCAAGGAAAAAGAACGCTGCGTCTTTTGCGACATCGTGAAACAGGAAGAGCGCCAGGGGAAACGCATCGTGGACTCGCAAGGCGAATACGTCGCCATGTGCCCCTACGCGTCGCGCGTTCCCTACGAAGTCTGGATCCTCAATCGCAGGCACAATTATATGTTCGAGCAGCCGCGCCCGGGCACGAACCGCAGGCACTTGGCGGCGCTGTTGCGCCGCATTCTGAGACGTATCCGCCTGATTGCGCCTGCCTACCACCTGGTGGTGCATACTGCACCCAACACGATCCATGCCAAGAGTGAAACTTCCACCCAGTATTGGAAGTCCATCGTCGACGACTATCACTGGCACATTGAAATCCTGCCCATCGTGGAAACGCGCAGCAAGTCCTACAGCATCAAAGAAGTCTATTACAACGCCATCATGCCGGAAGAGGCGGCCGAACGGTTGCGCAAATTGGACCCCATCGCGTGAGACACAGCGAACAGGGCGGGATTTTTTTCCGATTATTGCTCCTTCTCTTTTTTTTCGGATTTCTCGCCCTTCTCTACGTTGCCCGGCATTCGCTGCTGCGCGTTGCCGGGGAGTCCTGGGTAGTCGATGAACCGGCCGCGCAATCCGACGCGATCATCGTCCTCGGCGATGACAACTACGCGGGGGACCGCGCCTTCCATGCCGCGGACCTGTACCGCGAAGGAGTTGCGCCCGCGGTCGTGGCGAGCGGCCGGATGTTGCGTCAGAATTTCAGCATGGCGGACGTGATGGAGCACGACCTCGAATCGTTTGGCGTGCCCGCCAAATCGGTTGTGAAACTCGCGCACCGGGCGCAAAGCACGCGGGACGAGGCGGCCGAAGTCGCGCGGCTTATCCAGGCCCGCGGATGGAAGCGCGTCCTGGTGGTGACCTCCAACTACCATGCGCGCCGCGCGCGATTCATTTACGAGAGGACACTCCCCGCGAGCGTCACCTTGCGCGTCAGCGGTGCACGCGATTCTGAATTTGATCCTTCCCGGTGGTGGCAGTCGCGTCAGGGCCAAAAGCTCTTCTTTTCCGAGTTGGCGGGCTACCTCGTTGCGCGATGGGAATTCCGGAACAAGCCGTCTGCCGGAAACGAGCCGGGATTCGTGATTTTGCGCGCCCGAAGCTGACTCCCAGCGGCGAGCACGGCGGCACCAAGCGGATCCTGCTTCGCCCTCCCGTGCCTGATTGGCTACACGCCGGACTTGCACCATTCGCCCTCCAGCCTTGCTCATACTATAGTTCGCAAGTTACCGTCCTCTCCGGGCCGCCTGCACCCTCCCCAGCAAAGTGGCTACGGAGTTTTCGGTCGGGGGAAAAATCATGTGGCGTAAACCAGAAGATTCAAAACCAGCCGCGCCCGGCGCGGAGGGGCCGACGTCGGCGCCCGCCCAGGCGCCTCGAGTGGACCCGCCCGTACGAAGCGTTGCAGGACTGACCGCGGAAGTGGTACAACCTTCGGGCGGCATTATTACCTCGACGCTCGTCATCAAAGGCGAGATCAAGGGCAACGAGGATTTGTAC
>Ga0187817_10001002_pt1 | contig 13154 bp, 9 predicted proteins | sample NC_wetland_sal_i_17_FD_132431 | JGI IMG/M metagenome (GOLD analysis project Ga0187817, IMG submission 132431) | Wetland sediment microbial communities from Neuse River Estuary, North Carolina, USA - SO4_2 | ecosystem: Environmental > Aquatic > Freshwater > Wetlands > Sediment | place: USA: North...
CGAAGAGCTACAAGAATCAGGGCAGCGTTCTAATACTTTCTAATGTTTTCGCGACTTTCTAATAAAAATCGCGTGCTCAAAAAGCCCAATAATTGTGCGAAAACCGCTTTTGCCCTTGCAACCGACTAGCTAACTGTTTTACCTTCATCACCGAGAAAATTGGGGTGTCTGGACAGAAGCGTCCTACCTGAGGAGCCATTCTTTTCCGTAGGTTACGAAGATCCCCGTGCCGCTTCCGTGCCGTTCACTCCGGTTGTAATGCCGATTCGCCACGGGAAATACTGGGTCATCCAGATCCGCGGTGATCGGATGGAAAACGGACAAAGGAAGCGCATCAAGCACCGCATCAAACTCTGCTTGGCGACACTGCCCGAGCGCGAAGCGCAGAAAATCGCGGCCGAAGAGCTCCCGCCGCTTAACCAGGGCCTCGAAACGATCGAGCCGCAATCACCAATTTTCAGGCTACGTGGAAAGAACCTAGATCCCGCTCGATCTCTCCCGCATGGCGAAAACGACTCAAAATCGCTACGCCGGCGTGATCCACAACTACTTGGTCCCTGACTTCGGCAAGCTCTGCTTGCGCGAGTTCTGCAGGAAAGGCATTCAGAAGTTTTTTTCTCAGCCGATTCATCAAGCCGGCCCCGCGCGGCCTGGGCATCCGGCGAGTTCAATTCTCGGCCGGGAGTCGACGGATAAAATTCGCGACGTTCTCTCTGCCGCGCTGCGATGGGAGGATATCCATGCGGACTCGATCACAATCGACGAGGGGTACTGTCGGGGTGATTGGGCCGCGCCAAAAACCGAAGCCAGCAATGCGACGATCGGCGTTGACCGCGGCGTCACCGAACGCATTCACCGTCTGAAACTGCTCACCGTGGAAGTGCGCGCGGGCCTGCAGACCAGGCGACACAAACTCGTGAAATCGGACGCACCGGCTGATCTCGTTTTCCAACATCCTGGTCCGCTTCATCAAGCCAGCCGCGCGCGCTCTGGGCATCCCGTGGGTGAATTGGAGATGCCTTCGGACGCCGCACGCGACCTGGATGGTGGATAACAGGGTATTATCAAGGAAGTGTAGTGTTCACCGGCACTTGCAGGTAGCGGCGGTAATAGACTCCCTCCCTCTCCGCCAGTCCTTATAATTATCTAGCACATGCCAGCCGGTGATACCTACACGGAGGTTTTCATGCGAGATCCCGGTTTTTTCGGAGTTCGTTCAAACCTACGCTCTCCTCGCACGCAGAAGTTGATTCTTTCGGCAGTTGTCGCGTTCTCTTTTGCGACCCGCGCTTTTTCTGCCGATATCGAGCTCAGGAATGCCGAAGTGGTAGTCCGGATCAATTCCAGCGATGGCTCCTATTCGATTTCCACCAAAGGCGCTATGTCTCCGACACTTCGTGCGGGCGTCGCCGCCGAGGTGGATCATCGCTGGATCAAGGCCGCCGAATATCCTAAGCACGAGATCGCGAGCTCGGATTTCGAAGACACGCTCGGGCGAGGAAAACAAGCGACCGTGAGCGCGACCGGGTTGTCCGATCGTCCGGACCTGACCTATACGATTCGCGTGTACGAAGGCCACCCTTTTGGTGAGATTCAGGTCCAGATCCAGAACCATGCGGGACGCGCGGTTGAAGTCCAGAGCATTCGCAGTTTGGAGGCGGAGGGTAAGGCGATCCTTGATCTTCATGCGGATCCTGGCGCAGATCGCGTTCTATCCGACAGCTTCAGCGAAGATTGGCCGCCGCTTCGAATTTACGATCTGGGGCAGGCGCCCAACGGTATGCATCGAGCTATTGGCAGTCAACTGGTTTACAACCGGCAAAGCAAGGAAAGCGTCTTCTTCGGAGCACTTACTTCCGATCGGCTGCTTACAATTCTCCATCTGCAAACACCGACTGCATCCCCCGCCCCACACATCGCAGGTTTCACGGTAGATTGCACAGGCACAACTGAGATTCAGGCGACTGAGGAGGAGTCGGGGATGCGGGAAGGGCCGCGAGAAAATCTGATTGAGCTGAGTCTGCCGCTTCCGAACGGCGCAAGCATTTCTTCGGAACGCCTGATGTTTGCCGCTGGATCCGACTATCACGCACAGCTGGAAAACTATGGAGCAGCGATCCGCGAACTGCATCACAGTCGTATCGCCGAAGACAACATGCTCGGATGGTGGAGCTGGACCGCGTTCTACATGAACATCACGGAAGGAAACACCTTCACAAACGCTCTGTGGCAGGCGGAACACTTGAAATCTCTCGGCTACGACTACTTCCATTTCGATTTCGGATATGGGTACGCACGCTCCGACTATGCTGTGCCGAACGCTTCCAAGTTTCCCCATGGCATGCGTTCTCTCACGCAACGTATCCAACAGCTAGGACTCAGGATCGGTATCTGGACCGCACCGTTCGAGGTCGGGGAGCGCAGCTCAGTCTACGAGAACCACAAAGATTGGCTGGTCCATAATGCGCAGGGCGACCCGATTCCGATCACAAAAGACGAAGAGGTTCCCTCCGAGAGGGTGTTTGTGCTGGATGCGACCAATCCGGGAGCGCAGGCGTTTCTCCGCCAGACCTACCGCACGCTGGTTCGAGAATGGGGCGTGAAATACATCAAACTCGATTTCATGGATAACACGGCGATCGAGGGCTACTACTTCCGGCCAAATACAACTGCCCTGGAAGCTCAGCGAACGGGGTTGCAGGTTATCCGTGACGCGGTGGGCGATGATGTCCTGTTGGATAAGGACGGCAGCCCCATGCTGAATCCGGTTGGGCTTGTGGATGAAGGGCGTACGTCGCAGGATACCGGGCACACCTTTGCGCGCAGCAAGGAAGCCGCTCCGGGCATCGCGGCACGATATTACATGCACCGGAACTTCTTCATCACTGATCCAGACGCCTTTACCGTATCGCGGCAGCTCTTGGAGGAGCGCAAAATTCAGTCTCCACTCACGTTGAACGAAGCCGAAGTATCGATCGCGCTTTCGGCGGTTTCTGGAGGAATGTACGAAATCGGCGACGACCTTCCAACTTTAGGAGCAGATTCGGACCGCGTCGCGCTTCTGAAGAACCCTGACCTGCTGCACATGGCCAAATTGGGGCGAGCGGCGATTCCCATCGATCTTCTCAGCTATGGCGCAGATGACGAGCAGCCCAGCGTTTTTCTGCTGCACGAAGATGCGCGACAGTCGATTCTGGCAGTTTTTAATTGGACGGAACAACCCAGATCTCATCGGTTCTCGCTCTCCGAGCTCAAGGTCCCCAGCGGACGCAATTATGATTTCGACGATGTCTTTGAGCCCGGGCATCCCTTTTCAGCACAGGGCGATTCCATTCAGTGGGAACAACCAGCCCACTCCGTGAAACTGGTGAAGATCATCGACACTTCGCTACCGGCACAGGCTCCTTCCATCACGGTTCAAGTTCCAGAGCATGCGAGCATTGGCGAAGATCTGAAGCTGTCCTGCAGCGTCAACACCACGGGTGTGCCGGCCCTCGCTTATCACTGGGACTTCGGCGACGGCACGACGGAGGAGGGCAGGCAGATAAACCACGCTTATACCAAGGCCGGGGATTTCACGGTTCGATTAGTCGTGGAGGGCATCGACGGTGTGCCGGCGGAGAAGAAGGCATCGGTCTCGGTGAACGGAACCATCAGCCTGCCGCCCCCGAGTCGCTACCAGCCCGATTGAAAACATTACGGCCCCGAAGGAATCTCAAAGTTGATCAGCTCCCCGCGAAAGCCTCGGGTACGAACTGCTCCATAAGCAAGGCCTAGCACCATCCAGATTGTGCCTGCAATTTTGGCGGATGGATTCAGGTTCCACCAGAGCAGCAAGCAGATCACGAATCCGAAGACGGGGGGCAATAGGTCGCTCAACCCGCGCTTCCCGCCGCGAATGTAATAGCGGACCAGGGACGACGCATTTACTCCCATAAAAGCAATCAGAGCGCCGAAGTTGAGCAACTCAACTCCTCTTTCGAAGCTGATGGTAAGCGCGCCCAACAGAGCAAGAGCACCCGCAAACAAGACATTGTTGCGAGGCGTCTGGCGTATCGGATCGAGGACGCCGAAGAACGATCGGGGAATTGCGTTGCTTCTGCCCATGGCGTATAAAAGCCGCGCTGCTCCCAGCTGAGACCCCATTCCGGAGCCGATCGTAGCGACCAATAGCGTTCCATTCACTAACTGCAGCAGCCAGGGACCGCCGGCCATCCCGGTTACGTGCACGAAGGCCGTTGTAACATCCGGAAACGGTCGCGAAGCAGGCCAAATCAACTGCGCGGCATAGACTTCGCAGCCCGCAAGCAAGCCCGTGATCAGGCATACGAGAACGGTCGCCATCAATATGTCGCGCTTCGGATTCTTAGCTTCTTCGGATAGCGTTGAAATTCCGTCGAAACCGATGTAGGTGAGAACGGCCAGAGAAGTTCCGCCTAAAACTGGTTTCAGCTCGAATGTGTTCGGATCGTAAAAGGGCCGCAAGAAGAATCCAGCCTCGGCGTGGGGATGCCGGAAAACATAATGGGCTGCGATCACAAAGAAGATTGCGATCACGATGCCCATGCCGATGGCCAAACCGTCGTTGATCCGCGCGGACGTGCGAATGCCAAACAGGTTCAGGCTGGTGAACAATCCGGCAAAAAAAAGCGCCCAGATCATATACGGCACCCCCGGAGCGAAGTTGCGGGCCAGTTGCGCGCAAAGGATCGTGCAGATCAGCGGATTCAGCAAGTAGTCCATTACCATCCCCCAGCCAGTCACGTAGCCGAGAGCGGGATGTATTTCCTGTCCAACATACGTAAAGGCAGATCCTGCGCTGGGATAGGCTCTCGCCATGCGACCGTAGGCGATCGCAGTAAATAACATCGCACACATCGCAATCAGAACCGCGGTGACGACATGACCGTGCGCTCTTTCGCTCACGACCCCGAAAACCGGCATGGGAGCTGTGGGCTGGATAACCACGATGCCATAGAGAATGAGATCCCAAAGCCCCAAGGCACGGCGCAGTTTGGGAGTAGCCTGGGACGCTGCGGTGGTTAGGGTTGCCAATCGATCTCCATAGGCTGCAGGTCATTTTCTGCAAATCTTCGCAATGCCATCGAAGTTCGCCGAATTATCCTGCGGACAGAACTTGCAGGTCAAAGACAGGGAGCAGAGCGTCCCACGGTGATCTCCGATCCACCTCGTTTAGTACCCCAGTCAAGAAATCGCTTGCGCGAATGTATTCACTTTGTGCACGTTTGTCAACTATCTTGTTCGTCCGTAGATCATTTCCTCGCGCTTTGTTCATTTTCCGGTACAATGTCTTGTTTTCTTTGCCTCTATGCTCGCTGAAGAACGGCGATTCAAAATCCGCGAAATTCTTACGGCGCAGCGCACGGTGACGGCCTCGGATCTTTGCCAGAGGCTGAAGGTAACGGCTGCGACGATCCGGCGTGACTTGGCGGCGCTGCAGCACGAGGGCGTGTTGGTTCGATCGCATGGTGGCGCCGTTTCTCGCATGTCGAGCACGAATTTTCAACCCTCGTACGATGCGTTGTTGCGAAGTAACAGCGAGGAGAAGCGACAGATCGCGCGGGCCGCCGAACCGCTGATTCTGGATGGCGACACGGTTTTCCTCGAAGGCAGCACGACGGTGCTGGAGTTGGCGCGACATCTAATTCACCGCCATCGCCTCACGGTAGTGACCAATTCTCCCACCATCGTTTGCGAGTTGCAGCGCAGCGTTGGCATTACAGTGCTGTGTACCGGGGGCGAACTGCAGAAGGACACTTTCTACCTTTCCGGAGAGTGGGCACACCGCGCTCTGTCGGAGATACGATTGGACAAGGCCGTCCTGGGAGTAAGCGCGATCGATCCGGAGTACGGCGTTTCTACTGCCAGCCATGCGGAAGCGCAGATCAAGAAGATGTTGACCAGGGCCACCAAAACGCGCATCGCCCTGGCAGATCATGGGAAATTTGGAAAGCAATGCTTCGCTTATGTGGGACCGATCACTGATATCAACACTCTGGTCACGGACTCTGGCACGGATCCTCGATACATCAACGAGCTCCGGGCGGCGGGGGTGCAAGTGCTGATTGCAGAGGCCGACTCAGGCGCGCCGAAAGGAAGCAATCGAAAACTTTCAACCAAAAACAATTGACAATCGCTCATATACGAACTACCTTGGTCCCCGACGTGGGACCATGAGAGGTTCGTTTTGAGCGACTGTGGAAAAAAAGTCAGACTCTGTCGAGTGTTGGGAGGCTCAAGACACCGCGCACTGGTAGTGGCCTTTGATCACGCCCTGGTCTTAGGGCCGATTCCGGGAACCGAAGATCCTCTTGGGCAAATCCATCGCTTTGCGAAAGCTGAGGTTGATGCGGTTCTTCTCAATCTTGGCCTGATCCGTCAATTTGCGGATTCCCCCCTCGAATCCCACCTGCCGGCTCTAATTGCTCGAATTGATTGGACCACTGTTTGGTCTGCGATTAGCAACAACGGAAAGGGGGAGTTGCGCAGTTCCTTGCTGGCCCGACCGGAAGACGCTTTGCGTCATGGAGCCGACGCAGTTTTGACCTATATGGTCGTAGGCACAGGCGACGCCGATTTCGAGAGCAAAGAAGTGGCGCGGACGGCTGAGGTGGCGCGCGAATGCGAGCGTGTCGGCATTCCTCTCATGGTCGAGTCCCTGGCCCGTGGCAAGAACGTGCAGAATCCGGGGGACCCGAAATGGCTGAATCTGCACACCCGGATGGCTGCAGAACTGGGAGCCGACGCCGTAAAAACGGACTACACCGGCGATCCGATTTCCATGAAGTCTGTGATCCGGGGCTGCCCTATCCCGATTTTGGTATTGGGCGGGACTCGTCAGGGCTCCGACGAGGAAGCCTTGCAGATGATCCGCGACGCGGCGCGCGCGGGAGCGGCCGGTGTTTTTTTTGGGCGCAATGTGTTCCAGGCAGCCGATATGGAAACGTTTCTCCGGAATGCGCGTTCCGTCCTGGACGAACACCAAACCATCTCGCCAGAACAGATCAATGCCGGAGCGTAATCAAACTGGTGTACGACGATCGCCGAATGTGCTGGACGGGCGCCCCGGCTACCATGTCTGCGCGGACTGGGGAAGCATTGCTGTGCTCGAAGGCGGGGGGCACATTTGCGAACTCCGCCTCCACAGTGTTCCAGGTGTGAATCCTTTATGGAAACCTCCCTGGACGACGATCGATCCCGATCGCTACTCGCTTGGCAAACATAGCCGCATCTACGGGCGTCCGCCCGATGGTAAATTGCTGGCCGGGATTGCCGGCCACAATTTGAGCTTCGACCATTTTGGCCCGCCATCGAAAGAGGAGACCGCGGCTGGGCTATCGACTCACGGTGAGGCGCCGGCGATGGAATGGCGGCGGTTGAAAGATCTTGCCTCAAAACAGACTACGCTGCATTACGGCTGCACTCTGCGCGAGTCGCAGATCGATTTCCGCAGGATCCTGGCGATCGACCGCACTCATCCCGTCATTTACTGCCAAGAACAGGCGGAGAACCTCAGCCGTTATGATCGCCCTATTTCCTGGAATGAGCACGTAACCTTCGGACCTCCCTTTCTCGAGTGTGGGACGACGATCTTCGACATGCCGGCAACACGGGCAAAGGTTTGTCCGCCCCTCTACAGCGAGAGAATCTTTCTGCAGCCAGACGCAGAGTTCGTTTGGCCTGAGGCTCCCCGCAAGGACGGCGGCCACAGCGACCTTCGCACCATGCCTGACGCTCGATTTGGGCACTATACTGCTCAATTGCTGGATCCGAGCCTGGAAATTGCCTTTATCAGCGCGTGCAATCCACGCCAAAGGCTGCTGGTGGTTTACGTCTTCCGGCGCGCGGACTTTCCCTGGGTTGGCAACTGGGAGGAGCGAAACAACCGCACCTCGGCTCCTTGGAAAGGAAAAACTTTCTGCCGCGGGATGGAATTCAGCACCACACCATTCGCGATCCCACGCCGGGACACAATCGACCAAGGTCCTCTGTTTGGGGAACGGACCTATCGTTGGCTGCCCGCCAGGTCCAGGATTTCGGTCCGCTTCCTGATTATGTTGTTTGCGGTTCCCGAAGATTTTGCAGGAGTGAAGCAGGTTTCGATTGAGCGGGGGCGAGCGTCGGTGCTCGAGGCCGGGCCCGGCGAGCGTGAGCTTAGCAGCGCTGTAGGATCTTTTCTGCAGACATCTTGATGGAATATCCCGTCCCCGCAAACCTGCAAGAGGTTTTTGAAACATGAGCCTGCTGGCCGTTGATATCGGATCGAGTGCTTGTAAAGCGGTGGCGTTTGCCATTAGCGGAGAGATCCTGGCGCAGCATTCTTCGGGCTACACCCCTCAGTTCCCGAGTCCTTCGTTTGCGGAAATCGATCCTGAAAAGTTTTGGGGCGCTGTCTGCACTTCCTGCAAGGCGATTAGCAAGGATCAGAACGATCCCGTGCAGGCTCTCTGTCTCAGCTCCCATGGTGAGACTTTTGTTGCGATCGATTCGCATGGGAAACCCCTTGCTAATGCAATTCTTAACCAGGACAGCCGGGCTGTTCGTGAGTCTGCGCAGTGTGAAGAGACTCTTGGGCGCCAACGACTTTTTCGAATCACGGGGTTATTGGCGCATCCGATGTATCCCATCCCCAAGATTCTCTGGCTGCGCGAACATAAGCCAGAGATTTTCAATTCGACCAAGACCTTTGTCACTCTGATTGGATATCTTCTGCAGAAGATGGGACTGCCTCCCTACGTGGACTACTCTCTGGCATCGCGCTTCCTTGCGTTTGATATCCAGAAGCGTTCCTGGTCAGATGAGATCCTCAGCGCAATGGATCTCGATACAGCGCTCCTGCCGGTTCCACTTCCTGCGGGCACGATTGCCGGGAAGCTGAACGCTGAAGCTGCGAGTCAATTAGGGCTTCCACCCGGAACTCCGGTTGTTCTGGGAGGTCACGACCAGCCCTGTGGCGCTCTCGGCACAGGGGTAACTGGTCGCGGTCGTGTCGCAGATTCAATCGGCACGTATGAATGCCTGCTTGCTGCGTCTGACGCGCCTAGCTTGAGTGATAAGGCCCTCAATGCATCGCTTAATTCCTGCTGCCACGTTGTTCCCGAAAAGTTTGTTACCCTGGCTTACTTCCCGTCCGGGATCATGGTGAAGTGGTTTCATGATTTGCTTTATGCCAACGGCTCAGGCACGGCGCGTTCAGATGGGCTTGGCCAAGATCTTGAAGCCAGCCACTATAGGTTTCTTGAGTCGCACTCGCCTTGTGGTCCAACCGGCCTTTGTATCACTCCCCACTTAATCGGAACATGCAATCCTGAGTTCAACCCCCGGGCACGCGGCTTGATCAGTGGCCTCAATCCTGGAACGGACCGTGCTCATATTTATAAGGGGATCCTGGAGGGATTGGCGTGCGAGCTGTTGGTGGTGGCCGAGGCGCTGGAAGAAGCGGCTGGAGATTTTGAGGAAATTTACGTTACGGGCGGCGGCACGCAGTCGGCATTGGGATTGAAATTGCGCGCCGCTATTACCGGCTGCCGTTTACACGTTATGAGGCAGCAGGAAGCCGTTTGTCTCGGAACCGCCATTCTGGCAGGTGTCGCGATTGGTGAGTACGCGAGCATTGGCCAGGCGGTTGCCGCACTGGTGGGGGAGAGCAGCGTGCTGGTTCCCGACCCCGAGATGGCGGCCAGTTATCAAGAGCAGGTCGAACGTTACAAACAATTGAGGTCAGCCGCTGTGCAATGCTGAAGATCCAGGTTCCAGTCTCTGGTGAAAGGCAAAGGAGGAAGCATGATCCACCCCGTTGCGGGTTTCATTGTCTACGGTGTCCACAAAGACGGGCTCAAAGATCCAATGGGTGCGCCCTTCATCGATAGCGCCATTGTTAAGCAGTCCAAACGGGCTCTCGTGCGAGCCGGCCTGAAAGTTGTGGAGCACGGCATGGTGATCGCCACGAAAGAGGAGGCTCGCAGCGCTCTGAGAAAAATGAAATCTGATGACGGCATCGACCTGGTCATACTTTTTTCTGGTACGTGGGTTTGGGCGGCACATCTGGCGGCGGCCATCCGCGATCTCGTTGCCAGCGGCAAAGCCGTACTGATCTGGACGCACCCTGGCTCACAGGGCTGGCGGCCAGTGGGCGGATTGGTGATGCATGGTGGCCTGCTCGAAATCGGCGTTCCTCACAAGTTCGTTTATGGAGAGGCCGATGACGCTGACACGATCCTGAAGATCGTCAGCTATGCCCGCGCCGCTCACCTGAAGAACTTTCTGAACATGTCTACGATGGGCACGTTTGGAGGCCGCGGTATGGGTCAGACGTGCGGCGTGGCCGATCCGTCGCAATGGATGCGGATGTTTGGCGTGGATATCGATTCTAGGGATACAACCGAACTCATTCGCGCCGCCGAGGCGGTTTCCGCGAGGGAACTTTCCGGACTTCAGCCCCGTCTGAAGAGGCTGTTTGGCACGGCGCCGGAGAAGGACATTGTCAATGAACGCTCCATCCGTCTTTACCTCGCGCTCAAGAAACTGGTCGAAAAGGAGAAATTCGATTTCTACACGATCCAGTCGTTCCCCGGGTTGGGTGATGATTATTCCGCTACCTGCTTCGCGCAAAGCATGATGCTGGAAGACGGTCATGGCACTTCCACACTCGGAGATTTCAATACCGCGCTGACCGTATTGCTTCTAACCAAGCTGAGCAAGGAACCTGTCTACTACGGCGATCTTCAGCACATTGACAAGAAGAAAAAAGAAATCAAGATCATCGGCGATGGAGCATGTCCGCCGTCGCTTGCCGGCAAGTTGGGACCGGCTGGTTTCTCCGAACATGGCATCCCTACCGAAGGCCAGGCCGGCGGGCTTTCGGTCAAACTCATTTGCAAGGTGGGTGAGGGAGTCCTAGCCCGTCTTGGCCGGATCAGCGGCGAATTCCAAATGGTTATTACCCGTGCCACGATTTTTGAGCCGCCCAAGGATCAGATCGAGCAGCGCCTCCACGAGTGCGGGATCCCCTTTTGGCCCCACGGATTTGTCACTGCTCATTGCGATATTGACCGCATGCTCGACCACTGGACCAACGAGTACGCTTGCCTCGGCTATGGGATGGAGTTGTACCCTGCCCTGATCGATTTCTGCGAACTTACAGGCATCCGGCCCGTCTTACCCTGAAGCACAAAAGCATTCTCGCCAAGCGAGTCGTTCATTTCGTCGGATGCGATGCCCAGGGCAGGGCTATGTGCACCGGCGGGGATTATCTTGCTAAGGGAAATTATTTCGAGGCAAGTTCGTCGCGCAGCGCTCGCCCCAGCGCCGCTTGCCGATCCGCACTCAGCTTGGCTCCGCCTGAGGTCAGATACAGGAGAGAAGTTCAGCGGCGGCGCGGTGGCCGCTGGCGATGGCACCGTGTACGGTTCCGTTGTGTCCGTTAAAATCCGTCGCTTCTCCGGCGAAGAACAGCGTATTCCCAACCGGTGCAGCCAGTCGGCGAGCTGCGTCTTTGCTATCGGCCAGAGGGTAACTGTAGGCGCCCCGGCAGTAGGGATCGGACTGCCAGTCGTGTACAAAAGACCCTTGCACCAAGTCCCGCAAAGCTTCCAAGGGTATTCCGAAGACGCGGTGCAAGGCCTCCAATCCACGCTCCACGATGGCTGCATTTCCGTGACCGGAGAGCTGCTCAGCACGGACTCCGCCGGACCAACCCGTCAGCATGGCGGTCCCCGCTGACACAGACGACCACCAGGCCGGGAACAATTCTTCTGGAGAGGACAGGAAACTCATGTCCGGCAGAGGCGATGGCACCAGGTTGGGGTCGGTCCAGAAACAATGGCGGAAACACAGGACGAGCCGGATCGCGGCGCCCATCTTCAATCGCTTGAGGGCATCGGCTTTTCCGGTCAGCGCGGGCCGGAAGCCGACGGCGCCGCTGGTTCCAGGAGGCGCCTGCAAAACGCCTAGAGGCAACGTGACCACGACAGCGTCCGCACGAATACTGGCAGGTTGCGCCTGGTCGGCTGATTGGGTCGTCAACTCCACCGTGCCTGGATTCCAAGCTATCTCGGTAACCACGGTGTTCAGCCGCACGGCAAGGAGGTCTGGCTTGGTGACCTCTGCAAGCGCTCCCACCAGACCCTCGTATCCTTGAGGGAAACGGAAGCCGCGGTGTCCTTGGATTGCATGGTCGCTCTGATGCCAGCGCGCGAGGGCATGAGCGCTGATGCGGCTTGCGTCACAGGCGTGGAAACTCTCGACATAGGCGGCAGCTTCGGTCCTGGTGTGTCGCGGTAAGTCGCCACACGTGTGTTCTAGGAACTCCTGAAATGATTGGTCGGGTGCGGTCTCGTCAATCCGGTCAAAGATAGTGTCGATGCGATCCCAGGAGCCACTCGCGGGTGCCAGCCTCGCTTGCTCAAGACGCCATCGGTTTCCAGTCAGTTCGTGAGTCTGCAGGTTGGCACGCTCCACGATCCGCCACACCTCTTTAGGCAAACCATGGATGAATTCCGCCCCCAGTTCGACTGGCGCATCGGTCAGGGAGGGATGCACGGTCCAGATGCGCCCACCGACACGGTTCCGTGCTTCGAGAATCGTCACCCGGAGACCAGCATCGCAGAGCGCCTGCGCGCATGCCAGTCCCGCCACTCCAGCTCCGATCACTACAACCTCAGTAATCCGTTTGGTCATGCCTTCTCCACGACCCAGGGCGTTCTGCATAGGGTACATGCAAAGGGAATCGGTGAACATACACTTTAAACGAAACTGAGAAGGAGGCGCACCTTCCAGAGCCCGACCGATTACTCTACACTTCTCGACAACCGCTGCACCTTCCTGCCAAGATAGTCGGTCTATGTCTATGCGAACCTTGCAATTCTTGCTGAGTGTTTCCTTCTTCTCATTTTTTGCGATGGCGCAGATGCCTTCCTCTCTCAACCTCATGCCCGCGCCCACGAAGGTTCAGGCTGGAACCGGTCAACTGCTCGTCGATCAATCGTTTACCGCCGTGAGCACAGGCCAGGGAGACGCCCGTCTCGACCGTGGCATCGCCAGATTCCTCGATCAGGTCAGCCGGCAGACGGGCATGCAGTTGAACGGGCAGCCCGCCACTGCCTCGAACGCGACCCTGGTCATCCGCGCCGAGA
>Ga0187817_10001003_pt1 | contig 13147 bp, 18 predicted proteins | sample NC_wetland_sal_i_17_FD_132431 | JGI IMG/M metagenome (GOLD analysis project Ga0187817, IMG submission 132431) | Wetland sediment microbial communities from Neuse River Estuary, North Carolina, USA - SO4_2 | ecosystem: Environmental > Aquatic > Freshwater > Wetlands > Sediment | place: USA...
GCGAGCAACTCCTACGCGAACTCCGATTCCTTTTGTCCGACGGCACGCAATACGGCGGCGCCGACGCGGTCCTTGCCGTAGCCCGCCAAATCTGGTGGGGCCGCCCGCTGGTATGGCTCTCCATGATTCCGGGAATGATGGATTTGCTGCATGCGGGCTATCGCTGGATTGCTCAGCAAAGAAGCTGTGCTGCAGCGAGTTGCCAGGCAGCAGAAGTCTCCCGCAAATAGGCAGCAACAACACGTCTCCGCAGAGAAGGCTAGGAATCTGTCATGAAGGCGCCCGCAAACATGGGATTTACGGAATCCTTGGACGCCGAATCTGTGGAATCGTCTTTCGGTCTTAATCCTCTGAATCCCGCTCCTGCTCTAGACCTGACCATAAGTACAGTTGTAAGAAAATAACGCTAAAGTTATCATTGCGAAGGTGCTTGCAATGTTGCCGTCGTCTGTCTCGAACCTGACCCTTGCTCCCAATCGCTTCTCTAGCTCTGTCCGTAGTACCCCTTCCCTTTCATCGATCACTTCACTCGCTCTACAAAAGCAAACCCGTCATTCCGAACGGAGTCTGCGGAGTGAGGAATCCCTCTGGCGTTGGATTTGCAAAATCAATCTTCGCCAGTGCCCACTCGCTGAGGAATATGCTTACGACCAGAAGGCGAGCAAACTAAACCCTGTGTTTTCAGCAAAACAATGGTTAACTCCTTTATTTCCCATACATTGACACATGTTCGTGCTAAGTATGTTTATTTGAATAGCTTACAAAAAAGAGAGGTAGGGGTGCCCGATTATTGTTAACTAGGATTGTCAGACTTGCGCCGTCAAGCCAACCCCCATATTTTGATTGGCCAGCACCCGCTCGTAATACCGCTCGTACATCGGGATCACGTCATTGGCGCAGAACTTCTTCCGCGCATCCACCCGCGCCTGTTGCCCCATTGCACGACCTCGATCCGCCCTGGACAACAGCTCAATCGCATACTTTCCTGCCAGCTTCACGTCCCCCGGTTCCACCAGGTAGCCGTCAACGCCATGTTCGACCACCTCAGGGACGCCCCCAGTGTTCGTGGCTATGACCGGCACCTCGCAGGCCATGGCTTCCAACGCTGCCAAGCCAAACGACTCGAGTTGCGACGGCAGCAGGAACAAGTCTGCCTGCCCCAATTTTTCTCGAATCCCGTTCTGCTTCCCCAGGAAGAGCACGTCCTTCTCCACACCCCGAGTCCGCGCAAGTGCTTCGGCGGGGCCTCGATCCGGTCCATCGCCGATCATCACCAGCTTGGCGGGCATCTTCTCCCGTACTAGCGTAAAAATCTCCACCGCGTCCAGAATGCGCTTTACCGGCCGGAAATTCGACAGGTGCATCAGGATGGGCTCGCCGTTCGGCGCCCACTCAGCCCTCAGTTGCGGATTGGGTTGGCGAGTGTACAAATCGCAATTCACGAAATTGGGAATCACCTCGATCGGCCGTTTAATCCCGAATTCGTCCACCGTGTGCCGGTACAGGTACTCCGAAATGGAAGTCACCCCGTCGCTCTGCTCAATCGAATACCGCGTGATTGGCAAAAAGTTCGGGTTATTCCCCACAAGGGTAATGTCCGTTCCGTGCAGTGTGGTAATGAAGGGCAATCTTCGTGGCGCCGCCATCTGGCGGGCCAACATGGCGCTCACGGAATGCGGGATCGCGTAATGCACATGGAGAATGTCCAAAGACTCGGTTTCAAATACCTCCAGCATCTTCACTGCAAGCGAGAGCGTATAAGGAGAATGATCAAATAGCGGGTACTGCACTACTGCCGCCTGATGGAAATGGATGCGGGGATCATTCGTGTTCATCCGAATCGGCGGCGCATAGGTGATGAAGTGGACGTCGTGCCCCCGTGCCGCCAGTTCCTGCCCCAACTCTGTAGCTACTACTCCCGAGCCGCCGTACGTTGGGTAACCAGTGATGCCAATACGCATTTTGGGCCTCGATCATACAACGGCGCGCTCCAGAACAAGTGACCGGCTTGCTTGCGGGGCAGCAAGCCTCGATGCTAGAGTCGCGCGAACCGCGGGCTGAACCGCCGGCCAGCGGAATGGTACACCGATTAGACGCAAAGATGATGGTCAACGTGACACGCCTCAAAAGGAATATGGCTATTGTAACGATAGGCTGCAGCGGTACCGGCGGTGCTTGCACTCTAGCCTAAAGCACGTGAAAAATGGCCATCTTAAGACGCCAGCGAGTGGCTATGGATCCAGTAATGGCTGATCTGAAGGAGAATTGGTTCGATGGGACGGAAACTGACGAAAGAAGAGAAGCGGGTTACCGAGCTTGTGCGCCTTCGTATGAAGGAAAGCAAATCTTCCGAGCTGCTCGGTTTTGACGTTGAGAGCGTCCATGAAGGCCGTGCTATTTTCCGCTTGGATGTGCGGCCCCGCCACAAACAGATTCACGGAGTCGTTCATGGCGGCATTTTGGCTGCCCTTGCGGATACCACCGCCGCCATCGCCGCCTATACCGTCGTGCCACGCGGAGTGGAACTGGCTACCCTCGAACTCAAGATCAACTACTTAGAGCCGGTGCCCGGCGGCCGGGTCAAAGCCGACGCCCGCGTCCTTCGCGGCGGACGCAATTTTATTGTCACAGAATGCGAGATTTACAATGAATCAGGGTCGTTGGCAGCCAAAGCGCTTCTCACCTTCTCTGCGGCTGCCGGCCACAACCTCCGAAGGTAGTTCTTACTCGTCTCCCTGTCCGCCCTCTTCATCTTCCTTATGGACGTACCGGATGTGGCGCTTGAACACCATCAGATTTGGCGCGCCTTCACGCGTGAGCTTAATGCAGTCGCGGTCGTACCACTCGACGATGCCGTGCAGCACCTCGCCGGAGTCCAGCACGACCGACATCGGCATGCGGCTCTGCATCTGTTTTACCCAGTAAAAATTCTCGGCGTGAGTGATTTCGGGTGGCGCGGGTTTTTTGCTTGGCAGAGGACCACCATTATGCTGAGGCCGGGGGGAGGCCTGCTCCTTGGCGTCCGCGAAGCTGGGACGAAACATGCGGCGATTCACCATGACTGCTCCTTATTTAAGTGAAGGTGTTTCCTGTCCTCTATGATGCGTCGGGCGGGATTTGGGTTTCGCCTATTATGGCCTACAAAATGCTATAGGAGGAAATTTTACTCTTGAGCGCCTCGGGCTGGCTGCGAAGGAACCAGAGACATCACAAGTGAGTCCAGCCCGAGCTGGCGGTTCAGGTTTCTGCGCACTCCTCCGGCCAATTTGTCCATTCCATCGAGGGCACGGCCAATCCACACTGCATCAACTGAGCGCGCCAAACTCTCCAGTTCCTTGGAAAGGTGGGGATTCCGTAGCAGCGGTGAACGGATTCCGGCGCTCAATTCCAGCAAATCTGAAAGTAAGCTGTAAAACACGGCGATTAGGTCTTCAAACGATGATTCTCGATCTTTTGCCAGCGCCGCTGTGTCCGCAAACAGTTGCGAGAAACCCTGCCCCCGAGCTGCGCGCTCCAGGATACGAAGAGCGGTCTTGCGCTTCTCCACGGCGTCTTCCAGGTCCAACTCCAGCGCCAAGCCGGGACTGCCTTCCGAAAGCTGCGCGGCCAGCCTCAATTCGGCAGGCTTTCGATCGGAGTGCAATTTGAGAATTGTTTCCACCTCGGCCAGGGGAAGTGGTGCGAAGTGAAACTGCATGCAGCGGGAAAGAATCGTTGGCAGCAGGCTAAAGGGTGAAGGTGCCGTCAGTATCAGCGTCGCGGAACCAGGTGGTTCCTCAAGTATCTTCAGGAACACATTGGCCACATCCGACCGCATCGTTTCTGCGCCATCCAGGATGAATACCCTTCGCCTCCCCGATGGCTGGAAATAGGCTGCTCGGCGAACTGCTCGCAGTTGACCAATGCGCAACATGGGCCGGGCAACTGGGCTCTTTAGTCGAACGGGGTCGGGTACGACCGCCCAAACGTCTGGGTGACTTTGCACGATTAATGGAACGCGCTCGACGGTAGCCGCGTCCGCGCTCTCGCCACGTTCGGCCAGTCCCTGTTCGATCAGCTTCTGCGGGTCTGCTAATTGAGAAATCTGTAAGCAGGTAGGGCAATCGCCACAGAAATCATCCGTCAGGCGCTCGCAATTTGCAGCCTGCGCAAACATGCGAGCCAGCGTGTACTTGCCCACCCCGCGAGGACCAGTGAAGAGCAGCGCATGTGGCACGCGGGAAGAGCGAAATGCCCCTCGCAAGGCAGCGACGATTTTTTCATTTCCCAGGAATTCTGAAAATCCCATGCCCTAGCCCTTCTTCACGGTTTCGAGTAAAGGCAGGACCGCCGATTGAACCTCGGCCGCGATATCTTCCGGGAGGCGCAGCGAGTTGTTTTGTGCGTCGTAACACTGGATCGTGGCCCACGGGCGGCTACGAGAAAGCATGTCGTACATTTCCGCGGCGTCTTCCAGGTGTCGAAGGCTTTTCTCTTGAATGTCGTGCGTGGCACGCGTATACGGACGCTCCGATTTCTGTGCGACCAACCGTTGCGCCTGGCTCGGTGGAACACGCAGGTACAAAATCAGGTCTTCGCGGGGAAGGCCATAGATCGAGTATTCGAGGTGCTCGATCCAGCGTAGAAACTCCGAGCGTTTTTCGGCAGCCGCCCGCGCAACTTGATGAGCCAGATTGGACGCCACATAGCGGTCCACGAGCACGATCTTCCCTTCATTTAGCACCGTTTCTATGCGTGGTTTCGCTTCAAACCGGTCGCCGGCATAGAGTAGCGCCGAGAAATGAGGATCAACCGCTTGCAGTGGGCCGTAATCGCCGTTCAAGAATCTTCCAACCATGCTGCCGAACCAGGAATCGTACTGCGGGAATCCGGTGGCAAAAACGGAAAAGCCCTTGGCTGAAAGTGCATGTTCAAGAAGCTTTGCTTGGGTATGTTTACCGCTGCCATCAATCCCCTCGATGGCGATGAGTAATCCGCGTGTCGTCATTTAGGTGTTTACGGTGCTGGGCTCCACTCGTGACAGCCAGTGTAACCGGAGAATGAAAGACCTGCAACGAAAGCGATGAGCAAGCGACACCAAGCTGAACTCTGACAAGCGGGGAGAGCGTGTTACGATTTCGAGTTGCCATGGCGTCCACCGCGATTCAGGAAAATCTTTTGCAGGTCCGCGCACGAATTGCCGCCGCAGCGGAGCGTTCAGGCAGAAGTGCGGAAGAAATTACCTTAATTGCTGCCTCCAAGACGCAGCCTGCGGCGGCGATCCGCGAAGCGTTTGATGCGGGCGTGCGCCATTTCGGCGAGAATCGTGTCCAGGAGTGGGAAGGGAAGCGCGGAGAAATTGCGCATCTGCAGGCTACTTGGCACCTGATCGGTCACCTGCAAAGCAACAAGGCAATCAAAGCTGCCGGCATGTTTCACACGGTAGATTCGGTAGACGATTTTGCCTTGGCGCAGAAATTAGACCGGGCTTCCAACATGTTGCCGGAAGGCCGGACCTTGCGTGTGCTTCTCGAAGTCCAGCTTGGCAGGGAGGCGACGAAAAGTGGCATTAGCGAGGCGGACGCACCTGCATTGGCCGAAAAAGTCGTCGGGCTACAGCGATTGAAACTGGCCGGCCTGATGTGCATTCCTCCGTTCTTTGAAGATGCCGATGAAGTGCGGCCATATTTTGCGCGGCTTAGAGACTTGCGCGACCAGTTGGAAGTGCGGCTCGGCCGGAAGTTTCCTGTGCTGTCAATGGGCATGTCCAACGATTTTCAAGCCGCAATTCTGGAGGGCGCTACAGAAGTACGTGTGGGCACAGCGCTCTTCGGTGTCCGATCCGCGGCGATATGAATCGAATAAGAGGAAAGTGAGCCTCCAACAAATCAGATGAATCTATTCACACCATTTCGGCTACGTGGAATTGAACTGAAAAATCGAATCGCAGTTTCCCCTATGTGCGAGTACTCAGCTAAGGACGGTCACCCCACGAATTGGCACCTGGTGCACTTAGGTAGCCGGGCCGTTGGCGGGGCAGCGCTTGTGTTTACGGAGGCCACCGCGATTAGCGCAATTGGCAGGATTTCTCCGGCGGACACTGGAATCTATCTGAACTCTCATGTTCAAGCGTGGGGGCCGATTGTCGAATTTCTTCATGAACAGGGCGCCATGTCCGGGATTCAACTGGCACATGCCGGCCGCAAGGCGAGCACGGCGGCCCCATGGTTAGGCGGCGCTCCGGTCGCGATAAAAGACGGAGGCTGGACGCCAGTCGCGCCCAGTCCAATCCCTTTCAGCACTGGTTATGCCGTACCGAACGAACTTTCCATTGCCGAGATTGATGAAGTGGTTGCGGATTTTGAGGCGGCTTCACGTCGCGCCGTCACGGCAGGCTTTCAAATTGCGGAAATTCACTCCGCCCACGGCTACTTATTGCACGAATTTCTCTCTCCACTTTGTAACCATCGAACCGATGACTATGGCGGAAGTTTCGAGAATCGGATTCGTCTTCTCCTTCGAGTTGCCCAAGCCGTGCGCGATTCTTGGCCGCAGGAACGGCCGCTGTTTGTGCGAATCTCCGCCACTGACTGGGCCGAAAATGGCTGGGACTTAGAACAAAGTATCGAACTCGCCCGAAGGCTAAAAGAGGTTGGCGTCGATCTTGTGGACGTTTCGAGCGGCGGCGCGGTTCCTGGCGTCCAAATTCCTTTGGGACCGGGCTATCAAGTGGGATTTGCCGCGGCCATCCGCAATGAAGCACAAATTGCCACTGGGGCGGTGGGAATGATCACGGAGCCGGCACAAGCCGAAACAATTATCGCCACAAACCAGGCTGACATCGTCCTGATAGCTCGGGAAATGCTCCGTGACCCGTATTGGCCGAGACATGCCGCGCAGACTCTTGGAGCAAAGATCAAAGCGCCAGTTCAGTACGAAAGAGCATGGTGAGTCGTGACTCTCTTCGATATTGCGGTGGATGCGGCGCGTGGCACGGTCACCTTTGCCGTGCGTGTTCAGCCGCGCGCCAGTCGTGACGAAATCGCCGGGGTAATTGACGGGGCAATGAAGATCCGTTTGTGCGCTCCCGCAATCGAAAATCGTGCAAATGAAGCGTTAGTCGAATTCCTTGCCGCAGTTTTGAAAACCTCTAAATCGGCTGTTAGAATCCGGAGCGGTGAGCAAAGCCGGAGCAAACGCGTTGAAGTCTTTGGTGTGACTCGCCACCAGGTTGAAAGCCTGCTTCAGACGGAAGTTTGACCGAAGCCGGCCGGAAACGGGAAGGGAACTGTTCCCATGAAGGTCGATATAGGCGAGATGCAGAAAGATCTGCGCGGTGCGAAATTGGATGGTTGGCTGTTCTACGATTTTCGCGGCCGCGACCCTATCGCCCATCGAATACTGGATTTGCCTGCGGGCATGCGCACAAGGCGATGGTTCTATTTTGTTCCTGCCAAAGGAGCACCCAAGAAGCTGGTTCACAAAATTGAGGCTGGCTCGCTTGCCGTCCTGCCTGGGGAAACCCTCCACTATGCGGACCAAAAGGAATTGCGAGACAACCTGAAGAAGGCGCTCGGAAAGTCCAAGAAAGTGGCGATGCAGTATTCGCCCAAGAATGCGATTCCCTATGTGGCGATGGTAGATGCGGGGACCATTGAATTAGTGCGGAGTCTTGGCACCAAAGTGGTCACTTCGGCAGATCTGGTGCAGAAATATGAAGCTTGCTGGAGCAAAGAGCAGCTCGATTCGCACCAAGTCGCGGGGCGCGCGATTGACCGCATCGTACGTGAAGCCTTCGATCATGCTGCAAAATGCGTAAGAGAAAAGTCACCCTTGAACGAATACGACCTGCAGCAGTTCATCCTGAAGAAGTTTAACGAAGCCGGGATTATGACGGAGGAGGGCCCGGATGTTGCTGTGAACGCAAACGCGAGCGACCCACACTATGGGCCAACTCGCGAGAAATCTTCGCCGATTCGGGAAGGGGATTTATTGTTGCTGGACGTCTGGGGAAAACTGAAAGAAGCGAATAGCGTGTATTACGACATCACTTGGATGGGATACCTGGGTGCTTCAGTCCCCGAAAAGTACGCGAAGGTATTTCGTGTGGTGCGTGAGGCGCGAGATCGCGCCGTTGAGCTGATCCGTTCGAGTGTAAAGGCAGGGAAGACGTTGCAGGGTTGGCAAGTGGACAAAGTTGCGCGAAGCGTCGTGGAAAAAGCCGGCTACGGCAGGTATTTCTTCCATCGTACCGGACATAGCATTGGCACGTCAGTGCACGGCAACGGCGTCAACATGGACGGTTTGGAAACCCAGGATGAACGCCACTTGATCCCTTGTACCTGCAATTCCGTGGAACCCGGGATTTATTTGCAGGAGTTTGGCATGCGCACCGAAGTGGATGTGTACGTGGATCAGAAAGAAGCACGAGTAACAGGAGCGATCCAAACGGAAATTTTGCCATTACTTGCGTAATCATCGGAAGAACAGGTCGAATGAGCGAAGAAAATAACGAAACTTTGCCGCTGGAACAACCACCGTCCAACCAAGACACTGCTTCCCCAGTTGCGCGCGATTCTGCGCCTTCCGAGGGCAAGGCCTGGGGCGTAGCCATTGCCGGCTGGCTCCTTCCGGGGTTGGGTCACGCACTGCAGCGCATGTGGGGACGAGCACTGGTCGTTTTTCTCACTGTGGGTCTGCTGGTGATTGTCGGAGCTTCGATGCGCGGTAACCTTTTCACTTCCGACGGCAGTGATGCGTTTGACACGCTTGGCTACGTGGCGGATTTAGGTGCTGGCAGTTTCTATTTTCTAGCGAGGACCGTGGAGCGCGGGGGCGCCGACGTTTCGCATGCCGGGGGAGACTACGGAACAAGGTTTCTGGCCACTGCCGGTGTACTCAACCTCTTAGCTGCTTTGCATGCCTACGAAGCCGCGCGAGGACGCAAGGCATGATCCCTTCGCTGGCCTTGACCCATATTCAAGCGTTTCTGCTTTTTGCCGCGGTGATCTCTCTGGCGTTTGGTTTTTTGGGACGCCGTAGGCCAAAAGACCGCGTCAAGTACATCCTCTGGTCCTTTTTTCTATTTCTGCTCATTGGAATCGGGATTGGTTGGGCGATGTATCCGTTTTCCCGTTGATCTTGTGGGCAGAGTCATTATTGCGCTGAATTGACAGCCATTTTCAGCGAATGCTATCGTGAACAAGTGGGCCGAGGTAGCTCAGTGGTAGAGCAGCCGATTCGTAATCGGCAGGTCGAGAGTTCAACTCTCTCCCTCGGCTCCAGATATCCTATTCTCCTTCTCTGGATTTTGACTTCAATCCCATTCATGTTCGATGAGCATTGAGGTAGCGCACTCTACCCAAGAACATTGCTCCGGCCTAATTGGATTTTGTAATAGGTTTCATCTGTGATTTGTTATTCTACGGCGCGTGAAACCCTCATTCTTGATTGATACTGACACTGCTTCTGACGATGCTGTTGCCCTGATCATGGCTCTTCGCAGCAAGCACGTGGAGGTCGTGGCCATCACAACAGTTGCGGGCAACGTGCCAGTGCAGCAAGCCAGCCGAAACGCTTTGTACACCGCGGAATTGTGCAAATCGAAGGTTCCGGTGTTCACGGGCGCCGAAAAGCCCTTAAAACGAGCCCATCGCAGCGCAGATTGGTTTCACGGACGCGACGGTCTTGGCGACCACCATTACCCGGCCCCGGGGCGCTCCGCAGAGAGACAGGTTGCGTCTGAAGCCATCATAGACACCATTGAAGCGCACCCCGGGCTTGTCATGGTCACACTCGGTCCATTGACCAACGTTGCGCTAGCCTTGCAGAAATGGCCAGGGCTCGCCGGGAAAGTGAGCCGCTGCGTTGTCATGGGTGGCGCTCCCTGCTGTGAGGGCAACGTCACGCCGGCGGCCGAGTACAACATATGGTGCGATCCGGAAGCCGCGCGGATCGTCGCAAGGAGTGGCCTTGCGGTGGAACTCGTGGGCTGGCACCTATGCCGCGGCGAGGCGGTTCTGAATCCATCGGACATTCAGCACATCATGAGCTTCGACAATCCCGTCGCGAGGTTTGCCATCGAATGCAACAGCAGGGCTCAGGAAGCGTTCCTGGTGCAGACCGGAGAGCACGGGATCTGTCTGCCGGACCCTGCGGCCATGTCTGTGGCGTTGGATCCATCGATTGTTACTGCGCAATCCGAGCATTTGATGGACATCGAGACGGAGAGCGAACTCACGCGCGGCATGACTGTCGTCGATCGACTGAACGTTGGGGCCGACGAGCGGAATCGGGACGTTTGGGGTGGCGCAATCGCAGACGGGCACAAAGCCAAGATTATCTGGACGATTGATAACGCCCGCTGGAAAGACGCTTTGTACGCTGCGCTGAAGTAGTCTGGGCACCCGTCTGGCCAATGGACTTGACCCTTAGCCCCGGAACTTGCTCCTGTGAATAAATTGGTTGTCAGCCGCCTCAGAAAATGGCATCGTCTCCACTCCAGGGGAACGGATTAGATTCCCAGGATCGACGGAGACGGACGGTCGGGTGCGTACCCGGAAGGCACAAAAGAAACATAAAAAGGAAACAATGCAGCCGCCCGCGGAGCTGTTGCTACGACTTTATCTCGAGAGCAACCCGGACGCGCTCTGCATGGTGCGCGCCACGCTACAGCGAGCCACAGAAGTGGTCCATTTCCCGGAAGCGGATTCCCGGGCCATTGTGCGTTCCGTGGATGAAGCGTTGGCAAATGTGATTCGTCACGCATACAAAGGGCAGGGAGGACTGCCCATCGAAGTCACGTGCCGCCGTCTGTTTGGGGACTCTGAAAGGAAGTCGTCTAAGGGACTGGAGATTGTCCTTTCGGATGCGGGCATTGCCGCAGATCCAAAGAAACTGCGTGGGCGGCCGTTGGAAGAAATTCGCCCTGGTGGTTTGGGGCTTCACTTTATCAAACAGAGCATGGACGTAGTAGAATTCCGGCGCAAGAATGGCAGGAACCTACTGCGTATGGTTAAATACCTGGCCCCGTCCAAGCCGGAAGAAAAGCCAGAAGGAGACTAGACCGTGCAGATTGCTGCCCGACCATCCCCAGGATGGGTCATTTTGGATATAGCAGGAGATATCGATCTGGCAAATTCGCCGGCGATGCGCAAGGTACTTTTAGGCGAGATTAAGGAAAAACATACTCGCAAAGTGTTCCTTAATCTCAAGAACGTACGCTACATCGACAGTTCCGGGATCGCTTCGCTGGTCGAAGGCCTCAAGGCTTCCCGCGATAATGGAGCGCGCTTGATTCTGTACGGTTTGAGTAATTCGGTGCGAGAAGTGATGGAACTGTCTCGACTGCAGAAGATTTTCGAGATTTACGATAGCGAAGAACAAGCACTGGCTTCTTGACGGTACCAAATTTTCCGCGGACAGGTCGGCGGCTTCATTGGAACTAGCTCGAAAAATCGGTGCTTCTGTTCTTGGTGGTCTGGCCTACGTCGGCTCGCTAACGACGTTGTCTGCGCGAGCGGTCTATTTTACGTTTATCGGCCCGTTCCAGGGAAGGCCGGCGCGGATTCAAAGGTCCATTTCGCAAGCCATGGAGGCAGGTGTGCGCGCCCTGCCTATCCTGTCGTTGATCACCTTCTTCCTTGGATTGATCTTGGCATTGCAGGCCGCTTATGAATTGCGGCGGTTTGGAGCGATCAGCTTCGTGGCCAGTGCCGTGGCGCTTTCCATGATCCGCGAGTTGGGGCCTTTGATCACGGCGGTCATCGTTATAGGCCGATCGGGTTCCGCTTTTGCGGCCGAAATTGGAACCATGAAGGTCACCGAAGAGATCGATGCACTGGAGACCATGGCGATCGACCCGATTGGTTTTCTGGTTGCGCCTAAGTTCGTGGCCATGATCATCATGCTTCCTTGCCTGACGATTTGGGCCAATTTCATGGGCATTCTTGGCGGATCATTGTTCGGCGTTTTGAAGGCCGATTTCACGTTTCAGCGATACATCACGGCTTCGCTGGATTCCCTATTTTTGCGCGATGTGGTCACAGGCTTGATCAAAAGCTTCATGTTTGGCATTACCATTACCGCGGTCGGATGCCAGGAGGGTTTTAACACCGGAGGTGGCGCTGAGCAGGTCGGGCGGTCCACCACGAAGGCCGTGGTGGTCTCGATTTTTCTTGTGATTTTGGTCGATCTCATCTTTACGATGCTGTTCTTTGTTTTGGCACAGGACTAGGCGAAATGACGGAAAAAAATAAAATCCCTCCCGGCGGCGCGGAATTCTCTGGCCCGATGATCTCTATCCGCGATCTGCGCGTAAGCTACGATGGCGGCCGGGAAATCCTGCATGGAATCAGTTTTGATGTGCAGCGTGGGGAAACGATGGTCATCTTAGGTGGCTCTGGCTCCGGAAAGAGCACGCTCCTTCGGACGCTCGTGGGCTTACAGAAGCCGAGCTCTGGGGAAGTGTGGATTCGGGGCAAGAATTTCGCGGCTATCTCCAATGAGGAACGCGATGAGATCCGCACGCGACTCGGAATGTCCTTTCAAGGTGGTGCGCTATTTGGATCGATGACCGTCGGAGAAAATGTCGCCCTACCGCTTCAAGAACACACGAAGTTGGAACAATCGACGGTGGAAATTATGGTGCGTTTGAAACTAGACCAGGTGGGACTGTCCGGTTTTGAAGATTTTCTCCCCTCCCAGCTCAGCGGCGGCATGAAGAAACGGGCGGCTGTCGCGCGGGCGCTTGCCATGGATCCGGAAATTCTGTTTTTCGACGAACCCTCTGCAGGCTTGGATCCGATCATCGCGGCAGGCATCGACCAGTTGATACTTGAGTTGAAAAAAGCGTTTCGGATGACCATTATCGTGGTCACTCATGAACTTGCCAGCGCGTATCTGATCGCTGACCGGATGGTTTTGATCAACAAAGGCGATCTGGTGGCTATGGGCTCGGTCCAGGAAATGCAGAACAGCAAGCACCCAAGGGTTCGGCAATTTCTGGATCGCGTCCCCGAACCTGCGGTGGCGCAGGAACTTGATTATCTGCAAATGCTGACGGAGCCTTCCTCCAAACAGGGGGAAGGGCGTCAGGGGAAGAGCAGGTAGAGATGGAAGCAAGGCGTGAGCAGGTTTTTGTTGGGCTCTTTGTGGTTATCGCAGCCGC
>Ga0187817_10001004_pt1 | contig 13143 bp, 15 predicted proteins | sample NC_wetland_sal_i_17_FD_132431 | JGI IMG/M metagenome (GOLD analysis project Ga0187817, IMG submission 132431) | Wetland sediment microbial communities from Neuse River Estuary, North Carolina, USA - SO4_2 | ecosystem: Environmental > Aquatic > Freshwater > Wetlands > Sediment | place: USA...
CTCAATCTGACGCAGCAACGTGACGATCTGTTCCGCCTTATACCTCTTGATTGCCATATCCAGCCATCCTCCTTCGTGAATTCTCTCTCACGTCGGCTGGTACAAAAAGGCCCGGTCAGGTCATACCGGACGCGGGTTACTTTGTCAAGTCCATAATCACCAAACAACCTCTTAAGCCTCAATCGGTTAGACGAGGTTGTGCAACAGCTTCTAAGTAAAAACGAATGAAAAGCGAAGACGACAATCAGGTTTCCCTTTTCAGGTATGATGGAGCAGGGACTTTCCCCGCCGGCAGCCGGAAATCGAGGAGCCAGAATTGATCGCGCGATACACGCGTTCGGAGATGGGCCGCGTCTGGAGCGAGGAAAACAAGTTCCAGAAGTGGCTGGAAGTCGAGCTAGCCGCGGCGGACACGCTCGCCGAAGCTGGCATCGTTCCGCGCGAGGCCGCCGCGAAACTCCGCGCGCGCGCGCGCGTGGACGTCGCGCGCATCAATGAAATCGAGTCGAAGGTCCGGCACGACGTGATCGCCTTCACCATCGCCGTGCAGGAATCCGTCGGCGATCCCGAAGCGGCGCGCTGGCTGCACTACGGGCTCACTTCGAACGACGTGGTGGACACGGCGCAAGCGCTGCTCGTCCGCGACGCCTCGCAGCTAATCGAACAGGGCGTCGCGCGCTTCGGCGAAATCCTGGAAAAGCGCGCCTGGGAATTCAAGGACACGCCCGAAATCGGCCGGACGCACGGCATCCACGCCGAGCCGATCACCTTCGGCCTGAAAATCGCGAATTGGTACGCCGAAAATCGCCGCGACGCCGCGCGCTTTGAAACCGCGGCACGCGAAATGGCGGTGGGAAAAATTTCCGGCGCGGTGGGCACGTGCGCGCACCTCGGGCCTGACATCGAGCAGAAAATCTGCCGGCGGCTCGGCCTCGATGCCGCGCCGGTCAGCTCGCAAGTGATCGAGCGCGATCGGCACGCGCACTATCTTTCGGCGCTCGCGATTCTCGCGGCGTCGCTCGAACGCATCGCGCAGGAAATCCGCCATCTCCAGCGCACGGAGGTGCGCGAGGTCGAGGAACCGTTCGGCGGCGAGCAGCGCGGCAGCTCCGCGATGCCGCACAAGCGCAATCCCGTGGGCAGCGAGCAGATTTGCGGGCTGGCGCGCGTGGTGCGGGCAAATTCGCTCGCGGCGCTCGAAAATATAGCGCTCTGGCACGAGCGCGACATTTCCCACAGTTCGGTCGAGCGCGTGATCCTGCCCGATTCCACCATTCTCGCGGACTACATGCTCGACCGCATGGCCGAAATCGTCGCCAACATGCGCGTGTTTCCGGAGCGCATGAAGCGCAATCTCGACGCCACGCGCGGCCTGATTTTTTCCGGGCAGCTTTTGCAGGATTTAGTCGAGCACGGCGCGCCGCGCGAAGACGCCTACAAATGGGTCCAGCAGCACGCCATGGCCGCGTGGGAGGCGGAATCGAGCTTTCAGGAGCGCGTCGCCGCCGACGCCAACATCCGCAAATATCTGGACGAAAAGGCGCTCGCGCAAGTTTTCGATTTGCGCCGCCAGTTGCGCTCCGTGGACGCCATTTTCAACCGCGTGTTCGGCGCGCGCTCTTCCGCCGCGCGCTAGCGCTCCGTCCCGGAAATAAATGAAAGAATTGCGCTGCCCTCAGGGGCTAAAGCCCCTATTGATTTTGCTCGGCTTATGTCAGAGCTGAAGCTCTGACCCCCTAAAAACCAATTGCAGGGAATTTGCGGGACGCGACACCAGCTGGATGGTGCTATTGGGTGGCGGCGGGGGCGACGAGCAGGACGGTGGCGCGCTCGGGCGCGAAATACGTTTTCGCCACGCGCTGGATATCCTCCGGCGTGACCTTCAGATACGCGGCCAGTTCCGTGTTCACAAGATCCGGATTTTTCCCGATCACCGCCGCTTCGGCAATTGCCAGGGCTTTTTCTTCATCCGTGTCGCGGCCGAGCACGGCCGCAGCAATTTCCTGGTTCTTGGCTTTTTCGAGTTCGCGCGCGTCCACGGGTTTTTCTTTCAGCCCATCGAGCACGGCCGTCACCGCCTTTTCGCCTTCCTCGGCGGTGTGCCCTTCGTTCATGATCGCGTAGGCCCAGAAAAGGTTCGGATCCTCGCTGAAGTTGCCGAAGCCGGCCGACTCCGCCGCGATCTGGTCCTTGTAGACGAGCGTCTGGTAGAGGCGGCTGCTCTCGCCTCCCGCGAGGATGTTCGCGGCGAGGTCGAGCGGATACGCATCGGGCGAAAATTCCGGCGGGATCTTGTAGCCGATCACGGCGGCAGGCAGCGGCGCGTTGGCATACGACTTATTCGCCACGCGCTCCGCGGTCTGCTCGGGCTCGGGCGTGTCGAGCCGCGGGATGGGCTTGGCGGAGGGCGGAATGCCGTCGAAATATTTGTGGATCCACGCGAGCGCCTGCGCGGACTCGAAATCTCCGACGATGACGAGCGTGGCGTTGTTCGGCTTGTAGTAGGTGTCGTGGAACTGGCGCACGTCGTCGAGCGTGGCCTTGTCGAGATCGGCGATGCTGCCGATGGGCGTGTGATGATAGGCGTGAACGGTGAACGCCGCGGCGCGCAGGTCCTCTTCGATCGTGCCGTAGGGCACGTTATCCACGCGCGTGCGGCGCTCTTCCTCGACGACCTGGCGCTCCGATTCGAAATTGGCCTCGTCCACGTTGAGGCTGCCCATGCGGTCGGCCTCGAGCCAGAGCACGCGCTCGAGGTAGTTGCTCGGGAACGTTTCGAAGAAGTGCGTCGCGTCGTCTTCGGTTTCGGCGTTGTCGAAGCCGCCCACGGCTTCGATGATGCGCGAATGCTCTTCCGGGCCGACGTGCGCCGAGCCTTTGAACATCAGGTGCTCGAAAAGATGCGCGAAGCCGGAGTGGCCCGGGCGCTCGTCCTTCGCACCAACGTGATACCACACCTGCAAGTCAACGATCGGAACCGCGTGCTCCTCGAGCAGGATCACGCGCAACCCGTTCGGGAACATGTGGGTGGTGAAGTCGAGCCTTGGCGGGCGCGACCCCGCCAGCGTTTCTTGCGCGGCCAGCGGCGCCGCAATCGCCGCCGCGAGAAAAATGGCCGCGATGAATTGGAAGAGTTTCCTCACGAGCATCTCCGCGCTTCACAGTATCGCGGTGGCGCGCGCCAGTGTCAATTAAACCGCTTGGCGGCAGCGCACGCCCTTCGAGATGCCGTCCTACGCGCGGCGGGGGAGGGGTATCTCAATTGGCACCAAGAACCCCGCACCGGGGTTCGCGCGCGTAGAATATTTGAAGAGGCGAATTCATGCGAGTCATTGGGAGTTTGATCGGACTGCTCATCACGGCCGCCATCGTCGGCGTCATCTACAAATATTATTTGGCGCCGGCGGGATCCACGGGCATGGGCGCTGCGACGCCCGTCCAGACCATTGACGTGGTCGGAGTGAAAAACGATCTGCTGGCCATCGCGCAATCCGAGCGCGTGTACATGGCCGAGCACGGCAACTACGTGTCGCTCGACGATCTGATTTCGAGCGGCTCGATCTCCATGACGAAATCGGGCCGCGACGGCTTCATCTACGACGTCGAGATCTCCCAAGATAGCTTTCGAGCCGTGGCACATTGCCCCGCTGCCGCCACCCCCGGCTGCACGAGTTACTCCATAGACCCCACCATGCAAGTCCAAACCTTGCCGTAGCGATCTTTCGCCGCGGAGATTTCCTGCTGGATTGAACTTTCGGTAGTGTTCTAATTTTAGAAATTCTACGGCCTCAAGGACAGGAAGAGGGATTCTTCGACTGCGTCCCGCGCCCGCCAAAAATCGGCGGGAGAGCCGAAGACGCGGGACTCCGCTCAGAATGACGACGCGACGGGCATAGTCGCAAAATAGGTCGCTCACCGTATGCTAGAATGATCGGATTGTGCAACGAGTTCTCCACGATCTGCTCGATCTGCAGCACGCCGACACGCGGCTGAACGCGGTGCGCGCCCGGCTCGCGACATTCCCCAAGAGAATCGCCGACGTGGACGCGCGCGTCGCCTCCGCTCGAGCGCAAGTCGAACGCGGCAAGGCCGCGCAGCTCGCCGCGATCAAGGACCGCAAGAAGTACGACCTGGACGTCGAGCAATGGAAGGAGCGCGTCCGCAAATACAAGGACCAGACCGCGCAGATCAAGACCAACGAGGCTTACAAGGCGCTCCAGCACGAAGTGCAAATGGCCGAAGCCGAAATCGCCAAGGCTGAAGACCGCCTGCTCGAACAGATGGTCGCGGCCGAGGAATACGACCGGCAGGTGAAAGCCGCCGAGAAGGCGCTCAGGGAGACGGAGGAGATCGTTCGCGGCGAGCGCGCGGAAATCGAGGCCGAAAAAGCTGCGGCGGAAAAGGAGCTGGCCGCGCTCGACGCCGAGCGCGCGCGACTGGCCTCGGGAATCCCCGAAAACGTGCTCGACCATTACGAGCGCATCGCCAAAAAGCACGGGGGCACGGCGCTCGCCGAAGTCCGCGACGAGAAGTGCGGGGCGTGCGGCATGCGCGTCCGGCCGCACGTGTTTCAGGAGATGCGCCGCGCGGGCACCGAGCAAATGTTCCACTGCGAGACCTGCACGCGCATCCTTTACTACGCCGAGCCGGACACCGTCGCGCCATCCGCGCCGCCCTCCGCTCCGATCGCGTCGGGCACTGCCGCTGCGGCTCCTCCCGCGGCCCCGCCTGCCGCCCCATCTGGCGCGCTTCCGCATGAAACGTAGATGCCTCGCATGACGCGCTCGCCGAAGATTTCGCCGCCCTCGAGCGCGCGCCTCTTTTCCGAGCCGCGTTCCGCCGCGCCACCCTCGGGCGTCCATCTCGCGAATATTGACGGCGCCTCGCGCGGCAATCCCGGCCCCGCCGCTTACGCCTTCGTGGTGCGCGATGCCGCCGGCAAAGTCCTCTTCGAGTGCGCCAAGCGAATCGGCGCGCAAACGAACAATGTGGCCGAATATTACGCGCTCCTCGCCGCGCTCGATTACGCCGTGAGCCACGGCATCGCGGTGCTGCGCGTTCGCAGCGATTCCGAATTGCTCGTGCGTCAGATGCAAGGACGCTACAAGGTGAAGAGCGCCGATTTGAAGCCGCTGCACGAGCGCGCTTCGAAGCTCGCACGACAGCTCGCCTACTTCGCCATCGAGCACGTCCCGCGCGAGATGAACCGCGACGCCGACGCGCTCGCCAACCAAGCCCTCGACGGAAATCTCACGAGTGGCCCTCCGGCGCCCAGCGCCGAAAACCGAAACACGATGGCTGAAACTCGAAACGCGAGGCTCGAAACTCGGCGCGTCCGCGCGCGCTTCGTCAAGGGCGTGCTTGTGCCCTCCGAGCCGCTCAGTTTGCCCGAAGGCGCCGAAGTCCTCTTGGATCTCCGCTTTTCGCCAAAGGAATAGCAACATGAAGGGCATCGAAGGATTTCGCACGATCACTCGCCTGACCATCATTCTTGGGCTGGCCGCCGCTGCTGGCCTCGCGTACGCGCGCCAGGGCGTGGCTTCGGCAGGCTCAGATGTCCTGGCCAGCGGCGACATTCGCGTGCAGGGACCCGGTGTTCGGCCCGAGTTATTTTTCGCTTGCGACCTGAGGACGGATGAGCTCGAATCCTTCTTCTCCGACGCGGCGATAGTCGCAAACTTGAAGGAACTAAACGCGGGCGTCGGGCTCGCGATCCAAGATTTCAGTCCTACGCGCGCGCAACTTGTCCGCCGGCTGAATCAGGCCGGAATCCCCGTGGTCGCGTGGATGGTGCTTCAATGGCAGCAGGGCGTCTATATGAACGCCCAAAACGAGCCCGAAGCCGCGGCACGGTTCGCGGCGTTCCAAAGCTGGACGCGGGCGTACGGGCTGCAATGGTCCGCCGTGGGACTCGATATAGAGCCTAACGTGGAGGATTTCGCCGGCATCCGAAATCACAAATTGCATCTCGCCGCGACTTTGCTGCGGCGCAGCTTTGACGCGGAGCGAGTGCGCCGCGCGCGTGAGGCCTACGCGGAACTAATTCGCACGGTTCACTCGGAGGGCTATCCGGTCGAAACCTATCAGTTGAACTTCCTCGCCGATGAACGCAAGGTCCACACCACGGTTCTGGAGCGGCTTTTCGGCATTGTGGACGTGAAACCCGATCAAGAAGTCCTGATGATTTATTCGAGCTTCAATCACGCGGCGGGCGGGGCTGTGGTCTGGAGCTATGGGCAGGAGGCGCAGGCAATCGCCATCGGCAGCACGGCGGGCTCGGGCGACCCCGCAATCGACGCCAATTTCGGGCCGCTCAACTGGGATGAATTCTCGCGCGACCTGATCATCGCGAGCCATTTCTCGCGCGTCGTCGGTGTCTACAACCTCCAAGGGTGCGTACGCCAGGGGTTTATGGAGCGATTGAAGACTCTCGATTGGAGCCAGTCCGTTACTATTTCCGCAAGCTCGATCCGGAGGGTGGCTCATTTCCGTCACGCCGTTGAGACTGTCCTGTGGCTCGTCTCGCGCCTGCCGTATCTGCTGGCCGTTGTGCTTGCGATGATAGCGCTGCTCATCTGGCGTCGCCGCGCCAAGAAACGAAAATCAGCCGCCACGGTGTAGCGCATGTTGCAGCAGTAAGGGACCGCCTATCGGACTACGGTTTCGAGCGGCTGCACGTCGCGCTCGACCTTCTCCGCCTGCTCGTCCTCGGCGACTTCGAGATCGTAGCGCACCTGGAGATTCATCCAGAAAACGGGCGTGTTTTTGAAGTAGCGTGCCAGCCGCATGGCCGTGTTGGCCGTGATGCTACGGCGCTCGTGAACGATTTCGGTAATTCGCGTTACGGGCACGCGGAGATCGAGCGCCAGCTTGTTCATGCTGAGCGCGAGCGGTTTCATGAACTCCTCGCGCAGAATTTCTCCCGGATGCACCGGCTTTAGCCTCCTCGCCATTCCGCCCTCCTAATGGTAGTCAGCGATCTCAACCTCGTAAGCGTCACCATCGCGCCATTCAAAACACACGCGCCATTGGTCGTTGATGCGAATGCTGTACTGGCCCTTTCGGTCTCCGCTTAGCTTCTCGAGCCGGTTGCCTGGGAGCTCGGCCAGCACACGCAGATCATCCGCTGCATCGAGCATATCCAGCTTGCGCAACGCCGAACGCTCGATCGAACGGAATTTCCGGATGCGTTGCCGCTGAAAAAGGCGCTCGGTCCCGCTGGACCGAAAGGATTTGATCACCACCTAAGCGTATAACGCAGTACGTTGAATGTCAACAAGTAAGGAATCGGCCCTCCCAAAGCTGATCAAACTCAGGCAGGAACCCTTTCTGGCGGGACACTATAATAGTAATGCTCGAATAGACCAATCTCATCCGTTCGCAAGGCGCCTGCCTTGCAAAGGAGCTGCGGCAATGCCCGACCGCACCACGCTGCACGATCTGATTGACCGCCTGCCCGGCGATAAATTGGAGTGCGTTCAGAAGATTCTTGAGGGTGTGTTGGATCCAGATGCATTGCTCCGCACGCCTGAGGCACAGTGGATGCGGGAGCGCCACCAAGAAATAACGAACAAATTTCGCGAGCACATCGAGCAGATACGAGCGGGAGACAAATCCGGATGCATTGGCGGCGCCGCCGGAGGCAGCGGCAGGTTCGGGCACGGCCCGACGGGCCTGGACCATGGGCACATCTCCCAATCCTGGTGGGAAGGGAGCGCCCACGTTACCCACAGCGTCATACGGCACCGCGGACATGAGCTGCACTTGACGGAGCGCATCGCCATGACCGAAGACAGGAAGAAGCTCATCTTCGCTCACGAAGTTGTTGCCGCCAACCGCGCTGTCAAACACGAGGAGCAGTTTGACGTGAGCCCGGCCTGAATACCTTGAAAGGGACATCCTTCCCATGAGGGGAACTGGGCGGCGGTAAGAAATCACCACATACGCGGCAGCCTTGTACCTAACAATCAGAAGTATCTTCCGTCGGTGAAGCGCAGGTGCTTGGTGTAGCTGATATCCTCGATGGCGCCGTTGGTTAGGCGCGTGCCGAAACTCTCGACCAGAAGATCGTAGTAGTCCGGATTGTCGCCCGGCACGAATTTCAACAGGCTGACGGAAGCGTGGCAGGGCGTCGTTCCGTTGGGTGGGCAACCGCGCAAATTGTTGTCCTCCGTGTCGGTCTGATATGCATTCCCGAAACCGCCGGTCGAGGGCACAAGTAGGCAAATCTCCGTGGCTTTCTCGCCTTGTGCTCTGGAGGTGACCTTCAGCTCTATGCCAAAGTGATGCGGTCCAAACTGAAAAATCTCGGCGTCGGGAGGTTTGCCCCATACGCCGAACACGAAATCCGGCTGATGGGAAGCCTCCACGGTCCAGCCGCTCGCGTCTCTTTTGAGCGGGGCTTCGCCGGACCTTTTGAACAGGGCTTCGCCGATCAGGGGCTGGCAGGCGTGGCACTCGAAGCGGCTCGTAGCGGGCACTGCGTACGTAGCCAGCAAGATCTTATCTTCATCCGTATCCCGAAAGGCATCGAGGAAGAAGACGCGCACAATTTCCTTTTCGTTTGGCTCAGACGCTCCGTGTGGCGCGACGATCGAAGAACTGCGGCTCGCGGGATCGTAATTGCCGTAAAGCGCGGTCATTTCGGCGGCGAGATCAAAGCCGGACGGGATTTTTAGCGCGGGGGCCGGTTTCTGAGCTGGGGCGGCCGCAGCGGCGAATAGCGAACCCGCGCTCAGAAATGCGAGCCCGGCCCACAGGCGCGATTGGAACACAGGCAAGTCTCTCCGCCTGCCGCCTACGCGTGGCTCGTCGCGGCGGCCGCGGTGTGCGCCGGCGAAGAGCCGTTGCCGTTGTGCGGCTTCAAAATATACGACCGGTAAAGCGTGTCGCGCTGCGCGGGAATGTAGCCGGCATCGGAGATGATGCGGCGCAACTCGTCTTCGTTGGTGCGGTTGCGGACGCCCGCGGCGTAGACCACGTTCTCTTCGATCAGGATGCTGCCCACATCGTCCGCGCCGAATTGCAGGCCGACCTGGCAAATCTTGATTCCGGGCGTCAGCCAGCTCGATTGGATGTGGTCAATGTTATCGAGATAGAGCCGGCTGATGGCCAGTGTCTTCAGATAATCGAACGCGGTGGTTTCCGGGATTTTCTTGCCGAGCGGTGTATTTTCCGACGCGAAAATCCAGGGGATGAACGCCGTGAACCCTCCCGTATCCTCCTGAATGCGCCGCAGGCGTTCGAGGTGGTTCACGCGATGACGCAATTCCTCGCCGCAGCCGAACATCATGGTCGCGGTGGTGCGCATGCCGAGCGCGTGCGCCACGCGGTGCATCTCCTCCCATTCGTCCGACGTGCATTTCAGCCGCGAGATGCGCGCGCGCACTTCATCGTCGAGAATTTCAGCGCCGCCGCCGGGAATCGAATCGAGTCCCGCGTCGCGCAGGCGCGCAATCGTATCGCGCAGCGGCAGGCCGGAGACTTCCGCGATGCAGGTGACCTCCGGCGCGGAGAAGCAGTGCAGATGAACTTGCGGAAAGCGGCGCTTGATCGTCCGCAGCATGTTTTCGTAGAACTCGATTCGCAAATCCGGATGCAGCCCGCCCTGCATCAGCACGCCCGTTCCGCCGAGCGTCAGCATCTCCTCGATTTTTTCGCAGATCGTTTCGAGCGGCAGGATGTAGCCATCGCGGGCACCGAGCGGGCGGTAAAACGCGCAAAACGAGCAGTATTCGGTGCAGAAATTCGTGTAGTTGATGTTGCGGTCGATTTGATACGTGGCGATGCGCGGGTCGGTCTTCTTGCGGCGGACTTCGTTCGCCGCCATGCCGATGCCGATCAGGTCGTCGGAGCGGAATAGATCGAGCGCTTCTTGCTGCGTCAGTCCCATGTTGTCCGGGTCCTATTCTCGCATTAAACTAGGCAAATTGGGTCGCCCACGCGCGCGATTCCTTCCCGCAGGACGGCGCAATAGATTCCGGCGCACCCGCCGTGGTTGCGCGTCACATTTTCGAGCACGCCAGGCGAAGGCGCTGCATTTTCGGGATCGAGCGTGATGATGGGGCAACGCGTGTTCTTCTTCACCACTTGTAGGAGCAGCGTGTCGCCGATTTGCAGCTCCCGGCCGGCGAACTCGTCCTCGAAAAACGGCCGGTCATTGTCCCAGGGGTCCCAGCGCGCGTAGAAATTGGCGCGAAAGCGGCGCGCATCGAGCGCCATGCCCGTTTCCTCCGAAAGCGCGCGCAGCGTCGCGAGGCCAAAGAGCGAAACCGGGCGCGAATTGGTCATGCTGCGCTCGGAGAACCGCAGACGCAGCGGCCGCCCAAAACGATGCTCCATGTATTTCAAAAATGCCGGATCGTCCAGCTGGAATGTCTCGCCTTCGGGAGTCATCACCTCCGCCGCGTATGCCTCCGCGTCCGGGTGTTCGTCCTCCGCCGAAAGAGGATCGAGGTATCGCGGACGGAACAGGATCATTTCGTGGGCTTGCCGCGCGGTCATCCAAGGGAAATTCGACCGGTGCCCGTTTTGCGCGAAGGCGTAGACGCGGTCTCCCGCAAGCCCCGCGAACGTGACGCGCGCCTTGGTAAGCTCTTCGCCGGCCATGCTCTTCACCGGATACCGGCGAAGCAACTCCAATGTTCCGATGCGCTCCATGCGATTCTGCTGAAGCCCGCGGTCACGCGCCTTGCTGCGCGGCATGCGGCGCCTCTGTTCCCGCGAAATCGAGCGCGATCGCGCGCGGAATCAACGCCATCGCCGCCGCCTTCTCGAAATAGAGCCGCAGCCCCGCGACGAATTCCTCATCGAGATCGTAATGGACATTCTCCGTCAAGTAGCGCTCCAGGGCGCCCGGCGGAAGATCGAGCTTCATCGAAGCAGTCTCGGCGATTTCGCGGATGCGGTCGAGACCATAGTCCTTCGACGCCTGAAAATCGGCAATCACTTCCGGAGTCACCGCGCCGCGCCGTCCCGCCCAGAGCGCCAGCACGCACGGTTTGCCTGTCAACTCGCGCCACTGGTGCGCCACGTCGTAGACGAATAGCGTGTCGAAGCCGGGAACCGGCATATCCTCTGGGTCACCATCGCAGCAGGATTCGCCGGCGGGGGCCTTTCCGTCGAGCCTGTCCATTTTCAGCGAAATCCGTAGCGCCGGATCGCCGATCACTAGCGCGGCGTCCGCATCCTTCAGCATTTCCGAAGGGTTGGGCGCGGCGTTGACCCATTCCGGCTGGATTTTCCAGAACTCCGCGGCGAGGATCCGCACCAGCGCGGCCGAGCTGCGCGAGCCGGCGTCGAGCGCGATGCGCCGAGCCATCTCGATGGGCTTTTTGGCCACCACAAGGATGCTGCGGACCGCGCCCTTCGCCGCCACTCCGATTTCCGGCAGCGCGACAATTCCCGGAATGCGCTGGTATTCGATGGACGGGATGATGGCGATGTCTGCATCTCCCCGGCGCAGCGCTTCGGCGCATTCGGACGGCACGGTGAAGGACAATTCGTACTTGCCCGCCAGAGGGCCGTCCGTAAATCCCCAGACGAGCGGCGCGGTGTTCAGGTATTCGACGACGGAAACCCGGAGCTTGCGCAAATCTTCCTCCCTTGGGCTGGCCAGCAAAAAATATAGCACAGTTGCCGAGCCGCTCCGGGGCGCGCGCCACCCAGAGCGCATCCCGGATGGCTCGGGTTCAGCATCCGTATATCTACTGACTTGACGGCCATCCATCCCCTGCGTAGGCTCTCGACGGGTTCCTCTCGATGGATTCCGGCCAATACTTGGGATGGCTGGCGCTTGCGCTGACGCCCGGGCTGGGCGCGCGTACCGCCGGGAAACTGCTCCGCGAATTCGGCAGCCCCGACGCGGTCTTCGGGGCGTCGCTCACGGCGCTTGAAGCGCAGCGCTTGCCCGCTGCGGTCGCTCAGGCCATCCATTCGCGCCAGCCGATGAGCGCCGCAGCCAAGGAGCTGGCCCAAGCTCAGGCCGCCGGATGCCGCCTGCTGACCTGGGACGAGCCGGAGTATCCTCCGCGCCTCCGTGAGATCTACGATCCGCCGCCGCTGCTCTATGTTCGCGGAAACGCGGGACTTCTCGGCCGTCATCTGATGTCCATTGTTGGCGCGCGACGCCCGACGCCCTACGGGAATCAAATGGCTGAGCGGCTGGCGAAGGATTTGGCCGACCGTGGGCTGGTGATCGTCAGCGGCTTGGCGAGGGGCATTGATGCCTGCGCGCACAAAGGCGCGCTTCGCTCGCCTGCCGGAACGACGATTGGCGTTCTGGGCTGCGGCATTGACGTGGTCTATCCCAAGGAGAATAAGAAGTTGTTCGACGAGGTCGCCGAGCGTGGCGCAATTATCAGCGAATTTCCGATAGGCACCTTTCCTGCACCCCAGAATTTCCCCATTCGCAACCGGATTATCGCCGGGATGTCGCTGGGGATCGTGGTCGTCGAGGGGGCACAGTATTCCGGATCGCTGATCACGGCGCGCTTGGGGATGGAGTTCGGCCGCGAAGTCTATGGCGTGCCCGGAAATGCGACCCAGCCCGCGAGCTTCGGGCCAAACCAGCTTATCAAGCAAGGGGCGCGGCTGGTGACAAGCTGGGAAGACGTGATCGAGGAGCTGCCCACGCCGGTGCGCGCTGAATTGACGCCCGTCGAGGACATACCGTCCGAGGAGCGAGCCGCGCTGGTGGCCGAGGGCCTCGAGCCGACCGAGAGGCGAATCTATGGACTCCTAGGCGTGGACGAGGCCCGGCATGTGGATGAATTGGTGGAGCTTTCAGGCGAAAGCTCGTCGGTGGTACTAGCCACCCTATTTGACTTGGAGCTTCGAGGCGTGGTACGCCAGTTACCGGGAAAGCAATTCCTGAAAGTCCTGTTGTAATCAAGCCCCGCACAACAGGTTAGGATGGTGGGCGCGACCGCGCTGCCTGCCGCGGCGGCTTATGGACAAAATGTTCCACGTGAAGCAAACGACATGGCACGATCACTCGTAATCGTCGAATCGCCGGCTAAGGCGAAGACAATCAACAAATATCTGGGACGGGACTTCACCGTCAAGGCATCCATCACGTGGCCGATGGATGCCTTGACGGTGTAGTCCCGTCCCAGATATTTGTTGATTGTCTTCGCCTTAGCC
>Ga0187817_10001007_pt1 | contig 13136 bp, 12 predicted proteins | sample NC_wetland_sal_i_17_FD_132431 | JGI IMG/M metagenome (GOLD analysis project Ga0187817, IMG submission 132431) | Wetland sediment microbial communities from Neuse River Estuary, North Carolina, USA - SO4_2 | ecosystem: Environmental > Aquatic > Freshwater > Wetlands > Sediment | place: USA...
GTCTCCATCGGGGTCGCCGCGGCGGCCCGTAAGGCCCGCGCCGTGAAGGTGCACCTGCTATCTGGCCCGGGACGAAAATTCGGCCTGGGTCTGGCTCCGTCGATTTTTGTGGCTGCGCTGTTGACCGCGGTGCTCTACCGCGCCGGGCTCTACGCCGTGATCCCGGGCATCTGGCTGCTGCTTTACGGAACCGGCATCCTCTCGGCCGGCGCGTTTTCCGCGCCCGTGGTGCCGGTCATGGGGGTGTGTTTCGTGTGCCTCGGCGCGATTGCGGTTTTTTGCCCGCTCGAATGGTCGCACTGGTTCCTGGCCGCCGGTTTCGGGGGGCTGCATCTCGTTTTCGGCGCCTTGATCGCCGCCAGGTATGGAGGCTGAGAGAATGGCGAAGCAAAGCGCACTCCGCCAGGAACGCCGCTCCCCCGCACAGTCCATTGTTGAAGTGGCTCCGGCGAAACTCGACCGGCTGATTCATGAGCGCCTGCGCCTGGGCATTCTGAGCGCCCTGGCCGCCAACGAATCGCTGACTTTCAACGAATTGAAGAAGCTCCTCAAGACCACCGACGGCAACCTCAGCGTCCATGCCCGCAAGCTCGAGGACGCTCACTACATCACCTGCTCCAAATCCTTTGAAGGGCGCCTGCCCAAAACCGAATACCGGCTGACGGCCGGAGGCCGGCGCGCGCTCGAGCGCTATCTCGATCACATGGAGGCGCTGATTCAGGCCATGCGCGACCGGTAAAAAAATTTCGGCCTATACTTTACTATGAAAAGTATTTTGCAATATAGACCTAACGTTGCCATCATCATGGACGGCAACGGCCGCTGGGCCAACGCCCGCGGCCTGCCGCGCCTGGCGGGACATCACGCGGGTGCCGACGCCGTTCGCCGCACCGTCCAGGCCGCCGCCGATCTCGGCATCCCGGCCCTCACGCTCTATGCTTTCTCTTCCGACAACTGGAAGCGGCCCGCTGCCGAGGTCAAGGGCCTGATGCAACTGTTTCGGGAATTCCTGATGGCCGAGACGCCCAAGTGCGTCGAAGCCGGAATCCGGGTGGAAGTCATCGGCCGGCGCGATCGCCTCGATCCCATGCTGGCCGCGGCCATCGCTCAGGTCGAGTACGAAACCAGCGGCGGCTCGGGTCTCCACCTGCGGATCGCCGTCGATTACTCTTCACGCGAATCGATCCTACGGGCCGCCTCGCGATGCCAGACTGTGCCCTCGCGCGAAGAATTCTCCCATCTCCTCGACGGCGTGCCGGATGTCGACCTGCTCATCCGCACCGGCGGCGAGAAACGCCTCAGCGACTTCCTGCTCTGGGAAACTGCGTACGCGGAACTCCTCTTCACCGAACGCATGTGGCCCGACTTCTCCCGTGCGGATCTCGAACAGGCGCTCGACGATTTCGCGCACCGGGAGCGCCGTTTCGGCGGGCTGCCGGCAACAAAAGAAGTAGTGCCGGCCAGTACAGTGTAGGAAAATGAATTCTTCCGCATGCAAACACGAGGGCGGTTCATTACCTTCGAGGGAATCGATGGCAGCGGCAAGACTACGCAGATGCACGTCCTGGCCGAGCGCCTGCGCCGCGAGGGCCGCGAGGTTCTCGAGACTGTTGAGCCCGGAGGAACCGAGGTCGGCGCGCAGATCCGCCGCATCCTGCTCGATTCCGCCAACCAGGACCTGCGTCCCACCTCTGAACTGCTGCTCTATTTCGCCAGCCGGGCGCAGAACGTCGAGCAATCCATCCGGCCCGCGCTCGCGCAGGGAAAAATCGTGCTGTGCGATCGCTTTACCGATTCCACCCTCGCCTACCAGGGCTGCGCTCGTGGTCTCGGTGAGGAGACCGTCCTCACGCTGGACCAGATCGCCTGCCGCGGCCTCGTTCCCGATCTCACCTTGCTGATCGACGTGGATCTCGAGACCGCCTTGGCCCGCGCCCGTGTTCGTAACGTCGGTACCGCGGGCTCCGAAACACGAATGGACGATCAATCGCTCGAGTTTCACCGCAAAGTGCGCGAGGCGTATCTCGATCTGGCCAGGAAGCACTGTGATCGCATCCGCATCATCGACGGCCGGGGAACCCCCGATGCCGTCGCCACCCGCGTCTGGGAGGTCGCCGCCGCGCATGTTTGAAAACTTCTGGGGCCATGGCCACGTCACGCACGCCCTCGAACGCATGATCGCCCGGGATCGCATTGCACAGACGCTGCTGTTCGCCGGACCCGAAGGAGTGGGCAAGGCGACCCTGGCCCGGCGTTTCGCCGCAAAGTTGCTCGGAGATCCCGCCAAGATCGAGCAGGATGACCTCAGCCTCGCGCACAACCTCGAAATCATTGCCGGCCGCGAACGATGGCCCGCCGATAAGCGCAATCAGGACCCGCTGCTTTTCTCCTCTCATCCGGATTTCGTGACCTTCGCCCCCGATGGCCCGCTGCGTCAGATTTCCATCGAGCAGATGCGGCTCTTGAAAGAGCGCGCGCCCTTCCGGCCGCTCAAGGGTAAGCACCGGATTTTCTTAATCGATCACATCGATCGCGCGGGTGAACAAGCCGCGAACTCGCTCCTCAAAACACTGGAGGAGCCGCCCGAGCATCTGATTCTGATCCTCACCGCCGAGAACGCCTACGATCTGCTGCCCACCATCCGCTCTCGCGCCGTTCCGTTCTGGTTTGCGCCGCTGTCAAACGAGGAAATGAACGCATTCGCGGCCGCGCGCGCTCTCCATCACGAGGCGCGCCGCATTGCACTGGCGGCAGGCAGTCCGGGCGTCGCGGTCTCTCTCGATCTCGATGTCTATGACCGGCGCCGAGCCGCCATGCTCGCGCTGCTTCAGGTTGCGGCCGGCGCCGCGCCATTTGGAACCTGGGTTCCCTACTCGGAATCCATCGGCCGTAACAAAAGTGAAAAGTTGGAGCTCTATCTCAAGGTGCTGTATGACCTCTTGCGCGATCTGCTGATGCTCCAGCAGGACGGGTCGACAATCCGCAACGAAGATCTGCGTCCGGACCTGCAGTCGCTCGCCCGCAGAATCGCGTTCCCCTGGCTTCGTGCGGCCGTCAGAAAAACGGACGAGCTGGCCGACCTGCTGCGCCGCAATATACAAAAGACCATCGCCCTCGACGACCTGATTCTGGAGCTACGCGCGGCGTGATCGCACGGATCGCAGCCGAAACGTGTTACGTTGCGAGTAGATGCCCGCCGGCTCGTTCCCTCGCTTTGTAGCCGACTGCCTGTCGATCATCCTCATCGACCTCTTGCTGGCCGGCGATAACGCCCTGGTGATCGCCATGGCAGTGCGTTCACTGCCCCCGAAGCAGCGCTTCATTGGAACCACCTTCGGCGCTGCCGCGGCCGTAGCGCTGCGTGTCGTCATCACCATCGCCGCGGCGCAGCTACTCAATATTCAGTGGCTCAAATTGTTGGGCGGAGCCTTTGTCATCTGGATCGCGGTGCGGGTTCTCGCCGACGCCAGTTCGCAGGCGGTTACCACTGCAACCGGCGGACGTTTTCTCAAAGCCATCTGGGTCATTGTGGTCGCCGACATTACCATGTCTACCGATAACGTTCTGGCCATCGCCGGAGCGTCCAGAGGAAGCGTTGCGTTGATCGTGATCGGCCTGGGGTTGAGCATCCCCTTCGTCGTATTCTCCAGCAACCTGCTGGCTGTCCTGATGGATCGCTTCCCGTGGATCTTGTACCTGGGCGCTGCGATTCTCGGCAAGGTCGGAGCCGAGATGATGCTGACCGACCCCTTCGTCGTTCGAACCCTGCGGCCATCATCCACTTGGCTCTACGTCGCTGAAGCGGGAGCTGCCCTCGGAACTCTCGTTGTGGGAAGACTTCTGAGCGAGTCGGCGCGCGGCACAGTGCCGTCTAGAAACTGATCACCGCCCGGCCCACTAGCTCGCCCCGGTGCATCTTCTCCAGCAGCGCGGGCGCTTCCTCCAGAGCATGGCACTCAACGTGGGCCCGCACGGCGCCCGTGCCTGCCAGCCGAAACACGGCCTCCAGATCCTGCCGCGTCCCCAAGGCGCTACCGCGAATTTGAATGCCTTTCAGTACCGTCTCCATCACCGGCATCTCGAACGAGGCCTGCGCCAGGCCCACCAGCACCAGCGTGCCGCAGCGCTTCAGCGATCGCAACGCCTGCCCGATCGCGGCCGTCGAAGCCGTCAGCACCACCGCCGCGTCCATGCCTCCGTGCTCCTTCTGCAACACGCGCCCGGCCTTGTCAGCGGTTACCGTGACTTCGGCGCCGACCTCACGCGCCAGCGCGAGCTTCTCTTCCGACACATCCACCGCCGCAACCCGCAAATGCGCCTGCCGCGCGTATTGCACCGCGAGATGCCCGAGACCGCCCATGCCGAAGATCGCGACGCTCGCCCCTTCGGCGAGTCCCGCTTCTTGAACCGCCCGGTACGCCGTCCACCCCGCGCAACAGAGCGGCGCGGCTTCCACCGCACTCAGCCCTTCCGGGACCCGGGCAAGATGTTTCGCCGGCACGCTCGCGTAGCCAGCCAGCGCGCCCGGCGAGCTATAACCGGAATTCCTCTGCCGCGGGCAAAACCGCTCACGCCCCGTTAGGCACCATTCGCATTCACCACACGTGGACGCAAGGTACGTGATCCCCACCCGATCGCCCGGCGCCAGCGACGTTACACCCTCGCCGACTTTCTGAACGCGCCCGATTCCCTCGTGCCCCAGCACCACCGGCGCGAGCGGCAGCTTCTCCAGGCCAGCGATGAAGAGATCCGAATGACAGATCCCGCACGCCTCCATCTTCACCAGCGCCTGACCAGGCCCAGGCTCCGCTATGGCGATCTCCGTCACCGCTAGCGGCGCTCTTGCGGCGCGCAGCACCAGCCCGCGCGTCATTAAGCCACCTGCCGCAGGATTCGATAGAACTCCGGAAACGAGACGGAAGCCGCATCCGCGCCGCGGATCTCGCACGCGCCATCAGCCAGCAGCGCCGCGATGGAAAACGCCATGGCGATGCGATGATCGCCGAACGAATCCAGCTCCGCGGCACGAAACCGTTGCCGCCCGGGAACGCGAATGCCATCCGGCATCACTTCACACTGGATGCCCATGCGCTTCAGATTCTCGCTGGCCGTCGTGATGCGGTCGGTCTCCTTGACGCGCAACTCGGCGGCATCGCGCACCAGCAAACCCTCCTGGCTCGCCGCTCCCAAAATCGCAAGAACGGGAATCTCGTCAATGAGCGCGGCCGTCGTCTCTTTCTCGATCATCCCGCCTCGGATCGCAGAGCTCTTCACCACCACCTGGCCGGCCAGCTCGCCATTTCGTTGCTCTACGTCACGCACCCGGATGCTGGCGCCCATGGACATCAGCACATCCAGTAGCGTGGAACGCGTGGGGTTCAGTCCCACGCCGCGAACCACCAGCTCTGACCCCGGAACGAGCAGTGCCGCCACCAGGAAGAAAGCCGCGGACGAAATATCCGAGGGTACGAACAGCTCGCGCCCGGTCAGCCGCGGACGACCCTCCAGCGTAATCATCCGCCGCTCCACGCGAATCTCCGCGCCCAATTCCCGTAACGCAATCTCGGTGTGGTCGCGCGACCGCACGGGCTCGCGCACCACCGTCGTGCCCGCGGCATAAAGGCCCGCGAAAAGGATAGAGCTCTTTACCTGCGCGCTCGCCACGGGCAGCGTATAGTCGATCGGCCTCAGCTTCGCTCCGCGGATCTCCAGCGGTGGAAATCCGCCTTCGCGCGCCGAAATCGATGCGCCCATTTCGGTCAGCGGCCTGATCACCCGCCCCATCGGCCGCCGCGAAAGCGATTCATCGCCCACCATCCGGCTGGTGAACGGCTGTGCCGCAAGAATCCCCGAGAGCATGCGCATCGTCGAGCCGGAATTACCGGCGTCGAGATCGCCGGCCGGGGCCATCAGCCCATCCAGACCTCGCCCTTGAATCGTGACATCCGAACCTTGCTCATCCACGGCGATGCCCAAGGCACGCACGCAGCCCAGTGTGGAATGGCAGTCCGCCCCGGTGGAGTAGTTATGGATCCTGCTTTCGCCTTCGGCGATGGCCGCAAGCATAGCGTAACGATGCGAGATGGACTTGTCGCCGGGCAGGCAAATCTCGCCGCAGATGCGGGTCGCAGGGGAAATCCGCTCTTGCATGAGGAATTCCCATTCTAAGCGAGTCGGGTATCGAAGGTCGCGCCCGTCCCGCGGTGAAGTTGGATCACGCTGGCGCGGTCGTCCGCGCCCGTGCCTACGCCCCCATGGCGATGGGCTGGAACGAACTCGAAAAGCGTTGCGTCATCCGGAAGGGCTGAAAACGATAGCCGATGCCGAAGATGGTCTCAATGTACTGGTCGCAGTAGGTGCCGAGCTTCTTCCGCAGCCGTCGCACGTGCACGTCGAGCGTGCGTGTCCGGATCTCCTTGCTGTAACCCCAGACGCGCATGAGCAGCACCTGTCGTGGAATGATCTCGCCCGCATTCTCCACCAGAAGTGCCAGCAGCTCATACTCCTTCCGGGTCAGAATCAGGCGATGCGAATCGAGTGATGCGCACTTCCGGACGAAATCCACTTCCAGATGCGGATCCTGATACCGGTATGGCGAATTGGAAGCCGTTTGTGCTAACCCCATAAGTCTCCTCAAGCTTTCATGTTCAATCCTAAGGAGTTGCCCTTTTGAAGTCGTAGTGGAGTTGTAAATATTTTGTAAAAACCGGCGCCTGGGGCTTGCGCGAATTTTTTTTGCCGTACGTCACAACTTGATGGTCCAGCGCTAAGCGAGGGTATCTGGTGGCCTCTTTTTTTCCTGCATCGCACCTCCGCGGTATTGTACAATCGCCCTTACCCCGCATTGGGTGATGAAGCGCACATCGCTGCTGCTTCTATTGCGGGCTGTAGTGTTGACGCCTGCTGAAAATGTTAAATAATGGAAGGTCTGTTTACAAATTGTGATGTCTTTGGTTTCTGTGACGGAACCCCTTCTTCTCCTACCGCTGTCATGCAAGAAAACCACGGGACATAGCCGCTAGATGTCCCAGATCTTTCATCCCAGCACCAATACCTTTTCGCGTGTCAGTATCTTTGGCGGGCTCTTTATCATCGCCTTTCTCGTGTGGGCGTGGGCTGAATTGAACGAGTCCACCTATGCGACGCGGGCCAAGGTTCCGGTCCAGCAGCCCGTCCCGTTTAGCCACGAGCATCATGTGGGCGGGCTGGGAATCGACTGCCGCTACTGCCATACCTCGGTCGAAAATTCTTCGTTCGCCAACATTCCGCCCACCAAGACCTGCATGAACTGCCACTCCCAGATCTGGAACCGGGCCCCGATGCTGGAGCCTGTCCGCGACAGTTTTCGCACGGACACCTCCATCCGCTGGATCCGCGTTCACGACCTGCCCGACTACGTGTACTTCAATCACAGCATTCACGTGGCCAAGGGTGTGGGCTGTACCACCTGCCACGGGCAAGTGAACCGGATGCCCCTGATGTGGCAGGAAAATTCCCTGCAAATGTCCTGGTGCCTCGACTGCCATCGTCATCCCGAGCGTTTCGTCCGTCCCAAGTCCGAAGTGTTTAGCGTAAACTGGCAGCCGCCGCCGAACCAGCTCGAAATGGGAAGAGAACTCGTCAAGGAGTACAAAATCCAAAGCTTAACCAGTTGTTCTACGTGCCACCGATGAAAATGCCGGGCAAGCCGTATCCACATCTCGATCTCGCGGCCATTCGCGCGCGTCTGGCTTCGAGCCGCGGCCGGACCTACTGGCGGTCGCTCGAAGAGCTGGCTGAAAGTGACGGCTTCCAGGAAATGCTCGAGCGCGAGTTTCCCCGCCAGGCTGCGGAATGGCCTGACGACCCTGCCGGCCGCCGTCAATTTCTGAAAGTCATGGGCGCATCGCTGGCCCTCGCGGGATTGAGCGCCTGCACGCGCCAGCCCACCGAAACCATCATGCCGTACGTGCGGCAGCCCGAAGCGGTGATCCCCGGCAAGCCGCTGTTCTTCGCCACCGCCGTTCCTCATACGGCCATCGCCATGGGCGTGCTGGTGGAGAGCCATCTGGGAAGGCCCACGAAAGTCGAAGGGAATCCCGAACATCCTGCCAGCCTGGGCGCCACCGACACCCTGGCTCAGGCCTCCGTGCTCGATCTGTACGACCCCGATCGCTCCCAGACTTTGACCTATCTGGGTGATATCCGTCCGTGGAGCGGCTTCCTGGGCGCCGCTCGCGAAGCCCTTGCCTTACAAGTTCCCAAAGCCGGAGCCGGCTTGCGCTTCCTTACCGGCGCCACCACCTCGCCGACGCTGGCAGATCAGTTCCGCACCGTCCTGCAGAAATTTCCCGCGGCCAAGTGGCACCGCTACGAACCCATCGGACGACACGCAACCCTTACCGGCGCGCGGCAAGCTTTCGGCCAGCCGGTCCACACCTACTACCAGCTCGCCAACGCCGACGTCATCCTTTCGCTCGATGCGGATTTCCTGGGCTCCGGACCCGCCGGCGTGCGTTACGCGGCGGATTTCGCTTCGCGCCGGCGCGTTCGTGGCAGCCAGACCGCCATGAACCGGCTCTACGTGGTCGAGAGCGCCGCGACTCCCACCGGAGCCAAGGCCGACCACCGCCTTCCCCTGCGCGCCTCGGACATCGAAGCTTTCGCGGCCGCTGTTGCGGCCGGTGTCGGCGCAAAGGGTGTCGACACCTCAGCCGGCGCCGCGATGACCGGCGGTCCGCACGCCAAGTGGATTGCCGCGCTCGTCAAGGATCTCCAGCAGCACCCCGGCGCCAGCGTGGTCATGCCGGGCATTCACCAGTCGCCGGCGGTCCACGTCCTGGCACAGGCCATCAACATAGCGCTCGGCAACGTCGGCAAGACGGTCATTCACACCGACTCGCTCGATCCCAATCCCGTCGACGATTTCGACAGCCTGCACGAGCTGGTCTCGGACATGGAGGCGGGCAAGGTCGACATGCTCGTTATAGTCGGCGGCAACCCGGTGTACAACGCCCCGGTGGATTTCGCCTTTGCCCAGCGCATGTCCAAAGTGAAGCTGCGCATCCACATGGGTCTCTACGCCGACGAGACCTCGGAATTCTGCCAGTGGCACATTCCCGAAGCGCACTTCCTCGAGACCTGGAGCGACGCCCGCGGCTTCGACGGCACCGCGACCATCATGCAGCCGCTGATCATGCCGCTCTACTTCGGCCGCTCCGTTCACGAGCTGCTGGCGGCGTTCGGCGACACGCCCAACCAAACACCGTACGAGATCGTGAAGGGTTACTGGAACCGGCAGCACCCCGGCCCCGATTTCGAGGATTGGTGGCGCAAAGCGGTCCACGACGGTATCGTTCCGAACACCGCGCTGCCGGCGCGGCAAGTAACCTTCAAGGGCTCCGCCGCGGCCCCCGCGAAAGCCACCCAAGCTCAGGGATTCGAAATCGTCTTTCGCCCCGACCCGCACATTTTCGATGGCCGCTTCGCTAACAATGGCTGGCTCCAGGAATTGCCCAAGCCCATGACCACGCTCACCTGGGATAACGCCGCCATCATCAGTCCGCGAACGGCCGAGCGCCTTAACCTGCAAAACGAAGACCTCGTCGAACTCGAATACCGCGAACGAAAAGTTCGCGCGCCTATCTGGATTCAGCCGGGACAGCCGGATGATTCCGTCACCGTCCATCTCGGTTTCGGCAGGACCCGCGCCGGCCGCGTCGGCAACGGCGTCGGCTTCAACGCCTACCTGCTGCGCACTTCCGGCGCTCCGTTCTTCGATTCCGGCTTGGAAATCGTTAAGCTCGGTTCCAAATTCCCGCTGGCCATGACGCAAAACCAGCACCTGATGGAAGGGCGCGCCATCGCCATTTCCGGCAACATCGAGGAATACCGCACGAACCCGGCTTTCGCGAAAGAACGCGCCGAAGAGCCGCCCAAAGAGCTCACCCTCTACCCCGGATTCAAATACGATGGCTATGCCTGGGGAATGGCCATCGACCAGACCGCTTGCGTTGGCTGTAACGCCTGCATGATCGCCTGCCAGGCCGAGAACAATATCTCCGTGGTCGGAAAAGAGCAGGTGCTCATGCGCCGGGCCATGCACTGGATCCGCGTCGACAGCTACTACCAGGGCAGCCTGGACAACCCCGAGGTTCTCTTCCAGCCGTTGCCGTGCATGCAATGCGAAAACGCACCTTGCGAGCTGGTGTGCCCGGTGCAGGCCACCAATCATTCGTCCGAAGGCCTCAACGACATGGTCTACAACCGCTGCGTGGGCACACGGTACTGCTCCAACAACTGCCCGTATAAGGTGAGGCGGTTTAACTTCTTCCTGTACGCCGATTGGAACACACCAACCCTCAAGATGCAGCGCAACCCCGACGTCTCCGTGCGCAGCCGCGGCGTCATGGAGAAGTGCACCTACTGCGTGCAACGCATCAACGAAGCCAAAATCGACGCAGAGAAAGAAGGCCGCAGCGTGCGCGATGGCGAGATCCAGACCGCTTGCCAGCAGGTCTGCCCGGCGCAGGCCATCGTTTTCGGCGATATCAATGACCCGTCTAGCCGCGTCTCCAAATTGAAAGCGGAAAAGTTGAATTACTCCCTGCTGGCCGACCTGAACACGCGCCCCCGCACCACCTATCTGGCCGCGCTGCGCAACCCGAATCCGGAGATCGAGAATTCCTGATATGGCCGAAGATCCGCGAAACCCGGTAACCGTGCCGCCAGGCAGGCCCACCCTGATCGCGCCCGGCCACACCTTCGGCTCCGTTACCGACAAGATCAGCTCCATCGTCCTGACGCGCCGTACTCCGCTGTTCTGGTTCGTGCCCTTCCTGATCGCCTCCGGTCTGCTCATGGTGTTTCTCGCCGCCGTCGCCTATCTGCTCGTGCGCGGCGTCGGCATCTGGGGCATCAAAGTCCCGGTGATGTGGGGCTGGGCCATCACCAACTTCGTCTGGTGGATTGGAATCGGGCACGCCGGCACGCTCATCTCGGCCATTCTGTTGCTGCTGCGCCAGTCCTGGCGAAATTCCATCAACCGGTTTGCTGAAGCCATGACCCTGTTCGCCGTGGCCTGCGCAGGCATGTTCCCGTTGTTGCACCTCGGCCGGCCGTGGCTTTTTTACTGGTTTTTCCCGTATCCCAACAGCATGAACATTCAGCCCCAGTTCCGCAGTCCGCTGATCTGGGACGTTTTCGCCGTTTCCACCTACGCCACCGTTTCCGCGCTGTTTTGGTTCGTGGGGCTGATACCTGACCTTGCCACACTCCGCGATCGCGCGCGCAACCGCTGGGCCCGCGCCACCTACGGCATCCTGGCCATGGGCTGGCGCGGCGCCGCCAGTCACTGGCAGAAGTATGAGACCGCTTCGCTCCTGCTTGCCGGTCTCGCCACGCCCCTGGTCCTTTCGGTCCACACCGTCGTCAGCTTCGACTTCACCATCGCCATCGTTCCCGGCTGGCACAGCACCATCTTCCCTCCGTATTTCGTCGCTGGCGCCATCTACTCCGGCTTCGCCATGGTTCTCGTTCTAGCCATCCCGCTGCGCGCCATGTACGGATTGGAAGACCTGATTACCATGCGCCACCTGGACAACATGGCCAAGGTCATGCTCGCCACCGGGGAAATCGTGGCCTACTCGTACGTTTTTGAGGCCTTCATCGCCTGGTACAGCGGCAATCCATTCGAGATGTTCGCCATGTGGAACCGCATGACGGGACCTTATGCGCCGACTTACTGGCTGCTGATCTTCTGCAACCTCGTCTTCCCGCAGTTGCTGTGGTGGAAGAAGATTCGAACCAACATCGTGTGGCTGTTCGTCATGTCGCTCGACGTGCTGTTAGGCATGTGGCTCGAACGCTACGTCATTATCGTGGTGAGCCTGTCTCGCGACTACGTGCCTTCGGCATGGGGATACTACTGGCCCACTATTTGGGATGTCGCCACCTACGTCGGCACCATCGGCCTGTTCTTCTTCCTGTTCTTCCTGTTCATTCGCTCCATGCCCATGATCTCGATCTTTGAAGTTCGCACCTTGTTGCCGCAGGCCGAGGTGACCGAGGGTGTCGAGAAATGAGACCGCCGGTCTACGGCCTGATGGCCGAGTTCGAAAGCCCGACCGCTCTGGCTGCTGCGGCCCGCGAGGTGCGCGAGAAGGGGTATCGCCGGGTCGAAGCCTATTCCCCGTTCCCCATCGAAGAAGTCAACGAGGCCCTGGGCTTGCATCACAATCGCCTTCCGCTCCTGGTTCTGTGCGGAGGGATTCTGGGCGGCTTAACCGGCTACCTGATGCAGTATTACATCGCGGTGATCGACTTTCCCATCAACGTCGGCGGCCGGCCTTTGCATAGCTGGCCCTCGTTCATCATCATCACGTTCGAGCTGACCATCCTGTTCGCGGCGCTGACCACCGTGCTCGGCCTGCTAGGGCTCTGCGGCCTCCCCATGCCCTACCATCCCGTATTCAACGTGCCGCGTTTCGTGCAGGCCACCCGCGACCGCTTTTTCATCTGCATTGAGGCCCGCGATCCGCTTTTCGATCGCCACGACACTGCCGAATTCCTCAGCAGCCTGCATCCCCGCGAGGTGTCCGAAGTTGCGCACTAACCTCCTACGGCCGCAGATTTTCCTCGCCCTCGGGCTCTCCTGCTTCACCCTCGCCTGCCGCCGCGATATGCAGGACCAGCCCAAGTACATCCCCTTGCGCTCCAGCGAATTCTTCGCCGATGGCCGCTCCGCCCGCCCCATTCCCGAAGGTACCGTGGCGCGGGGCCAACTGCGCGCCGATAAAGTTTTCTACACCGGAAAAGTCGGCGACCAGTTCACCGACTTGATTCCCTTCCCCGTCACGCGCACCGTCCTCGAACGCGGCCGGGAGCGTTTCAACATTTATTGCACGCCCTGCCACGGAATGTTGGGCAACGGCCTCGGAATGATCGTCCGCCGCGGTCTCAAGCGGCCTCCCTCCTACCACATTGACCGGCTTCGCCAGGTTCCCGTCGGTTACTTCTACGACATCATCACCAACGGCTTTGGAGCCATGCAAGACTACTCGGCGCAGGTTGAGCCGCGCGACCGCTGGGCCATCGCGGCTTACATCCGCGTGTTGCAATATAGCCAGCAGGCCTCCGTCAACGATGTGCCCCCTGAA
>Ga0187817_10001008_pt1 | contig 13123 bp, 15 predicted proteins | sample NC_wetland_sal_i_17_FD_132431 | JGI IMG/M metagenome (GOLD analysis project Ga0187817, IMG submission 132431) | Wetland sediment microbial communities from Neuse River Estuary, North Carolina, USA - SO4_2 | ecosystem: Environmental > Aquatic > Freshwater > Wetlands > Sediment | place: USA...
CAATCTGACGAACAAAGAGGCGCTCTACAACTTCCTTTCGACCTTTAGCGGAACGCATTACGTGACGCCTCGCGCGATTACGGCGACCATCGGCTTCCACTTCTAGCACTTGGCCGACCCCCACAGGCGCTTTCGTAACTCGTTGTAGTGGCCGAGCATGTGCTCGGCCAGATCTATCCCACAGCCGTGATCGAATCGATTTTTTCACAACATCCTGCCCCTATTTTTCAAACACCGATTGAGCGAGCGCCGCAAGACCGTCCGCAACGTCCGGCCGTCGTACAATGCTGAGCGATGCGACTATTTAAGAAACTACTCGCCGCCCTGGTGATATTGGCCATTGCCACAGGGATCGCCTATGCCATCTCACCTCGATTTCGTCTCCTCGCATTGGTTTTGATTGGCCACAGTCCCGTCTGTCCTCTAAGACTGGCTGTCGACACTCAAGGCCACCTGGACAGACTTAAGGCGATCCACGACCGCATTCTGAGCGCCAGTCATCTGGTGGCCGAGAAAGATGGCCTGGAGTTATGGGATACCCCAAAGGGCCAGTATTGGATCCCGAAAGGCAATCGATACGTACTTCCGTTCAATCTCGCCGAAATGGAATCTCATATCTACGGGTCGGGCCAGCACTTTGTCCAGGCGGGAGACATCGTTCTTGACTGCGGCGCCAGTGATGGCGATTTCAGCCACGAAGCGCTGAATGCGGGCGCCAAGCTGGTAGTGGCCATCGAGATATCGCCTGCCAGCGTAGAATGCTTGCGGCGCAATCTCGCCACGGAGATCGCTCAGGGCCGGGCCATTGTGTATCCCAAAGGTGTTTGGAACAAGGACGATAGCCTGCCCCTCAATGTCGCTGACGACAATTTCGCTGCCAACAGCGTGGTTATGCACGCGCCCGGCGCGCACGCGACCTTCATGGCGCCGCTCACGACCATCGACAAGATCGTCGGCGAACTCGCGCTGCCGCGGGTGGATTTCATCAAAATGGACATCGAAGGCGCGGAGGTGAACGCCCTCCAGGGCGCGCGCGAAACTGTGCGGCGGTTCCGGCCAAGACTTGCCATCGCGACGGAACATAAGCCAGACGACGAGGTGGCCATACCGGCCGCCGTCCGGTCCATCAGGTCCGACTACCAGGCGGAGTGCGGATACTGCGCTCAGGCGAACGGGCACATTCGTCCTGAAGCCATGTACTTCTACTGAGAGAAGCCGCGCTGGCTAAATTGGCTGCGAAAAAGCCTGAGCGCTTTGCGCTCCGGACACGTGGTTGCCTTGCTGAGCCTCGACCGTGACGGAGGGTACTTCGGTCTTTTTCAAAATCCGCTAAGGTCCCTCTTCGTTCAAGTGCATTGCCGCGCTGGAGTCCAAAATAAATTAGTGCGCGCGGCTTCCACTTCGCAGATGGCTTCACCGTGGACTCGCTTGCATCCGCGGCACAGCTTGACTCCCGATTACCTCGACGACCATGAGACACTCCGCATCCACGCCATAGGGCGCAACCGCTAGGATTCGGCCGCCCGGTCCGACCGCCATAGAATTGCCGATACACTTGCGGCCCTTCCACGGTCCGCCAGTCAGCCACCCTATGCAACTGACGCCGATAACGCTCATGTCGTAGCGTATCGCCAGTTCCCGGTATGCCGTTAGCCAAAGCTCACCGTATGGTTCCTTCAGGTTGTCATGATCCGCATCCACAGCCCACGCGCAAGGGGACAGCAACGTGCGCACGCCCATACGCGCCAATGAGTGTCCGAAAGCCAACGATTCGGGAAAATTGTCCGCACAGATTGTCATGCCGAGCAGACCGAACGGCGAAGGAACCGCGGTGAGGCGGTCGCCGACGTCGTAGAGATCGTGCGCAATGGCGAGTTCATTGATCTTCCGATGCTTCGCCATCAGTTCGCCATCGCTCGAATTGAGGACCGCGCAGTTGAAAACTCTTTCCCCGTCGCGTTCCGTCAAACCCGCCACCACCCAGATGCCGGACTCCCTGGCGGCGGCCGCGAGCCGGCTGCTCCGCTCGCCGGGAATCGGGCGCGCCAGCGCACGTGCCTCGGGCCATGTCCAGCCCAGATCCAGGCATTCCGGCAGCACCACAACATCGCATCCCGCATTCGCGCCTTTGCGAATCATGTCTTCGGCCCGCCGGAGGTTCGCCTCCGTTGCCCCACCGTCGACGCGTATTTGACCCATTCCAACTTTCATGATCCGGCGCTCCCGATTCTACCCGATGCGGTCACGACACGAGCGAACTGCGATAATTTACGTTCGGGTTTCATCCGTTGATCCAGAATCACCTTTCGTCTCCGGTTCCGAAACTGCGCTCGCCTTGGCAACTTCTTGCCCGATGGCGCTCTTCTGCCCTCGCATTCCTCCTCTTGATCGCACAGCCGCTTATATTCTTCCGCAGTGTCCTGTTTAACCCTCAAAGCCATATCCCGTTTGACATTGAAGCATTCCATCTTCCTCTGGCAACGTACATAGCCAGGTGTGCGCGCGAGCGCATCTTCCCTTTCTGGGATCCCTATCCTTACTGCGGCCTGCCCATTCATGCCGATATCACCGCGCAACTGTATTACCCCTTCACCTGGATCGCCATTCTTCTCGGCAATCATTCGGATGGACGCACACTGTTCTACTGGATCGAGTGGCTCGATCCTTTTCACATGATTCTGGCGGGGGTCTTCACGTTTCTCTTGCTCCGGCAGTTTGGAGCCACACCGCCGGCGGCGCTACTCGGCGGGACCGTCTATCAACTGGGAGGCTACTTTGCGTCCCAGGCCCAACACCTCTGCGCCGTCTGCTGCGGCGCGTGGTTCCCTCTGGTACTGCTCTGCGTCTTGAAGCTGTCCAGAGGCGCTACCGTAAGATGGACGGCGATGCTCGGGCTCAGCGTCGCCTTGACCATCCTGTCTGGCTTTCCCGCCGCCACCTTTGTTGTATTCGGCTCAGTGGCGCTGTTCGTTCTCGGTGTTTGCCCCCGTGCGGCCGAGCCTCAGAATCTGGTCCATGCACCTTCAGCCTCTTACCCAGCCCCGACCGCGAGGGAGCGGTTACTCAGCCAAGTTTTTCAACAACTCTCCAAATGGAAACTATTCGCCGCTGTTCTGGCCGGTCTCGCGCTCGGCCACGCCATTGCGGCGATCCAGCTTATACCCACCTATCAGCTCGGCCGCCTGAGTATCGCATCCATGAGATCCGAATGGCATGTTACCGGCGGTGGCTTGCGCTTCGAGAGCCTGGCGTCCCTGGTTGTCCCCAATTACTACCACATTTACACGCCGTTGGATCCCTCGCAGTTCAAACTTCCCATCAATTTCACGTTCTTGTATGTCTATTGCGGGCTGATCCCGCTCGCCTTGGTCCTGCTCGCCCCGTTTCTCCGTCGCGCCCGGACTGTGCAAATGCTCTTTGTCCTTACCATAATCTCAGTCATCTGGATGCTCGGTGATGAGATGCCGCTCTATCGTTTTGCGTATACCCACCTGCCGCGATTCATCCGTGGCGCGTTGTACGCCGAATTTGCTTTGATGGCGTTTTGCATGTTTATGGCCTTGACCTCTGCTCTTGCACTCAACCGGATTGCCCATCGCGCGCCGGCATTCGTGCTGTGGTGCCTCGCTCTGCTAACTGCACTGGATCTGACTTACTTCGGATCTGACAGAACTATGAATTCTATGCCTGGCGGATACCAAGGAGAAAACTCCGAGTACCACATCAGCGGCTTTCCCGGCGCTCTCTCCGACGTTCAAAAGCTTGTAGATATCGCCAATCCCCCGCTGCGCCTTGACTATCTGGACAACGGCCCATGGAATTTCATCCAGGGATCGGAAATTTTCAAACTGCCCACCGCAGATGGAGACAACCCGTTCCTGTTGAAACGCATTTTCTTTTTGAGAAGACTGTTTTGCGGAGGGTATCCGTGGGAGCGGGAACTCCCCGTCAATCGCCCCGGTTCCCCGTTAGTTAGTATGTTGAATACTGGCTACCTCGGCGCGCTGTCAGGTGTCACATCCGATAAGCTCAGTCACTCCGGACTCGAACTCGCCGGGCAATTTGCGGGCTTGCGTTTTTATCGAGTTCCCCAGCCGCTGCCTCGATTTTTTCTGGTTCGCCGGCTGCACCTTTCGCACAGTGCGGAGGAAACTTTCTCCTACCTGGCCCGTCAGGATTTCAAACCTGCTGATGAGGCCATCGTGGAAGCGCGCGATCTTCCGTTTGCTGGCACGCTTGGCGGCGGCGCAGTCAGTGTCAAGCTTTATATGCCAAATCAAATCGAACTGGAGGTAGCAGCCGGTGGCCCGGCGTTTCTGGCGAGCTCCGAGACCCTCTATCCCGGGTGGACAGTAACGATCAACGGCAAGCCTCGACGCTTCTACATGACGGATGGAGCGTTTCGCGGAGTTGCACTGGACCCGGGCGCCAATCATGTCGTGATGACATACTGGCCCGAGGGCTTCCTGATCTGGACGGCCATCAGCATCGCCAGTTTAATCCTGGCTTTGGCGGGCCTCCTGTTCGGCGATAGCCCGTCCGGCGCAGCCAACCCCGCCCCATGAAGCCACTCATCTACGTTCTCTTGGGATTGCTCCCCACCGCTACGTGCTCCTGAAATCTGCGCAAAGCAGCCATCCAGGAACTGAAGCGGAATCACGTCAATTACATTCTCGTGCCCCGACAGTGAATTTCCCGCCCCGGACTTTCGCGACAACACGCCGTTATGGGGAATTCGTTTGCTTGCCGAAGTCGGGAAGACCCGCCTTTACGGAGCGGACTGACGGGTTTTCACTGCGCGCTATCGCCCAACTGCGCAAGTCAATGACTTTGAAAGGCCAGCCGGATTTCATCCCGAAATTGGCATGCGGCATGCAACGAAAAACGCGTAACCCAACAAGGAGGCTAAAATGCCAGCAGGGAAGCTAATGGAATTCCTCGACGCCAACAACGTCAAGTACACAACCATTACGCATTCAACAGCCTATACATCCCAGGAAATCGCGGCCATCACCCACATCCGAGGCCGCGAACTGGCTAAGACGGTGATTGTAAAGGTCGATGGCAAAATGGCTATGGCGGTTCTTCCTGCCTCCTACCAGGTCAATCTTTCGGCGTTGCGCGCCGTGGTGGGGGCGAACAGCCTGATTCTGGCGAACGAACCTGAATTTCGCGGGCTGTTCCCGGAGTGCGAAACCGGCGCCATGCCGCCATTCGGCAACATGTACGGAATGCCGGTGTTCGTGGAGGAGAGCTTGACCAGAGACAGGGAGATTGCCTTCAACGCGGGAACGCACAAAGAACTGATCCAGCTTGCTTACGAAGACTTTGCGCGTCTGGTCCACCCTAAGGTCCTGAGATTCTCATCGGCACGAGCAGCCTAAGGGTAGCTTCTTTCCACAGATAGGTCAGTCTCAGGAGCAACCCGATGCCTCCAGTGAAAGAACTGTCCGGGGAGATGCTCAGTTGGGAACATTTGAAGCTTCTCTGCGCTTCCCCCGCCCCATGTATCACGATCACGTTGCCTGCGTTCCATCAGGGTGCGCTGGCCCTGCCGTATGCGGTCCAACTAAAACAGGCGTTGCGGGCCATCCGGCAGGAGGTATTCAAACAGACCTTTCTCGATGAAGCAGAAAGGCTGATGGAGCCCCTCCGCAACCTGCCGGGTCATCCCGAAATGAACCAAAGCGGCCGCGATGTGGCGATCTTCCGGTCGCCCAGCCTTTTGCTGCAATTCCATCTGCCCGGCCCCGTCCTTTTCCGTTCCGTGGTAGGCCGCTACTTCCACGTGGCGCCGCTTCTCTATCAGCTCTGCACAGGCTTGGAGTTCTACATTCTGGAATTGCACCAGAAGCGCATTCGCTTGCTGCGTTACCGGGAAGGTGCGTGCGTTGAGGCGCCACTCCCGGCAGGTTTGCCTCAGAGCGTCGAACAAGCCGGCGCTTTTGATGTGCCGGACCATACTCTTCGGAATCGCTCTACGGCCGGCACCTCGAATGGTTCCATGTCCGGCGTTTCGTTCGGCACAGGATCAGAGCGCGAAAAAAGCAATCGGCGGCTTCACGACTTCTTTCGCTTGCTGGATGCAGGCTTAGCTGAGTTCCTGAAAGGCCAGCCTCTGCTGCTGTCGGGTGCCCGCTACGAGGTGGCGATGTACCGTCGCGCGGCCACTTATGCAGGTCTGCTCGAGGGCGATCTGGAGAAAGACGTCCATACCTTGACCTCCGACGAAGTCGCCAGCCTGGCGGATCAAAGCGCTCGAAACCACGCCCGGCGGAAAGCGGAAAAGCAGCTTCAGCAGCTTCGGGAACTGGGCGGCTCAGGGCGAACGGCGACCGGAATTCGGTCCGTTCTCAAAGCTGCCGAGGAGGGCAGAGTGGCTCAGCTCATTCTGGCGGAAGAGGCCGATTTTGCGGCCACATTAGAAGCGCTCGAGTCAGACAGCCAGGAGGATCTGCTGAACGCGGCAGCGGTATTGAGCATTCGCAACGGCGCCGGCGTGTTCACCCTTCCGACGCGGGCCATGGGCCGCGAAGCTCCGGTGGCGGCCATCCTGCGTTACTAGAGCCTGAACGCGCTTGTTTCTTGAGTAGGATTCCGCAGGTTGGCTGCGCCAATCCGCGCATGACCGGTCCAACCACCCCCATCCTGTTCCAGGCGTGATACTTGCATCCGTCGAGGAGGTGGAAAACCGCTTGCACTCTGAATGACAAAACCGCGGCAGAAAAAGGCGGCTCCGATGCTCGAAATAAGGAGAATCCTGTTTCCAGTGGATTTCTCGGAGCGGTGCTCGGCGGCTGCATCACATGTAGCAGCCGTCGCGAGGAAGTTCAACGCCAAAATCACCCTATTACACGTCGTCCGCACGCCTCGCGTCTGGTACGGCGACCTGCCCCCGGAAGAACTGCAAGCATTCATAGACATCGAGCAACTGATCAAAGACCGGCAGGTGATGCTCAACGCCTACCTGCAGGACGAATTCCGGGATGCTCCGGAACTGGAGCACATCGTCGACCGGGGAGAGCCGGCGCACGTGATTGCCGAGCACGCCCGGAAAGATCGGGCCCATTTGATCATGATGCCGACTCACGGTTACGGACCCTTTCGACGAATGCTGCTGGGTTCGATCACGGCCAAGGTGCTGCATGATGCGGAGTGTCCGGTCTGGACCGATGTACACGATGAAATTTCATTTGCACGGCTGGGTTGCCAGTCGGTGATTTGCGCAGTGGACCTGAGAGACGAAATGGTTTCCGCGGTGCAATGGGCCGCCGCTTTTGCCGCGTGCTATGGCGCGGAACTGGCGCTAGTGCATGCCATCCCGGCGCTTGCCGGTCCGGCTCGGCCGAGCGAAATGCGTTTCCGCAGCTATCTTGTCGATAGCGCTCGTGAGTACATCGCGGAGATACAGCAGCGGGCGGGTAGCGCGGCGGCCGTCTGCATCCAGCCTGGCAAGATCGCGCAAGCGGTGAGCACCGCCGCGGCGCAGAGGTCTGCGGAGCTGGTGGTGATTGGCCAGGGTTGCATTCACGAAAGGTTGGGCCGGCTGCGCTCGAATGCGTACGCGATCATTCGTGAGTCTCCCTGCCCGGTAGTGCGTGTGTGAGCCGGGGATCGCCCCGGACTGGAGAGGAGAAACCGATGAAGGTGTGGATCCCCGGTATTTTGATGATATGCGGATGGTCCCTGATGGTGGCTCTGGTTGCCACGGAAAAACCGGTACCGCCGGGTGCTCCCGGGAGCGAGATGCGCGAACCGGTCCAGGGAGCCGCCCTGTACAAGGCGCATTGCGCCGTGTGCCATGGTCAGGACGCTAAAGGCGGCGGGCCCATGGCCAAGTCCCTGAAGGTTAGCCCGCCGGACTTGACGCGCATTGCCGCACAAAACCGCGGTCACTTTCCTCTGGCTCGCATCCAGAAGATCATCGCCAGCGAGGTGCCCATTCCAGCCGGGCACGGGACGCGAGAGATGCCGGTTTGGGGGCCGGTTTTTTCGCAGATTGTCTGGGACCAGGACCTGGGCCAGATTCGCGTATACAACCTCGCCCGGTACATCGAAGAAAAGCAAGCGAGGTGAGTGGAAGGAGGAACCGTTATGTCTTCCATCTGGGTATTCGCCGCGTACGCTTGCGCGGCGGGTTTGCCGCTCGTGCTGCTGCACTTCTTTCACGCGCGAGCCTGGTACTGGCATGCGCTCAGTATCGGGCTGGCATTGGCATTGGGGCTGACCCCAACGCCTGTCGAATGGAGCAGTCCGCGGACGGACTTGATGATTGGTTCGGCATTTGTGTTCTTACTCGTCTGGGGGCTGGCGGCGCCACTGTTCCGGGCGCACCATGCCCTGCACCCTAAAGCGGGTTAGGCACGGAAAAAGGAGGCGAAAATGTTCCACGCTCTGAGCGAACAAATGAAACGCGACGAAGAGGCCTCGCGATCGTTCGTGGAACGGTCGCTGGAATGGGCGGGCGTTTTGGCTGTGGCCATCGCCGTTTTCGCGCTTCTCTACTTCGTGATCCTCTTCATGGAGTAATCGGCTGAGCTCCGGGAACTTCCGTGGGCCAGAGATCGTATCATGAGGCGAGGATTCCTGTGAGCATAGAAAACTTCGTAGAAGAAATCCAGGTCCTGGGACGGGACTTGGTGGACAAGGTGAAAGTTCTGATTCACGAAGGCAACGTGAATCGCGTCATCATCAAAGATGAAAAGGGCAATACCTATCTTGAAATTCCCGTCAACGTGGCCGCGGTCGGCGTGATCGCGGTCCCTGTTCTGGCCGCGCTCGGCGCCATTTCCGCGCTGGTGGCAAAATTCAAAATCGTGGTGGAGCGATCCGAGCCCAAGTAGTCTCCCGATTATTTCAGTGACAGACTGGGCCCGGCTTCGATCCCTGGGTGTGCTTAGCTGGCGGACGTGTTCGCGGCGGCAAGACGGCTATTCGCAGTGATCCAGATACCTGAGAGGCTCCCACCGGAATTGACAAACAACGCGGCGGTCGCAAGGCATACGAATGCCACAAGTAAGGTATATTCGATCAAGTCCTGGCCCTGTTCATCTAGCAAGAATCGTTTCAGCATTTGGTTCCTCCGTAATCTAGCTCTCCATTGCGCCGTGTACCCATCTGCGGCGCGGATAAGTGGCTCAAGGAGCGGTCAGCATATAACGCTCCGAAATCCAAAACGAACAGCTCTCGAACCATGGTGATCTACTAGCAGGCCAGGCGTCAATGCTGACGTGAGTGTACTACCCGTCGTCTGCAATCTTCGGATGTTGGAACTATGACAATGCAGCTCCAGCCGAGTTTTTATATAAGCGGGACCAATCACTTACAGCGAAAGGCGCCATCAGTAACATTGTCCTGAGTTATTAAACTGCTATTACCTGAAGATAACTGTCACGTTACTTATGCGTTATCACTACCGTAAACTGACTAAGAAAGACTTGACATCAGACGCTGGCTTGCCGGAGATTAACTTTAGGAGGTTGTTGAAATACCGTGCCTGGCAACCGCTCCCTCACGGTCGCGGCTCGGTAGGTGCCCGACAGAGAGTGGTTTTCGCCCTTTTTCAACAATCGATAATCCGGGGGATGGAGCAGTGACAAATGCGATTGTCATTTCTATCCAATTCAAGAACGCACCACGAGCCGCCTTCAGACCGCGGATTGGCCGCCAGGGCGGGCCGGATCGACGACAGATTGTACATTCGGTCGCCCATCGGCTCTCCCATCATCGTGTCATGGCAAGACACCCTGGGCCAAAAGCGATGTACCGAGGCTCGTGGCATGAATATGAGCAGTGCCGGCGCGCTGGTTCGCGCGGAAGAATCCATACCGGCCGGCACCGCGGTGTACATCGAGTCGAAGCACCTGCGCCTGATGGCTAACGCCATTGTGCGCCACTGCACCGAACGGAAATCGAGGTTTCTGATTGGAATGGAATTCCGCGGCTCCTTGATCCGCTCCTACTAAAAAAAGCGGGTTCGCCCTGGAGCGAACCCGCTAGCCGTGCAGTAGTGCGGCGGTTTGCCGTCTTACTTAGCAAGGCGGACAACAATCTGGGTGGCAATCTGGTTGAACGCTGCGCACAGTTGCGAAGCATCCGGAGCATCGACAAAGAATCCCACCGTCTGACCGGGGTTTTGCCCTGCCCACATGGTCCTGGTAGTCGGGTCCGGGTCGTTTTGCATTGAGGGATCGTTTGCCAGCTTGCGCAGCAAGAGCGTGTCCGGCGGATCTGTGGGGGCATTGCCCTCCAGAGCGACGACATAGATGGCCGGCTTCAACGTTGTATCGGTTCGAATCTTTGTCCCCTCATTGTCGACGGCGTTGGACGCAGCAGCCTCCACCCACTCTGGAATAGTGATGTTGTTCAGGTTGACGGTAGTGCTGTTGTAAGGTGAGTTCGGGTTATTGGCACTGTACGGCCCGGTGGTGGAGTTGCCGTAGACGTCGGTGGGAGGCATCTGTTTAAGGTCCTGATACCCGTTCGCCAGATTGCTGTACATCTGGCAGGTATTGTTGGCGTCCGGCGTGACCGCATCGGCATCATAGGATGCGTTGGGGGCAACCCAAAGCATCAGACCGGCGGTCTCGCCCGAGGTCAACGGTCCACCTGCCCACTGGGCATACACACCTCTCAGCGTAGTCGGGTTGCAGGTACCCTTCCGATAGGACGAATAATTGCCGGTAAATCCGTTGGGCCGGCCGTCTGTCATCATCACGATGACGTTCGCCCGGCTTGTGGAATTGACCGCCTGGATCTGGGCATAGGCCTGCTGCACGGCTTCGGTCATGTTGGTGTTCCCGTTACAGTTGATCGAGCCAATGAGCGAAGCGACCGTGTTACCGTTGCCATCCGGTGTCCCAAAACTGGTTGTGGGAGCGTAGGTGTACGCTGAAGAACCAAAAATTGTCAGCCCCACCATGTCGCGGCCCTGTGCAAAGTTGCTGAGAAAGTTGGCGGCGTCCGTCTTCATGATCGCGCACGCGGTGCTGCCCTGGAACGTGTTGAGCATCGAATAAGAGCGGTCCAGAACGAGCATCACCAAAGCGTCCCGGCGGCCGGCGGTGGCCGTCGCGGCGATGGTGGCGGTATTCTGACCCAGCATGCGCAAGAAATACAGAGGGGCGGTAACGGTCGCAATCGTGTTCACTGAGCGGTAGTTCGGCGTGCTCGTACTATCGACCGTGGGGGTGGGGAAATTGACGCTGATGGTCCCCCAGAAGCCGGTTGGAAAGTTGGCATTAAAGTACTTGGTGGCCGCCGTTTGGGCGTTGGACGTTTGGGTTCCGCTGTCGGGTCCCTGTCCCAGAGCGCGCGCACCGGCCAGCGCCGCGGCGTCTACCGCTTGATAGAGCTTGCCCCGAATCATATAGAGGATACCGACGTCGAATGCCAGTCCTACCAGGGGGACTGCAATCATCATGGTCAAGACCGTCATGATGACTGCTATTCCCTGTTGACGTTTCTTTGTTTTTTGGTTTTTCATAATGCCCCTCCGAATTTTCTAAAAGATTGCGGATTGATAATTTGAAATGCCGGTGTACAATCCCGGCACCGCCAAGTCAGGATCTTTGAACAAACTCTCCGCCAGGTAGGCGATTTCACCATCGGTCATGGTCATCAGGTTGCTGAAGTTGTCCGCCCTGGCATTGACATCGTTTGAGTAGTTCGTTACATCGCCAGTACTGGTAATGGTGGACGGGCTACCGTAGGGCGAGGTGTAATTCTGGTTGTTCCCCACGATGATCCTCTTCATCACCACGATGTGGCCGGCGTTGGTGCAGGAGCAGGACCCTGCCGCGATTTTCGTGAATGTGGAGAACACAACCTCGCCATAGCCCGTGGTGCCTCCGGTTACATTTCCTGAGTTGGCGACGATGTTGAGCCCCTGTCCCAATTGAGTCGCCAGCAGGTTTTGATTGCCCTGCGCGGAAAAGTCGATGCCGCGCGAATACATGTGTCCCGCGTCACGCGTGAACTGCACCACCTGCGTTGACCGCAGAACCGCAAAGCCGAAGGTGAAGATGCCGAGAAGCATCGGAACCAGAAACATGGAGGACACCAGAACGAACTCGATCATGGTGGATCCGCGCTGGCCTTGTTTTTGTCTCTTTCGCATACGTTTATCTCCCGGTTACGGACAAGTAGGCGGAACGGGATTGACGGCCGAGGGGCAACCGGCGCCCGGGCACGCCTCCATCACATCCGAGGCCTGAACGTTAATGGAGACCGGCGCTCCGCTCTTGAAGATGGCGCCCAGCGGAGAATATTGGTAGCCTTGAACGGCGACCTGAAGAACGTACCCTCCGGTGGGGGTGGTGGTGGCTCCGCCGTAAGGATCGTAATAGTTGACCGTCACCTGGCACGGCGCATTGGAAACAAAACCGCCGGAGTTCTGCTGCACGACTTTCGCAATGGAAGTACTTAAATAAGTGTCACCGGTGAGTAACTGTTCGGTGACTCCAAACCGCACCCCATCGCGCACCGCCTCCTGCAGAGTGACTTTAATAAATAGCGACAGCGAGATGTCCAGCAGCAGAAAGATCAGTGCGAACATGATCGTGGTGATCAGCGCTGCCTCGACGGTTTCACTGCCTCTCTGCCGGCGGCGTCTTGTAGAGTTGGAAAGTATGTTTGTCGACATGTCTTGCCTTGCCCATCTTCAGGACGAGCGAGGCTTCCCGTTTGCTTAGTCCTCGTGATTTTTTATTGATGGAACCCTGTCGTCCGTTCTCGTTGGATAACGTGCAGATAACGTTGCCTGGCGGCCACAGCTTTCAGCCATCAGCGGCCAGCGTTCAGCTACCCCGGCGAGCACGAGGGCTGAAGAGCCCCCCGTAACTCACTGAAACGGCGGGGCTGAGGTCGTCTGTTGAAAAATGGGGAAAGATCGATTCGATGCCGACTGTGGGACAGATTGCTCGGCCACTACAACGAGTTACGTAAGCGTCTGTAGGGGTCGGGCACGCCCGACCTGATTTTTTCACACCTTTCAGGAAGCGCCGTACACGTGCCAGGTGCAACGGTCCTTCAGTCTTGCGATGATGTACAGGTTGGGGGATGGTCATGAAGTGTGGAATTGTGCTGTTGGTTCTGCCCTGCACTGCCCTGATGGCTGGGGAAG
>Ga0187817_10001009_pt1 | contig 13115 bp, 9 predicted proteins | sample NC_wetland_sal_i_17_FD_132431 | JGI IMG/M metagenome (GOLD analysis project Ga0187817, IMG submission 132431) | Wetland sediment microbial communities from Neuse River Estuary, North Carolina, USA - SO4_2 | ecosystem: Environmental > Aquatic > Freshwater > Wetlands > Sediment | place: USA: North...
ACCGCATCGCGCTCCTCGGAACCTTGCTGCGGGAATTTTCCACCATCGCGGATTTTTCGGAGCTGGGCGGCGAGGAATCAAAGGAACCGGTGCGCGCGGCAGCGAAGGCATAACTTTAAACCATGCGCCCCGACGAAGTCTTACTTGAATTATCGGCGCGCCGACAAATTCTGGGCCAGCAGTTCGATACCACAATTTAGGAATCGAGGACTCAAATGAAATACGTCTATTTTTTCGGCGCCGGTAAAGCCGACGGCACCGGCGACATGAAAGAAATCCTAGGAGGGAAGGGCGCAGGCCTGGCCGAAATGACGCGCATCGGCCTCCCCGTTCCCGCCGGCTTTACCATCACCACCAAAGCATGCGACTACTTTTTCGAGCACGGCCGCAAATATCCCAAGGAGCTTCGCGCGCAGGTCGCCAAATCCCTCGCCCACCTCGAACGCCTCACGAAGAAGAAACTTGGTGACGCCAAGGACCCGCTGCTCGTAAGCGTCCGCTCCGGCTCGGCCCGCTACATGCCCGGCATGATGGAAACCATCCTGAATCTCGGCCTCAACGATAAATCCGTCGAAGGCCTCGCGCGCTCTACGCAGAATGAACGCTTCGCCTACGATGCCTATCGCCGCTTCGTGCAAATGTATTCCACAGTCGTCATCGGCCTCGCGAAAGAAGATCTCGAAGCCCGCCTCCGCGCTCTGAAGAATTATCTCAAAGTGAAAGACGATACCGACGTGAGCGCCCAGGGTTGGCGCCAGCTCGTCGGCGAATACAAGGAGCATTACAAGCAGAAAACCGGCAAGCCCTTTCCCGAAGATCCCGAAGAGCAGCTCTGGGGCGCGATTGGCGCCGTCTTCGAATCCTGGATGGGCGAAAAAGCCGTCACCTACCGCCGCGTCGAAAAAATCACCGGCCTACTGGGCACCGCCGTCAACGTCGTGCAGATGGTCTTCGGCAACACAGGCGACAATTCCGGCACCGGCGTCTGCTTCACGCGCGACCCCTCCACCGGCGAGAAAATTTTCTTCGGCGATTTCCTCATCAACGCGCAGGGCGAAGACGTCGTCGCCGGCATCCGCACGCCTCTGCACCTGAAGGAAATGGCCAAGCTGATGCCCAAGGTCTATAAGCAGCTCGAACACGTGCGCGAAAAACTCGAGAAGCATTACCGCGACATGCAGGACATGGAGTTCACTGTCGAGAACGGCAAGCTCTACATGCTGCAGACGCGCACCGGGAAGCGCTCGCCCGGCGCGGCCTTCCAGATGGCCGTGGACATGAAGAACGAAGGCCTAATCAAACTTGAAGAAGCACTTGAAAGAATTAAAGGTGAAGATGTCGAGCGGCTCTTCTATCCCGTCCTCGACCCCTCGCTCCCGCGCAACGAATTTTCCGCGCGCCGAATCACCACCGGCATTAATGCCGTCCCCGGCGCCGCTGTCGGCAAGGCTGTGTTCACCGCCGGGGATGCCGAAGCCTGGGCCGCACGCGGCGAGCGCGTAATTCTCGTTCGCCGCGAGACCAGCCCCGAAGATGTAGGCGGCATGTTCGTCGCTCAGGGAATCCTTACCTCCACGGGTGGAAAGACCAGTCACGCCGCAGTGGTCGCGCGCGGTTGGGGGAAATGCTGCATCGTCAGCGCCGAGAAGCTTGAGATTGACGCTGAGAAAAAGCGCATGAGCGCCAACGGCCGCGAGGTGCGCGAAGGCGAATGGATCACGCTCGATGGCGGCGATGGCTCCGTCTATAGCGGTGAAATCGCGCTCATCCGCCCGGCCCCGCCAAAAGCTTTCGCCACCTTGATGAAATGGGCTGACCAGGTCCGCAAAATCGGCGTCCGCGCCAATGCCGATACGCCCCACGACGCCCGCGTCGCGCTCGATTTGGGTGCCGAAGGCATCGGCCTCTGCCGCACCGAGCACATGTTCTTCAAGGATTTCGAGCATCCCGAAAAAAGCGTCGAGCGCCAGGAGGCCATCCAGGAAATGATTCTCGCGGATACCACGGAAGCTCGCCGCAAAGCCCTCGATAAACTTCTCCCGTTCCAGCGCCGTGATTTCATCGGCCTCTTCGAAGTGATGAACGGCCTGCCGGTGGTCATCCGGCTCCTCGATCCGCCTCTCCACGAGTTCCTGCCCAAAGATCCCGCCAAGCAGGAAGCGCTCGCCCGCGACCTCGGCATCACCCGAGAAATTATCCTCCGCCGCATGGAACAATTAAGGGAAGCAAACCCCATGCTCGGCCTGCGCGGCTGCCGTCTCTGCATCATCTATCCGGAAATCCTCGAAATGCAGGTGCGCGCCATCATCGAAGCCGCCATCGATTGCCAGAAGCGGGGCATTAAAGTAATCCCTGAAATCATGCACCCGCTCACAATCGACAAAAAAGAAATGAAAATCCTCGAAGTTGCCACACGCCGCGTCGCCGACGATTTGATCTCGAAGGCTAAAGTAAAGCTTCACTATTTCGTCGGCACCATGATCGAGCTCCCGCGCGCCGCTCTCCTCGCGGATCAAATCGCCGAAGTCGCCGAATTCTTCTCCTTCGGCACCAATGACCTCACGCAAACCACCATGGGCCTCTCCCGCGACGATGCCGGCCGCTTCCTCCCCGAATATGTGGACGAGCGCAAGGCCGCCATCCTCCCGGCCGACCCGTTCCAATCCATCGACGTGCCCGGCGTGGGCATGCTCGTCGAGTGGGGCATCAAGCGCGGCCGCGCCACCCGTCCCAAACTCGAAGTCGGAATCTGCGGCGAGCACGGCGGGGAAGCCGAAAGCGTCAAATTCTGTCACCGCGTAGGCATGGACTACGTCAGCGCCACGCCCTTTTGCGTCCCCATCGCGCGCTTAGCCGCTGCCCAGGCCGTAATCGAAGAAAAGAAACAGAGGAAATCGAAGTAACACGCACGGTCGCATGCGCAGCCTGGATCATGTTTGATGCTTGGTTCTTAGGGGGTCGGAGCTTTAGCTCCGACATGGAAGCCCATAAAAATGAGCTTTAGCCCCTGAAGAGCGTCGGCTTCACTGCGGCCGCCATTTGTGACATAGGTCGTAAGACACGAAGGAGCCAGCCATTCGCCCTCTCGATTCCCGCCCCCTAATCATCGGAATCTGCGGAGGCACCGGCTCCGGCAAGACCACCATCACCAGCCGCATCATCGAAGCGCTCTCCGAAGCCAACGTCATCGTCCTCCAGCAGGACAATTACTACAAAGGCTTCTCCGAGCTTTCCTTCGAAGAACGCGTCAAACTCAATTTCGATCATCCCGATTCAATGGACACGCCGCTGCTCGCCGAACACGTCCGCCGCCTGCGCGAAGGCCAGGCTGTCGAGCGCCCCACCTACGATTTCGCGAATTTCCGCCGCCTCGATGAAACCGTCCGCATCGCCCCGCGCTCAGCCATCATCATCGAAGGCATCCTGATCTTCGAAAGCAAATCCCTGCGCGATTTGATGGACATCAAGATCTTCGTCGATACCGACGCCGACCTCCGCTTCATCCGCCGCCTCACCCGCGACATCCGCGAGCGCGGCCGCACCATGGAAATGGTCGTCGAGCAATACATGGCGACGGTGCGCCCCATGCACATGGAGTTCGTCGAGCCCTCCAAACGCTACGCGGACGTGATCATCCCCGAGGGCGGCCACAACGAAGTCGGGATCGACCTCGTAATCCAAAAAATCCGCTCCCTCGTCCCCCGATAGACGCCGACGCGCCGACAACTCGCGTATTAATTGAGGATTTCTGTGGGGAACTGCCTTAAAGAATTACTTTAAGATGAACTCCTTCGCGAACGTGGCTAGGGAAATCACATTTCGGCAGGCAAGACAACGGAGTGTTCCGCGCAAATCGCTGCGTACGCTTCCTCTGTGATTTCCACCGTCATCGGGTAGCCGCACCGCAGATGCAAGAAAGGTGCTTGAGCCATTTCTTTCCCGATCCTTTCCAGTTCGATGGCGGCCTGTGTTTTTCCTTCCGCACATAGCAGCGCAACCATTTCGCCGAAAAGAACAACTTTCTTTTCCATACTCCTCGAAGCAGCCTCAGCTTTGCGAACCACGGGCCCAAAAGTGGCCTGGAACCGTTCCCGGCTAGGCCCGGCGCTTTCCATGAATGTCGAAAGTGCCTCGGCTGCATCGAAAGCAAAATATCGCCCCTGCTTGATGGCGGCAGCAACATCCACGCCCTGTGCTTGCAATCTCTGAACAATTCTCTTGCGGTGCGACTCGGTCGCGACAACGATCGCCGCACTCCCCGCTTCCAGCGCGCCTTCGATAAATGAGGCGAGGCCAACTACAAAGGCGGCATCATTTGTGTAGAATTGGACCTCGTGGTTGCGAAGGTTTTTGCCTTTCGTTGCTGCAACCGGCGCCGCCGTCCCCTGGCCGTGGTGGCGGCGGGAAACGTGCGTATCCGTAGCCTCGGTGGGGATGTAACCCATCAATCCGCTGCTGAGAAACCGTCGCCCATGGCAAACCGCTTCCACAGCAGCCAGGAGCTCAGTTCCGGCGTCCCCTTTTACAACGTAGCCCGTTGCCCCTAGGCGCAGTGCTTCCTGCGCCACATAGGCGGAAGACTCCTGACTCAGATAAAGGATCTTGGATTTTGGGGAGAGCTTACGGATTTGTCGGCCGGCTTCAACTCCATTTAACGTCGGGAGTCCGATATCGAGGAGAATCAAATCCGGTTTCAGTTCTTCAGCTTTTTGAACCGCTTCCAATCCGTCCGAGGCCTCGCCTACGATCCGCAATTCCGGTCTTTTTTCCAGCGTCGAGCACACCCATCGCCGAAACGCCCTGTTATCATCGACCACGAGAACCCGAACTGACGAGCTTGCCACTGCGCCTCTGAGACGCTCTAAATAAATTCTCGGCAATTTCTCTCTTGCATCACACGTTACACCCGATGATGTTATCGTGCAAGGGCAATGCCCAGTTGAACAATCCAGAATAGGATGCCGCGCTCACGCTGCGCGTATATCGGCCCGCTGCACGCGTGTAAATGAAGTCTCACGCTATTCCTCAGGTAGGCATTCTCAGGAAGAAATAAACCGCAAGGAATCCGAAAATTGCATCGGGCGCCCACCCTGCGAGCAGTGGAGGCAGTTGCCCCACCGACCCCATCGCCTCAAATAGCGCAGCCGTCGCCCAATATACAATCCCGATGCCCACCGCCAGCGCCAGCCCGCCAATCGCGCCTCGTGTTCCCACCAGGAACGCAAAAGGCGCCCCGAGAAAAACAATAATCGCCGCAATCAAAGGAAACGCGAATTTCTTCTGCCATTGCACGGAGAGCCGCGACGTATCAAAGCCCGCTTGTTTCAAACTGGCGATGTACTCCCCAAGTTGCCGCCAATTCATCTGGTAGTATTGCCGCACTTCCCGGCGAAAATAAGTCGGCGGCTCGGTCAATTCCGCCACGGAAGTCACTTTAAAAGGCGTGTAGTGCGTAATCTGTCCGTCGTCGAAATCGCGGATCCACCCTCCCGCCAGCACCCACGTATTCTCAATCGGCTCCCAGGTCGCGCGCGTCGCGTAAATGCGCCTCCGAATCTGGAACGTGTCGGGTTCCAACTCGAAGACATTCAACCCGCCGAAAAGCTGCCGGTCGGAATCAAACAGCTCGTAGTTGTAAACCTTATTGTTTTCCCCAAAAATCCATTGCCGCGCCGGCTGAAAATAGGTCTGCGCCGGGCGCCCCTTGATCTGGTTGCGCAATGCATCCTGCCGCTGATTCGCGTAGGGGAGAAACGTGTCATCGAGCAAAAACATTCCCCCCGCGAGCAGGCATCCCGCAAGTGTCAGCGGCAAGACCAGCCGGTAGAGGCTGATGCCGCTGGCCTTGAACGCAATCACCTCATTATTTTTCGCCAGCACGGCCAGCGTCACAAGCGTGGCTACCAGCGTCGCCAGCGGCGCCAGTTGATAGACCATCAGCGGCACCAGATACCGGAAATAGTCCGCCACCATCGAAAACGGTATGTTGTTTCTTGAGATGTCAGCCAGCAAATCGAACAGCGTGAAGGCGTCGAAAATCAGGACGAACCCCGCCAGCAGCACCAAAAAATAATAGAAGAATCGTTGCAGTAGGTAGATGTCCACCAGCATCGGGAATCCCACGGCCGATCCCGCTCCGATCGCCTGCCGGATCCCGACCGCGGGTCTCACGTGCGCAATCGGCCCATTCGAGGTGGGGACCGGCGCGGCTTCCGATTCCAGCCGTTGCATCTTGTTGTAGCGAGTAAAGAGCTCGTCGAACCACGCAAAAATCCGATTCGGCCTGCGAATGTTTTCCACGCGCCCCAGGAAGAACAACCCGATCGCCGTGGCCACAAAATTTGCCGCCCACACGCCGGCCCAGGGGACCACGGACCCTTGCTGCGCTAGGTGCGCCCCGCTCACAAACAGAAAATAATAGCCGCCGATGAGCACCAGCGTCAGGATCATCCCCGTGGCCCGTCCGCCGCGACGCGGCCGCACTCCCACCGGCACGCCCAGCAGCGCGAAAACCAAACAGGCCGCGGGAAAAGCTATTCGCCGGTGGAGCTCCACGCGCGCCGCCCGCCAGTCCGCCCCGCGCGCTTCGAGCAGGCCGCGAATGGACTGTTCCGCTCCGGTGACGGCCACCGTTTTCGGCGTCGTCGGCACAGGCCCCGAAATATCCACCGGTATATCGCTCTCCCCGAACGTCGTCACGTTGTACCGTTCCGGCTCCCGCGGATCGTATTCGTGCGTGCTTCCCGGCCCGAGATGCAAATCCAGCCGGTCCTTCTCCCGCGCCGCCCCGCGATTTGCGACGACCACCGCATCCTGCGCCACCGTGATCTCAGCTCCCTGCGTTCCGCCCGTAGATGCTAGGAAGACACCTCGCCAGCGTGTTGCTGCCGCTTCCACGTCTTGAACGTATAATATAAAGTGCGGAAAGCGCTCATCGAACACGCGGGGCTGCACGGCAAACGGGGCTTGCGAGGAGCGCAATTCATCTTCGAGGGTGCGCAGCGTGCGCAGCGAGACGGGGCTGAGCCAGAACGTCGTAACCAGCGTGACGAGCGCCGTGCCCAGCGCCACGCATCCCACCGGCACCAGCAGCCGCCGCATGCTGACGCCCGAGGCGTGCAGCGCCACGATCTCGCTGTCCGCCGAAAGCCGCCCCAGCCCGATCAGCACTCCCACGAGCATGGCCATGGGCAGCGTGAATCCGAGCACCGGAGGAACCGAACAGAGAAAGAGCAGCGCCACGGTCCCGATGCCCCCCGGATGCCGTACGATCAAATCCATCAGGCGCACTAGCTGCGGCACGAAAAAAACGAACGTGAAGACAGCGAGGCCCAGCACGGCGTGCGATCCAACTTCACGGGCAATGTATCGATCGAGCAGGCGCATATTTGCGCGCCGTCATTCTAGCATGGGCGCTCTTTGCCAGACGCGTTTGCGCCCCACGGCGTTGTGTTCGCGTCTCCTCATTTCTGCGGGCGCATCCGCCGGCGGGCCCTCAAGTTGCGGCAGCACGCCGCGGGATTTCTTGTCTCCTGCGCTGCGAGAAGGATCCCGCTCTTGAGCCGCGTAAATCTCGTCATTCTCTGGCACATGCACCAGCCGCAGTATCGCGACCCGGCCACCGGGCGCTACATGCTGCCCTGGACGCGCTTACACGCACTCAAGGACTACTGGGGCATGGTCAAGATCCTCGGTGAATTTCCCGGCGTCCATGCCACCTTCAATTTCGTCCCGCTTCTCGCCGCCCAAATCGAGGAATACGCCGGCGGCAAATTCAGCGAGCCCTGGTTCGATATCGCTTTTGCTCCGGCCGCCAAGCTCACTCCCGAACAGAAACGCGAAGCCATCGAGCGCGCCTTTCAAGTGAACGATACCTATATCCAGCGCTGGCCGCGATTCAATGAGCTCCGTTCGCAAGTCCGATCCGGCGGCGTGGAAGCAGCCGTCGTGCATTTCGGTGCGCGCGAGTGGCGCGATTTGCAATTCCTTTCGCAGATTGCCTGGATGGACGAGGAGTATCTGGCCAATGATCCCGTCATCAACAAGCTTTCGGGGAAGGGAAGCAACTTCACCGAGGAAGATAAAGCCGCGCTGCGCTCCAAGCAGCTCGAATTGCTCGCGGCCGTCCTGCCAGATTACCGCCTGGCCGCCGACCGCGGCCAAATTGAAATTTCCACCACGCCCTACTATCACCCGATTCTCCCGCTTCTCTGCGATACCGATATCGCCCGCATCTCAAACCCGCACACCCCCCTCCCGAATCCTCCGTTCCGCTACCCGCAGGACGCCCGCGAGCAATTGTTCCGCGCGCGCGAATTCCACAAGCGCGTCTTCGGCAAGCCCCCTGTCGGCCTGTGGCCTTCCGAAGGTTCCGTCTCCGATCAAGCGCTCGAAATTGCCGCTGATTTGGGCTTTCAGTGGTTCGCGACGGATGAAGGCGTCCTCGGCCGTACCCGCAATATCGGTTTCTGGCGCGATGCTTCCGGCTACCCCGAGAACGGCCCGGAACTCTACACCCCCTGGCTCCTTGAACGCTCCGGCCATTCCCTGACGGGCTTTTTCCGCGACCATTACATTTCCGACCTCGTCGGCTTCGTCTATAGCCGCATGGACGCGGAGGCTGCCGCCGAGGATCTCCATCGTCGCATCCGCATGATTGGCGAGCGCCAGCCCGCTGGAAAAACCGCCACGGTCAGCCTGATTCTTGATGGCGAAAACGCCTGGGAATATTACCCCGGCAACGGCCGCGATTTTCTCCGCCGATTTTACCGTCGCATCGAGCAGGATCCCGATATCAAGCCCTTCACCGTCAGCGAAGCGATTGCAGCCGCACCGGATCCCCCGCGCCTGAAGGAAATTTTCCCCGCCTCCTGGATCAGCGCGAATTTCGATGTCTGGATCGGACACGGCGAAGATGTCCGCGCCTGGGACCTTCTCCGCGACGCCCGCGACACCTATGAGCGCGCCTCCCAGCGCGCGCAAACGGATGGCGGCGGCGCCCCGGGCAAAACTGCCGCTGCCACCCGCGAGGCCCTCGCCCGCGCCTACGAAGCCGTCCTCGCCGCCGAAGGCAGCGACTGGTGCTGGTGGTTCGGCCCCGAGCATGGCTCGGCAAATGACGCCGAGTTCGACGAGCTCTATCGCAAGCATCTCAGCCAAATCTATACCGAGCTCGGCGAAATCATCCCCAACGATCTCGCCATTCCCATCAAGCGCGCCGCCGAACGCGGCCGCCGCGAACCCGCTGCCTCCTATCTGAAAGTGGTCGTGGACGGCCGCGAGAGCAGCTACTTCGAATGGCTCGGCGCCGGCATGTACTCCACCGACCGCCGCACCAGCGCCATGCATGGCCGCAGCTACGTCCTGGGGGATCTCTATTACGGTTTCGGGCCCCTGCAATTCTATTTGCGTGTGGACCCCATCGCCGAAGCCATCGCCGAATTCCCGGATTTTCAGCTCCGCATCACGTTGTGGGATTCCCGCGAGACGCGCATCACCCTGGGCATCGAAAAATCGAAACTCGTACAATGCATCGTCGAACAGGGCGGTGCATGCCTGCTTCATCCTGCATCCGTCGTCTCCGCCGCTTACGGGAAAATTCTCGAGATCGGCCTGGCCCGCGAGCTCTTCGATCTTCACGGCCGCCGCGAACTCCTCCTCAGCGTCGCCCTCTGGGAGGGAGGCCTCCCCGTTGATGTCCTCCCTGTCGAAGGCATGCTCTCCGTCGCTCTCGGCGAAGAGAACTACGCCTGGACCGGCGAGTAGTAGCCGCGGAAAACAGCCACCCGCCGAATCAGTTGCTCCACCGTCATCAGGAGTGGTAAAAGAGCATTCGTTGGGGCGTTCCGTAGCGCGGCAAGGCACTCGCCCGCGCGTTCGAGCAACTCTCGAAAAAAGGACGTCCCATGGCCGGCGCCACTCAATCAGTCTTCGCAAGCCAACGCCCAAAAGCTCTCGACACCATTCTAATCGGAGGATTAATCGCAGGCGTCCTCGACGGCCTCGACGCCGTCCTCTTCTACAATTGGTCCTTCCAGGTCCCGCCCCCCTTGCTCTTCCAAAATATCGCCTCAGGCCTCCTTGGCCGCCAGTCCTTCCATCTCGGCTGGTACACCGTCGCGCTAGGAGTCGGCTGCCATCTTACGATCGCCCTCGGAGCCGCCACCGTCTTCTACGCCGCGAGCTCCATCATCCCCGCTCTCTACCGCAATCCATTCGTCTTCGGCCCGGCCTTTGGAATCGCCGTTTACGTCGTCATGCACTATGCGGTGGTCCCGCTCTCCGCCATCACCAAAAGAACCGTCCCTGTTACCAACATCGAGCTCCTTGACCAGCTCTTCTCGCACATGTTCTTCGTCGGCCTACCCATCGCCCTCATGGCCCGCCGCTCCGCGCGCGCCCGGCGCTCCTAATCCGCCGGCCCAAAAAGCTCGATCTCCTCCGCATCCTCGTCCATGCGGATCATCCTCTCGAACCGCAGTCCAATCTTCCGCAGCACTTTCCTCGATGCCTCATTGTGCGGCGCCGTCACCGCCACAATCCTCCTCAGCCCCACCACCTTCCGCCCATATTCCATCACCGCCGACGCGCTCTCCACCGCATACCCCATCCCCCAGTACCGCGGCAAAAACGCAAACCCGATATCCACATCCACCAAATTGTCCCGCTTCAACAAACCGCAAATCCCAATCGCCGCTCCTGTCTCCTTCAGCATCACCAGATACAATCCAAACCCATATCTTTCATAGCTCGCCATCGGCCCATTCAAAATGTACCGGCAAGCGTCCTCATTCGTCTTCACTCCCCGGTCGCCAATGTTCTTGATAAACGAAGGTTCCGTCAGCAGCTCGCGAATAAATTCCGCGTCCTCCACTCCCAACCGCCGCAGCGCCAACCGTTCCGTCTCAATCACGATCATCCGCGCATCATACCGAAACTTCATGCGGAGCTTCATCGGATTGAGGAAGAATCAGCCGATTCGGGGAAGGGAATTAGGCAGCAGCGCGCGCCCGCCACCGGACACACCTCCAGCATCAGGATTTTTTGTTTGGATTATGGCCGCGCCGTTGGGATCAACGCGGCGGTTGCGGAAGAGCGCGCGCCGTCAGTTGCGCGTCGGCGCCGGCCCTGCTGGTGGAGGCGGCGGTGCAGAGGCAGTCATGCCCTGCCCCGCCGGCGAATTCACGAATTTGCAAACGTCCTTCACCGCGTTGCTCAGCAGCACGGTGGACGTCCCGTACACCGCCACGCCGCCCTTCTGATACACGGTGAACCGGTAATTCCCGGACCAGCCCCACGCCAGCAGCATGAAATCCGATCGCTTCGGATCGAGCGTCAGCGCTACGTTGGGACACTTATCCACCAGGTGCTTCATGATATCCGGCTGCGGCACAATCGAATTAGGTGCAATATAAAGTTTCACTGGCTTCGGCTGCGCAAACGCTGCACCCGCGCCAATGAAGGTCAGCATCATAATTGCCATCAACATTTTTTTCATGGTCGTACCTTTCCCCCGCTGCCAAATCCCTACTATTATGGACGAGTTCCAGCCCCCAACGGTTGCCCCGCTCCCGCCGCGTGTCAATAAAGTTACACGGACAATCGGAGCGGCCACACCCTATTAATATAACGTACCAGCCGCCCCAGCAGCACATCCCTATTCGTGCCCCTTTCCCCGCCCTCAGCGCCGCGGCCGCGATTTATGCCTCCCCCGCCGCTCACGGTCAGTGTGCCCCGACATTCTTTGTCGGGGTGCGGCATGCGCTCCGTGGTGTTATCATCCTCTGCTCGAAAAATTCCAATCGCGGGACCGTCGATCCATCCGCCGCCCCCGCAACGCCACGGAGCCACTCAAATGTCCACCGCCTCAAACTGGCAACCCCTCGAACAAAAAATCTCGGCCGCCGTTAAACTCCCCCGCCGGCCCGTCGCGCTCGCCTTCCTCGATTCCGCCCCCGCCAACGTCCAAAAATTCGACGGCACCGAACCCTCCGGCTGTAGCTTCTGGCGACTCGCCGCCGCAGGCCGCGTCTTCTACACCGTGCCGCAAAATCATTTCAATTGCGCCGTCGGCGCCTACACCCACAATATCTCGCTCTCCCCCGACCGCGCCCAAGAGACCGAGCAAACCCTGAAAATGCTCTTTGACCTCGGCTACGTGAAGCCCGAAGAGGTCCCGCAAATCCCGCGCCTCGCGAAAGCCCCGGCCGCCATCGTTTACGCACCGCTCGGCGAGTCGCCCGTCCCGCCCGACGTCGTCCTCTTCGCCTGCAAGCCCTCCGCCGCCATGCTCCTGAATGAAGCCATCAACCGCGCCGGCGTCGCAAGCGGCTCGCCCGCCCTCGGCCGACCCACCTGCATGGCCCTCCCCGCCGCGCTCGAGCACGGCGCCATCTTGAGCCTCGGCTGCATGGGCAACCGCGTCTACACCGGCCTCGCCGAGGACGAAATGTACATCGTCCTCCGCGGAAAAGACCTCCCAGCCGTAGCCGAAGCCCTCAGCGTAATCGCCAGCGCCAACGCCGCGCTCCTCGACTACGCCACCTCCCGCCGCTCCACCCTAGCCACCCTCTAGCCGCTCGCAGCGGGCTGCGCGCCGGTGGAAGGGGGGAACTCATCCCGAACTTGAGCATGGAAGGGCGGGGTCTCTAACCCCGCCGTAAGGTCGTTACCTCCTTTTGGGGATTCAACCCCTGAAGCCGGGTGGGCGCCCGCTGTCCCCGCTGAGAATGCCCGTTAGAGAGTCGATTCCAAAATTGCACTCGTTTGATTTTGAGCGGGTTGCGGCATTTCTTAATCGTCACTAAGTGTCGATTACGATATGGCGCCGCCGGCCAATCGTTGGGGCTTCCTAGACCTCCCCCGTTTTCAGAAACATCGAGTTTGTTGCTCCTAGAAAAATGCCATCTCGTTTGTTGTGATTGAGTTAAGTCAAATCCTACTCGAAGCAATGTTGCTACTAGAAATTCAGTTGCGAGTGGGGGCCGATGACAGGCCCGAACGTCAATGGCGCAAAGCGGGGATTGCCCCGAGGGAGAAGCTCTGTCGGTCAGTGAGCCGCGCGTCGTCATATAAAAACGGGCGATGGTAGCACGTTTTGATGCCAAATGATATCC
>Ga0187817_10001010_pt1 | contig 13112 bp, 10 predicted proteins | sample NC_wetland_sal_i_17_FD_132431 | JGI IMG/M metagenome (GOLD analysis project Ga0187817, IMG submission 132431) | Wetland sediment microbial communities from Neuse River Estuary, North Carolina, USA - SO4_2 | ecosystem: Environmental > Aquatic > Freshwater > Wetlands > Sediment | place: USA...
ACCCGTCGCAATACTCGGCGACACGATCGAACGTCTTGGGCGATTGCGAACCGAGGATAATCGGCGGTCCGCCGGCCTGCACAGGTTTGGGAAACATCCAGATCGGATCGAAGTTCACGAACTCGCCGTGAAACTCGGCGGCCTCCTTGGTCCATATTTGCCGCATCGCGAGAACCTTTTCCTTGACGATTTTCCAGCGCCGCTTGAACACCGCGCCATGGTTCTCCATCTCCTCGACGTTCCAGCCCGTGCCGATGCCGAAGATCACGCGGCCACCCGAAATCATGTCGAGCGACGCGACTTCCTTGGCGAGAATGATCGGGTCGCGCTCGATCACCAGGCATACTCCGGTGCCGAGCTTGAGTTTTTTGGTGACGGCGGCCGCCGCGCCGAGCGCGACGAAGGGATCGTGCGTGTGCCAGTACTCTTTTGGCAATTCGGTTCCGCCGGGATAGGGCGTCTTGCGCGACGCGGGTATGTGAGTGTGCTCGGGTAAGAATAGCGACTCGAAGCCGCGTTCCTCAGCCGCGAGTGCGAGCTCGATCGGCTGGATTGCATAGTCGGTCGGGAACATCGAGATTCCGAATTCGGCCATGGCGATTCCTCCTGGATCAGGCGGCAACCGGTTTTTCAGGGGCCGCGATACAACCCGGTTTCCTCTCGGCGCTCATCTCACGCGATGGCTTTTCCCTGCGCCCCGTCGCCACGGGTCACTGCGATGCCGCCGCAGCGGCCGGCGCCGCGTACAGTTTTTTTCCATAGCACAATGGAATGCGTTCGCGCGTGCCACGGCAATGCTAATTCTGATGCGTCGGCGGCGACGCGCCTACGACGCGGAGCTTCACGTTCGCGCCGGGAATCCGATCGCCTTTCATCGGCTCGTAGCGCCCGCCCAGGTTGTCGGCCAGAAACTTCTCCATGCGCGCGGTGAAGTCGAGCCGGTTTTCGGGCCGCACGAAGCCATGGCCCTCGTCGGTATATAAGACGTAAAGCGCGCTGCCGCGATGCCTGGCGATCGCATCGACGATCTGCTCGGCCTCCGCCTGCCTGACGCGTGGATCGTTTGCGCCCTGGCCTATCAGCAGCGGGATTTTTATTTTGTCGGCGGAGAACAGCGGTGACGCGCGGGTCAGCGGTTCCTTGTCCCTCGGATCGTCGGGATTTCCAACCCTGGTGAAGAAGATTGAGCGCGCAACTTCCCAATAGGGCGGAATCGAGGCCAACAACGTGAACAGATTCGACGGGCCGCATTCGTCCACTGCGCATCGATACAGTTCGGGCGTGAATGCTGCGCCGGCGAGCGCCGCGTAACCGCCATACGAGCCGCCGAATATCGCGACTCGCGCCGGATCGGCGATACCCTCATCTACGGCCCACTTGAAGCCGTCGGCCAAGTCGGTCTGCATTTTGAGGCCCCATTGGCGGTCGCCGGCGTGCAGATACTTCTTTCCGAATCCGGTCGAGCCGCGAAAGTTTATCTGCAGCACGCCGTAGCCCCGGTTTGCGAGCAGTTGGACATACGGATTGAAGCCCCAGATGTCGCGCGCCCAGGGTCCGCCGTGCACCGCGAGCACCATCGGGAGATTCTTTGGCGGCGCGCCGAGCGGAAGTGTCAGGTAACCGTTGATTTTCATTCCGTCGCGGGCGGCGAAATTAACCGGCTTCATCGCAGCCAACGGTGCGTCGTCGAGTTTATGCTGGGTGCTGAACAGGAAGGTCGCTTTGCCGGCTGCGCGATCCCAGGAATAGTAGCGTGTCGGCGCACGGTCGCTGTCGAATGAGACGAGCCACGTCCGGTCGGCGAGGTCGCGGTCAACGACGGTGAAATCTCCGCCGGAGATTTTCGCGAGCGCGTCGAAGTCGCCCTGAACCGACGGATCGACAACCGTCCAGTGCTTGCGCCCGGGATCGAACGCGGCTGCCTGCACCACGTGACGGGTCGGCTGAATCATCGCGTCGCTCAAATCCGCGTCGTCGCTGTGCGCGATGTCCGTTTCCGTTCCCGATGCGAGCTCATGGCGCACCAAGCGTGCGGTGTCCGTCCCGATCGAGGTGCTGAGAAAGATCGAGCGCCCGTCCTTGCTGAAATCCAGCGCCGCCAGATTTTCTTCCATCCCGGTGTTTATCAACGTGCGCCACGGACCAGCCGTGCTGTCGCGAATGCGAAGTTCGGTGCCGCCATCGGCCATCGTGATGGTGGCCGCGCGCACAATCATGTCGTCGTCGGCAAGCCATCGGGCGACGCCGCCGGGGTTTTTGGTATCGAGTTCGACGGCGCCGGTGCGCAGATCGATTCGATGGACGTCCATCAATTTGCGATCGCGCAGATTGAGCGCAACCAGCATCCGGCCGGGAAATTTCGGACTGGCCGCGACAAGCTCGGAGCGTACGCCCTGCCAGGGGGTCAAATCGCGGGCGTTGTGGGTATCGAGATCGACGGCGAAGACGTGGAAGTTTTCGTCGCCGGCGGCGTCCTGCGCGTAGAGAATCGTTTTCGAATCGAAGGCCCATCCGTAGGATTGGATTCCACGGCTTTTGTCGGCGGTGACGACGCGCGCGTCGTGCTGGCCGATGGTTTCCACCCACACCTGCAGGATTCCGCGTTCATCGGGAGCGAGCCAGGCCAGCCGTTTGCCGTCGGGTGCGATATGCGGATTGGCGCGCTCGGGATTGCCGAGCAGAGTGTCGCGTGGAATCAGCGGTGGCAACTGGGCGAGAGCCGGCCGGGCTGAAGTCGTCAAAGTCATCGTGAGAAGTGCAATTGCAAAAACAACTTTGCGCGCAGCACTGAACATCGATCAAAAGAATGACAGAAACAATTGCGGAGTGAAGGGTGCGCAGGCCTCGAGGCTGCTGGTCGCAGGAATTGCCCTCTTATATGATTCGGATCGCCGGGCGCATTCGGTGCGCAACGAAACAGGAGAGTCAATCAAATGAAGGTCGTTGTCGATCAGAAATTGTGCGAGGGAAACATGAAATGCCAGCAGGCGGCGCCGGAAGTATTCGAGGTGCGAGACGACGACAAGAGCCATCTGTTGATCGACCGTCCGCCCGAGCGCTTGCGCCAGAAGGTCAAGCTGGCGGAGCGGATGTGCCCGCGCCAGGCGATTACGGTCAGCGATGAGTAGGCTCGACAGAGCAGAATGCGGAATCAAGAACGAACTTGCGGAGACACTTTTCAATGGAAACTAAGGACGCCTTGTCGCTGGAATCGTTGAACATCATTGGCCCCGACTATTACGCGCAAAATGGCTATCCGCATCGCGAGTGGACGTATCTGCGCAAGCACAAACCGGTCTTCTGGTGCGAGTTTCCAAAGACCGACCCATTTTGGGCGATCACCAAGCATGCCGATATCACCCAGATCTCCAAGCAGCCGCGGCTGTTCCTCAACGGTCCGCGCTTGCTGGTGTTTGTCAACGAGGAGGGCCTCGAACAGAGTCCGACGCCGCCGTTCCGTCATCTGCTCGACATGGACCCGCCGGAACACAACGAATATCGCGCGATCGTCAGCCGCCATTTCACGCCGCGCAGCGTGCGTCCGCTGCAGCCTGAAATCGAAAACATCACGCGCCACGTGCTCGACGAAGTGACGGGGCGCGAGCAGTGCGACTTTGTCACTGACGTATCGTCGAAGATTCCGCTCGCCGTCATCGCCGAGCTGCTCGGTGTTCCGCATAAGGATTGGGAACAACTCTTCAGATGGACCAACGAGACGATCGGCGGCGGCGACCCCGAGTTCCAGGCCGGAACGACCGCGCAGGAGACGATGGAGCGTTCGCGGCTGGGCCTGTTCCAGTATTTCACCGACATGGTGGCGGATCGGATGAAGCATCCGACCAACGACATCACCAGCATCGTCGCCAACGGCAAGGTCCATGGCCAGCCGATACCGCAGTTCGAGATGCTGTCGTACTATTTCCTGCTGGTCGTGGCCGGCAACGAGACCACGCGCAACGCGACCACCGGCGGCCTGCGAGCTTTCATCGAGTATCCCGAGCAGTGGCAAAAGCTCAAGCGCCATCCAGAGTTGATCGACTCGGCGGTCGAAGAGATCGTGCGCTGGACGTCGCCGGTCATTCAGTTCGCGCGGACCGCGACCGAAGATACCGTGATTCGCGGCCAGAAGATCAAAGCCGGCGAATCGGTGTGCCTGTTTTATCCGTCGGCGAACCGCGATGAAGAAGTTTTCGAAGAGCCCTTCAAGTTCGACATCAGCCGCGATCCGAATCCGCATCTCGCATTCGGCATCGGCCAGCATTCCTGTCTCGGCGCAAACCTGGCGCGCCTCGAGCTGAAGGTGATCTTCAGCCAACTGGCTGAGCGCCTCGATCACGCCGAACTCGCGGGTCCTGTCGAGCGGCTGCGCTCGAGCTTCGTCGGCGGTATCAAGCACATGCCGATCCGCATGAAGATGAAGCCGGCGGCCGCGGCAGCCTGAGCGCCCGCGTCCGATGATTACGCCGCGCAAATCCGCCGACCGCGGCCGTACCAGGATCGAATGGCTCGACAGCCGCCGCACGTTTTCGTTCGGCGACTACTACGACCCCAAGCAGACAGGCTTTCGCACGCTGCGCGTCATGCCGTTAGTGGGAGGCTCACGCAGGATTCAAAATGGAAATTCCGGTCTGTTCCTTTTCGCTCTTTCTGCCGCGATTTTGTTGATATGCACGGGCGCTGCGAGTGCCGCGATGGCGCGGTGCTCCTCGCTGCCGCCGGCTTCATCGCCGAACTTCCTCGAACGTCTCACCGCCTTCCTCAACAAGCTCTGCTACCAAAAGGAGAACTGGCAGCACGACGCACAGGTCCGGACCAGTGACGGAGTGCATCCTTACGTCAAGGTCTGGTACTCGCCCTCGCTCTTCAACTGGATGACGGTTAACGACCGCAAGGGTCCGGCGCCCGATGGCGCGGTCGTCGTCAAGGAAATGTACGCGAACCCGACGGCTCCACTCAGCGAATGGACGGTGATGATCAAGGACGCGAGCCTGTCGTGGGACGGCTGGTACTGGGGCGACCTGGTCAATCCCAGCCCGCGAAATCCCAACGCTCCTCCCAAGGCTCGGCGGGGCGGATGCGCCGAGCCGCAGGTGCTGTTAAACGGGGCGGGGCTCTACTGTCTCAACTGTCACGCCTCGGCGATCGCCAATCAGGACACGTATTCGAACACTGCGTATCTGGCGACAGGGCCCGCGTCGGCCGCGCGCGGCTTCGCGCCCGACCTGGTCAACGAGATGGCGCCGTTTACGATCGAGGATACGAGCGGGCTCGAGGCGGAGCTGGCTCCGCAGTTTATCGAGCGGCTGCCGAGCTCGGTCTTCATCAACCTCAGGCCGCTGTCACGCCTGAAAGTGCCGTGCATGATCTCCGAGGCTTACGATCACGTCGTATCGCGGAGCGCCGCGCGCGGCGGGCCGCAGGAGTTCGTCACCTCGGATCAATGCAGCGGCTGCCACGATGCGACCGGCACGCTCGCCGGGCGCATCCCCAACATGATCTTTCAGACCGACGCCGGAACGCCGGTAAACCTCTCGCCCTACGGCGAATGGCGCTACTCGATGATGGGCCTGGCGGGCCGCGATCCGGTGTTCCTCGCGCAGCTCGACACGGAGTCCACCCTGTTCAAGCGTCTGGAGGGAAAGCCGAACGGTGCGGCGTTGGTCCAGGATTTGTGTCTTCGATGCCACGGCGTGATGGGGCAGCGGCAATTTCATATCGACAATCCCGGGCCGGGCCGGCTCTTTACGCGCGCCACGATGCAGGATCCCAAGTCGGAGTATGGAGCGCTTGCCCGCGACGGCGTCTCGTGCGACGTATGCCATCACATGGCGGGTCAGAACCTGTTCGATCCATCGACTTACACCGGCCAGTTCATCGTAGGTCCGCCGGGCGAGACATACGGTCCGTACAGTTCAGTGGTCGAGACGCCGATGCAGAATGCGATCGGCGTGACTCCGCTCTTCGCCACGCAATTCGGCACCAACTCCGTCACGCGTGCGAAAGCCGCGGCGCTATGCGCTTCGTGCCACACGATCGAGTTGCCGGTATTTGATCGCAACGGCCGCCAGGTGCTCGACGAGCACGGCCAGCCCAAGACCGAATACGAGCAGACGACCTTTTTCGAATGGTTGGACAGCACGTACGCGCCGCCGCCGATTGCGGGCGGACGCGCATGCCAGGACTGTCATATGCCGCCGCAATATCACGGCACGAGCCTGGAATTCAAAATCGCCAACATCGAGGACGACACCTTCCCGCCTGTCCCCGAGCATGGGCTGTCGACGCGCCTGCCCGACGACCTGCTCGCGATGCTGCCGCGGAGCAGCTACGCGCGCCACGCGCTGAACGGCATCAACCTGTTTGTGCTTGAGATGTTCGATCAATTCCGCAAAGAGCTGGGCCTGTTCAAGGTCGATCCCAACCTGCCGGGATCGATCAGGGATCAGATTTCATCGCAGAAGACCGCGGTGGCAGAAGGCGTCCTGCAGGCGCAGACGGCGACGGCCACGATCGCGATCACGTCGGTATCGGCCGACGCGAGCATGCTCACTGCCGACCTGCTGATAAAAAATCTGGCGGGTCATAACTTTCCGACCGGGGTCAGCTTCCGGCGTGCGTTCGTGAACTTCCAGGTGCTGGATGCCGCCGGCAACGTGCTGTGGGCCTCGGGCAACACCAATGCTGACGGCGTGATCGTCGATAATACGGGAACGCCGCTGGTGAGCGAGTTTTTCAGCCCGACTCAACAGACCTTCCAGCCGCACTTCTGGCAGGGCAATCCGATAACCAGCGACAAGCAAGTTCAGATCTACGAGGAGCTTGCGCTCAATCCGCAGGGCCAACTGACGACCAGCTTCCTCAGCCTGGACCGCAAGGTAAAGGACAACCGTCTGCAGCCCACCGGACGGCCTCCCGCGCCTGCATTTGGAGAATTCACCGCGGCGGTCGGCGTCGGCGACGATCCTTCGTATCAGAACGGATGCGGCTGCGACACGCTCAGCTACCAGATACCGCTGGCCGAGATCGCGGGCGCGCCCGCCGCGGTCCAGGCCGCCCTCTACTACCAGAGCATTCCGCCCTACTATCTGCGCCAGAGGGCGGAGCAGGGGAACGGCCCCGATACCGCTCGGCTTATCAAGTTCGCTAGTCAGTTGAACGTAGCCAATTATCCGGAGATCGCGAGCTGGAAGTTGCAAATAGCCGGTACGGGAATCGTTGATATCAAGTGAGCGGAGCGCGGGCAGACGCTTAGCTGCTCGGCGCGCCGCGGCGCCCTGACGAGCAAGCCGCGGAAGCCGAAGTTCTGTTCTTCGATCTCGCCTGAGCGCGCCGCGCCGCGTGAGCGTCATTGCGGTCTCGTCGCCGCACGCAGGCGCGCAAGGTCGTAGTCGCGCAGCTCGTCGATTCGATCGACGGTGACGTCGGGCGCAGGGTACCTGGCGACCTCCTTCGCATCGGCTGCGTAGTGTCCCTGCCGGGGGAACACTGTCGTCACGCGCGCACCCCACGCCTGCTTCACGGCGTCCAGGATTCGCACCTTGTCATCGATCAACACGTAATGATCGGCCGGATAGCGCGTCTGCACGTCGTCGAGCTCCTGTTCCTTGTGGATGTAAATCATCACCTTTTCATCGACGGCTTCGCGCAGTCCCGAGCGCTCGATCTTGAGCGGCTGAAAGACCATGTCGCCATCGGACAGGATCGCCGTCTCGCCGTATTGCTTGAATTTTTCGATCACGTCGAGCGAGCAGGGGTACAGCCGGTTGGCAAAATGATAGTTCATCAGGAAGTACGACACCGCGAGGATTCCGAAGTCGCGCGGATGGTTGACCCGGTAGCGTTGCAGTGCGCCGAGGTAGTCCGCGTAGCCGAGCTCGGTGCGCAGCTCCTCGAAATATCTCCAGTAGTTCTGCTCCTGGTCGTGGCCGATGTCGCGCTCGAGATTGCGCCTCATGTCGGCGACGATGCGATCGTTGTCGATCAGGGTGTTATCCACGTCAAATAAAAAAACCACGTGTTCGGCGGCCATCGGTCTTAAGGTCCTCCGACGACAATGATTGCGATTGTTGGCCTTCAAGCCAAACGGATTTGCATTTGTTGGCCGCCGCGACACTCGCCGCGGATGCGATCGCGGGGTAAAATTAGTCTTCCCGTAACCGGAAGCACCGCGCGTTTCGCCATTGAAAGGAAAGTCCAATGCAAGTGAAGCACCGAATCGGATTCCCGTCGTTGGTCCTGCTTGCTTTATCGATGGCTGCGATCTTGCCGATTCCGTCCGCGACGGCGGCACAGGATGACGCCGGCACGACGGCCGCGCTTGCGGCGGCGATAGCCGGTCCGCAGCGTTCCGAAGCAAACAAGGCCCGCGACAAATATCGCCATCCCCTGGAAACGCTCACCTTCTTCGGGATTAAGCCCACGATGACCGTGGTCGAGATCTCGCCCGGCGCCGGTTGGTATACCGAGATCCTGGCGCCCTTTCTCAAGGACCACGGCAAGCTCTACGAAGCGGTAGGAGGGGGAAGGGGCGCCAAGACCTTCGAGGACAAGCTCAAGGCCGATCCCGCGGTCTATGGCCAGGTCATCGTGACCACGCTCCAGCCGCCGGCCGAAACCGAAATCGCGCCCGCAGGCACGGCTGACATGGTCCTGACGTTTCGCAACGTCCACGACTGGCTTCCGCATGGCACCGCGGACGACTACTTCAAGGCCTTTTACAAGGCTCTGAAACCCGGCGGAATCCTGGGAGTAACCGACCATCGCGCCGATCCATCACAGCCCCAGGATCCGAATGCCAAGAACGGATATGTGCGCCAGGACTATATGATCCGGCTTGCGGAGCAGGCCGGCTTCAAGCTCGTAGGCAGCTCGGAAATCAATGCAAATCCCAAGGACCTGCGGGACCATCCGGTGTGGTATCTGCCGCCAACCTTGCGCCAGGGAGAACAGGATCGCGCCAAGTATCTGGCAATCGGAGAGAGCGACCGGATGACGCTCAAGTTCACCAAGCCGGCGACGCAAGCCCGGGCCAATTAAGCCGATCCGTGCTCTCGCGCCCGGGGTCCTCGGCTTGACACCGCCGGTCCGGTTGCGCGAAACGGATGCATGAGAGAGAGCTTCAGCCTTCTGAAGCCCGGCGCGCTATGGCACCAACTGGGGCTGGCGCGCCACAACTGGCCCGGCAGATTTACCATCCTGCTGGCGACGATTCTGCTGCTGCTCGCTTGCCAGCCGATTTTCCTAGGCCACGCCCTGGCGCAGAATTTTGCGACCGTTTCGATATGTCTCGTGCTGCTCTCTGCTCTCTGGGCGTTTCGCACGACCAAGGTCTACTTCACGATTGCACTAATCCTGATTGTGCCTGCGATCGGATGCCGATTGGCGATGCAAATCACGGCGAACCCGGGGATCGAGCTATTCGGCCTGATCACTTCATGTCTGTTCCTGACCGTGACGGTCTTTGCCCTGGTAACCAGGCTGTTTACCGTAGAGAGCGTCACCCTCGACACTATAAGCGCCGCAATTTGCGCTTACCTGCTGATGGGCGTCGGGTGGGCCTATGCCTACACTGCCCTGGCGCTGCGCGATCCTAGTTCGTTCACCGGCGCGGCGAACGTCGGATCTCGTCTCGCCACGATTCACAGCTTCACCTACTACAGCTTTGTCTGCATGACGACGACCGGTTACGGAGATATCGTGGCTGCCTCCGAGGGTGCCCGCAGTCTCTCGGTGATAGAATCGGTGTCCGGTCAGTTGTATATGGCTATTCTGATCGCGCGGCTGGTCGGTCTCCAGGTCGCTCAGTCGATGAGGGCGGAGCGCTAGCCGGACGCGCGGACTTCATCTCGAAGAATTCGAAGTCGGACGGGTATTTTTTGACCGGCCGACAAGTTTGCCGATGCACGAGCGCCCGAAACCTAAGGTGTCGGGCGCCCGTCGCAATCTAGCAGCGCGCGCCTAGCGGCGCTCGAACTGCTTGGCGCCGTACAGAATCGACCGCGCTTGCTCGTCGAGCGGCTCGGGCGGCAGGTCGGCCATCACCGCGACGCCTCGCTTCACCGCCGGGCGTTCTCCGATCGCGTCGAGCCAGCGCTTGAAATTCGGCCGGCTCTCCAACTGCTCGGGTTCGCGGCGCGTTCCCACCACCCACGGATAGGTCGCCATATCCGCGATCGAGTAATCTCCCGCCAGGTAAACGCTCTCGCCAAGACGTTTCTCGATTACGTTGAGCAAGCGGCGCGCCTCGTTGGTGTAGCGCTCGATCGCGTACGGGATCTTCTCCGGCGCGGCGCGAAGAAAGTGCCCTCTTTGCCCGAACATCGGTCCAACTCCGGCCATCTGGAACATCAGCCACTGCACGACGGTGTAGCGCGCGCGGGTCTCCGACGGCATGAACTTGCCGGTCTTCTCCGCCAGGTACATCAGGATCGCGCCGGACTCAAAGAGCGAAAACGGCTTCCCGCCCGGAGCGTCATGGTCGATGATCGCGGGCATTCGGTTGTTCGGACTGATCTTGAGAAACTCGGGTGCGAACTGCTCGCCCTTGCGGATATTCACCGGAACGATTTTGTAATCGAGCCCGGTTTCCTCGAGAAAAATCGTAATCTTGTGCCCGTTCGGTGTCGGCCAATAGTACAGGTCGATCATTTTGGTTCTCCTAAACGCTCGTTCCCGCTTTTCATTGCGGAATCCAGATCGGTGCGGCGCTGAACAGATGGTCAACGATACCTATCTGGTACGCGAGGAACAGGCCAAAGGCGAAACTCAGCAGTCCCGAGCCGGTGACGAGCCCTTGATGAACCCGTGACGCTCGCCGCGACACGACCATGAACGGCGTCGCGATCGCGGTGGTGATGAGCCCCATTCCGATGATCGTGCCGGCGCAGAAATCCGCGAGGTAGAGCGTCGCCCACAGCGGTTGTGGAATCGCGCTCAGGACCAGCAACGCAATCGCGGCGCTGCCGGCCAGTCCATGGACCAGTCCCACCGCGAACGATCTCAGCAGCGGACGGCGCGCGGCAAACGGCGGCAATCGGTCGGCGGCGATATGATGGTCGTGATGCATGCCGTCGCCGGGATGTTCGTGAGGATCAACGTGAACGTGCGGATGCAAATGCATCGCGCCGCCGTGGGCGTGAGCGTGCGCATGGACGACCAGGCCTTCATCCTGCGATGAACTCGCGCGCATCCGGGTCGCCGCTTTGCGAATCAAGCCCGCTGCCGCGCCGATGCCGAGCATGATCAGCACGACCGCGACCGCGAATTCCATTGCCAGTCCGAGCCGGGCCGGTATCGCAATTTTGAAAACTATGATTGCGGCGCCCACAATCAGCACGGTCAGCGTGTGGCCGAGTCCCCATACGACGCCGATCCTGGCCGCAACGACCAGCCGGCGTTCGCGGCTCAGAATGGTCGTGACGGCGATCACGTGATCGGGATCGGTGGCGTGGCGCATCCCGAGCAGCAGTCCGAGGAGCGCGATTGCCAGCGGTGCGGCATTAGCAGGGGTCATCTGTTTGGTTCCTTCAGCCGATCATTCCAACTGACAGTAAACACAAATTTTTTCCAAGGGAAAGGCGCGCGCCGCGCTATCGCGCTTGACTCAGAAAAGTGGTTTCGGCAAGTGATCCAGCCGAGAGATATACCTATGAGCAACAATATCGAAGCTTTTCGCATTGCCGCGACCGACGCCCAACTCGAGGACCTCAAGCGCCGCTTGCGTGCGACGCGATGGCCCGAGCGCGAGTGCGTCGATGACTGGTCGCAGGGGCTGCCGCTCGCGTACGCGCAGGAGGTTTGCAAGTACTGGCTGGAAAAGTACGACTGGCGCGCGCGCGAGGCTCTGCTCAACCGCTTCCCGCAATTCAAGACGACCATCGACGGGCTCGGGATACACTTCGTGCACGTGCGCTCGCCTCACGCCGACGCGCTCCCACTCGTGATGACGCATGGATGGCCGGGGTCGATCGTCGAGTTCTACAAGGTCATCGAGCCGCTGACGAATCCGACCGCGCATGGCGGCGACGCCGCCGACGCGTTTCACGTCGTTTGCCCTTCTCTTCCCGGTTACGGTTTCTCGGACAAACCCGCCCGCGCCGGCTGGAATGTACAGCGCATCGCGAGTGCATGGGCGGAGCTGATGCCCCGGCTTGGCTACAAGCGATACGTCGCTCAAGGGGGCGACTGGGGCTCCATGGTGACGATGTACGTTGGAATTCAGGACTCTGCCAACTGCATCGGCATCCACATGAATATGCCGATCGCACCGCCCGATCCGGCGACCGTGAATGATCTCACCGAAAATGAGAAATCGGCGATCGCCGGCATGCAGCACTACAATGATTGGGACTCGGGCTACTCCAAGCAGCAGAGCACGCGGCCGCAAACGCTGAGCTACGGCCTCACCGACTCTCCCGCCGGGCAGCTCGCATGGATATTGGAAAAGTTCTGGTCGTGGACCGACTGTGACGGCCATCCCGAGAACGTGCTGACCCGCGACGAATTGCTCGACAACGTGATGCTGTACTGGCTCCCGGCCACCGCCGCGTCTTCCGCGCGCCTGTATTGGGAAAGCTTTCGCCGCATGCCGACGGATGCGGTGACGGTTCCGGTCGGCTGCTCGATTTTCCCCAAAGAAATCTTCCGCACTTCCAGACGATGGGCCGAGAAAAGATTCGCCCGGCTGGTGTACTTCAACGAGCTAACCAAGGGCGGACACTTTGCCGCCTTCGAGCAGCCAGAGACATTTGTCAGCGAACTCCGCAACTGCTTCCGTCTGATGCGATGAGCGCATAACGGAAATTGGTGGAGGCGGGGGGAATTGAACCCCCGTCCGAAGGCCTTCCGGCGACGGCCACTACACGCTTAGTCTGCGAATTTTAGCTCGCGTCCGAAACGCCCGCAGACGGGCTTTCCTGACGCCAGCCGGCTGAATCTTCGGGACGCCGCCCAGCCGGTGAACTGCGGTTCCCTAGCCCACTAAATGACGCCCCGGCCCGCTGCCATGGGCGAGCAGCGGCGGGACGCTAGCGGCCCTTAGGCCGCCAGAGCGTAACCGTTATTGTCTGCGGGTAAATTTCGCAGTCTGCCAGTTTTACGGGTCGACAGCACCC